>WNFR01006058.1_pt1 | contig 20543 bp, 26 predicted proteins | sample 5400221 | NCBI WGS metagenome assembly WNFR01 (sample SAMN13153357, study PRJNA577476) | soil metagenome | isolation source: 40 cm soil under Madrone tree | place: USA:California | collected 2016-06-14 | reverse complement strand
GGTTCCTCCACCACATCAACCTGACCTTTAAAAAAAAGCGTACACGCAGCCGAACAAGATCGCCCCGACGTCGCTGCGGCCCGTAAGGCCTTGCGGAAAGAACAACTAACCCTTGATCCGAAGCAACTTATCTTCATCGCAGCGAGCCACATCGTCATGATGGACACTTCGGGAGTGACGCGGCTGCGATCAAGGAGGCTGCCGCATGAAGAGCGGCCGAATGGCGGGGCGCGTGCCTCGCTCAGTCCGCGAGCGGCTGGAGTATCAGGTCGTGCCTGATCACCTCCTCCATCTCCTGCTGGCGGTTTTGTAACGCTCTCACCCGCTCCTGGTACGCAGCTTCTGGAGCTCCTTGTTGTTGAGCAGTTGCAACATCGCGTGGCTCAACATCTCGCTCGCCGTGTTCCCCACCGAAGAGAGATAGCTGTCCAGGCTGCCGGACTTTTGTAGCTCCAGCAGGACGTCGGGCCGGTTCTCTTCGAGGAAGCGGCGGTGCTCCTGCGCCCAGCGCTGTGCGTCCGGGTCCTCCTCGTCGTGGTAGTCCGTCGCTATCTGGTTCAGCATTGGCGGCCTCTCAGGGGGACGTTCTTGGCCATATTTGCCGGCGATTCGGTTTCTTGATTTTGGTCACGGCCACCTCCTCGGCGGATTTGGCTCGTTCAGCGGTTCACTGCCAGCGAGCAGCTTGCGGAATATTTCGATGTCGGTCGGCCGATCGACGACCGGCCGGAATCGCTCGGGGTGGATTGGCCACTCGCAACCGACGTCCGGATGGAAGATCCAGAGTCCTGCGAGATGGACGCCCCAGCCCGGCGACTCCCAGCCGGGTTTCGGCGACTTCCAGCCGGGTTTGAGCTCGATGGCGCGGACGATGTAAATCCGTCCGCGGCTCAGGAGCTTCACGCCACATCGCCGGTTGGGCGAGGCATCGACGCAGACGACGCGCTGCCCCACCTGGAAGGTTATTGTCGTTCGGCTCATGCTCCCCTTCCTCGCTGCGCCGAGGCCGCGGCCGTCAGCGCAATGGCCAACGGATCGCAGCAGAGCACCATGAGCAGTATGAGCCACCGTATCGCCCGCTCGCTGTCCGCATCAGCCCCGACGAGTTCGGCGACGTAGCGGATTGGAGTGCTCTCGGTCTCCATCTGGCGGGCCCTGGCAGCCATGCCGGCGCGTTCCGCCTGCATAGCTGCCAAGGTGCTGGCCTCCCGCTTTCTCTCATCGGCGAGCCCGGCACGGGCGCGACGCTGCCCTTCAATCGCGGACAACACCGTGCTGGTCTTGCCACGCTTCGCAGCCTCCTCGATCGCCGAGTCGATCTGGCCGAGCCGCCGGTCGATGTCGGCGACGACGTGTGCCTGGACGTCGATCCTGGCCGCGAGCGCTGCATCCTGCGTCTCGATCGCCGCCGTGACGCCGCCGCGATCACCCACATGGGCTGCTACCAGTTGAGCGTACACGCCCGTCGCGTTGATGACGGCCAAGCCGGCAATCAGCGTGACGAGCGTTAGGCGCGCCACCCAGGGCGTGACGCGCCAGCGGGCAGCGAGCCATCCGACCGTGACGAGCTTCGAGGCTTCCATCGCGACCGCCATGCCGATCACGGCCGTGGGCGCGCCAGGGAAGAGGACCGTCATGCCCTTGATCGAGAAGAAGGCGGCACAGCCGGCGAGCGCGATCGCAGCGGCGTACGCGGCGACGTCCACGCCAGCCGTGACGTTACGCCCGGCGAGAGAGTGGCCAACCGAGACAGTTGGCGTAACAGGCGGCGGCGCTACGGCGGTGGTGGCGGGCTCCTTGTTACGTTCGCGATACCGCCGCTGGCGCTCAGCGGCACTTAGAGCTTTGGGCCGTCGAATTAGACCTTCCCCCTTTGCGGCCTTTGCGGGGGTAGGGAGGGGGTGAATCGGGGCGAGGGCGACGTCAGCCATTCCGCTCCCCCAGCGTAACGGGACCGGCGATGACGCCGGTCCACAGAAGCACTCGGATCAGGAGTGCGGTAAGGACGAGGTCCGTCCGCAAAGGACGGGGCACCTTCATCGACCCCGCGGCCACTGCGAGTCGGTTGGCGAGGTCCTTGATTTCATCGAGGGAGAGGGTGCGGAGTTCAGGCATCGTCGCCACCCTCCCCCGGTACGGCCTCAATCAGCATTTCGAGGAGCTGCTGATTCCGGGCGATGACGGGTTTCGGCACGTTAACCGCGATGATGAAAGCGGTTTCCGTCTCAGCGATGACGCGAAGATCGCCCTCCGGAAGGTCGTATCTGATGTGGACCGGCATCGCTCAGCCCTCCGCCGGAATCTGGATAGTCTCGGTCGCGGCGTAATCCGTCGCGAGCCGCCAGATGACCCTTGCGGCCGTCCGCAGGTCGGCTTTGAAGTGATGATCGTCCGTCAGCCGGCTTTGGCCGCGGGCGAACAGGCGATCGCCGAGCGCGCGCACGTCGGCGACGGTAAGCGTCATGGTCCTCTCAGCCATTGGCGCCTCCCACGAGGTCGACATAGGTCGGCTCCGTCGGAGTGTCGCGCGTGCGGCGAAGGAAGGCCGGCATGCCGTTGATATCGGTGTGGTCGAGGCCCGGCTTGGGCGGCGCGCTATGCGCCGGCAGTTCGTCGTTCATTGGGTGAAGGCCGCGGTTGAGGGCCCTGGCGCCGGCTTCGCCCGGTCCGTCCGGGATGAAATCGTGCGGCGGCGGCTCATCGAACCCCGCCTGCGAAGCGCGGAAGACTTTGGGAGGCTTCGGTTCCCAGGCCCGCGCCGCCCGCGCCACCATGGCCCGGTCGGCAATGCCGCCTTGCTTGAGGGCGCGCTTCGGCGCCGGCACGACGGTGCGACCGACCTGCTTGACCGGCCGCTCGTCATTTTCGACCATGTCGGCGTCGGCTTCCTCGCCGGTCGGGATCTGGAACAGCGCCAGCAGGAAATACTTCCGCGCCGCTGTATGGCATTTGGCGAGGCTCTTGTCGTCCCAGCGGCCGTTGGAGGCCCGGCAGAACGATACGCCGGTCTGCCGCAGCTGATGCGGCCAAGTCTCGCCGCTCACGTGCGCCACGGTGAAGGCGTACTCGACGGCGATTACGTTATCGTCGTCGAACATCGCCCGGCCGGTTTCCGATTGGAAGATCACGAGGCCATGCCGGCCAAGCAGGGGTGTCACTTCCTGCAGGATGTCCTCTATTTTGGCGTAGCGGTACTTGTGGAACGTGTTCTCGCCGCGCTTAGCGACGGTGTGGACCTCGGCCATGACAGCCGCGATCGCTGACACCAGGGTGGCCGCCGGAGCGGCCACAGAGGGTGGGGAGAGGGTGACGACGTCGGTCATGGTCGGCACCTCACGCGGCGCCGTCTATGGCGATCACGTCCGCCTTCTTGCGGAGAGCGCCCACGATGTCGTGCATCGCGTTGTCCAAGAACGGCGTTTCGTCGGGAATGTTGGTGTTGGCGTTATAGGCGGTGTCGCCAACCACGGCCTTGATGTAGGAGGTGACCACGTTGAGCACGGCCTCAAGGTGATCAGCTCGCTCTTCGAGATCGCTCTGATCGGTCACGCCGACGATGAGGTGGCAGGGGCCTTCCTCGCGGAGATTGTCCAGCAAATTGTGAAAGTTGAGCTGGATGCCGCTTGGCGGCTGGGGCGTCGCCATGCCGGCGCGAATCAGGCCAGCGGTGGAGTAGGTCCGGCGCTGGCGGTGCCGCTGGGGAGAAGGGGCGGCCGGCGTGGCCGCCGGCGCGCGAGTCATGGTAGAGGCGTTGGTAGCCTGTGACATGAGCTAGATCCTCACGTTGCGGGTTAGGCCCTCGTCGGTGCTTCCAACACCTTCGAGGGCCGCCGGCGGGTTGGCCGGCGCCAAAGTCCTTAGTTTCTAAGGACTTTAGCTCCGGCCCCTCCCTCAGTGCTGGTCTTTCGAGGGGATGAACTTTTCGATCCGCATGTCGGGCCATCGGTGGCTCTTGAATTCGAGGCTGCCAATCCGCTCGGCCCGCTCTCGCTGCTCGGGGGTGAGGTCCGATCGGAGTTTCCGGTTGGTGTCCTGCATCGCGTCCTCCTTGCTTCCGTTCTGGTTTATGTGTTAACCCGAATTCATGGCGAAGTCAATTCGGGTTAACCCAAAAAAGAGAGGACGGCCGAAAACGACGGGAAGAGGCACGCTCGTGGGCGTGCGCCTTCACGCGCCAGAACTCGCTCGACTGGATGAGTGGGCCAAGCGGCAGGAAGATCAGCCGTCACGCCAGAAGGCGCTTTGGCGCTTGGCAGAACGCGGCCTTGCGGCCGAGGCCGACGCGCCGAAGCGCGGGAGGGTAAAATGATCGGCACCAAGGAAGGCTTGTGGTTCTCGATGCAGCAGCATGGCGACGGGATCATTGATTACGAATTCTTTTGTCATAACGCCTTACTTGAGCGCGGCATTCGCGAAGAAGACGAGATGTTCAGGCGTTTTGATGCCTTGGAGCGCTCGTACAAGGCCCCTCAATAGCGCCGTCACGCATCTGGACCCGTCAACGCCATTCTCCATTGTTCCATGTCTGCACGAATTCGATGCCATCTTCGATGCTGAGGCACCGACGCCGAACAGCGGTAGGCAGGACAAAGTTGAGGCATCGGAGTCGGACTCCGGGCGCCGCATCGGAATTGTAAATCAAGGTGATTGAGTCCCAGCCCTTCCTGTATCCCGCCGTCATGTTGCAGAATGTGTATGACTTGCCTCCGGATATGGTCGTACTGCATTCCTTTTTAGGTTGAGCATCAGCGTGAGTGCCGGCATACTCCTTCCAATCAGCTACGCTTTGATCCCAAAGCTGGTCCCGCTGCTGCCGAGACAGGTTTGAGTACGTATAATTAAACGTAAGCGCCGTTTCGGCGGCCACGGCCCGGCCGCCAGAGGCGACAAGCACGGCAATGGCGGCGGCGGCGTAAAAGTACGCGTTCTTTCCTGCGTATCCTTGGCGCAGCACCTCGATCTCTTCGGGCGCGGGCGGCTCGGCGACTAAATAGCGTTTCTCGGTCAAGATTCCCCTCCTCGTGTCAACGGCAGCTCGTGAGCTTCCGATGCAGAAAGAGACGAAGCGTCACCCTCCTTGCTCTCTCAATGATTATCTTGTACACCTCAAGCTTCTTGCTGAAACCATTCGTTAGCCGCGTGAAGCGACGCGATGCCATGCGAACGGTCAAGTTCGATCGCTCAACATAGGAGGTTGAGATTTCGGCCGGGACGCTGGCTACCGCCTCGCGGCTTACTGCTACTACTTCGCATGGGCTGTAGCGGTGCGCTGCGTCTTTGCGGAGATCGGTTACCGCCAACGTCTTTACGATGACCCCGTGAGCGCTGTTGCGGAAGGCGTCGCGGACCGACAGCGTATAAGATGCCCAGCCGTCCGTGCTGATTTCCGGCGAACCAAGCACACGCCCACGAAGGTCCTGCACGAAGTCGTCCGTATTGGACCCGTCGCGCTTGCCGACGCGATAACTGATGATGGCCTTCTGTGTGCTGGCGAGCGCCGTGAAAACGTACTGGTCGCCTTTAGAAAAGGCTTCATGACGCTCCACGCGCTTTTGTTTCTTGCCGACGAAGGACCAAACTTCGTCAAGCTCGATACGGGCAACACGGATGCCGACCACACGGCGGTCGTGCAGCTCGGCACAGCCCTTGCCGACTAGCAGGGCGAGCTTACCGACGGTTTCACGGTTGGCGCCACGCGCTTGGGCTTCCGTTGAGGCACGTTTGTGACGGGACGCAAGCACAATCGAATGCTTCCCAAATTCCCAGCTTCCCAAATGCTTCCCAATGCTTCCCAGACCGGGCATTACTGAACTAATATATTGTAATTGCAATACTTTCTGTGTTTATCCTAACAACATCTCATCCCGGCGCGAGATGTGGGGTTGAATGGGCATGATGTTCTCCAAGGCAGGGCTTTGTAGGGTGGGCAAAATCGCGCTTCTACCCGAGCCACATGGCTAGACGTCGAAGGCGATTTTGCCCACCCTGTAGAACGGAGAGACCGGACCGCGTGGGCATTGCGCCTACGCTCCTTCGTGTGGGGTGGGCGTCGCCGTGCAGGCGCAATGCCCACCCTACGGGACCATGCCCTGCGATCACGCCTTCTTCACGACCGGCACCGGAATGCCGGCGACTTTCAGATTGACCGAGCCCAACATGGTGCGGGTGGTGAAGAACAGGGTCTTCCAGTCGCTGCCGCCGAAGCCGATGTTTGTCGTTGCCGGCTGGCCGTGGACGATGCGGCCGAGCTTCTTGCCCTTGGGGTCGAGGATGAAGATGCCGCCGGCGCCGCCACAATACACATTGCCGAGGGTGTCGACCTTCATACCGTCAGGCACGCCCGATTCCGGCCCGCCGAGATCGGCGAACACGCGATCGGTCTGCTTGGCGAGCGTACCGTTCGGCGCGAGGTCGAAGGCGCGGATGTGACGGCGGCGCGAATCGTTGACGTAGAGCACGCCTTCGTCCGGCGACAAGGCAAGCCCGTTGGGCAGCAGAAAGTCATCGACCAGCAGCGTCATGGTGCCGAGATCGGGCGTGACCCGGTAGACACCCATGAAGGTCATGTCCCACTGCTGCTGGATGTCCGGACTAGTCCACGGATCCGTGAAGTAGATCGAGCCGTCGGACTTCACCACCACGTCATTCGGCCGATTGAGGCGACGGCCCTGGAAGCTGTTGGCAATGACCGTGATCGAGCCATCGAGCTCCTGGCGGATGACCCGGCGCGTCTCGTGTTCGCAGGCGAGCAGCCGGCCTTGCAGATCGCGCGTGAGGCCGTTCGCCTGGTTGGTCTTCTCCTGGAATACAGTGACGCCCTGGCCGGGCGCGTACTTCATGCGCTTGCTGGCGTGGATATCGCTGAACAGGAGATACCCGCCTTCCTTCCACCACACCGGCCCCTCCACAGGCCCGAGGGGTCCGCCCATGCCGTCTGCGATGGAGTTGATCGGCTCCGCGGTGGAGATGATTTTCTCCAGCGCCGGATCGAATTGGTCGATGCGCCTGACGGGCTGCTGCGCCGATGCGCGGCCGATGCCGGTCGCCGCAAGGCCGCCGGCGGCGGCGGACATCGCCAGCATTTGCCGGCGAGAAATGTTGAGATGATTTGTCATGAGGTTTCCTCCGATGCAAGTTCAAGCACCCGTAGGGTGGGCAAAATCGCGCTCTCTAACGGAGCCACTTGGGCAGGCCTCGAAGGCGATTTCGCCCACGCTGTAGAACCGAGAGACCGGACCGCGTGGGCATTGCGCCTGCGGTCCTTCGCGTGGGGTCGGCATCGGCGCGGAGGCGCAATGCCCACCCTACATTTACGCCTTCTTTGCGACCGGCACCGGGATGCCGGCGATTTTGAGGTTGACTGAGCCGAGATGCACGCGGCTCGTGAAGAACAACGTCTTCCAGTCGTCGCCGCCGAAGCCGAGATTGGTGGTTGCGGGCTGTCCGTGGACGATGCGGCCGAGCTTCTTGCCGTTGGAGTCGAGGATATAGAGCCCGCCCGAACCGCCGCAGTACACATTGCCGGCGACATCGACCTTCATGCCGTCCGGCACGCCGGGCTCGGCGCCGCGCAGGTCGGCGAACACCCGGTCGGTCTGCCTCGCCAGCGTACCGTTGGGCGCCATGTCGAACGCCCGGATGTGGCCGCGTCGGGAGTCGTTGATATAGAGGATGCTTTCGTCGGGCGAGAAGGCAAGCCCGTTGGGAACGATGAAATCGCTGACCAGCAGCGTCAGCGTGCCGAGATCGGCCGAGACGCGGTACACCCCCGTATGGGTCAGATCCCATTGTTCCGGCACCGCGGGACCGCCCGGATCCGTGAAGTAGATGGCGCCGTCGGATTTCACGACGACGTCGTTCGGGCGATTGAAGCGGCGCCCTTGGAAGCTGCTCGCAATCACCGTCAGGCTGCCATCAAGCTCGCGCCGCGTCACCCGCCGCGTGTCGTGCTCGCAGGCGAGCAGGCGGCCCTGCAGGTCGCGCGTCAGCCCGTTGGCCCGATTGGTCGGCTCCAGGAAGACGCTGACGCCCTGGCCGGGCGTGTACTTCATGCGGCGGTTGTTGTGAATGTCGCTGAACAGCAGGTAACCGCCTTCCCGGATCCACACCGGCCCTTCGGCGGGACCAAGATCACCGCCGAAGCCGCTGGCGAGTTCCTTGATGGGCTGCGAGCTGTCAACGATCTTGTCGAGGGCAGGATCGAATTGCTCGATCCGCTTGGCCGCCTGCGCATGGGCGCCCGCGATGGCAAGGCCGCTTGCCGCCGCCGACAGGGCGAGCATGTGCCGCCGCGAAATGCGGTGATGAATTCCCATATGTATCCTCCCGGTTTGGTTGGTTAGGCGATTGTAGGGGCGACCCTTGTGGTCGCCCCGGTTTGTCCACCGCGTCCGCCAGGGCGACCACAAGGGTCGCCCCTACAATCCCATCCTACAGCCCTCATTGTCCGACGAAAATCGCCTTCGGGATCATGCCGTGGATGCCCTTGGTGCCGTCGACCACCTGGGTGACGTGATAGTCCACCGCAACGCTCGCGATCATGTAAGCCTCCTCGCGCGACAGTTTGGGGAAGCGCTGGGTGATGAAAAGGATGGTCTCTCGCACCGCCATCTTCATCGCTTCCTCAAGGTTCGGATTGAGGCCCATGACGATCCAATGGGTCGCGGTCTCGGCGCGCGGCCAGGTGAGCTTTAAATCCTTGCGCACGATGAACTGGAATCTGCCGCGCAGCGCGGTTTCGATGGCGGTGAGGTCGACCTCACCCTGGCCCTGGGCCGCATGGGCGTCGCCGATCGAGAACAGCGCGCCCGGCGCATAGACCGGCATATAGAGCGTCGCGCCGGTCGCAATATCTCTGTTGTCGATGTTGCCGGTGTGGACGCCCGGCGGTCCTGAGCTGATGCGGCCCATGGCGGGGAGGGGAGCGACGCCCATGACGCCAAAGAACGGCCGCGTCACCGGCACCACGACGCCCGGCGCCACCCTCGCGGTCTTGGCCTCGCGATCAATCGGGATGATTCGCTGGAAGAAGCCGGGGAATTCGTCTGGCAGCGCGCCCGTGTAGGGGCGCTGGGCGTTGAAGCCGTAAGGCACCGCGAAATCGATATCGAGGATGCGAACCTCGAGCACGTCCCCCGGCATCGCCCCGTTGATGAAGACCGGCCCGGTCAGGATGTGGGGACCCGGGCCGCGATCCGTCACTTCCCGGCGGATGGTGCGCGTGTGTTCCGGGACGGCGCTCGGAGGAATCACGCCCGACGCGTCGACGTCGGCCGGATCAGGGCCGCCGACGGATTCGATCGTGACAATGTCGCCGGAAGCGACGGTCAGCACCGGTTTCAGCGCGGCGCTGAAGTGGCCGACATGCACGGTTTGCGGGCTCGGCATCAACGTATATTCGGCGCCGCGGGCCGCCGGCAACCCCGCGATGGCAGCGGCGGCAACGAGCACTGCAAGACGTGCGTAAATGGCTGTCACGACGGACTCCCCCTCTTCGCAGACCCGTGGGGCGGGTTCGCTTTAACCCGCCGGTTTGATCCGTGGAATGGCGGGTTAAAGCGAACCCGCCCTACGATCCTCAATTCAGCTTCAACCCGATCGCGCGGATCACCGGCGTCCAGCGCGCGATATCCTCCTCAACGAAGCGCCGGGTCCTTTCCGGCGTTGAATCCTGATAGGGCTCCAGCCCCTGCTCGATCAGGTTTTTGCGAACCTCCTCGCTTGCAAGCGCAGATGCGGTCGCGGCGGCAATCTGCGCGACGATCGGCTTCGGCGTCTTGGCCGGCGCGAACAGGCCGGTGAAGTTGACCGAGACCATCCCGGGCAGCCCGGATTCGACTGCCGTCGGGATCTCCGGATCCGCCACCAGGCGCTCCGGCCCTGTTACGACAATCATCCGTAATTTCCCGGATTTGTGGAGCTCCAGCACCTGACCGGTGACGTTGGCGACGATCATCGGCACCTGGCCGCTGATCACATCGGTGAGCGAAGCCCCCGACCCCTTGTAGGGCACATGCACGACATCCGGCGTGCCGGTGAGCGACTTGAACAGCTCGCCGGCAAGGTGGGTCATCGATCCCGTGCCGGCGGAGCCGTAGACGAGCTGGCCGGGATTGGCTTTTGCATAGGCGATGAGTTCCTTGAGCGTATGCACCGGCAGCGACGGCGTCACCGCGATCGTCAACGACGTCGTCGCCAGAATCGCAATCGGCTCGAAATCCTTGATCGGGTCGTAGAGCGGCCTCGACATCGCGATCGGATTGAGCACCTGGGAGCCGGCGCCGCCGAGCAGGATGGTATAGCCGTCCGGTTGCGCACGAGCCACCGCGGCGCCGCCCACCGCCCCCCCGGCGCCGCCCTGGTTCTCGATGAACACGGTGCCCAACGGCGCCTTCACCCGGTCGGCCCACAGTCGCGCCACCGCATCGTTGACGCCGCCCGGCACGAAGGGGACGACCAGCTTGATTGGCCGGTCCGGATACTTGGCCTGGGCGAGGGCGCGCGACACGCTCGTGCCGGTGCACAACATCGCGGCGCCGAGAGCCAGAAGGTCGCGCCGTTTCATAGCAGAGGCTCCTTTGGGAGATCTTCTCGCATCGGTTTCTTCTTTCGCTATTCTTGGCACAGGATGCGCTACTCCAGCAGCGCGGGCAAGGTGGAAGCGGCGTGCGACGCCGATGTCCCGGCGCGGCCGCTTGCGCATGTTGATGAGGCACCGTGATTGCGCGCAACGTCTACTCCCTCTCCCCGCTTGCGGAGAGAGGTGAAGAAACTGGCGCTCTCGCGCACTTAAGCCGGCCGCGTCTCGCCCTTCACCTGGGTGCGATGCATGATGCGCCGGGCGTTGGGGTCGAACGCGTCGCGCCGGTGCATGGTGCAGCGATTATCCCACAGCACCAGATCGCCGACCCGCCAGACGTGCTCCCACGCAAATTCCGGCCGCGCCACGTAGCTCCACAACTCATCCAGCAAGGCTTCTGATGCCTTAAGATCGAGGCCGTCGAGGTAGGCGTTGCGGCGGCGGCCGAGATAGAGCATGCGCCGTCCGGTGTCGGGATGGGTGCACACCAGCGGATGCAGCGCGCCGGGAGAGGTGCGCGGGTCGTCGGTGGGCGTCACGCCTTGGCGCACATAACCGCCGCTGTTGTAGGTGCCGTCGTGTTTGATCTTGAGCCCCTCGATGCGAGCCTTGAGGGCGGAGGTGAGCGCCTCGTAAATCGAATACATGCAGCAAAACGACGTGTTCCCGCCATGCGGCGGGATTTCAAGCGCATACAGCATGCTGGCCTTGGGCGGCACCTCAAGATACGACATGTCGGTGTGCCACACCGCCTCGCCGTCGCCGAGACTGCCGATCGCCTCGCCATTCACTTTGACGTTGGAGACGATGTAGATTTCCGGCATCCCCTCGACGAAACGGCGGCCGTTCTCCTGGACCGGCGCCCAGTCGAGGGCGCCGAACCGGCGGCTGAAGGCAATCAGGTCGCGATCGGACAGAGTTTGGTCGCGAAATAGCACCACGCAATGGTCGTGCCACGCCCTCACCACGCGGGCGAACCCGCCGTCGTCGAGGGTTCGCAGGTCGCCCGTTCTGACCTCGGCGCCGAGAACGGCGCCGGTCGGGATCACCTCGAACGCAGGCGCTGTCGCCGGCCGGGTGGAAGTCTCCGCATTCAACATCATGACCACCTCGCAAGGGCGTCAGGGGAAAACAGGCGAGGAACCCAGTGTAGTCGCTCTGATCGTCGATTTCCATTGCGCGGGTGTCAGGCCCCGCGTCTCACGGCGATTCGAATTAGAACAGATTCAAACTGAACACAGTATATCTATTCTAATTATATTCTAGGTTTTGAGTTTTACTAAATCTGATCTGGCCAAAACACGTATTGAATCGTTGACGACAAGTAATTCCTGCTGCATCTCAGCTCGCTGAGCATCGCGTCGCCGGCACAGCACGCGATGGGCTGATTCGGGATGGGGGCAATCATGAAACGAACGATAGCGGGGCTCTCCGTGTTATGGGCGGTTGCGCTGCCGGCCGCGGCGGCGGACATGGTGAGAGCGCCGAGGGCGCCATCGCCTCCACCGGTTGCTGCGCCTGCCTTCAGTTGGACGGGTTTCTATGTCGGCGTGAATCTCGGCTATGGCTCGACGTTCGGCGCCGCCAGCAGGTCGTTGCCGTTGGGCGTCGCGGACCCCGGCGCCGAACTCGCCGGAGCGCTCTTCGGCGGACAGGTCGGATACAACTGGCAGACCGGCAACTACGTGCTCGGTGTCGAGGCCGATCTGCAACGGTACCGACAAGATTTCCTGGCTGGCGACCGTCCGCGGCCGCCTCGGCTACGCGATCGACACCTGGCTCTTCTTCGCCACCGCGGGTTGGGCTTCGGCCACGTTCGAGACCACGGGCGCTACTGCCACTGGCCCTTCCAGTTGGACCGCGGAGCGCAGCGGATGGACCGTTGGCGCCGGCGTCGAAGTTGCGTTCGCCGAAAACTGGTCCGGGAAGCTCGAATACCTCTACATCGACACCGCGACCTTCAACGGCAACGACGTGCTCGGCAGCCTGCCGGCAAGCCTGCAGTTGCATGAGCATATCATGCGCCTCGGCGTGAACTATCGGTTCCCGGTGGGCGGACCTTGAGCCGCGAGCGGACCCTTGCACACGAAAAGCGTCCAAACCTCGCCCAATCCTTTTTTCGACCGGAAATCTCACCATGAGCACGTCGCATCTTCGCAATCTCTCCGCGCTCGCCTTCACCTCGGCGATCATCGCGCTTGGCCCGGCCGCCGGCGCACGCGCCGACGAGCCTTTGTTCGGCTACACCTACACCACCGATCTCCTGCCGCCCGGAAAATGGGAGATCGAGCAGTGGGCGACCGACCGCATCCAGAAGGCCCACGGCAGCTTCAACCTGCTCGAAGGCCGCACCGAGCTCTCATACGGGGTCAGCGATCGCTTCCAGCTTTCGCTCTACGCCAACTATGCCTGGACGCGCTCAGATCATCAGAACGTCGACGGCACCACGTCGCCGCCGGAAACATTCGCTGGGCCGCTGTTCGATCCGAACGGCATATTCAAGGCGTCGAAATTCAGCAGCGTTTCGGTCGAAGGCATCTATCGGGTGATGAGCCCTTATACGGATCCGTTCGGCCTGGCGCTCTACTTCGAGCCTACTTTCGGCAATGGCCTGCGAGGGTTCGAAGAACGAATCATATTTCAGAAGAATTTTCTCGATGACCGCCTGGTGCTGGCGTTCAACATCAAGATCGAACAGGAACTGCGGAAGCTGCAGGGCGACCCGACGGCCGACCCCACGAGCGACGATTTCAGGACCCATTGGGACCGCGAGACCGACCTCAATTTCTCGTTCGGGGCGTCGTACCGCTTCATGTCGAACTGGTCGATCGGGCTCGAATTCATGAACGAGCGCGAATTCTCCAGCCTCAATTTTTGGGATGCGAAATTCGCGACCAACAGCGCCTATTACATCGGGCCGAACATCCACTATGCGGATAAGAATTTCTTCTTCACCCTGACGCTGCTCGAGCAATTGCCCTGGGCGTCGGATTACACGAACCCGCCGTCGAACGTTGTCTACCAGGGGCGAAACTACGCCGATGATTTCGAGAAATACCGCGTGCGCCTGAAGGCGGGCTGGGTGTTTTGAGGCGCGTCCCCGAACGGGGCACCGGCAACTTTCCCAATCGCCAATGTGAGAGCAATATCATGCGCTGGACACCTGTTCTTGCAGTTCCCGCCGCCATCGTTGTCACGGTGCCCGGCAAAGCCACGGTCTACCTGACGACCGAACAGGCCCAGCACGCGATATTTCCCGCCGCGACGTTCACCGGCACGGGTCGTCCCGGCGTCTTCCGGGTGTCGAACGGCGGCTACCTCGTGATCGATCAGGTGGTCGGCAAGCACGAATACATCACGTTTGCGGTCGGCATCAACCCCAACGGCACCGTGAAGCAGATCGAGATTCTCCAATACAACGAATCCTACGGATACGAGGTGCGCAATGCCTCCTGGCGCGCTCAGTTCGTGGGCAAGAGCGCCGCATCCCCGTTGCAGCTCAACGGCGACATCAAGAACATCAGCGGGGCGACGCTGTCCTCGAAGCACGTTGCGGACGGAGTCAAGCGTATCCTCAACATGTATGAGACGAGCCTCAAGGGCGCGCGATGAGGCGCCAGCGCCCACCCGTCGGCCCATCATCGACCGCGATGCCTTTGCGGTCATTGCGGGAAGTTGTATGGTCGCGGACGCCCCGGCCAAGGTACTCGCTCAATTGCGTCAGCCTGCCGCCCCCTGATTCCGGTTCCGCATACTTTAGTCTCGGGAGCTGATAGGCCGGCCCCCGGATTACGGGCCGGCAAGAGCCGGCACTCCATCCGGGCGACAGCGCTGCGAGCCTGCGCCACACACCTCATCTTGCGATGCGAGCGCGACATGCGTAAGTAAACGATTGCGAGGTTTCTCCCCATGGTCGTCGTGTTCGACACTGTCAACGATCCGCCGAAGCGGCCGCGCCATCCTGAAAAGGCGCATCGTCCCGATACGCCGGCCCTGAAGAAGCCCGATTGGATCAGGGTCAGGGCGCCGGTCTCACGCGGCTATGCGGCGACCCGCGACATCGTGCGGGCGCATCGGTTGCACACGGTATGCGAGGAGGCGAGCTGTCCCAATATCGGGGAGTGCTGGGAGAAGAAGCACGCCACCTTCATGATCATGGGCGACACTTGCACGCGCGCGTGCGCATTCTGCAACGTGAGGACCGGTCTGCCCGGCGCCCTCGACCCGAACGAGCCAGCCCGCGTGGCGGAGGCGACCGCGATGCTCGCCCTTGCGCACGTGGTGGTGACGTCGGTCGACCGCGACGACCTCGCCGACGGCGGCGCGGCGCATTTCGCCGCGGTCATCCGCGCCATACGCGCCCGGTGCCCGGCCACGACCATCGAAGTGCTGACGCCTGATTTTCTGCGCAAGGAGGGCGCGGCCGAGACGGTCGTTGCGGCGCGGCCCGATCTTTTCAATCACAATCTCGAAACCGTGCCGTCGCTCTACCTGACGGTGCGGCCAGGCGCGCGCTATTTCGCCTCGATCCGGCTCCTGCAGAAAGCAAAGGAGCTTGCAAAGGGGCTTGATTGTCAAGTCTTCACCAAGTCCGGCATCATGGTGGGGCTCGGCGAGACACGCAACGAAGTGCTGCAGGTGATGGACGATCTGCGCGCCGCGGAGGTCGATTTCCTCACCATCGGACAATATCTGCAGCCAAGCCCCAAACATCATGCGGTCGCGCGTTTTGTCACGCCCGACGAATTTACAGCTTACGAGACCATCGCCTATGCAAAAGGCTTCCTGATGGTCTCGGCGTCGCCCTTGACGCGCTCGTCCCACCATGCGGGTGAGGATTTCGCGCGACTGCGGGCCGCGCGTACGGCGTGCTGATGCGACTGGTCCGCAACTACGGACGCACGCGCGAGGGCATGCCGGAGGGCTGCCCTGAACGTATTGACGTTGAGTTTCTAAAATTTGTATGGAATTTTCAGACCCGATACCGGCCACGGATCGTGGCGGCGCTGGAAAAATTTGCTGGCCAGGCGCAGCTCCACCGGCTCAGGTCGCGTAAGGATGCCGAACGCTTCATGGCCACGATCGAACGACGCTGATGCCGCAATTCTCGACACGACGCCCCGTCAAGCACTCCGCCGCCGAGATGTTCGACCTCGTGGCCGACATCGAGCGCTACCCGGAATTTGTGCCGCTTTGCAGCTCCATGCGGATGATACGACGCGCGCAATTCGTCGACCGCGAGGTCGTCGTCGCCGAAATGACGGTCGCTTATAAACTGATCCGGGAATCCTTTACCAGCCGCGTGACCCTCGATCGGGTCAAGTGGACCATCCTGGTTGAATATCTCGATGGTCCATTCAGCCGCATGGAGAACCGATGGACATTCCACCCCGTCGACGACCGTGCGGGCGATGAGGCCGGCGCCGCACAAGGCGCGTGCGAAGTCGCGTTTTTCATCTCCTACGAGTTTCGCAGCCGTACGCTGGGGCTGCTGATGGGAGCGATGTTCGATACCGCCTTCCGCCGCTTCGCTTCGGCTTTCGAAAGGCGCGCAGATGCGGTATTCGGTCCCGCGGTGTGACCGCGAAATCCGGGACTACCTTATCAACTTGCCACCGCCGCACCCGGGTTTCGCGTACGCTCAACCCGGGCTACGAGCTGTGTCCTAGCGGCCCGGCCGCGACTGCTTCCACTTCAGAAATTCCTGGAACAATTCATCGGAATTTGCCGGCGAAACCACGCCGCGCTGGGCGCCGCCTTGCGACGAAGTGAACTGCCGGAAATCCGACTGCAAGCTCGCCACGTCCGGGTTGCGAGCCGATGCGAGCCACTCCTCCGCCGGGTCGAAACGCTTCCAGTTTTTCACAGTGACGGCAAGATTGACCTCGCGCCATTTTGGATGGTTCGGCGGCTTGCGGAATTCTTCGATCTTGGGAAAGAACGCGTCGACGAACCTTTGAACGCGTCGGTAGCGATCGGTGTTTTTCGGCCAGTTATACCCGATCAAAACCACTTCGTCGGCGATGGTCTGGATGGTCTGGCCGGCAGGGATCAGGTCCGGATAATCCTCGTGAGTAAGATCGGTCGGCAGGTACTCGGCGTCCGAGATTTCCTTCGAGAACGGGACCGGGATGAAGTGCATTCCGCGCTCGAACTTCAGGTTAGATATCAGCTTAGCGGACTTGCCGGAGACGTAGGCCGTCGCCGCAATCTCGCCGGCCTTAAGCATTTCAAGAGCCTGGCCTTGGATGACGTTGACTTCTTCGACCTTGATTCCAAGGCGCTTGAAGACATCGCGCATGGTCTGGCTCGTGCCGCTGCGCGCCTCGTCAATGTTCACCTTGCGGCCGTTGAGCTGCTCGATCGAGGTGATGTCGCGGCCGGCGATCAGATGCACTTCTTCGTTGAACAGCTTGGCGATGTAGACGATTTTGTCGTCATACTTGCCGAGCGTCTGGTTGGAGCTGCGAAAGCTGTTAAGCACGCTCAATTGGGTGAGGCCGATGTCCACCCCTTTCAGGTAGCGCACGTCGCGAATATTTTGCGGGCCGCCGACGCCGACGATCGGCAGAATCCTGAGCTTGTCGGAGTCGTTGAGCACGGATGCCAGATCATTCGCGATCTGCAGGTAGGTGTCGTCTGCGCTGGGGCTGCCGGAAACGATCGCTACGGTGTTTTCGTTGACCTGCTCGTTTCTGTAGATGCCGACACCGATGCAATAGGTCGTATCGCCTATTCGCTCGATATAGCTCGATTTGTCGTCGATCTGCTGGGTGAGGGGGCTGAGCCATCTGAAATCGACCCAGCCCTGTCCGGCTTTGCACGCTGCCACCTGTTCCCGCATAAAGTACTTGCCGTTTTGGTCGCGGAAATTCCACAGATTGGTGCCCGTCGTCATCGTGGGAATCGCGCCGTTGGCCACGACGGCGCCATTCTGGTCGACGATGTAGGCATAAAGGTCGCGGTCGATTGTTCCGGGCGCTTTGCGTTTGATCGCTTGAAACGTGCCGTCCGCACCAAGCTTCTTGAACATCTCCTGCACGCGATGCACCATCGCCACGGCTTCGTCACGCGTGCCGAATTCCGAAACGGCGCCAGCCGGGCTCGATGCCGCGAACAGGCCAAGGAGTGCGCCGGCAACTAATTTACGGGCGGAGGTTGCTGAGGCGATCCCAGTGAGAAGCACAACCAAAAGATGTCGCAATATTGTCACGATAGACCCCCCTCTTACGGTCCAGTAACACCGGTTGGACTGTTAGCACGTTGGCGAGATTTGCTGCTTGATTTGAATGCTCAGGCAGGCGTGATACGATGAGAAACTGGCGGTGAGCGCCTTTTCGCTGCCCGAATCGCAGAGGCAACCCGTTCGACGAATTCGCGCGTTGCCGCAAAATGCGATGCGGCTGCGACGATTGTGTGGCGGTCGCAAAAAAATTTGTCAATGTGAAATTTCCGACAATTACAGCTAGCAACGCCCTGGAAAACAAGCGGAATGGAAAGTTGTGTCCGACGACCGACGTGACACGCACGTTGCGAATACGGTGGATATCGGGAAATCAAGGAGCTGCCGAACGAATTGCCTCTGTCATGACCGGCCTGGCCCTATAAGATGGACACGTGGCGGTGCGTTGCGGAGTCCGGCATAAGACTTTGCGGCGTGGCCGCAATTGCGCCTTGTCTCGCCAGACTTGCTGCTCATTATTGCACCAAAAGTTGAGTATTTGATTCGGTGCAGCGTGCCTTGCACGCTGACTGTCTTGCTCCAAAAGCTTGACTCATCAGCCAGGGAGAACCCGATGCCAGAGCGCGCCAGTTCATTCGCCCCAACGATTCCCGGCGTCTTTTCGGTTTTGGTTGCGACGATCGCGGTCCACCTCTGCAGCGCCGTGCGGGCCGATAGCGCGTGCCTTGAGCAGCCCAACCAGCCGGCGGCGGAAGGCACGCGTTGGAACGCTCACTACGATCGCGCCAAAGGCCGGAAATGTTGGATTCTTGTGGATGCCTCGACAAATGGACATGACGCGCCGCAGGCGCAACCGAATGCGGCGTCAACGTCGGCGGCAGTGGAGACGCTCTCATCGCAGATCGCTTCGTTGCTCGGTAACCTCACAGGAGCGTCAGCAAATGTGACGCCGCAAGCGACCACGCCGCACGCTGGCGCCGCGGGCGTGCCGCGCAAGCCCCAGGGCAATGCCGCAAATGCAAGCAAGACGGACAATGGCGTTCGGACAGACCAGAGGGGCGAGGAGGGGCATGCGGCAAAACGCATCAACCCCGCGCTGACTCAGCCGGCGCGCGAAGCGCTGTTTGAAGAATTTTTGCGATGGCAGCAAAATAAGGACACTCTCAGCACGCTCCTTCCGGGGCCCTCTTCGCGCTAGAGCATGATCCCGAAAAGTGGGAACCGGTTTTCGGAAAAGATCATGCTCCAACAATAAGTGAGAGCGGGATGACGATTCGAAGAAAAGTCATCCCGCTTGGGCGCCGCAGTCTCGAAGATGTCATGATGCGTGACCGGGGGCCGCTACGTCGCGGATTGATTCAATCCGAACCGTGAGGCGCTCAAATCCGCGCGCTGGCCGCAAGCATTTCAAGCAGCGCCAGCGCCTCCGCGACGGCCTCTCTGCGCACCGCGCTGCGGCCGACATCGCCATACCGTTTCTCGCGATGGACGCGCCGGCCATCACGGGCGGCGGCGGCGAAATGGACCAGTCCCACCGGCTTCTCCGCACTGCCGCCGCCGGGCCCTGCTATCCCTGTGATGGCGACGGCGAGGTCCGCGTTCGACATCATGAGCGCACCCGCCGCCATCGCGTCCGCGGTCTCTCGGCTCACGGCGCCGTGCCGCTCGAGAATTGAGGCGGGAACGCCGAGCATCGCCTGCTTCGCGGCATTGGAGTAGGTGACGAAGCCCCGATCGAGCACGTCCGAGGAGCCAGGAATTTCGGTCAGCGCGCCGGTGACCAGCCCTCCGGTGCAAGACTCTGCGGTCGCGACTTTGAGGCCGTGGGTTCGGCATGCGTCGAGCACGCGTGCGGCCGCATGTCGGATAGCGTCGTCGATCATGGCGCCAATCATTGTGCTCCTGCCGGCAGCCTGATCGTCGCGGTCGCCATGGCGGCAATGCCTTCCCGGCGGCCGATGAAGCCGAGGTTCTCATTCGTGGTCGCCTTGACGGCGACGCGATCGATGCCGATGCAGGCAATCTCGGCGATACGCGCGCGCATGGCATCGCGGTGCGGTCCGATGCGGGGCGCTTCGCACACGATGGTGATGTCGAGATGGGCGATACGGCCGCCGCGCTGCCGCACGCGATCGACGGCGAACGCCAGGAACTTGTCCGATGGGGCGCCGCGCCATTGCGGATCGGTCGGCGGAAAATGCGTCCCGATATCGCCATCAGCAAGCGCGCCTAAGATGGCATCCACCAGGGCATGGAGCGGGGCATCGGCATCCGAATGGCCCGACAGCGCTTGCGGATGGGGAATGCGCACGCCGCCAAGCCAAACGTGATCGCCGTCCACAAAGGAATGCACGTCATAGCCGGTCCCCGTGCGGACATCCCCGAGCGCTGCCCAATCGGCCGCCGCAATGCGCGTGAAATCCTCTTCGGTCGTAAGCTTCATGTTACCGGCTTCGCCCTCGAAAACCGTCACCGTGATGCCGGCCCACTCGGCCAACGCCGCGTCGTCGGTGAAATCTTCGCGCCCCGCCGCCAAAGCGCGGCGATGGGCCGCCAGAAGCCCATCATAGAGGAACGCCTGCGGCGTCTGGACCGCTCGCAGCCGGTTGCGATCGAGGGTGTCGACAACACGCTCGTGAGCGTCGACTTCTTTGACGGTATCAGTCAAACCCAGGCCGGGGATCGCGGCGCCGTTGGCACCCGCCGCAATGGCCCGTGAAATGAGGGCAGGGGAGGCGAACGGCCGGGCGGCGTCGTGCACCAGGACGATTCGCGGTTGCT
>WNFR01003076.1_pt1 | contig 20561 bp, 17 predicted proteins | sample 5400221 | NCBI WGS metagenome assembly WNFR01 (sample SAMN13153357, study PRJNA577476) | soil metagenome | isolation source: 40 cm soil under Madrone tree | place: USA:California | collected 2016-06-14 | reverse complement strand
CGGCGTTCCACGTCGCGAGCACGGGCCGCTGCGGCCCGGTGCTCGTCGACGTTCCGCGCGACGTGCAAGAGGCCGAATTCGAGTTCTCCTACCCAGCCGAAGTGACCCTCCCGGGCTGGAAGCCGCCCCGCCGTGGAAATGCCCGGCAGATCGTCGCCGCAGCGAAGTCTGTCGCCGCGGCGGAGCGGCCGATCCTCTATGTCGGAGGCGGCGTGCTGAACGCGCACGCCACCGACGAGCTGCTCGCGCTGGCCGAGGCCGCGCGCTTGCCGGTCGTGACGACGCTGATGGCGAAGGGTGCGTTCCCCGAGACGCACGAGCTGCACGTCGGCCATCCCGGCATGCACGGGCAGAAGTGGTCGAACTTCGCGCTGAACAAGGCAGACGTCGTGATCGCAGTCGGCTCGCGCTTCGACGACCGCGTCACCGGCAAGGTGTCGGCGTTCGCGCCCGGCGCGACGGTCGTCCATCTCGACATCGACGCGGCGGAGATCTCGAAGATCCGCCACGCCGACGTGCCCGTCGTGGGACCGCTCAAGCCGGTGCTCACCGAGCTGACGAAATCGGTGGAGCAGGAGTTCATGCCGGGCCGCACCGACGCGTGGCTGCGCCAGATTGCCGAGTGGCGCGAGCAGTTCCCGCTCCGCTACAGCAGCGAAGGCCCGATGCTGAAGCCGCAGAAGGTGCTCGAGGCGCTGCAGGAGCTGACGGCCGGCCGTGACGACATCGTGTGGACGACCGGTGTCGGCCAGCACCAGATGTGGGCCATGCAGTACATCGTCTGCGACCGGCCGCGGACGTTCATCACGTCGGGCGGGCTCGGCACGATGGGTTACGGCATCCCTGCTGCGGTCGGTGCGAAGGCGGCCCGGCCGGATGCGACGGTGATCTGCGTCGACGGCGACGGCTGCTTCCAGATGACCTCGCAGGAGCTCGCGACGGCCGCGCTCGAGGAGCTCCCGATCGTCGTCGTGATCGTCAACAACGGCTACCTCGGCATGGTGCGCCAGTGGCAGGACATGTTCTTCGAGGAGCGGTTCTCGCAGATCAAGCTGACGCATACGCTGCCCGACTACGCTGCGCTCGCGCGCGCGTACGGCGCGCTCGGCTTCACCGCCGAGACGCCGGAAGAGCTGGAGGAAGCGCTCGCCGAGGCGGTCGCCTCCGGCCGCACCTGCGTCGTCGACGCACGCGTCGACCCGCGCGAGCACTGCTTCCCGATGATCCCCGCGGGCGCCGCCGCCCTCGACGTCGTCGAGTACCAGGACACCGAGGTGCCGGTCGCATGAAGCACACGCTGTCCGTCCTCCTGGAGAACAAGCCGGGCGCGCTCACGCGCATTACGAGCATGTTCGCCCGCCGCGGCTTCAACATCGAGAGCCTCGCCGTCGGCGAGACCGAGCGCCACGACGTCTCGCGGATCACGCTGCGCGTCGACTGCGAGACGCATTCGCTCGAGCAGATCGAGAAGCAGATGCACAAGCTCGTGAACGTGCTACGCGTGACGGAGCTCGCACCCGGAGAGTCGCTCGAGCGCGAGCTCGCGCTGCTCAAGGTGTCGGCGCCGCAGAGCGCACGGGCCGAGCTGATGGCGCTCGGCGAGGTCTTCAAGGCCCGCATCGCCGACATCAGTCCCGACGCGATCGTCTTCGAGCTGACAGGTTCTCCCGAAGAGGTCGACTCCTTTGAGGAGCTCGTCCGTCCGCACGGGCTCCAGGAGCTCGTACGCACGGGCCGCATCGGCCTCACGCGGGCGGCGCGCGCGCCCAAGGGCAAGACTTCGCAGCAAGTTCTCGTCTGAATCCACGAAAAGGAGCTCAACTCGATGGCAACCATTCATCGCGACGGCGATCTCGACCTCCTCGACGGCAAGGTCGCCGTCGTCGGGTACGGCAGCCAGGGCCATGCGCACGCGCTGAACCTCCACGATTCCGGCGTCGACGTGCAGGTCGGTCTGCGCGAGGGCAGCGCCTCGCGTGCCGCCGCGGAGGAGGCCGGGCTGAAGGTCGGCACGGTCGCCGAAGCGGTCAAGGGCGCCCAGGTCGTCGCGATCCTCGTACCCGACCACCTGCAGAAAGGCGTCTGGGACGCCGAGATCGCGCCGAACCTCGCGCCGGGCGCCGCGGTGCTCTTTGCGCACGGGTTGAACATCCATTTCGGCCGCATCGCGCCGCCCGAAGGGCACGACGTGATCATGGTCGCGCCGAAGGCGCCGGGCCACCGCGTTCGCGAGCTCTTCGTCTCCGGCGCCGGCACGCCGGGTCTCGTCGCCGTGCAGCAGGACGCGAGCGGCCGCGCGCTCCAGCTCGCGCTCGCTTACGGCGTCGGCATCGGCTGCGGCCGCGTCGGGCTGCTCGAGACGACGTTCGCAGAGGAGACCGAGAGCGATCTCTTCGGCGAGCAGGCAGTGCTCTGCGGTGGCGTCCCCGCGCTCGTGCAGGCCGGCTTCGACACGCTCGTCAAGGCGGGCTATCAGCCGGAGATCGCGTACTACGAGTGCATGAACGAGCTGAAGCTGATCGTCGATCTGCTCTACGAGGGCGGCTTCGAGTACATGCGGTATTCGGTCTCCGACGTCGCCGAGTACGGCGACCTGTCGCGAGGCACGCGCGTCGTCGACGACGGCACACGCGAGCGCATGGGCGCGATTCTCGAGGAGATCCGCAGCGGCGCGTTCGCGAAGGAGCTGTTCTCCGACGACGACGCAGGCCGGCCGAAGTTCGCGCAGCTGCGTGCCGAGGGCGAGGCGCGCGCCGCCGAGCTCGAGCGGGTCGGAAAGGAGCTCCGCGCGCTTGCAGGCGCGGAAGGTCTGCTCGGTACCGCGGAGGCGCATGTCGTCCGTTGACGTGGGCGTCGCCCTGCTCGGGTACGGCACGGTCGGCGCCTCGGTCAACCGCCTGCTCGTCGAGAGCGCCGAAGAGATCGAGCGGGCAACCGGGCACCGGCTGCGCGTGGTCCGCGCGCTCGTTCGCGACGCCTCGAAGGAGCGGCCTTTCGCCGCAGCCGACGGCGTCCTGACGACCGACTTCGCGGCGATCCGCGACGACCCGTCCGTGGACGTCGTCGTCGAGGTGATGGGCGGGCTCGATCCGGCGGGCGGCTACGTGCGCGAGCTGCTCGCGGCGGGCAAGTCGGTCGTGACGGCGAACAAGCAGCTCGTCGCGCGCCAGGGTGCCGACCTCTTCGCGATCGCGTCGGCGGCGGGCGTCCAGCTGCGGTTCGAAGCGTCGGTCTTCGGCTACGCCGAGGCCGACCCGACCGACGACGTGAACGGGGCCGACGCGGCGGCGAAGATGGCGATCCTCGCCACCGTGGCATTCGGCTCTCGCGTCACGCTCGACGACGTCGAGACGCGCGGGATCACCGAGATCGAGCCGACGCACGTGTCGGCCGCCGCGCAGCTCGGCATGGTCGTGCGTCTCGTCGGCATCGCGAGCCTCGTCGACGGTCGGGTCGACGTGCGCGTGCAGCCCGCGCTCGTCGAGCGCTCGCATCCGCTCGCCGCGGTCGACGGCGCGTTCAACGCCGTGATGCTGCAGGGTGACGCGATCCGCGAGATCACGCTCGAGGGTCCCGGCGCGGGCGGTATCGAGACCGCGTCCGCGGTCGTCGCGGACCTCGTCAGCGTCGTGGGCACCGCCGGCACCGGCTTCCTCCAGAACGACGCCTGCTGGCGCGAGCTGGAGTTCATGCCGGAAGGCGAGTGGCGGTCTCCGTTCTACGCGCACCTCGACGTCGCCGACCGGCCCGGCGTGCTCGCGCATGCTGCGAGCCGCCTCGCCGCGCACGACGTCTCGGTTGCGCAGCTCGTACAGCGTCTCGACGAAGGGCGGGCCGCGATCGAGCTCGTCTTGCACGCCGCCCCGATCGGCGCGGTCAACGCCGCGCTCGTGGAGATCGCCGCCCTGCAGGAGGTACTCGAGCCCCCTTTCGTGGTGCCGGTCATCTCGGAGCGGCCGCTGTGACCGTCACGCTCGGAGAGGGCGGCACACCGCTGCTGCGTGCGGAGCGCCTGTCGGAACGCTTCGGCGTCGAGCTCTGGCTCAAGTGGGAGGGCGCGAACCCGACGGGCTCGTTCAAGGACCGGGGCATGAGCGTCGCCGTCACGAGGGCGATCGAGGCCGGGGCGACGCGGCTCGTGTGCGCCTCGACCGGGAACACCGCCGCGTCGAGCGCTGCATACGCCGCACGCGCCGGCATCGAGGCGGTGATCGTCGTCGTCGCAGGGGCGGCGGCGAGCGCGAAGCTCATCCAGGTCCGCGCCGTCGGCGCGACGATCGTCGAGGTCGAGGGGACGTTCTCCGACGCGTACGACGAGGCGGCGCGGCTTGCCTCGGAGGACGGCGCGGTGTTCGTCAACTCCGGCGGCAACGACGACCGCATCGAGGGGCAGAAGACCGCTGCGTTCGAGATCCTCGAGCAGCTCGGCGGCCTGCCCGACGTGTTGACGCTGCCGTACGGCGGCGGCGGCAACACGAAGGCGTACGCACGCGGGTTCGAGGAGGCGGTGTCCGCGCTGCCGCGCTTGCATCCGGTGCAGGCGAAAGACCGTGCCGGCACGCATGCCTCGGCGATCCGCATCGTCGATCCCGTCCACCGCAGCGAGGTCGAGGACGCGGTCGCGCGCTCCGGCGGCTCGGTCGTCACCGTGTCGGACGACGAGATCGCGGCCGCGTGGCGACTGCTCGGACACGAGGAAGGCATCTTCTGCGAGCGCGCGTCCGCCGCGGGCGTCGCCGGGCTCGACCGTTTTGCGCGGGAGGGCGAGTGCGTCGTCTGCGTGATCACGGGACACGGGCTGAAGGATCCCGAGGCGGTGGCCGCGTGACGATCCACGTGCGTGCGCCCGCGACGAGTGCGAACCTCGGCTCCGGCTTCGACGTGGCGGCGGTCGCGCTCGACCTCTGGAACGAGCTCCAGGTCGGCGAGCCCGATGGACATCAGGTCGACACGTCGCATCTGGGCGTGCAGGCGTTCGCGCGCTTCGCCTCGCCGGACGGGCGGTCGTTCGAGTTCGTCTCGCGCATCCCGCGTGAGCGCGGCCTCGGCTCGAGCGCGTCCGTGATCGCGCTCGGGCTCGTCGCGGGCGCGATCGCCGCCGGCGCGGATCCGGACGCCGACGAGCTGCTTGCGCACGGGCTGCCCCTCGAGGGGCACGCGGACAACCTCGCCGCCGCACTCGTCGGCGGCGTCTGCCTGACGTGGGACGGGCATATCGCGCGCGTCGCCGACGACGTGCCGGCGGCCGCGATCGCCGTCGTGCCGCAGGAGCGCACGAACACAGCGGCCGCGCGTGCGTCACTGCCGGAAGAGATCCAGCACGCCGACGCGGTCTTCAGCGCCGTGCACGCGACATTGCTCGGCGCTGCGCTCGCGTCAGGCGACCGCACGCTCTTTGCCGCGAGCACCGACGACCGCCTGCACGAGCCGTACCGCGCCGTGAACGCACCGCATCTCGAGGCGATCCGCAACGAGCCGCCGCGCGGCTATCTCGGCGCGACGCTTTCCGGCTCGGGCCCGACGGTGATCGTGTGGGCCGACAAGCAGAGCGCAGGGCAGACCGCCGCTGATCTCGCCGCGCGGTTCCCCGACCACGAAGTGATCCACCTACCCGTGACGACGACAGGAGCAAGCGCCGTATGACCGATCCGTACGCCCGTCCCACCGATCCGGCGAAGCGTCACAGCGCCGCGATCACGAACGGCGTGGATCGTGCGCCGGCGCGCGCGATGCTGAAGGGCATCGGCCTCGACGACGATGCACTCGCGCGCCCGCTCGTCGGCATCGCGACGACGTGGATCGAGACGATGCCGTGCAACTGGAACCAGCGCGAGCTCGCGCGGCACGTCCGCCGGGGAATCATCGAAGCGGGAGGGACGCCGGTCGAGTTCAACACGATCGCCGTCTCCGACGGCGTCTCGATGGGCACCGAGGGAATGCGCGCGTCGCTCGTGTCGCGCGAGACGATCGCCGACTCGATTGAGCTCGTCGTGCGCGGCCACCTGCTCGACGGGCTCGTGTGCCTCGTCGGTTGCGACAAGACGATTCCCGCCGCCGTCATGGCGCTCGCGCGGCTCGACGTGCCGGGGCTCGTGCTCTACAACGGCTCGATCGCGCCGGGGCGCTTTCGCGGCAGGGACGTGACGATCCAGGACGTCTTCGAGGCGGTCGGCGCGGCCGCGGTCGGGACGATGAGCAACGAGGACGTGCACGAGCTCGAAAACGTCGCGTGCCCGGGCGCCGGCGCGTGCGGCGCGATGTTCACGGCGAACACGATGGCGATGGTGCTCGAGTTCCTCGGCATCTCTCCTGCGGGCCTCAACGACGTGCCGGCGACCGATCCTGCGAAGCACGACGCCGCCTACGAGGCGGGCAAGATCGCGATGCGGCTCGTGCGCGACGACGTGCGCCCGTCGCACGTGATCACGCGCGATGCGCTCGAGAACGCGGCGGCGGCGGTCGCGGCCACCGGCGGTTCGACGAACGGTGTGCTGCATCTGCTCGCGATCGCGAGCGAGCTCGGCATCGACCTGACGATCGACGAGTTCGACCGCATCGCCGGGCGCACGCCGATCGTCGCCGACATCAAGCCGGGCGGCCGCTTCGTCGCGACTGACCTGCACGCCGCCGGGGGCGTCGCGCTCGTCGCGCGCGAGCTGCTGAAGGCCGGGCTCGTGCACGGCGACTCGCCCAACGTCGACGGCCGCTCGCTTGCGGAGGTCGCGACCGCGGTCGTCGAGACGCCGGGCCAGGAGGTCGTCGTCCCGATCGAGACGCCCCTGAAGGCGACGGGCGGGCTCGCGATTCTGCGCGGCAACCTCGCGCCCGAGGGTTCGGTCGTGAAGCTGGCCGGCCACGAGCGCCTGTTCCACTCCGGCCCGGCGCGCGTGTTCGAGTCGGAGGAGGATTGCTTCGCCGCGGTGAAGGCGCGCACGATCGAGGCCGGGGACGTCGTCGTGATCCGCTACGAGGGCCCGGCCGGCGGGCCCGGCATGCGCGAGATGCTGCATGTGACGGCGGCGCTCGTGGGCGAAGGCCTCGGCGACGAGGTCGCGCTCATCACGGACGGGCGCTTCTCGGGCGCGACGCACGGCCTGATGGTCGGGCACGTCGCACCCGAGGCGGCGCGGGGCGGCCCGATCGCCGCGCTCCGCGACGGCGACACGATCGAGCTCGACGTCGAGGCGCGCGAGCTGCGCGTCCTGCTCTCCGACGACGAGCTCGCGGCCCGGCTCGCGGAGGTCGTCCAGCCGGCGCCGCGCTACACGGCGGGCGTGCTCGCGCGCTACGCGTTCCTCGTCTCGTCCGCATCCGAGGGGGCGGTTCTCAAGTGTTCGGTTTGACGGACGACTACTTCATTTCGTATAGTGCCAGCACCACCGGCGCGGGCACCACGTCCCGCTCCGCATCGAGAGAGGCTGAGGGAACCGGCCCTGTGACGCCTCGGCAACCTGCATCCGACGAGGGATGTGTGGTGCCAAGCCCGGCCGAACGGACTGTCCGTTCGGAGGATGTCGAGCGTAGGACGAAAGGAGCCCAGCACGTGTCTGCCACAGCCCTCAGGTGCCGTGTATGTGAGACGGCATATCCGCTCGACCCCATCGGGGTCTGCACGAAGTGCTTCGGCCCGCTCGAGCCGGTCTACGACCGCGCCGAGCAGCGCCGCACCGTCACCCACGCGTCGATCGAGGCCGGCCCGCGCTCGATCTGGCGCTACGCCGACCTGCTGCCGGTCGCGCCGCCCGTGGAGCAGCGGCTGCCCGCCGGCTGGACGCCGCTCGTGCGGGCCCCGCGCCTCGAGGCCGCGCTCGGACTCGGCGAGCTCTGGCTGAAGAACGACACCGCGAACCCGACGCACTCGTTCAAGGACAGGGTCGTCGCCGTCGCAGCCGCGAAGGCGATCGAGCTCGGCCGCACGACGCTCTCGTGCTCCTCCACCGGCAACCTCGCGAATGCCGTCGCCGCGCGCGCGGCCGCCGAGGGACTCGAGGCGGTCGTGCTCTGTCCCGCCGATCTCGAGCCGGAGAAACTGATCGCGACGTCGATCTACGGTGCAAAGATCATCGCCGTCGACGGGAGCTACGACGACTGCAGCCGGCTGAGCGTCGAGCTGTCGTTCGAGCTCGACTGGGCGTTCGTCAACGTCGGTCTCCGCGCGTACTACGCAGAGGGCTCGAAGACGCTCGCCTTCGAGATCGCGGAGCAGCTCGGCTGGGAGCTTCCGGACGCCGTGATCGCGCCGATCGCGTCGGGCGCGATGTTCTCGAAGGTGCACCAGGGCTTCAACGAGCTGCTCGAGCTCGGGCTCGTCGAAGGAACGACGCCGCGCCTGATCGGCGGCCAGGCCGAGGGCTGCTCGCCCGTCGCGACCGCGTTCGCCGACGGCGCGAAGGTGAAGCCGGTTCGGCCGAACACGATCGCCCGCTCGCTCGCGATCGGCAGTCCCGCCGACGGCGACCTGGCAGCCACCGTCGCGCGCACGTCGGGCGGCTCGGTGCACGCCGTCCCCGAGGACGAGATCGCGGACAACATCGCACTGCTCGCCGAGACGACGGGGATCTTCGGCGAGACCGCACCGGCCGTCACGCTCGGTGCGCTGCGCGCTGCGGTCGCGAACGGCGAGCTCGGCGAGACCGATCGCGTCGTTCTGCTCGTCACGGGCGACGGGCTGAAGACGCCCGGCGTCGTGTCCGACCGCTTCGAGCTGACCCGCGTCCGCCCGGACGCAGACGAGATCCTGGAGACCTTCGGTGTCCAGGTGTAAACACCGCATCCGCACGGGAGGTGGATCATGAGAACGGGGCCGCGCACCGGCTTCCGCTGGACGCCCGAGACGATCGTCTACGCGATCACGCTCTGGTACCGCAAGCACAGTCGCACGCCGCTCACGAGCGAGTGGGATCAGGCGGGCGAGAATCATCCGTCGCGTCAGACCGTCGCGCGCGTGTTCGGCAGCTGGAACGAAGCCATGCAGGCGGCGGGCTTCACGCCGCGCCCGCGCGGCCGGCAGCCGCGCTCGCTCAGCGAGGGTGCGCTTGCCGACGGGTAAAGAGAAGGTCGTCCTCCTACCGGGGGACGGGATCGGTCCAGAGGTCGCTGCGCAGGCAAGGCTCGCGCTCGAGACGCTCGTGCCCGACGTCGAGATCGAGGAGCGGCTGATCGGCGCCGCTGCGATCCGTGCCACGGGGAGCCCGCTGCCACAGGAGACGATCGATGCGTGCCGGTTGGCGACGGCCGTCCTCAAGGGGCCGGTCGGCGACCCGGAGTTCGACGCGGCGGACATCCGTCCCGAACAGGGACTGCTCGGTCTGCGAGCGGCGCTCGACACGTATGCGAACCTCCGCCCGGCGGTCCTCGGCGACGTGGACGTGCTCATCGTCCGCGAGCTCGTCGGCGGGCTCTACTTCGGCGTGAGTGGTGTGCGCGAGGACGGGACCGTGTTCGACACCTGCGAGTACCACCCGCGTCAGGTCGAGCGGATCGCACGTCGCGCGTTCGCGCTCGCCGAGTCGCGTCGTGGACTGCTCACGTCGGTCGACAAGGCGAACGTGCTCGAGACGTCGCGCATGTGGCGACGCGTGGTCAACGAGCTCGCGCCGGAGCACCCGAATGTTCGCGTCGAGCACATGCTCGTCGACAACGCGGCGATGCAGCTCGCGACGACGCCCGAGCAATTCGACGTGCTCGTGACGGAGAACATGTTCGGCGACATCCTCTCCGACCTCGCCGCTGCGGTGACCGGCGGGCTCGGGCTCGCGCCGTCGGCGAGCCTGTCGGACGGCGGCCCCGGGATCTTCGAGCCGGTGCACGGCTCGGCGCCGGACATCGCGGGCCGCGGGCTCGCGAACCCGACGGCCATCCTCCGCTCCACGGCCCTCTTGCTCGAGCACGGGCTCGCGCGGCCGGCGGAGGCGCAGGCGCTCGTCGGCGCGATCGAGGCCGCGCTCGTCTCGCATCCGACCGCCGACCTCGGCGGAACGGCTTCGACGGCGGAGTTCGGCGCTGCAGTAAGGGAACAACTTGCTGTTGACCCGGCGGCGTTGTCGTCGTACCCTGGGTCGAGATGAACCTCGCGTTCGGAGCCCCCTGCACGATTACCTATTTCAAGGGCTTCTACGCGTTCGTCTTTACGCGCTAGCCGGCGCTCTCGCTCCCCGCTGTCGCCCGGCTAGCTCATATCTCCCGCGGGACTTCCGTTTCTCGTTCGCGAGGAGGCGAACCCTTTCATGACCCAGACACTCAGCACCGCAACGTGTACCTGCGAGACCCCGATCCCGGCACGGCTGCGGTGAGCCCGAACGTCGCCTACCCGGGGCCGGTCGGCAGCCACACGTCCGCGGCCGCCGCGACGCTCTTCCCCATGGACACGCTCGTGCCGCTGGCGGGATTCCGCGCGGTCGCCGACGCGGTCGTGAGCGCGGAGGCGACGCACGGAGTGCTGCCGATCGAGAGCTCGCTCGCGGGCGCCGTCGCGGAGACGCACGATCTCCTCTACGAGCGCGCGCTGTCGATCGTCGGCGAGACGATCCTGCCGATCCGCCACTGCCTCGCGGCTGTCGGCGCTGTTCCGCTCGAGGAGATTCGCGTCGTCCGCTCGCATCCGACGGCGCTCGAGCAATGCCGCGGTTTGCTCGCGCGGCTGCCGAACGCCTCGATGATCGCGTCCGCGACGACGGCCGACGCGGCGCAGCAGGCGCAGGCGGACGGGGATCCGACGGTCGCTGTCATCGCCGGCGACGAAGCCGTGTCGCTCTACGGGCTGACAGTGCTCGAGCACGATGTCGGCGACAGCCTCGCGTTCACTCGCTTCGTCTCGATCGCGCCGTACACGCGCGTGGAGCGCGGACTGCGCGACGCGCGCACGGCGTTCACGTTCGCGACGGATCACCGTCCCGGCGCGCTGTTCGCGGCGATCGAGCCGTTCGCGCGCGCGGGGCTCGACCTCGTGCGACTCGTCTCGCGCCCGCTGCCCGCGACGCCGTGGAAGTACCGCTTCGACGCGGTCGTCGCGGGCCATCCGCTCGAGCCGGCCGTGCGTATCGCCCTGCGCGAGCTCGAAGCCGTCACGCGCACGCTGCGCGTCGTCGGCGTCTACGAAGGACACACAGAGGAGGGAGCATGAGCATGACCGAGAATGCGCCATCGGCAGCGGCGGTCGAGGATCCGTACGTCCTCGGCGTCCGCCGCGAGATCTCCGATCTCGACCGTTCGCTGGTCGAGCTGGTGAACAAGCGGCTGAAGCTCGTCGCCGGCTTGAAGCGCTACAAGGACGAGCACGGGATCGGTTTCGTCGATCTCGCGCGCGAAGAATGGATGCTGCAATACCTGCAGCGCGCGAACCGCGGCCCGCTGTCACAGGACGGGCTCGCGCAGCTCTACCACTACCTGCTCGCGCTGATGAAGCAGGAGGTCACGGCGCAGCACGCCGAAGGCGCCTGAGGTTTCGAAGCTCGACGGGTATCAATTCCCTCCTGATGCGCCGTCGATGGTGAGGCGCCTGCCGCTGCCGCAGTCGGCGGGCGCCTCACCTCTCTCTATGCGTTTTGGAAGGCGTGCAGCGCGGCTTGCTGCTGCTCGCGGAGCAGCAGCGCCCGGTTGAGCGCGTTCACGACGGCGCGCAGCGACGCGGTGACGATGCTCGCGTGGAGGCCGACGCCCCAGACCGGCTCGCCGTCGACGTCGGCCTCGACGTACGCGGCCGCGACGGCGTCCTCGCCGGTGCTCATCGCGTGCTCGTGGTAGTCGAGCACCCGGATCGAGAGACCGCTGCGCTCCGCGAGGCCGTGCACGAGCGCGGCGATCGGTCCGTTGCCGTCGCCCGCGATCTCGGTCGCCTCGCCGTCGACGCGAAGCTGTGCGGTGAGTCGGTCGCCGCTTTCGCCGGAGTCGTGACGGTACGAGACGATCGCGTACGGCGCGTCGACCGCGAGGTAGCTCGCGCGGAAGACCTCGTAGATCTCCTCCGCCGAGAGCTCGCCGCCCTGTGCGTCGGTGATCGCCTGCACCTTCTGCGCGAAGTCGACCTGGAGCCCGCGCGGCAGCTCGAGCCCGTAGCGGCTCGCGAGCAGGAAGGCGACACCGCCCTTTCCCGACTGTGAGTTGACGCGGATGATCGCCTCGTAGCTCCGGCCGACGTCCTGCGGGTCGATCGGCAGATACGGGACGTCCCAGGTCGCACCGTCGGACTGCTGCTGCGCATGCATGCCCTTCTTGATCGCGTCCTGGTGCGAGCCCGAGAACGCGGTGTAGACGAGCTCGCCGACCCAGGGGTGGCGCGGATGGACGGGCAGCTCGTTGCACTCCTCGACGATGCGCTTCGCCTCGTCGAGCTGCGAGAGATCGAGGCGCGGGTCGACGCCCTGCGTGAACAGGTTCAGCGCGAGCGTGATCAGGTCGACGTTGCCGGTGCGCTCGCCGTTGCCGAACAGCGTGCCCTCTACGCGGTCGGCGCCGGCCATCAGTCCGAGCTCCGCCGTCGCGACCGCCGTGCCGCGGTCGTTGTGCGGATGCACCGAGAGCAGGACGTCGTCGCGCCGCGAGAAGTGGCGGCCGAACCATTCGATGCGGTCGGCGTAGACGTTCGGCGGGAAGTGCTCGACCGTCGTCGGCAGGTTGACGATCATCTTGTCGGCGCGCGTCGGATTCCACTCGGCCGCGACGGCCTCGCAGATCTCGAGCGCGAAGTCGAGCTCGGTGTGGTGGAAGCTCTCCGGCGAGTACTCGAACATGATGTCCGTGTCCGTCTCGCCGGCGAGCCGCTTGCACATCTCGGTGCCGCGCACGGCGAGCTCGGTGACGCCGGCCTTGTCGAGCCGGAAGACGACGCGCCGCTGCGTCGTCGAGGTCGAGTTGTAGAGGTGGATGATCGCGCGCCGCGCGCCGTCGACAGATTCGAACGTCCGCTCGATCAGCTCGGGCCGCGCCTGGGTGAGGACCGCGATCGTGACGTCGGCGGGGATCAGGTCTTCCTCGATGAGCGTGCGCACGAAGTCGAAATCCGGCTTCGAGGCGGCGGGGAACCCGACCTCGATCTCCTTGAAGCCGAGCTCGATGAGCAGGGAGAAGAGGCGACGTTTGCGCTGCGGGTCCATCGGGTTGACGAGCGCCTGGTTGCCGTCGCGCAGGTCGGTCGAGCACCAGATCGGGGCCCGGTCGAGCACGACGTTCGGCCACGTCCGGTCGGGCAGGTCGACGGTGTCGTACGGGCGGTACTTGGTGAACGGCATCGGCACGGCTTCGGCTCCTTCGGCGAAATGGGGACGCACGTGTCCCACGGCACGGTGGACGGGTATGTGCAGGCCTGCTTCCCCTACCGGGGAAGGGCGAGGAGTGCGCCGAGGAGAATGGCCGTCGAGGCGGGCACGACTCTCAGGGTAGGCCATTCCGGGCGTCGCGGGAAGGGCAAAACGCACATCCGTTCCCACCCCCGGTGCCAGCCCCGGGGCAGGCACCCGCGTGAAAGGGTCACGGCTTCGTGCCGGAAGGTGCGCTAAAGCGCCGTGGTCGCGATCGGTGCCGTGTGCGAGGACTCGTACGCAGCGAGCGCGTCTTCCTCGCGGAGCGTGAGCGCAATGTCGTCGAGGCCGTCGAGCAGGCACTCGCGCGCGTGGTCGTCGAGCTCGAACGGGAAGCCGCCGGCGCTGCGGGCCTCGAGGTCGACCGTCAGCTCCTCGCCGGCGGCGGCGCGCGCCATCAGCTCCTTCACCTGCTCGGGCGGAAGCGTCACTGGCAGTAGGCCGATCTTCAGCGAGTTCTGGCGGAAGATGTCGCCGAACGACGGCGCGACGATCGCGGCGAAGCCGTAGTCCTGGAGCGCCCACGGGGCGTGCTCGCGCGACGAGCCGCAGCCGAAGTTGCGGCCGGTCAGGAGGATCGCGCCGCTCTGGTGGTTCAGCTCGAACGCCGGATCCTTCTTCCAGTCGAAGAAGAGAAACTCGCCGAAGCCGCTGCGCTCGATCCGCTTCAGGAACTGCTTCGGGATGATCTGGTCGGTGTCGACGTCAGAACGGTCGAGCACGACCGCGCGCGACGTGACCGTGCGAAACGGCTTCACGCCGGCACCAGGTCGCGCACGTCCGAGAACCGGCCGCGGATCGCCGTCGCGGCGGCGACGGTGGGGGAGACGAGGTGCGTGCGCCCGCCGGCGCCCTGCCGCCCTTCGAAGTTGCGATTCGACGTCGACGCGCAGCGCTCGCCCGGCGCGAGGATGTCGGGGTTCATCCCGAGGCACATCGAGCAGCCGGCGCGGCGCCACTCGAAGCCGGCTTCGAGGAAGATCCGGTCGAGCCCCTCCGCCTCCGCCTGCCGCTTCACGGTCGCCGAGCCCGGCACGACCTGCGCGCGCACCGACGGATGCACGTGGTGCCCCTCGACGACTGCAGCGGCCGCGCGCAGATCCTCGATCCGCGAGTTCGTGCACGAGCCGATGAAGACGCGGTCGACCGCGATCTCCTGGATCGGCGTGCCCGGCGCGAGCGCCATGTACGCGAGCGCGCGCTCGGCGGCTTCCCGGTCGCCGGGATCGTCGAAGTCCGCCGGATCGGGAACGACGCCGTCGATCGACACGACCATCCCGGGATTCGTGCCCCACGTGACCTGCGACCGGATCTCCGCCACGTCGATTTCGAGCTCGCGGTCGAACACCGCGTCGGGATCGCTCGGCAACGCGCGCCACCGCGCGACCGCCTCGGCCCACGCCGCGCCCTTCGGCGCGCCGGGGCGTCCTTCGAGATACGCGAACGTCGTCTCGTCGGGCGCGATCATCCCGGCGCGCGCGCCCGCCTCGATCGACATGTTGCAGATCGTGAGCCGGCCCTCCATCGAGAGCTGCTCGATCACCGGGCCTGCGTACTCGATCACGTGCCCGACGCCGCCGTCGACGCCGAGGCGGCCGATCGCCGCGAGCACGAGATCCTTGGCGCCGATGTCCGGCGGCATCTCGCCGACGAACGAGATGCGCAGCGAGCGCGGCTTCCGCTGCTGCAGCGTCTGCGTCGCGAGCACGTGCTCGACTTCGGACGTGCCGATGCCGAATGCAAGTGCGCCGAACGCGCCGTGCGTCGACGTGTGGGAGTCGCCGCATACGATCGTCATGCCGGGCTGTGTGACGCCGAGCTCCGGGCCGATCACGTGGACGATCCCCTCGCGCCCGCTGCCGGTCGCGTAGAGCGGAACGCCGAACTCGTCGCAGTTTTGCGAGAGCGCCTCGAGCTGCTGCCGCGAGAGATCGTCCATCGGCGTGTCGTCGCCGGTGACGACGTTGTGATCCATCGTCGCGAGCGTCAGCTCGGGGCGGCGCACCGGGCGGCCGGCCGCGCGCAGACCCTCGAATGCCTGCGGCGAGGTGACCTCGTGGACGAGGTGGAGGTCGACGTAGAGCAGGTCGGGCAGGCCGTCCGCGCGGCGCACGACGTGGCTCTCCCAGACCTTCTCGAGGAGCGTCAGACCCATGGTTCGAAGCTAGCGCCGGAGTGTGTCATGAGGCCTCTGATTGTGCGGTTTGCTGGGGTTCTTGCCTACGCTAGTCCGCATGGTCGTGCACGAGGAGGCACCTGCAGACGCGCCGCTACGGCGCGACGTCCGCCTGCTCGGCGACCTGCTCGGGCGGATGCTCGTCGAGCAGGAGGACGAGACGCTGCTCGAGGACGTCGAGCGCGTGCGGGCACTCGCGCGAGCGGCCCGCGCCGGGTCGCCGCACGACGAGCTGATCGAGGGTGTGGCCGCGCTGCCGATCGAGCGGCAGGCGAGCGTGCTGCGGGCCTTCGCGCTCTATTTCCAGCTGACGAACGTCGCCGAGCAGCAGCACCGCGTCCGCCGGCGTCGCGAGTACGAGCGCGAGCAGCGCGTTCCACCGGAGTCGCTCGCCGACGCGTTCGCGAAGCTCGACGGGGTTCCGGCCGAGGAGCTCGAGGCCCGTGTGTCGTTGCAGCTGGTGCTGACGGCGCATCCGACGGAGGCGACGCGCCGCACCGTGCTCGAGTCGCAGCGTCGCGTCGGTGCGCTGCTCGCGGAGCTCGACGATCCGCGGCTCGCGCCGTCACGCCGCGACGCGATCGACGGCGAGCTCGCTGCGGAGATCACGATGCTCTGGCAGATGGACGAGGTGCGCTCGCGGCGGCCGCGCGTCGTCGACGAGATCCGCAACGGTCACTGGTTCTTCGAGCAGAGCCTCCTCGACGCCGCCGAGCAGCTGCTCGCGGAGTACCGGCGGCGTCTTCCCGGCGCACCGGTGCCGTTGCGCTTCGGGACGTGGATCGGCGGCGACGCGGACGGCAACCCGAACGCGGGGCCGGACACCGTTGCCGTGGCGCTCGAGCGCGCGCGCACGCTGTTGCGCGGCCGCTACCGCGACGAGGTACGTGCGCTCGCTGCGGCGATCGGCGTCTCCTCACGGCTCACATCGGTCGACGACGAGCTCCGTGCGTCGATCGCGCGCGACGAGCGCGAGCTGCCGGAGTACGCGGCCGAGATCGGCGACCAGAACGAGGACGAGCCCTACCGGCGGAAGCTCTCCTTCATGTGGCGGCGGCTCGACGGCGACAGGTACGAGTCGGTCGAGAGGCTCGCCGACGACCTGGCGCTGCTCGACCGCAGCCTCCGCGACAACCGCGGCGCACGGATCGCCGACGGGCCCCTGGCGTCGCTGCGCCGGCGCGTCGAGATCTTCGGCCTGCAGCTCGCGAAGCTCGACGTTCGCGTGCACGCGCGCGACGTGGCGGAGGGAGACGACCGCGTGCGCTCGATGCTCGACGCGGCGGTCGACGCGCGTGCGCGTCACGGGGCAGCTGCGCTCGACACGGTGATCGTCTCCGGGACGGAATCCGCAGACGATGTCGCGCGCGTGCATGCGTTACTGCGCGAGCCGCTCTCCGTCGTCCCGCTGTTCGAGTCCGTGGAGACGCTGCGCGCGGCGCCGCGCATCTACGAGGAGCTGCTCGACACCGTCGGCTGCCGCGAGGTGATGGTCGGCTACTCCGACTCCGCGAAGGACGCGGGCTATCTCGCGGCGCAGTGGGAGATCCGGCACGCGCTCGTCGAGCTCGCGGCGGTGGCGCGGCGGCGCGGCGTCGAGCTGACCGTGTTCCATGGACGCGGCGGCAGCACCGGCCGCGGCGGCGGCCCGACGTACGACGCGATCCTCGCGCAGCCGCAGGGCGAGCCGCCCGGACGGCTGAAGCTCACCGAGCAGGGCGAGACGATCGCGTTCAAGTACGCGCTCCCGGGGCTCGCGTACCGCAATCTCGAAGCTGCGCTCGCCGCGACCATGCTCGCCGCGGTGCCGGAGCGCACCGACGTCGAGCCCCCGGAGGGTGCCGGTTCGCTCGTCGCCGCGCTCGCCGACCGCGCGCGCGCCGCCTACCGCGGCCTCGTCGACGACCCGGGCTTCGTCGACTTCTTCCGTGCCTTCACGCCGGTGGACGAGCTTGCGTTGCTCAACATCGGCTCCCGCCCGTCGCGCCGGCCCGAGGGCGCCGAGTATCTCGCGTCGCTGCGCGCGATCCCGTGGGTGTTCGCCTGGACGCAGAACCGCTGTGTGCTGCCGTCGTGGTTCGGCTGCGGCAGCGCATTCGAAGAGGCCGATCTCGACGAGCTTCGCCGGCTGTATGCGGAGTGGGGTTTCTTCCGCACCCTCGTCCAGAACCTCGAGATGACGCTCGCGAAGGCGAGCATGGAGATCGCGCACGAGTATCTCTCGCTCGTCGACGACGACCGCCTGTGGGGGCCGATCGCGGACGAGCACGCGCGCACGGTCTCCTCCGTGCTCGAGATCGTCGAGGCACGTGAGCTGCTCGACCGTCATCCTGTCGTGCAACGTTCGGTGCGTCTGCGCAATCCGTACGTCGACCCGATGAACACGATCCAGGTGCAGCTGCTGCGTCGGTACCGCGCGGGCGACGAGGACGCCGCGCCGCCGCTGCTGCGCTCGATCGCCGGCATCTCCGCCGCGCTCCGGAACACCGGATGACCGCCGACCTGCGCGAGCTCGTGGAGCGCGAGGCGGCCGCCGCGCACGCCGCCGTCGGCGAGCTCACGGACGAGGCGGTGACGCGTGCGCTCGAGCGTGCGGCCGAGCTCGTCGACGAGCAAAGCGGCGCGATCGCGCGTGCGAACGCTGCCGATGTCGAGGCAGCCTCGGGGCGGCTCGACGAAGGCGCGCTCGACCGGCTGCGGCTCGATCCGAGCCGGATCGCCGCGCTCCGCGAGCAGCTCGCACAGCTCGCCGCACTGCCGCCGCTCAACCGAGACGAGGACGGCTGGGAGCTCGAGAACGGCCTGCGTGTCCGCGTGCGCCGGATTCCGATCGGCGCCGTTGGCGCGAACTTCGAGGCGCGGCCGAACGTCGCGGTCGACGTCGCCGGGCAGCTCTTGAAGAGCCTCAACGCGGCGGTGCTGCGCACCGGCGGCGCCGCACTGCACACGGTGACGACGCTCGTCGACGAGGTACTCCGCCCTGCGCTCGAGCACGCCGGGCTTCCGCCGGCCGCGGTCGGGCTCGTGCGGTCGTCCGAGCGCGAAGGCGCGCGTGTTCTCGTCTCGCTCCCGCACGTGCTCCCGCTCGTCATCCTGCGCGGCAGCGGCGAGACGACCGCCGAGCTCGCGCGCGAGGCGGCGCAGCACGGTGTGCGCACGCTCGCGCACGCGGAGGGCGGCGGTGTGCTCTATATCGGCGCCGCGGCGGACGCGGCGCGCGCGCAGGAGCTCGTCGAGGCGAGCCTCGACCGGCTCGGCGTCTGCAACCGGCTCAATTTGCTGCTCGTGGATCGCGCCGCGGAGGAACAGCTGCCCGGCCTGCTGCTCCTCCTTGGGCGGCTCGGCATCGCGGTGCGCGAGCCGCTGCGGCTCGGCCACGAATGGGCGAACGACCCCGATCCCGCGAACGTCGCTTCGGTGACGGTGCATGTCGTCGAGTCGCTCGACGAGGCGGTGGCGGTCGCGAACGGCGAGACCTCCGGGCTCGCTGCAGCCATTGCAACGGAGGACGAGGCGGCGGCAGAGCGCTTCCTCGCCACGTATCGCGGTACGGCCGCGTTCTGGAACGCACCGACGCGGTTCACCGACGGCTTCGCGCTCACGGGGTCGCCCGAGACGGGCATCAACGTCGACCGCGTCCCCGGCCCGCGCGGGCCCGTGACGTACCGCGACCTCTGGCTGCGCCAGTACCGCGTGGTCGGCGACGGCACGCAGCGCCGATGAAGAAGCCGGTCGTCGTCAAGCTCGGCTCGAGCCTCGTCGTCGACGCGAAAGGTCGCCCGCGCCGTGCGTTGCTGCGCGCGCGCGCCGCGGAGATCGCGGCGATCGTCGAGAGCGGCACGCCCGTCTGCATCGTCTCGTCGGGTGCGATTGCGCTTGGCTTGCAGCGGCTCGGCCTCGCGCGGCGCCCGACGAGCCTGCCGAAGCTCCAAGCTGCATCCGCGCTCGGCCAGGCTGCGCTGCAGCGTGCGTGGCAGGACGCGCTCCGTCCACACGGAGTCGAGGCGGCTCAGATTTTGCTCACGGGCGCCGAGATCGCGGAGCGGCGTGCGTACGTGAACGCGCGCAGCGCGCTGTCTGCGCTCTTCTCGCTCGGCGCAGTTCCGGTCGTGAACGAGAACGACGCGACCGCGACCGACGAGATCAGCTTCGGCGACAACGACGCCCTCGCGGCGCAGGTCGCGGTGCTCGTGCAGGCGCGGCTGCTCGTGTTGCTCACGACGGTGCCGGGTGTGCTGATCGAGGGCGTGCTGGTCGAGGACGGGGCGGCTGCACGCTCGGCAGTCTTCGGGCCCGGCAGTGCGCTCGGGCGCGGCGGCATGGAGAGCAAGGTCGCGGCCGCGGAGGTCGCAGCAGGGGCGGGCATCCCGACGGTGATCGCCGGCGGCGAGGGCAAGGACGTTCTGCCCGGAATCCTCGCGGGCGGCGTGGCGGGAACGCGTTTCGCCGCGGCCGAGTCGGCGCCCGCGTTCAAGCTCTGGCTGCGCCACGGGAAGCGGGTCGCGGCGCGGATCACCGTCGACGGCGGCGCGCAGCGCGCGGTGGTCGGCGGCGGTGCGAGCCTGCTGGCGGTCGGCGTCACCGGCTGGGATGCCGAGTTCAAGGCCGGCGACGGCGTGGAGCTCGTCGGGCCCGAAGGCGCCCCGTTCGCGCGGGGGATCGCGTCGGTCGACTCGAGCGAGCTCAAGAGCCGACCCACGAACGTCGAGGCGATTCACCGCGACCGGCTCGTGCTGCTCTGAGCCGAAGCAAGGCCGGGGGCAGCTCAGCTGCCCCCGGCGTGGTTCCGTTACTTGCTCGAGGCCTTCTGCGAGACGCAGTGGCCGAACGTGCCGTACTTCACGGTGAAGGCCGACAGCCCGGCCTTCTGCTCCGTGTTGCACTGCTGGGCAGCGGAGATGGTCGCCTGCTGCTGGGCCGTCGACTTCTCAGCCGCGATCGTCGAGACGCACTTGCCGAACGCGTCCGACTTGTCGGCGTTGGAGCCGTACTTCTGCGTGAACGCCTGGGCGTCGGCCGTCTGAGCGGCCTGACAGGACGCCGACGCGCTCACCTCGTTCTGCGACTGTGCCCGCGCCTGCTTGGAGACG
>WNFR01003430.1_pt1 | contig 20564 bp, 20 predicted proteins | sample 5400221 | NCBI WGS metagenome assembly WNFR01 (sample SAMN13153357, study PRJNA577476) | soil metagenome | isolation source: 40 cm soil under Madrone tree | place: USA:California | collected 2016-06-14 | reverse complement strand
CCAATCTCTACCGGCTCAAACAATCCCGGGAACGCGCAGCTTGCGCGGATCGCATCAATCAAATTGCCGTGAGTAATCACCACCGGCTCGCCGCTGTTCAAATCCGTGGCCACCACGGCCATAGGGATTTGCAGGTCCTCGAACTGGCGTGCCTCGAAAACGCGCTCGATCAGGTCGCCCAGCCGGTGGTTGCTCGCAAAGCCCAGCCGCGAGACGCGCCACCGCGCAATGTCTCGCAAGCGCAGCGTCCTGCAAGTAGCCATGATGCGTGCCAACGGCGCCCCGCTTGCGTACGCCGCGCCCAGAATGCTGCCTACGCTGGTTCCCGCAATACATGAAATAGGTACGTGGTGCTGTTCCAGCACATGAAGCACGCCCAGGTGCGCAAAGCCGCGCGCAAAGCCCCCGCCCAATGCCAAGCCAATTCCTGGCCGGGTGGCCGGTATTGCCCGTTCGAACGGGCCGAGTTGGTGGTTGCGCGTCACGCACCGAGAATGCCAAGCCTCGCACGAACCGCCAATGGGTCGCGCGTCCCGAAAAAACAGTACGGATGTACTTTGGTCCAGCCAGCGCGCAAAAATTGCCGCATTCTTGAAGCAGTACCTTCTTACTACCATTCTGACCTCTCTGTACCATTGGCCTCCGCAGTACGGCGAGCGATTCTCTCCTGCGTAGCACGCACCACTTGGGAGGGGGCATGCACAGCGTATTCGCGACGTGGATCGGACGCCCGGTAATCCTGCAGGTCGCGCTGGGAGACATCAAAGTTCCGCTTCGCGGCAAGCTCCTGAAAGAGGGCGGCGATACCCTAAGGATGCGAATCGGCGATGGGTGGGACGTGGATATCTACAAGACAATGGTTCTGGCTGTGGAGGAAGACTCCATGGCCACGGTTGCTGCCTAAGGAGGCTTGAACATGGACAGCTCAGTTCCCAAATACGTGACGCAAGGCCGAGCCGCCATGCTGCTGGGAATTCCGGAAAATGAGCTCTCCCGGATCTCCAATGAATCCGGACTCGGACACACCGAGCGCGCCGGCGATCACGAAGAGACTTTTTTCACCTATGAAGAGCTTCGCAGGATTTGCCTAATGACCGTGCATCACGTGCACTAGAGGCTCGCGACTTTCCTCCGGCCCCCCTCTGTTGTACCCCCGACCCGGGTCTTCTTACCCCCCGAAGACCCGGGTTTTTTACGCCCGCAAGCTGACGACACAAACTCCAACTTTGTTGTACGATGCCCGCCGCAGCGTCGGTTGTGTGTCACAAGCTTTCCAAGGAAATTCGGAGCAACACATGCATAGACTTAATGTGGCAAAGGCGGCAGTCACGCTGGTTCTCCTCGTCTCTTTTGCGGCTCTTGCCTCGACCTTCCGCGTCCGCGCCGCCGCGGATGAGGCGTACGACATCGCCATTCTTAACGGCCACGTGATGGATCCCGAATCTGGCCTCGACGCCATCCGCAACGTCGGCATTCGCGCCGGAAAAATCGCGGCGATTTCCGCCACGCCTCTCAGCGCTAAGTCCACCATCGACGCAAAGGGTCTCGTCGTTGCGCCCGGTTTTATCGACCTCCACGAACACGGTCAGGCGCCTCGCAACTATGAGTTTCAGGCCCGCGACGGCGTCACCACATCGCTCGAACTCGAAGCCGGCACCGACGACGTTGACCGCTGGTACGTGGCCCGCGAAGGCAAGTCGCTGATCAATTTCGGCGTAAGCATCGGCCACATGCCCGTACGTATGAGAGTGTTGGGCGATCCGCAATCCGGTATGCTGCCCGCAGGCGACGCCGCTCATCGTGCTGCCACCGCCGAAGAGCTCGCCAACATGACCGCCGCGATTGACAGAGGATTTCGACAGGGCGCCCTCGCCGAAGGCATGGGCGTGAACTACACGCCGGGCGCAACGCACTGGGAAATCGTCGAGATGTTCAAAGTCGCGGCGAAGTATGGCGCATCGGTGCATGTGCATCTGCGCTATGGTGGATTGAAAGAACCGAATACCGGGCTTGCGGCACTGGAAGAAGTGATTGCGGCAGCCGTGGCGACAGGCGCCCCTCTGCACGTGGTCCACATCACCAGCATGGGACTGAAGTACACGCCGGAATTAATCGCCATGGTCGAAGGAGCCCAGCATCATGGACTCGACGTCACCACGGAGTGCTATCCCTATACTGCAGGCAGCACCGCGCTGCAGTCCGCCATCTTCGATCCCGGCTGGCAAGAGAATATGGGGATCAGCTACAACGATGTGCAGTGGACTGCCACCGGCGAGCGGCTCACAGCCGAGACGTTCGAGAAGTATCGCAAGCAAGGCGGCATCGTCGTGATCCATTCCATTCCCGAAGAAGCGGCTCGCACCGCCGTGGCCAGTCCCATCGTCATGATCGCCAGCGACGGTATGCCCATCACCGGAGCGAAAGTACACCCGCGCGGTCAAGCCACCTTTTCGCGAGTCCTCGGCCACTATGTTCGCGAGGAAAAAGCTCTCGACTTGATGACCGCCCTGCGCAAGATGACCTTGATGCCTGCGCAGCGCCTGGAAAAGCGCGCCCCGGCCTTCCAGGATAAGGGCCGAATCCGCGTCGGCGCTGACGCCGACATCACCATCTTCGATCCCGCTCGCGTGATCGACAAAGCCACCTTCGACGATCCGCTGCAATACTCCGAAGGCATTCTCTTCGTGCTGGTCAATGGCGTCCTTGTTGTGAAAGATAGCCATCTCGTCGAGGGCGTTCATCCTGGTCGCGCCGCGCGGGCCCCTGTTGTCAACTAGAATGCGTCAGCGTCAGCATACGAATCTCGGTGGAGCCGCGCGTTGACTCAGCCCACGAACGCCGCGAAAAATGCCGGCGCCCGCCACGCCCTCCTCGCCGGCTTTCTTGGCTGGACGCTCGATGCTTTCGATTTCTTCGTAGTCGTCTTCCTTTACGACACGCTGGCTCACCAGTTCGGCGTTCCAAAAAAGAGCATCGTCTTCACCGTCACCGCAACGCTTGCCATGCGCCCGCTCGGTGCGCTGGTGTTCGGCCTGCTCTCAGACCGCTACGGCCGGCGAATTCCGCTCATGCTCAACGTTCTCTATTTTTCAATCATTGAAGTGCTCTGCGGTTTCTCACCTAACTACACATTTTTCCTGATCATGCGCGCGCTCTTTGGCATCGGCATGGGTGGAGAGTGGGGCGTCGGCGCGTCGCTCGCCATGGAAGCCGCACCGGTGCGTTGGCGCGGGATTCTCAGCGGCATCTTGCAGGCCGGCTATTCTATCGGGTACCTGCTGGCCGCCGTGGCCGCGCGTTTTTTGCTGCCGGCCTTTGGCTGGCGCGCCATGTTCTGGGCCGGCGCTGTTCCCGCGCTTCTCGCGCTCTACATTCGCACGAAAGTGCCGGAGTCCGAGGCCTGGAGGCAGCACCGTGCCGCCAGCACCGGCGAAGTGCTGCGCGTAGTGGCCCGCGAATGGAAGCGCTTCGCGTATCTTGTCGCCCTAATGACCTTCATGATGTTTCTCTCCCACGGCACGCAGGACTTGTATCCGGACTTTCTCCAGGAAGTGCATAAGCTTTCCGGTGCCATGCGCGCCAACGTGGCCATCATTTACAACTGCGGAGCCGTCGTCGGCGCCATCCTCTTCGGCCATTTCTCGCAAGTGGCCGGCCGTCGCAGAGGCATGATGGCCGCCCTGGGCTTGGTGCTTCTCGTGATTCCGTTGTGGGCCTTCGGGCAAACCCTTCCGCTGATCATTTTGTCCGCTTTCCTGATGCAAATGGGAGTGCAAGGCGCCTGGGGCGTAATCCCGGTGCACTTGAACGAGCTTTCTGCGGATGCCGCCCGCGGCTTGATGCCCGGCCTTGCCTATCAACTGGGAATTCTGCTGGCCTCGCCCACAAACTCCATCCAGTACGCCCTGCGCGAGCGCGTCGGCTACCAGTGGGCCATCGCCGGCTTCGAAATCGTAACTATCGCCGTGCTCACGATCCTATTGTGGCGAGGCAAGGAAGACCACAGCCGCAGCTTCGTCCGCAACCAGTAGCACAGGCTTCCGCCTGAGTCAGCGTAAAACAAAGCAAGCCTGATGCGTCGCCGGCGCTGGAAAAATCATTTAGGAGGCCTCTTATACCCCGAAGCGCGCGCCGCTCAAGACCAGTTCTTGATTGCTGGCCACAACTGCTGTAGGGAAATCTTCGGCTGGCGGCAGTAGTAGATGGTGAAGTACTCGTTGGGCATGGCGTACGGATGGCTGACCTCGCCTGCAGGTTCGACGGAGTTGAAGAAGCGTTCAAGTTCCTCTCGGCGCATCCCCAGGACGATCACGCTTTCGCCGGTGTAGTCTCGTGGTCCCCAGAAAAAGTAGCTTTGGTGAGGGCTGATGGCTTTGGGAAGGCCGTACTTCGGTCCGAATAGATCAATCGCTGCGGCCTGGCCGTACGTGCCGGCGAGGATCGCCGTTTTTGTGCGGACCTCCGGTGGAAGGGAATTGTAAACTCGGGCGGCTTCGACGGTCATCTCTTCCCATCCGAACATGTCGGCAAAGAACTGCGGGAGCGGCCCGAGTTTGTCGGTCTCAATGGGCGGGGGAGCGAAGTGCAGGCGTTGCGAGTAACGAATGTAAGTTTCGGGGGAGAGCACCGGTATGGCCATAGGCGCTCCAATCGCGCCGGTAATCAGCAGCAGGCACACGTACGTCGGCTTGAGCCATTGCATTCCTCGGCGGGAGAACCACGCTTCCATGGCAACCCCTCCGGCCGCAAATAACATGGGATAGGCGGGAGCGACGTAATAAGGCCGCCCGTTTGCTGAAAACATGATGACCGCGAGGAGAACGAGCGAGGCCCAGCCCAGAACGCGAAACTGCTTGCCTTGCGGATGCGCAAAGTAAAACCACAGCCCCGACAGTACGAGAGGGACGGAGGCGGGATTCATGTGCATCGCCACCTGGCCGAGAAATTGTAGATGCGTGAGCGGCACGTTGCGCCCGTTGCGGCGGATGTTGGCGAGCAATTCGAAAAACGGGAAATGACGTTGGATATTCCAGACGAGATTGGGAAGGAATATCAAGAAAGCGATCAGGCCGCCGAGCCAGATCCACGGCTTACGGAGCATGGAGCGATGTTGAGTGAGCAGCAGGCCCGCGACCACGCCGGCGGCGAGGAAGACGATGCCATATTTATTCTCAAGCGCTACGCCCGCGATCAGGCCGCACCACAGCCACAGTTTCTGGTTGCCTGTCTTGATGATCCGGATCAGGACCAGCGCGCATCCCGCCCAGGCCAGCGGTTCGAAGGCGTTCATCGAGATGTAGTGGTTCATCGCGAGGCAGACCCCGGCGACGAGCACGGCCAACGCGGCGAGTGCCTGGGCAAACCTCTTTCCCCCGAGTTCGCGGGCGATCCATCCAGCGAGAAGCACAGTGCACGCTCCCGCGAGTGCCGCAAGGAAACGGATGGACTGCAGGGAGTCGCCGAAGAGCAGCCGCTCGATTCTTAGGATCACCGCGATGAGCGGAGGCTGGTCGACGTAGCCCCACGCCAGGTGCCGGCTGCATGCCATGAAGTAAAGTTCGTCGCCGAAATATCCGTAGAACCGCGCGGCATAGAGATGGATCGCGAGCTTCGCGAGAGCGATGTACATGACGATGGCCGGTCCGGTCGTGAGGCGCGCCCACAGTGGAACAACGTTCGTCGCTGTTTCGACGACGACTTCCGGCCTAGCCTCTCCTGCTGCTTCCCCGGCGAGTTCTGTGCCTCTCCGCATTATCTTTTTCTTCCTTGCGTGCCCTTTTCAAGAACTGCTCAAGCCCGTTGCGCATCATTCTTTCTGGTTGAATCGAATTAATGCCGGCTCCCCTGGCTGGTGTCAAGAGCCGAGAGATGATACATTGCCCCGCAATTCGGCTGAAGGCCTACATGACACTCAATTTGAAGCCAACGCGCCGTTCCTTCGTGTCCACCATCGCCGCACTCGGCTCTACAATCCTGAGTCCAAGAAAACTATTTGCGGCGGGCAGCAGTGGCCCCGCGGGACCTGCTGACACTAAGCTCAGCGGATTCGGCGCCTCCGGCAACGTCTACGAAGAGCTCGGCGTCACCACGGTGATCAACGGCCAGGGCACCATGACAGTGCTCGGCGGCTCGCTGATGCGCCCGGAAGTGGAAGCGGCGATGACGCTTGCCAGCCAGCATTTTTGCAGTATCCCCGAGCTGGAAGTGGCCGCCGGCAAGCGCATCGCGGAAATGCTGAAGCTGCCACCTGGCTACACGGGACTGGTGACTTCGGGTGCGGCGGCGGCAATGCAATCCGGCCTCGCGGGAATTCTCACGGGCGACAACGAACAGTTCATTCAGCAGCTTCCCGATCTCGCCGGAATGAAATCCGAAGTCATCATCCAGAAATCGCATCGCAACGGTTTCGACCATCAGCTCCGCTCCACAGGCGTGAAGCTTATTGAAGTCGAAACGCGCGATGACCTCCGCAAGGCCGTCAATCCTAAAACCGCCATGATGCACTTCAGCAATTTCGCGAGCGCCGCCGGTCAAATCAAAGTCGATGAGTGGGTCAAGCTCGGCAAGGAATACAAGATTCCCTGCTTCAACGATGCGGCCGCCGATACGCCTCCCGTGTCGCACCTGTGGGACTACGCAAACATGGGCTATGACCTGATTGCCTTCAGCGGCGGCAAAGCGATTCGCGGACCGCAATGCGCGGGCTTGCTGATCGGAAGGAAAGATCTGGTCGCTTACGCGCTGCTCAACAACAGTCCGCACGAAGACACGCTAGGCCGCAGCCAAAAAGTCGGCAAGGAAGAAATCGTCGGCATGATCAAAGCTCTCGAGAGTTACTTGAAGGAAGATCATGACGCGCTCACGAAAGAGTGGTGGCGCCGGCTGGATAGCATCTCCGCCGAAATTACCCGCGCCCCCGGTGTCAGCACTTCGTTTTCCGTCCCGGACATCGCCAATCACGTTCCGCACCTGGAAATTCACTGGGACCCCCGCCACATTTCGTTGGAGCCCGCCGACGCGGTTCGGCAATTGCGCAGCGGCAAACCGTCCATCGTCCTGGCCAGCAATGAAAGCGGGCTGATCATGAACTCGTTCATGCTGCAACCCGGCGAAGAAAAAGTTATCGCCGAACGCCTCGCGCAGCTCTTCCGCGCGCACTCTGCCTAGCGGCCCCTTTGAAGCCGGGATCCCTGTTTTGCTCAGACTGTTGTAATGGCCTGTTCAACCTTGCGGGGATAAGATTGGAGTGGGGTTTCTCCAATGTGGGCCTCTTCTTGCTCGGCCCGCAACGGGTGACTTCGATTCAATTCCCGGGAGGGCACTGACATGGCTTCCGCAGCATCCGCAGGCTCGACAAAGCCGCTCGAATCCCCTCGTCCTCTATCCGACGAAGAACTCCGCAAGATGCACGCCTACTGGCGCGCTGCAAATTATCTTTCCGTCGGACAAATCTATCTCTTTGCCAACCCGCTTCTGCAAGAGCCGCTCAAACTCGAACACATCAAGCCGCGCCTGTTGGGTCATTGGGGTACCACGCCCGGCCTGAACTTCATCTATGTCCATTTCAACCGCCTCATCAAAAAACACGATCTTAACGTGATCTACGTTATCGGGCCGGGTCACGGAGGCCCGGGCCTTGTCGCCAACACCTATCTCGAAGGTACGTACAGCGAGATCTATCCCCACATTTCGCAGACCGTCGATGGCATGCAGCGACTCTTCAAGCAGTTTTCATTTCCAGGCGGAATCCCCAGTCACGTTGCGCCAGAGACGCCCGGCTCGATTCATGAAGGTGGTGAACTCGGTTACTCGATTGCCCACGCTTACGGCGCCGCGTTCGACAATCCGGACCTGCTGGTTTGCTGTGTGGTTGGCGATGGCGAAGCCGAGACTGGCCCGCTCGCCGCCAGTTGGCACTCCAATAAGTTTCTGAATCCCGCTCGTGATGGCGCTGTTCTTCCCATCCTCCACCTGAACGGCTACAAAATCGCCAACCCAACCGTCCTCGGACGTCTGACTGACGCGGACCTGACTCACCTTTTCACCGGCTATGGTTACAAACCGTATTTCGTGGAAGGCCATCAGCCGGAGATCATGCACCAACTCATGGCCCATACGCTCGACACCATCATCGCGGACATTGCCTCGATTCAGAACGACGCCCGCGCCGGGCGGTCTACCTACTTTCCCGTGTGGCCGATGATCATCCTCCGAACGCCAAAGGGCTGGACCGGCCCGAAAATTGTCGATGGAAAGCCGGTCGAAGGCACTTGGCGCGCTCACCAGGTCCCGGTCACGGACCTCGCAAAGCCGGAGCACTTGAAAATCCTGGAAGACTGGATGAAAAGCTATCTGCCGAACGAACTGTTCGACCCGCAAGGCAAACTCGTTCCGGAATTAAGGGAATTGGCGCCGCAGGGCAATCGCCGCATGGGTGCTAATCCGCATGCGAACGGCGGTATCTTGCTCAAGGACTTGGTCATGCCGGATTTTCGCGAATACGCGGTCAAAGTGTCGAAGCCGGGCGCTGAGACAGCGGAAGCCACTCGGGTCTTGGGAAAGCTCTTGCGCGATGTGATGAAGCGAAACATGGACTCGAAGAATTTCCGCGTCGTTGGCCCAGACGAAACTTCTTCCAATCGTCTGGATGCACTATTTGAAGTCACCAGCAAAGTCACCATGGAGCCAATCGAGCCTACCGATGAGCATCTTTCCAGAGACGGCCGCGTGATGGAGGTCCTGAGCGAGCACATGTGCCAGGGCTGGCTGGAAGGTTATCTGCTCACCGGTCGCCATGGCTTCTTCTCCTGCTACGAAGCCTTCATTCACATCGTGGACTCCATGTTCAATCAGCACGCCAAGTGGCTCAAAGTCACGCAAGATATTCCTTGGCGCCGCCCCATCGCCTCCTTGAACTACCTCCTCACCTCGCATGTTTGGCGGCAAGATCACAACGGTTTCACGCACCAGGACCCCGGCTTCATCGATCACGTCGTGAACAAAAAAGCCGACATCGTGCGCGTCTATCTGCCTCCCGACGCCAATACGCTCCTCTCCGTCGCCGACCACTGTCTGCGCAGCCGCCACTACGTCAACGTCATCGTGGCCGGAAAGCAGCCCGCTTTGCAGTACCTCGACATGCAATCGGCCATCGAGCACTGCACCAATGGAATCGGAATTTGGGAGTGGGCCTCCAACGATCAAGGCGCCGAACCCGATGTCGTGATGGCCTGTGCCGGCGATATCCCCACGCTCGAGACTCTAGCCGCCGTGGATCTCCTCCGCCGCCATTTCTCCGATATCAAAATCCGTGTCGTCAATGTCGTTGACTTGATGACCATTCAGTCTTCCACCGAACATCCCCACGGCCTGCCCGATCGAGATTTCGACTCCCTGTTTACGATCGACAAGCCCGTCATCTTTGCCTACCACGGTTATCCCACGCTCATTCACCGCCTCACCTATCGCCGCACCAATCACGACAATTTCCACGTCCGCGGTTACAAGGAAGAGGGAACCACCACCACTCCTTTCGATATGACCGTACTCAACGATTTGGATCGCTTCCATCTCGCCGGCGACGTCGTCGACCGCGTTCCCCGCTTGCAGCGCCTCGGCGCGCACTTCAAACAGTTCTTGCGCAACAAGCTTGTCGAACACAAACAATACATCTACGAGCATGGCGACGACTTGCCGGAAATCCGCGATTGGAAGTGGCCTTATTAGCCCATGCCCTAGTAGCCCATGAAAATCCTTGTGCTCAATTCGGGTTCCAGCAGTCAGAAGAGTGCCTTGTATGAAATCTCCACGGCCCTTCCCGAGCATCCGCCCACGCCAGCCTGGGAAGGCAAGATCGAATGGGACGGCGGCCAGGCCGACATGCAGGCGCAGAATTCGCAAGGCGCGCAGGTGAAAGGCCGCGTGAAGGTCGCGTCTCGCGCTAACGCGATCGACCAACTGCTGGACACCTTATGGAATGGAAAGCTGCGCGTCGTTTCCGCTCCTTCCGAGATCGACGTAGTAGGTCATCGCATCGTTCACGGTGGCAAAGACTTTGAAAAAGCAACCGCCATCACAGCGGAAGTGAAATCCGCGATAGCGCGCATGTCCGCTTTTGCGCCGCTCCACAATCGCGCCGAGCTGGAAGGGATCGAGATCATCGAGAAACGCCTTGGCGCGGTTCTCCAGGTCGCCGTGTTCGATACCGGCTTTCACAGCCGATTGCCGCAGTCCGCCGCCGTCTACCCCGGTCCTTACGAATGGCTTGCGCAGGGGATTCGCCGCTATGGATTTCACGGCATCAATCACGAGTATTGTGCGGGGCGCACTGCACAGCTCCTCGGAAGAAATTTGTCGCCCCTGAAACTCGTGACCTGCCACTTGGGAAACGGTTGTTCCCTTGCGGCCATTCGCGACGGCCGCAGCATCGATACGACCATGGGCTTTACGCCCCTGGAAGGGCTAATGATGGGCACACGATCAGGCTCCGTTGACGCCGGAATCCTCACTTACTTAATGCGGCAAAGTTTGCTCACGGGACAGCAGCTCGACGATTTGCTGAACACCAAGTCAGGTCTGCTGGGAATCTCTGGAATTTCCAGCGATATGCGGCAGATCGTCGCCGCGATGAAAGACGGCCATCCGCGCGCCAAGCTCGCTTTCGAGATCTTCGTGCATCGCCTGCAAACTGGTATCGGCGCGATGGTTGCTGCACTCGGCGGAATCGACGCCTTGGTTTTCACCGCGGGTATCGGAGAGAATTCACCCGAAGTGCGCGCCGCGGCTTGTGGCAATTTCGAATTTCTCGGCCTCAAACTCGACCCTGCAAAAAATTCGCAATCTCCCGCGGACCAGGAAATCTCCCCATCCGATGCATCCGTTCGCGTATTAATCGTGCGCGCCCAGGAAGATTGGGCAATTGCCCGCGACTGTTGGCGCCTCATGTCCGCAAGGATTCGCGGTCAGGCAGCCGCCAACTAATCAAGACGCCGCGTTTGGAAATGCCCCGAGGCGTTCCGCGCAAACTAAACTCATACGACACCGCTCCCAGCCAAATCCTTGCCGCCGACGATTTCTGAGAGTATCAATATAATCTGTCTTCTGCGACTCGAACCGAAGCTGTTTCTGTCGGCTAAGTCCGGCGCCTCTTGGGAGCAGTCGCGGCGCCACTGGCTTCATCCCCTTCCTGAAAGTTAAATCTATTTTCCATGCGGCTGATTCTCTGCGAATCCGGTCGCAACAAAAGTGCGCGCCAACTATGCCCAAGATTCTGATCATCGATGACGATGGGACCAGCCGGCGGTTGTACGCTTCCTTGCTGGCTCCCCATGGCTATTGCCTGCTTGAGGCTCGCGACGGACAGGAAGGCCTGTCCATCGCGCAAGCTGAAAATCCCGATCTCGTAATCTGCGATATCGTGATGCCCACGATCAACGGGTACGAATTTGTTCACCGTCTCAGAAACCTTCCACAGCACCAACACACTCGGGTGATTTTCCACAGCGTTAATTTGCTGGATCAGGCAGCACGCGCGCTCGGGGCTGCCTGCGGCATCTCTCGCTTTATACTGAAGCCCTTCGATCCGCAACAAGCGCTGGCGACGATTCAAGAGGCCCTAAAGACCGACCACCTCGAGGCGCCTGCGCTTCCTCCGGCCGCAAGGCGCGACCCGATTCCGCTTCTGCTCAATGCTTATTTTGTGAAAGGCCAGAAGCTCGACGCCAGTGTTCAACTGGCTTCGTTGGTCGACGTTGGCATCGCCCTTGCTCACGCGCATCAGACCAGCCAACTGCTCGACATTGCCATGACCGCGGCGCGCGAATTGACCGATGCAAACTTCGCCGCCGGAATCCTGGGAGAATCCGATAGTCTTGACGCGCCAACTCTCGCGCTCAGCGGTTTCGACGAAACCGCTGCCGCGCAACTGCGCCAGAGTTCCTTCGCGACCCCATTCCTGCGCGAGCTTCTTGCGTCGCGCCGGCCGCAGCGCATTTTCCATCCTCCGGAAGAATCGCTCGCTTTGCTTCTTCCACCTCTTGACCTCAAGGTGTGCAGTATCTTAGCCGTCCCGCTGCAATCCGGCGATCGCGCCTATGGCTGGATGATGGTTGCCGGAAAATCGGCCTCCCAGCCATTTACCGAAGAAGACGAGCGCATGCTGCGCGCATTGGCTTCGCAGACCGTTACTTGTTACGAAAGCGACCAACGTTTTCGCATCATTCAGGAGCACGCCAAAGATCTTGAACTCCAGATCGAAGAGCGCAAGCATGCGGAGCATCGTTTCCGCATGCTGCTGGAAACATCGCCGACCGGTATCGTCATCTCTGATCGTTCGGGCAGAATCGAAGACGTCAATGCCGAAGCTCTTCGCCTGTTTGGCTACGCCCGCGAAGAACTGGTCGGACAAACGATTGAGATTCTTGTGCCCCAACGCCTCCAACACGCCCACCAGGTCCATCGCTCCGTCTATATGCAAGATCCGCGCAGGCGCTCCATGGGCACTGGCATGGAGTTGTTCGCTCGCCGCAAGGATGGGACCGAGTTTCCCATAGAAGTCGGTTTGGGGCCGCTTGCCACCAAGGAAGGCGTCCTCGTTTCCAGCGCCATCGTGGACATCACCGCACGAAGAAAGATGGAGGAACAACTTCGGCTGTCGCAACGAATGGATGCCATTGGCAGGCTCGCTGGCGGCGTGGCCCACGACTTCAACAATCTGCTGACCGTGATCTTGGGGAACTCTGACGTCGTCCTTGACTCGCTTCCGCATGGTCACCCCGCCATCCAGAAACTCGAAATAATCAGGAAGGCGGGCGTCTCCGCGGCAGACTTGACCCGGCAGCTCCTCGCCTATGGCCGCCAACAATTGCTGCAACCCAGAATTCTCGATCTCGCAGACACGCTGCGGAAAATGGAGGTTTTGCTGCGTCGCCTGATCGGCGCGAAAATCGAGCTCAAAATCTCGCTCGATTCTTCCCTTGGCGCTATCAAAACCGACCCCGGACAAATTGAGCAGATCCTCTTGAACTTGGCGGTGAACGCCCGGGATTCCATGCCCGAGGGCGGGCGCATCACCATCGAAGCGCGCAATGTAGAAATAGACGAGAGCTATCGGGAACAGCATCCGGTGGCCATTCCGGGCCGCTACGTGATGCTGGCGGTCACGGATACGGGCTGCGGAATGGATCGCGAGACGCAATTGCGGATTTTTGATCCGTTCTTCACCACCAAGGAACTCGGTAAGGGTACCGGCTTGGGCTTGGCAACCGTCTACGGAATCGTAAAACAAGGTGGCGGCTACATCTGGGTCTACAGCGAGCTCGAGCAGGGAAGCGTCTTCAAAGTTTATCTGCCGCGCGTCGAGCAGTCCGCTGAGCCGGCCAAACCAGAGGATGAGGAGGAGGTCTGCAATGGCAGCGAGACGATCCTCTTGGCCGAAGACTCCGACCCCCTTCGCGAAATGGCTCGCGAATATCTGGAAGGCCTCGGCTATACCGTTCTCGAGGCGGCTTCCGGCAAAGACGCTTTGCAGCGCGCCAAGGACTACGAGGGAACCGTTCATCTTTTGCTCACCGACGTGGTGATGCCGGAAATGAGCGGTCCGGAATTGGCCCATCAGTTGACGCTCCACCGTCCCGGGATAAAAGTAATCTTCGCTTCCGGTTACATCGACGACGCGATCGCTCGCCAGGGAATACTGGATTCCACCGTCGCGTTCCTACAGAAGCCGTATCGTCCCAAAGCGCTGGCCAGAAAAATTCGAGAAGTGCTGCGCGATGCGCCTGCCAACGTCGCCGCGCTGGAAACGCAACCCCTCCAGGATTCCCATAGCCCGCTGACGAAGCCTTGAACGCCGATGCGAGTCACTTGGATCTGTCACAAACGCAGAGAAATCTAAAGGAGAGTTAGGGGAGATATGATAATGATGAGGAAACTTCTCGCGGTTCCTCTTTTGCTATGTGCCGCCTTTCTTGCTGGGGCGCAGCAAACCGCCCCGGTCGCCCCGTGGACGCCGCCCGATGCGCTCACCAGCCAGACGGCCGCCGCCACGGCGCTGATCAGTTACAAAGCATCACTCGAAACCGAAATCAATTCCATCGTAACGACGGTTAACGGCCTTTCCGCGCAAGTGACGCAGCTCCAGCAACCGGGGAGGGCCCTCACGCCCACATCGATCACAGTACAAGCAGACGCTTATTGGGGTATTTCAGGCATGGTAGCGCCGAACAAAGAATGGGGAGTTTGCGCGCCTGCCGTAGATTTCAGCCCAGCTTTCGCAGGGCAGAGCGCGGATTATCTTGTAACCGTCCCTATTGCTGGAAATTATCTGTTGACCGGTTGCGTGGCATCGGGAGCGACCGTACCCCTATCATTCCATTTTGAATATCCCTCTGGCACGAGTCTTGGCTCGTTGTCATCCACGGCGATTGCTTCTCCCTTGAACAACTGGTCTGTCTTTCGCTACATACCCATGACGAAACCAGTGGCGTTGTCCGCAGGTCAGGTGACGATCCGTGTGGTCTTTGAAACCGCCAATTTTAACTGGGGAGGGTTCACACTCACACCTCAATGAGTAATCTTGAAAGTAATTGAACTCGGCTGATTAGATGACGGCGTTCCCTCCTTCGACTGAGTAGACTTGACGGATGGAACACCTTAACGTGCCAAGACGATTCGGCGGGCTTGCTTTTTCGCGTCCGGCTCTTGAAAAAGGCGCGGCTTCCTGATTTGTGATTTCTCTGCATCGAGATCCTCACCGGATCACATGGTCTACAGGTAGTGATGATGCGTCCGGATTAGTTTCCATTTGAATTGCGGCAAGATCATAAGCACCTCTAACCCCACAAGTAAGGTGTTTAACCCCTCGATTTTACAGCAGACGCTCTATTGATTTTAGGTGTTGTGAATCCCATAAGTAGAGTTAGTCAGCGCTTGGGGCATCCTACCTGTTCCGGGAGGTCTCTAGGGTTCATGGCCACGCCCGTTCCAACCCGTCGGTCCGACGGTCGATCCGAAAGGCGTATCCCGAGAAGATTGGCCGCAGAGCTTTCGCGCGCAGACGAATCTGTGCCTAAGGAAATGACGTTCACCGAGAACGTGAGTCCTCAAGGCGTACGCGTCACCACGGTGCAGCGCTGGCAACCTGGAACTCGCGTGCTGGTTACTTTTCTAGGGAATGGCGTTCGGTCTCAAGGAAGGATCGTTTACTGCGAGCGCGTGGAAAGTGGCAAGTTCGCCCTCGGGCTAGAGCTACCGTGGCAGGTGCAGCGCTGGCAGATGCTGTGGTAAACGCGGGCGGATGTTAGGTTTGGCGGCCATGAGAAATATCGATCCAGAGAATGAGTACGTCATTGTGCGTTGAAATAGTGAGGAAGCCCAGATGGCTCAGCACCTTCGCATACGGTGCATCGTGAAGACCCACCGAACGGGCGTACATGAGCGCATCCACTCAGTGGCTGGAGTCAAGCCAGACGAAAGTCCTTGGCAACTAACGCAAGACAAGGCTATTTCAGACATCGAGGATGGAACTTACGTGTTCTACATCGAGAGACCAGCGGATCACCGGGTAGACGTAATCGTCGCAGTGAGCATTGACGGCAACAAGTCCCTCCACAAGTACCTCAAGACGATCGCGGATAGAGAGCAACCGAACAGTCTTCTATCTCTGCCGACTTGTCCTGAGATTTAGGGTGCCGCCGCCCCAACGGCGCGTGATGCATCCTGTCTCTATGTGAGGTACGACGCCAGATGTCCAGGCCTCCTCCTACCGGTCGATTCGAGAAGCGGACCGCGAGGTCAGTGATTGTAGAGCTTTCCCGCATGGACACCTCTCTGCTTAAAGAAAGGGCGCTCACTGAAAACGTAAGTTCTCGCGGCATACGCGTCGCAACGGAGCACGAATGGAAGCCCGGTGACCCCGTGCTGCTCATCTCTATGCAGGACGGCCTCTGCTGCCAAGCGCGAGTGGTTTATTGTAAGCCGTTGGAGAAGGGTTATCTGATGGTGAGCGAAGCCCGCGACCCGCTGGGGCTAAGATTTGGTGTCGGACTCGAACTTTTCACGCGGGTGGAGCGGTGGGCAAACCCACCCTAGCGGCAAAGGGGCAACATTCCAAGAATCCATCTGGAGCCGATTGCAGTGGACAAGGCAATCGCGCTCTGGACAGCTGTAGGCAAGTATCTGTCTCCGCTCGCCGACGGTTTGCAGGACAATCTGACCAAACCTCATCTCAATGTGGTGCTCGTAGCAAAGAGCGGAAAGGTTCCTTGCCACGTGCGTACTGGGCATGCGACCTCCTTCAAAACTTTTCAGAGGCAGCTTCTCAGGGGATGCTTGAGGTAAGACCAACAAGGTCTGCGCCAGGGAAGCAAGTGAGGTGGCGCACGCTTAGAATCAGGAACCCCCAACCTTCACGGACGGTACCACCACCAATGTTATATATCAAGAGTTATCTCCCGCCCTTGGAATAAGTTAGCGAATCTCACGCGCTAGTGACAGACCCCAAGCTTATGACGGGTGAGTTTCCGCAGGTTGCAACAGTGGTTTATCGTCAAGCAAGAACGGGGGCACGGTTTGGCCTGGGCGTAGAATTTCTGGATCGCTCAGTCAAATGGGAGGAGTATCCCCGTGCTTAAGCGCAGCAAGACTTAGACCCTTGCGGCAAAGGCCTAGACGGTTTCCAGACCGACTTCTCCCTCTTGCTTGGAGCCGATTTTGCCAATCCAGATCACGTTGCAGCGCACGGCGTTGAGCGGGTCCGCATCTAAGATGACTTCGACAATCTGGCCACGCCGTAGATGGAAACTGCTGCGCACGCGGAACCCGCCTTGCGACGAATCAAGTACAAGGCACGGGAATTTTTTTGATTTCGGTCCAGGTTGACTACCAGACTGCCACGCGGGTTTTTGGAGAGGATACGTTTGGAGCGGCGACCTTCAAGGGTAAGAAAGCTGGGCATTCTTTCACCCCCTAGTCTAGAAGTAGCGATGGTACGTCCGGATTAGTTTCATTTGAAAATTCGGAACGTCCATAGGTTAAGGCTCTCAGGACTCCCCGAGCCCCAGTACTTCGATCCAATGTTCGACCGGCGCGTCGAGCCGGATGCCCAGGATATAATCTTCGCTGGGGAGCTTCTTGCAATATACGACCGACCCTTGGACGTAAAATCCAGGCGGGGATGAAACGAGTACCATCTCAGCTCGTTCCCAGAACCTCCGACAGACCATTTGGATGCCGAACCTGCTGACATTTTCGGTGGGAACGACTTCAAAAACTCCCGGCTTCTGAAGGCTCGTTAGCCATACAGGGGCGCTTAGACGACCACGAGCTTCCGACCTTCCATTCGTTCGTGAAGCGCCGAATAATATTCCTGCGACTGACGGCGAAGGTGAGCACTCTCCAAGAGAGTGTTCTCTTGCCACGTCTCCCCGGAGCTCAACTGCGGCCTCTTGCGTCATGTGTCTCTCAATCCAAGAAATCTGTCGAGCGATGTCCCCAGGGCACACGAACGTCAGGCTGAAACGCGCTGGGAGGGGGAGCGCGCTAGTCATCTCACTGGGAAGACTACGAATGTTAAAACGGAAATGATATCCGGCGAGTTCCTGAAATCAGGGTCAGGTGAATACCTCACTGGCAGGCGGGGGAAAGTCAAAATCTGCATTTGGTCCCACAGGACTCTCGCCGGGGCGATAACCCGACACAAGTACGCCACGGCGTGAAGGCTAGCTCGTTCTGGAAAGGCACCGTGGGCGGATGGCCGAGAGGTGGGATGGCTCTGGGCGGCGCATCCCTTCGCGCCTTGCTTTCGGCGAAGGTGCAGGATCCGACTTTCCCCCCAAGGCGAAGATTCCGCCGTAATCCATTCACAATCCTGCACTTATAAGTTTCCTATTGATAAATGTTCAGATCCGTGGTACGGTTGCGGGTGTTATCTCGAAGAAACCTCGCATACTCCTCGCATAGCTCCAGCCCTAACCCTCGACCTGTCAATCTCTTGCAGCCTCTTGGCGCTCTTTTTGCAGCTCCTGTCCGTTGTTTTCAACAGCTTGCGGCCTCTTTTCCCAAAACACCCGGGGTGGGGGTACCCCGTCGTGGCGGCCGTTGCACCGAAGCGCAAAACTGCCCTTCTGTAAGTCCCTTGCCTGCCACTCTTACGCACTCCGCGCCGCGTAAGTCCTTTCCTTGCCACTCATGCGCAAACACCCGGGATAGGGGTGTCACGCCGCGTCCCAAATCTTTCTCGCCACTCGCCACACGCCACTCGCCACTGGTGTTAACTCCTCTTAGAATCAACACTTGCAAAAGTGTATCAAAACAAACAACTTCAACTTCCTTTAGAATCAACACTTGTGAAAAACATAGGGAGGGGGGTTAGCCCCCAACGCGCTTGGGATTTGCCAGTCTCCAGCGCCAAACCTCAGGGTCGGATAGACTGAAATGGATGATGAAGACGCATAGCGCGGGAGGTGTGGTCACAAATAACCAGGGCAAAGTCCTGGTGGTGAGTCAGCGCGGGACGTCGTGGTCGTTGCCGAAGGGACACATCGATCCCGGCGAAAGCGCCTTGGCGGCGGCCAAGCGAGAAATCTATGAAGAGAGCGGGATTCGCGATTTGGAATTGATCCGCGAGCTGGGAACGTATGAACGCCACAAGATCGGCGTGGATGGCGGCGATGATCCCTCCGAGTTCAAAGCCATCACGATGTTTCTCTTCCGAACGAGCGAAAAATCACTGAGGCCCGTGGATCCGGAGAATCCGGAAGCGAGATGGGTCGAGAAAGCAAAAGTTGCGGAACTGCTTACACATAAAAAAGATAAGGAGTTTTTTCGGGGCGTGGAGTTGTAGCCGCGCTTCCCGTTCGATAGCCGAGGGGCTAGTGCGGCCAGAGCCAGCCAAAGGTGCCTGCGGTTAGCAGGCCGTAGACGAGGCCATCGATGACTTCCTTCAGGGTCATGCCCCAAGGCTCGCCCTTCCAGATGCCGTTGCTCAACTGACCCAAGCCGTAGGCGAGGAACGCCGCAGTGCCTGCTACGCGGAAGACGGCGAGATAGGGAGCGCCGGGTGCGACGGTGCGCCCGGTAAGATAGGCGACGAAGAAGCCGATGATGAGGCAATAGGCAAACCACATCGCGAGGAATTTGGGCATGGCGGGCGGGCCGCTGGGAAACACGGTCAGCGTGCCAACGGGTCCCTGCTTGAATTTTTCTATCGTGGCGGGCGACTTCATGTCTTTGGGGAGGCAATAGGGGAACATATAGAAACCGCGCTTCAAGCCGGCGGCTCGCAAGACGGCGAGAAGCTTGTCCTCTTCGGGGAGTTGGTGGCAGTCGCTGCGGTGATACGTCAGCAGCATGTGCATGATGGCGCTGGCGACGAAGACGATGACGGCTGACAGAACAATCGGGAGCCAAAGAGCAGAGAGGGAAACCATAGGCAGCCTCCTTGGGCTGAGGTCGAATGCCGGGGGTTGTCCGGGCAAGAGGCTATCCCTCACCGGAGCCGCGGTCAAGAGTCTGGAGCGGAGCACGTAAGCCAGAGGAGGGGGAGCTACAAGGCGGAGGAGACCGACGTGCCGGCGGCGGCAAATACTGTTGCCGTTTCGGCTTGTGCGAAAGAGAGGAAGCGCTGCACGACGAGGGGATCAAACTGCGTGCCGCTCGAGGCGATAAGCCGGCGTACCGCTTCTTCGAGGGGAAGGCCTTTGCGATAAGGCCTTGATGAAACCATCGCGTCGAAAGCGTCGATGACCGACACGATGCGAGAGACGACGGGGATCTCCGTCTCTTTCAGGCCCGCGGGATAGCCGGCGCCGTCAAAATTTTCATGGTGAGGGAGAATGTCGAGCGCAGCACGCTCGAAGCCGGGGAGCATGCGCAAGACGGCCCAACCGTACTCGGGGTGCTTCTTCATGAGCGCATATTCGTCGGCATCGAGCTTCCCGGGCTTTCTTAGGATCGCGTCCGGAATTCCCACCTTGCCGATATCGTGCAGGAGGGCTGCAATCTCCAGGTTTTGAAGTTCCGCCTCCTCCAGGCCGAGCTCCTGCCCGACGCGCATGCCCCATTCCGCGAGGCGCGTGCTGTGCACGCCGGTATTGAGATCCTTCAAGTCCAGGAGCTGGTTGAAAGCGCAGATCACCGAACTGCGCAGCGCGGAGACCTGTTCTTCGACCTCCTTGATTCGCAGAGAATTCGGCGCCCAGTGAAGTGTAGTGTCCATGGCCAGGACCGGAGTTTGGTCAGACCGTGCCGCCGGGACTACCAGCACAAGAGGAAGCACGAGCCGGATGTTGAGCCGGATGTTGGGCTTGGGCTACTTGAGCTATTCACCCAGGCAGAAATCGCCTGGTATGCATCCAAGCGTCCATGATTGAGGTCCGGCGTCAGGAGACGGCCGTGCGAAAGGGCACTGGCGGCCTGCGATTGGTTCAGTCCTGATTTCGCGTTCCGGAGCAGCGCCGCAGTGCCCGCCACGAGTGGCGAACTGAAGGAAGTTCCCGAAGCAGCGGCATAACCGCCGCCAGGGAACGTGCTGATCACGTACTCGCCAGGAGCTGCGATCCATACAT
>WNFR01002153.1_pt1 | contig 20564 bp, 22 predicted proteins | sample 5400221 | NCBI WGS metagenome assembly WNFR01 (sample SAMN13153357, study PRJNA577476) | soil metagenome | isolation source: 40 cm soil under Madrone tree | place: USA:California | collected 2016-06-14 | reverse complement strand
CAGGACGAGGAACGCGCGGGTCATCTGGACACCGCCTTCGTCAGGACGGACAGATGCAGCGTCGTGCGTCCGATCGTGATCTGCGCGCTCGGCTGCACCGCCGCGAGGTACAGCGCATCGCCGGAATCTTGCGCGAGCGAGGTCGAGCTCAGATAGACGACGAGCTTCTTGCCGGCGGGGATGCGCACCGACTCGTTCATGAGCCGGATCGTGGCGGTGCCGCTCGCTGCGTTGAGCTTGACGCCGCCCGCGCTGATCGGGCTCGAGCTGCCGGCGATCGCGAGCACCGCGACGAGCCGGTCCCAGCCCTGTGCGCCGGAGTACGAGACCGTGACCGTCGTGTCGCCGAACGTCTCGTGCGGCCCGCCGGTGATGCGCACGCTGCGGACGACCTTCCCCGTCGCGCCGGTCATGGCAGTGCTCCCGGGTAGCGCGACCGAGATCGTCTTCGTCGCGGGCGCGGAGGAGTACGTCGTCGTCTTGCCGTCGTACGGATCGTGACCGAGCTCGACGACCGACGGCGGCAGCGACGCAGCCGCGCCCTTGAGGTAATGGTCGAACCACTTCACGGCCTCGCCCCAATAGATCGCAGCGTCGGGCGCGCCGGCGGGGGAGATGCCGGGCGCGTGGCCGAGGTCACCGAGATAGAGGCGCTTCGGGCCCTTGAGCAGCTTGTACGCGGCGAGCGCCTGGTCGACGTCGAAGAGGAAGTCGCGCCGCCCCTGGATCATCAGCGTCGGCGTCGTGATCGCTGCGAGCTGCGCCAGCGGCGACCGCGTCGACGCGAGCGCGGTGACGGTGCTCATGTTCGTGCTCGTCACGAGCGAGCTCTGCGCCGCGAGCAGGTCGGGATCCCAGCGGCTCTGCGGCACGAGCGACGCGAGCAGCTGGACGAGCCCCGACTTCGAGAGGCCCTGCGGTGCGAGCGCGGTCGTGAGGTTCGTCCACGTGATCACCGGGACGATCGCCTTGAACGGAACGCCTGCGACCGTCGCGTTCCAGACGGCGCCGCCGCCGAGCGAGATGCCGAGCGCGCCGATCGCGGTGTCGGAGATCTCCGGCCGCGCCGTCAGCCAGGCGAAGAGCTCCTTCGTGTCGAGCACGTCGCGCGGCCCGTCGAGTCCGAAGAGTCCGCCGGAGGCGCCGTGGCCGCGCGCGTCGCAGGCGAGCGACGCGTAGCCGGCGGGCGCGAGGATCTGCGACGCGAGCGGCTCCATGTCCTGGTGCTTGCCGCCGAGTCCGTGGAAGAGCATCACCGCGGGCCAGCCGCCGGCAGGCGGCGTCCCGTCCGGCTCGGTGAGCGAGCAGGCGAGCGCGGTCCCGTCGGAGGCCGGAATCGTCAGCTGCGACGGGGTCGCTGCGAACGTCGCCACGCTCGTGGTGAGCGCGGCGAGAACGGTGGCGATCAACGCGACGGCGCGGCCCACAACGGGGGCAAGCCTACCGCGCTTCTAGAATCGTCCAATGGACGAGCGGCCGGTAGGCGTATTCGACTCGGGCGTCGGCGGCCTGACGGTGCTGCACGAGTGCCTCGTGACCCTGCCGCACGAGGACTTCGTCTACCTCGGCGACCACGCACGCCTCCCGTACGGCCCCCGCCCGCTGAACGAGGTGCGCGAGTTCGCGCGCGAGATCGGCGCGTTTCTCGAGACGCAGAACGTGAAGCTGATCGTGGTGGCGTGCAACACCGCGACCTCGGCCGCGCTGCCGCGCCTGCAGGAAGAGCTGAAGGTTCCTGTCGTCGGCGTGCTCACACCGGAGGCGCATGCGGCCGTGCAGGCGACGCGCAATCGCCGCATCGGGCTGCTTGCGACGGAGGGCACCGTCGAGTCGGGCCGGTACGGTGAGCTCGTGCACGCGCTCGACGCCGGCGTTTCGTTCTTTCCTGTCGCGTGCCCGCGGCTCGTGCCGCTGATCGAGAGCGACGACCCGTATGGCGCGGAGACGGAGCAGGCAGTGCGCGACTACGCCGCGCCGCTGCAGGACGCCGGCGTCGACACCGTGATCCTCGGCTGCACGCACTACCCGTTGATCCGCCCCGTCTTCCAGCGTGTCTTCGGGCGCGACGTGACACTCGTCTTCTCCGCCGAGGAAACCGCGCGCGAGGTGTCCGAGACGCTCGCGCGCAAGGGCATCGAGAACGGCAGCGCGCGCACCGGTGCGTACAGGTTCCTCTCGACCGGCGATCCGGAGTCGTTTCGCGAGATGGGCCGCCGCTTCCTCCAGTTCCCGATCGGCGAGGTCGAGCACGTCACGCTCGCGCAGCTCGAGGCGGCCGCGGCATGACGCCTCGGAATGACGGTAGGCGCCCGGACGAGCTGCGCTCGATCGTGTTCGAGGTCGACTACCTCGAGCAGCCGCACGGGTCCGTGCTCGTCACGCAGGGCAAGACCAAGGTGCTCTGCACGGCGATGATCCAGGAAGAGGTGCCGCGCTGGCTGCGCAACCAGGGACGCGGCTGGATGACCGCCGAGTACTCGCTCCTGCCGGCATCGACCGGCGATCGCGTCGAGCGCGAGGCCGCGCGGGGCAAGCAGCAGGGACGCACGGTCGAGATTCAGCGCCTGATCGGTCGAGCGCTGCGCGGCGTCGTCGACTTCCGTGCGCTCGGCGAGCGCACGATGTGGCTCGACTGCGACGTCCTGCAGGCGGACGGCGGCACGCGCTGCGCCGCGATCTCCGGCGCGTACGTCGCCGGACGGCGCGCGCTCGATCGCTTCGGGCTGTCGAAGACCTTCGTCGACTCCGTCGCGGCGGTGTCGGTCGGCGTCGTCGACGGCGTGCCGCTGCTCGACCTCGACTACTCCGAGGACTCGAACGCCGACACCGACATGAACGTCGTCATGACCGGCGACGGCCGTCTGATCGAGGTGCAGGCCACCGCCGAGCGCGATCCGTTCACACGCGAGACGCTCGACGAGCTGCTCGCACTCGCGGAAGCCGGCATCGCCGAGATCGGCGAGCTGCAGGAGGAAGCCGCTTCCGTTGCACTCCCATAGCCTCAGCCTCGCCGTCGTCCCGTCGCTCTCCGGGGCGCACGTGCTCCTGCGGCTCTCGGTCGCCGCGGTTCTCGGCGGCGCGATTGGGATGGAACGGGAGCTGCGGGAGCGGCAGGCCGGTCTGCGCACCCACCTCGTGGTTTGCGTCGGCTCCGCGCTCTTCACGCTCGTCTCCGCCTACGGTTTCCGCGAGTTCCTCGTCAGCGGCGGCGCGCTCGTGCGCACCGACCCGACACGCATCGCTGCGCAGATCGTGAGCGGGATCGGTTTTCTCGGCGCTGGCGCGATCATCCGGCAGGGGCTCTCGGTGCGCGGCCTCACGACAGCGGCGACGCTGTGGCTCGTCGCTGCGATCGGCATGGCCTCGGGCGCGGGCTACTACGACGCCGCGATCTTCGCGACACTCGGCGCGCTGCTCACGCTCGGGCCGCTGCGGATCTTCGCCTTCCGCTTCACCCGCCGCTTCCGGCCGGCGGTCGAGCGGCTGCTCGTCGAGGTCCCGGCAGGCGGCAGCCCTGCGCCCGTGATCGAGGTGATCGAGCTCGTCGGCGGACGTGTCATGTCTATGGAGATCGCCCAGGAAGGCGACCGGCGCAGCATCGCCGTCGACGTCGAGATGCGCGAGACGAACGCGCCGACGATCGTGGCGCAGGTCGCGGACATCGACGGTGTGCTCGAGGTGCGTTGGACGGATTGACGGCCGTTCTCTGCTCGCGTAATGCGCACAAGGCGCGCGAGCTCGAGCAACTGCTCCCGGGCTGGACGATCGAGGTGCTCGACGCGGACGACTATCCGCCCGAGACCGGCGAGACGTACTACGACAACGCGTTGCTGAAGGCGGCGTTCGGCTTCGAGCGTGTCGGCGGCTTCGTGATCGGCGAGGACTCGGGTCTCGAGGTCGCCGCGCTCGGCGGCCGGCCCGGGCTGCACTCCGCGCGCTACGCGCCGGCGGGGGCAGCGGCGATCGCGAAGCTGCTCGGCGAGCTCCACGGCGTCGACGACCGTCGCGCACGCTACGTGTCGGAGCTCGTCGCGATCGCGCCGGACCGCACGGTGCTGCGCGGTACGGGCGTGTTCGAGGGGCGGATCGCGGCGGAGTCGCGCGGCACCGGCGGCTTCGGCTTCGACCCTGTCTTCGTCCCGGACGGCGAGGAGCGCACCGTCGGCGAGCTCGGCGACGCGTGGAAGGACGAGCACTCGCACCGTGCCCGCGCCGCGCGGGCGCTACGCGACGCCCTCGATCGTTTCCTGGCCGGTGCGTGACGCGCGGCGTTCGGAGATCCACCAGTTGAGCTCGGCGCAGAAGACGATCACGTTCGCCATCACGTAGAGCCAGAGCAGCAGGATCGCCGGCCCGCCGAGCACGCGCAGCGTGACGTTCACGCCTGCGAGGCGGACGAAGACCGGCAGCACCTGAAACGACGCCTCGAGCAGCACGGAGGCGAAGATCGCGCCGGGGAGGGCGTCGCGGACGGTCACCTTCGTGTTCGGCAGGACGCGGTAGATCGCGAGCAGGAACAGGAACACGCCGAGCAGCGACACCGCGATCGACGCGATGTACGCGACGGCGCCGCTGGCGACGAAGCTCGGCGCGTAGCGGCGCAGCACCTCGACGCCGAACGCGCCGACGACGAGGCTCACGAACAGCGTGACGATCGAGCTGACCATCACCGTCGCGGCGACGGCCTTGCCCTTCAGGAAGGAGCGGTTCGGCCGGCCATAGACGATGTTGAGCGCCGACTCGAGCACGCTGAAGAGCGAGAGCGACGACCAGAGCAGTGCGACGCCGCCGATGATGCCGAGCGTCGCCGCGTTGTCCTGGACCCGGTGGAGGAGCGTGAGGATGCTCTTCAGCGAGCTGCCCGGGAACGCGCGCGTGAGCTCGCGTACGAGGAAGTCCGACGCGTCCGCGCGGTGCACGAGGCCGAGCAGCGCGAGCGCGAGGAAGATGAGCGGGACGAACGAGAGCAGCGCGAAGTAGGCCACCATTGCCGCGAGATGGGGACCGCGATCGGCGAAGAACTTCGTCGGGAGCGCTCGTTTGCGCAGTCGCACCTGCCGGAGTTTGCATCCTGTTAGCCTCAGGGCGATGGACGCGCAGCAGGCTCTGGCCGACCTGACCGAGATCTCGTCGCAGATCGAGGCGGCCGTTCTCTTCGACGAGGGCGGCGAGGTCGCGGGCTCGACGCTCGCCGGAGACGACGAGGCGCGCAGCCTCGCCGAGGCAGCCGCACGTCTGCTCGAGGGCGCCGGCGCGTTCCGCTCGGGCGGCGGCGGCGAGGTGACCCAGCTCGAGGCGTCGACGCACGACGGCAGCGTGTTCGTCGTCCGCGACGGCGCACGCCGGATCGCCGCGACCACAGGCCCCGCGCCGACGGTCGGGCTCGTCTTCTACGACCTGAAGAGCTGCCTCCGCGGCACGGCCGGCGAGCCGGCAAAGCCGAAACGGCGCCCGCCGCGGAAGAAGGAGCCGGTCGATGGCGAAGCGTAAGTTCCTCTCGCTCCTCGGCTTCGGCACCGGCCTGTTCGCAGGCAGCTTCTTCTACCGGCGTTCCACGAGCCGCCGCCGCGAGCGCGTCGACGTCTACTTCGACGACGGGTCGATGGTCTCGCTCGTCGAAGGCTCGCCGGAGGCGGCCACGCTGCTCCCGGTCGCCCGCGAGGTGCTCGCGGCAGCACGCCGGTGAGCGAGGACGCGCTCGCACGCGCGCTCGTCGAGCACGCCTACCTCGAAGGCGACTTCCTGCTCCGGTCGGGGAAGCGGTCGCGCTACTACCTCGACAAGTACCGCTTCGAGACACGTCCCGACCTGCTGCGGCCGCTCGGCGAGCGGCTCGCCGCGGCAGTGCGGGAGCACGCGCCCGACGCCGTGCGGCTGGCCGGCCCGGAGCTCGGCGCGGTGGCGCTCGCGGCCGCCGCGTCGCTCGAGTCGGGGCTCCCGTTTCTCATCGTGCGCAAGGCAGCGAAGGAGTACGGCACCGCCAAACGGCTCGAAGGGCCCTTCGAGGAGGGCGAATGTGTGTGCCTCGTGGAGGACGTCGTCACCTCCGGCGGGGCCCTGCTCGAGTCGGTGGAGGCGCTCCGTGGCGCGGGGCTCGTCGTGCATACGGCGGTGTGCGTCGTCGACCGCGAGGAGGGCGGCGAGGACGCGCTCGCCCGCCACGCGGTGCGTTTGCGGCCGCTGTTCAGGGCAGGAGAGCTGCTCGCGAGCGCGAAAAGTCCCGCAAAACCGCATGGTTGAGCCGAACAGGTGGCCCTGGTAGGGTCATTCCGGCCCGTGGCCCAGTTCAACGACAGGAGGAGAGGCACGTGACCAAGCAGGAGTTCGTGGCGGAAGTGGCGCGGCGGAGTCAGCTGACGGCCCGCGATGCCGGCAAGGCGGTCGATGCTTTCCTGGAGACGATCACCGACACGCTCAAGGGCGGCGGCGACGTGGCGTTCACCGGATTCGGCAAGTTCTCTGCACAGCAGCGCGCGGCTCGCACCGGAGTGAACCCCCGCAACCCGACGGAGAAGGTTCACATCCCGGCGGCTCGTGTTCCGAAGTTCTCGGCCGGCAGCGCGCTGAAATCGGCCGTCAAGAACGGCTAGGAGAGTCCGCGGCACGTCTCCTCTGAGGATCGCCGAAGGGCCGCGCAAGCGGCCCTTCGCGTTTTCAGGCCCGCCGGAGCACCGAGTAGATTTGGCCGCGTGGCACAGGATCTGCAGGCGGGATCGGCCGTGAAGCTCGCGCACTTCGGCGACCGGCTCGCCGCTGCGGTCGAGCAGAAGCAGAGCCAGCTCGTCGTCGGTCTCGACCCGGTGCGGGGCCGGCTGCCGGACGAGCTGCGCGCAGAACCCGACGCCGCCTCGGCGTTCGCGGCCTTCTGCTGCGGGATCGTGGACGCGGTTGCGCCATACGCGGTGGCGGTCAAGCCGCAGTCGGCGTTCTTCGAGGCGCTCGGCTCCGACGGCGTGCGTGCGTTCGAGGAGGTATGCGCCTACAGCCGCGCCGCCGGGCTCGTGGTGATCGCGGACGCGAAGCGCGGTGACATCGGCTCGACCGCTCGCGCATACGCGGCCGCGTTCGTCGAGCCGCGCGGCTCGGGGCCGCCGCTCGCGGACGCCGTGACCGTGAATCCGTATCTCGGACGCGATTCCGTCGAACCGTTCCTCGACGCGTGCCGCACGGAGGGTGCAGGCGTCTTCTGCCTCGTCAAGACGTCGAACCCGGGCGGTGCAGACGTGCAGGACGCTGAGCTCGCGGACGGGCGGCCGCTCTGGCAGCACGTCGCGGCACTCGTGCGCGAGTGGGGCGACGGGCTGATCGGCGAGAGCGGGCTGTCGAGCGTCGGCGCCGTCGTCGGCGCGACGTTCCCGCGCGAGGTCGGCGAAGCACGGCGGCTCTTGCCGGAGACGGTGCTGCTCCTGCCCGGAATCGGCGCGCAGGGCGGCTCGGCGGCCGACGTCGCGACTGCGTTCACGCCGAACCCCGCGAGTGCGCTCGTGTCCGCGTCGCGCTCCGTGATCTACGCGTTCCGGGCGAACGGCGGCGACTGGCGCACGGCCGCCGGCGCCGAGGCCGAGCGCCTCGCGCGCGAGGTCTGGGCCGTTTTCGGCCGGTAGGCGCGACATGGCGCCTCCACGTCGCGCGCCCCTTGCGCGGTATGTCGCACCGGCGGCCTTCCTGCTCGGCGTCACAGTCGCGGTCCTGCTGATCCATTCGGCGCTCGGCGGCAAGGGCAGCGGCCCGCTGCCGGCGACGACGCTCGGGCCGGTCACGCATGCGTCGACGGCGCGCGTTCCGCCGCCCGCGACGACCGCGCTCACGACCACGACGACCGGTGCCGGCACCTCCGCCGCCGGCGCGGAGTACGCGACGGTGCAGACCGGCGACACGTTCGGATCGATCGCCGCTCGCCACGGCACGACCGTCGCGCAACTGGAGGCGCTCAACCCGGGGGTCAGCTCGAACACGCTCCAGGTCGGCCAGCAGATCCGCGTAAAGTAGGGCCGTTCGCGGCTAGGCTCCCGGCCGATGCGTCGGCTGCTGTGTGTCGTCGTCGCCGCGCTCGCCTGGTCGGCGTCGGCGCAGGCGGCGGCTCCTTCCCCCGACGCCCGCGCGTTCTACGTCGTCAACGGAACGACAGGCGAAGTGCTCGCGGCGCACGCTGCGTACACGGCGGTGCCGATCGCGAGTATCACGAAGCTGATGACCGTGCTTGTCGCGCTCGACCGGCTGAGCCCCACCGACGTCGTCACCGTGACCGGAAACGCGGCGCAAGTCGGCGAGTCGCGGATCCCGCTCCACGCCGGCCAGCGGATCACGGTCGAAGAGCTGCTCGAGGGCGCACTGATCCAGAGCGCGAACAACGCAGCAGATGCGCTCGCCGCCGCGGCATCGAACGGCGACATTCCGCGTTTCGTGACGTGGATGAACGATCGCGCACAGCAGCTCGGGCTGCGCGATACGCATTTCACGCGCGCGGACGGGCTCGACGCGCCCGGTCACGTGTCGAGCGCGCACGACGTCGCCGTGCTCGCGCAGGTTGCGATGCGCTCGCCCGTTGTGCGCACGATCGTGCGCGAGCGGAGTGCGGTGATCGAGAACGGCCGGTTCGTCGTGCACACGTGGAACGACCTGCTCGGAGTGTTCCCCGGGTTGATCGGCGTGAAGACCGGTCACACGAATCGCGCGGGCTGGTGTCAGGTCGCCGCGTTCAAGCGGCTCGGCTACACGATCTATGCGGTCATCCTCGGGAGCCCGTCGCGCGCGCAGCGGAACACGGACCTCGAGCGCTTGCTCGCGTGGAGCTCGGCGCAGTACCGATCGGTCGCGCTCGTACGGCGCACGACCTACGCCCGGGCGCGGCTCGGCTTCGGCCGCGCGCCCGTGGCGCTCGTCGCGTCGCGGCCGCTCGTCCGCATCGTGCGGGCCGGCCGGCCGCTCGTCGTGCGGGTGCTGGCGCCGTGGGCGGTCTCGCTGCCCGTGACCCGAGGCCAGCGCGTGGGGCGGATCGAGATCTGGGCGGGCCGGACGCTGATCGGCGCGAGGCCGCTCGTCGCCGCCCGCTCGGTTTCGCGCCCCGACCTGGGCGGACGGCTACGGTGGTACGCCACCAGGACGATCCACCATCTCCTGGCGGTCTTCTGATGATCGTCACCGTCACACTCAACGCGGCCGTCGACCGCACGCTCACCGTGCCGAACTTCCAGCCCGGCCACCGCCACCGTGCCAGCGCGAGCCTGACGTCGGCCGGCGGCAAGGGCGTCAACGTCGCGCGCGCGCTCAAGCAGCTCGAGGCGCCGGTGATCGCAACGGGGCTGGCGGGCGGCCGTGCGGGGGACAGGATCATCGAGGAGCTCGCAGGCGAGGCGATCCTCAACGACTTCGTGCGCATCGGCGACGAGTCGCGCACGTCGACCGCGGTCGTCGACCCGACCTCCGGACGGCTGAGCGAGATCTACGAGTGGGGCCCGGCGGTACGGCCCGACGAGCTCGAGACGCTGCTCGACAAGCTTCGGTACCTCTCGCGCGTCGCGTCCTTCGTCGTCTTCTCCGGCTCGCTGCCGCGCGATGTGGAGGACGACTTCTACGCAGAGGCGATCCGCGATCTCAATCGGCGCGGTGTGCAATGCGTGCTCGACTGCGAAGGCGAGCCGTTGCGCGTCGGCGTCGAGGCGGAGCCGTTTCTCGTCTCGCCGAACCAGCGCGAGGCGGAGAGCCTCGTCGGGCAGGAGTTCTCGGACGAGGAAGACTTCGTGATGGCGCTCGACGCGATCGCCGACCTGGGCGCGCGCAACGTGCTGATCACGCAGGAGACGTCGTGCTTCGGCCTATTCCGCGAGGAGCGGCAGGTGCGGAGGCTACGCGCGTCGGTCGCGCGTGTCGATCCGATTGCCTCGGTCGGCGCCGGTGACGTGCTGCTTGCCGGTTTCCTTGCCGCGCGGTTCAACGGGCGCAGCCTCGACGAGGCGTTGCGCTCGGCGGTCGGCGCTGCCGCCGCTTCGGTGCTCGAGCTCGGCGCGGGCCGCTTCGACGTGCGCGAGGCGGCGCGGCTCACATCCGGCGTGGAGCTCGAAGAGCTCGACGCCGTCTCCGCGTAGCGTCAGCCGCGTCCGCCGACGAACAGCGCGCGGATGCGGCCGTGGCCGCGGATGTTCTCGGCCCATGCGAGCCGCGTACCTTCGAGCGAGAGGCCGACGGGAATCGCGGCGGCGTGCGCGAGCGTCAGCACGCGATGCGTCAGGACGTTCGCGGCACGGATCGAACGGCCGACGCGGAAGACGACCAGCTGGTCGCTCGCGGTCAGCTCGGGCGCGGTCGCCGCGGGCACCGGCACCGATCCACTCGGTGCGCCCGTCGCGGCGTCATACCATGCGAGCCGCGTGCCGAGCTTCGTCCGCTCGAGCGTCGCGAGCACGGAAGGGGACAGCGCAACCGCGAGCGGCGTGCCCTTCGGGATGATGCCGGCGCGCGGCTGCCCGGTCTCGCTGTCGCGGATCTCGATCGGCAGGCTCGCCGACGCGTGCGGCTCGCCGTTCGGTCCGACCGATGCCGTACGGATGTACGCGACCGATGAGCCCGACACGGCGACGTCGATCGCCGCACTCGTCCCGGTGATCTTGAACCACTGGCGGCCGACGACCCGGAAGACGCCGCTGCCCGCGTCGCTGATCCGCATTTCGCACGAGCTTTTCGAGAGGCACGCGAGCTCGTTGTGGTATGCGACGGCGGTGACCGCGTAGACGAGTGAGCTTCCGTCGATCTTCGAGTCGCCGGCGATGCCGCCGAACCACAGGCCCGCGCCGTGACCTGCGTGCGCGATCTCCTCGAAGCGGCGTTCGCGCGGATCGACGGAGCTCGCTCCGAGCAGATAGTCGAACGGCAGCGGTGAGAGCTTGTCGCGCAGCGTCCAGAGCACGCTCGTGCCCGAGAGCGCGAGATGCACCGGCTGGGCGACGTCCCACTGGCAGGTGACGTTCCGCGCGCTCGGCCGCTCGTCGGGGAGAACGACCAGGCCCGCGTTGGCGAGCGACAGCAGGTGGATGCTGTTGCAGCGCTTCGCGCTCGGCGCGAACCACGCGAGCAGCTGGCCGTCCTGCGCGAACGCGGCGATCGTCCCGCTCGGGCTCGAGTAGAGCGTCTGCGGAGTCTTCTGCGCGTCGGCAGCGCGCCGCGGCTGCGCTGCGGCTTGCGATTGCAGCAACGAGGCCATGAGGGCGACCGTTGCGAGCAGCAGGCCCATCGACCGCACGGTATCCACCGCCTGTTAGGAGCGTGTTTAGGCCGACGGCGCGTGCGGGAGCCGTCCGCGCCCGGTGGTACCATCCTCTTCCCTTGAGCGTCGATTTCCGCCCAGACGAGCTGCAGCGCTTGCTCGACCTGGACCGGAAGTTCGCCAAGGAGGGATTGACTTTCGACGACGTCCTGCTCGTGCCGGCGGAGTCGCGTGTGTTGCCGAACGACGTGTCGACGCGAACGCGTCTGACGCGGTCGGTCGAGCTGAGCATCCCGGTCGTGTCGGCGGCGATGGACACCGTCACCGAGGCGCGGCTCGCGATCGCGCTCGCGCGTGAGGGCGGGATGGGGATCATCCACCGGAATCTCTCGGTCGAAGAGCAGGCCGCCGAGGTCGACAAGGTGAAGCGCTCCGAGTCGGGGATGATCGTGGAGCCCGTCACGCTGCCGCCCGATGCGCTCGTGCGCGACGCGCTCGAGCTCATGGCGCGCTACAAGGTCTCGGGCGTTCCGATCACGGATGCGGAAGGGATCCTCGTCGGCATCCTCACGAATCGCGACCTGCGTTTCGAGCAGAACGTCGACCAACCCGTCTCCGCACTGATGACGTCTCGCAGCCTCGTCACCGCGCCGGTGGGTACGACGCTGCAAGAAGCGGAGCAGATCCTCGGCCGCAACAAGATCGAGAAGCTGCCCGTCGTCGACGAGGGGGGCAAGCTGCGCGGCCTCATCACCGTCAAGGACATCCAGAAGAAGATCGAGTATCCGCAGGCGACGAAGGACGACCGTGGCCGCCTGCGCGTCGGCGCGGCGGTCGGTGTCGGCCCCGAGGCCGCGGAGCGCGCGCAGGCGCTGGTGGCCGCGGGCGTCGATCTCCTGGTTGTCGACACCGCGCACGGCCACTCGACCGGCGTGCTCGAGATGGTGCGCAAGATCAAGGGTCTCGTCAGCGTCGATGTGATTGCCGGGAACGTCGCCACCGGCGAGGCGACACGCGCGCTGATCGACGCCGGCGCCGATGCGGTGAAGTCAGGCATCGGGCCAGGCTCGATCTGTACGACGCGCGTCGTCGCCGGTGTCGGCGTCCCGCAGGTGACGGCGATCTACGACTGCGCCGAGGTCGCGGCGGCGGAAGGCGTTCCCGTGATCGGCGACGGCGGCATGACGACCTCCGGGGACATCGCGAAGGCGATCGCTGCCGGCGCGGACACGGTGATGCTCGGTTCGCTGCTTGCGGGTACTGAGGAGGCGCCTGGCGAAGTGATCCTCGTGCAGGGCGAGCGCTTCAAGGAGTACCGCGGCATGGGCTCGCTCGGCGCGATGCGCGGCCGCTCGTTCTCGAAGGACCGCTACTTCCAGGGCGACGTCGAGGACGTCGACAAGCTCGTCCCCGAGGGGATCGAAGGGCGCATCGCGTACAAAGGCCCGCTGCGGCCGATCGTGTACCAGTTGATCGGCGGCCTGCGCCAGGCGATGGGCTACTGCGGTGCCGCGACGATCGAAGAGATGAAGAGCTCGACGTTCGTGCGCATCACAGGCGCCGGCTTGCGCGAGTCGCACCCGCACGACGTGACGATCACGAAAGAGGCGCCGAACTATCGCCGCTGAGCCGTCGCGGGTCGTCCAATTTCCCGGTCCGGAGGACCGGCCGGTGTTGGTGGTCGACCTCGGAGGCCAGTACTCGCAGTTGATCGCCCGGCGCGTGCGCGAGTGCCGCGTCTACTCCGAGCTCGTCGGCCACACGATCACGCCGGAGGCCGTGCGTGCGCGCAATCCGTATGCGCTGATTCTCAGCGGCGGCCCGGCGTCGGTGTACGCCGACGACGCGCCGCACGTCGATCCGCGCCTCTTCGAGCTTGGCATTCCGACGCTCGGCATCTGCTACGGCATGCAGCTGATGGCGCTCGAGCTCGGCGGTCGCGTCGACCGCACCGGCGTGTCCGAGTTCGGCAAGACAGAGCTGCATGCGGAGGAGTCGCGGCTGCTCAAGGACACGCCGAGCGAGCAGACCGTCTGGATGTCCCATCGCGACTCCGTCGTCGCGCCGCCGGAGGGCGCGCGCGTGGTCGCCGGCTCGCCGTCGACGCCGATCGGGGCGTTCGAGGCGGAAGAGCGCAGTCTCTACGGCGTGCAGTTCCATCCCGAGGTGGTGCACACGCCACACGGGATGCAGGTGCTGAAGAACTTCCTCTACGACATCGCCGACGCTCCGCCGGCGTGGACGCCTGCAGCGGTGATCGAGGAGCAGGTCGAGCGCATCCGTGCGCAGGTCGGCTCGGAGCGGATTCTCTGTGCGCTGTCGGGCGGCGTGGACTCGGCCGTCGCCGCGCTGCTCGTGCACAAGGCTGTCGGCGACCAGCTGACGTGCGTGTTCGTCGACCACGGGATGTTGCGCAAGGACGAGGCGGGGCAGGTCGTCGAGACGTTCGGAGAGCATTTCCACGTTCCGCTCGTGCACGTGCAGGCGCAGGATCGCTTCCTCGACCTGCTCGCCGGTGTCGACGAGCCCGAGCAGAAGCGCAAGATCATCGGCCGCGAGTTCATCCGGGTCTTCGAGGACGAGGCGCGCAGGCTCGGGGACGTGCGCTGGCTCGTGCAGGGGACGCTGTACAGCGACGTGATCGAGTCGGGCGGGACGGAGGGTGTCGCCGCGACGATCAAGTCGCACCACAACGTCGGCGGTCTGCCGGACGACATGAAGATGAAGCTCGTCGAGCCGCTGCGGTTGCTCTTCAAGGACGAGGTGCGCCGCGTCGGGGAGGAGCTCGGAATGGCGGAGCGCATGGTGTGGCGCCAGCCGTTCCCGGGGCCTGGCCTCGCGATCCGGATCATCGGCGAAGTGACGAAGGAGCGGCTCGACATCCTGCGCGACGCGGACTCGATCCTCCAGGAAGAAGTCCGTCGCGCCGGCCTCTACCGTGACCTCTGGCAGTCGTTCGCCGTGCTTCCCGCGATCCGCTCCGTCGGTGTGCAGGGCGACGAACGGACGTACGGCTACCCGATCGTCATCCGCGCCGTCACGAGCGACGACGCGATGACCGCCGACTGGGCGCGGCTCCCGTACGACCTGATCGAGACGATCTCCGGGCGCATCGTGAACGAGATCCCCGGCGTCAATCGCGTGGTGCTCGACGTGACGTCGAAGCCGCCTGCGACGATCGAATGGGAGTGACTTCGCGGCGTAGACTCCGGAAGTGAGCGGCAATCCGGCTGCGGAGCCCATCCGGCGCAACGCGATCCTGCTCGCGGGCGGGCTCATCTTCAACTCGGCGATGTTCCAGCTCGCGGCGGCGCTCAGCTCGCTGACGCTCGTGGCGGTCACGGGAGTCACCGGAATCCTCGGCCTCGGGCCTGCGATCTTCCTCGTCTCCGGCGCGATCGCGGTCGGACCGGGCGGGCGCCTGATGGACAGGGTCGGCCGGATGCCGGTGATCCGCGGCGCGTTCGCGGCCGGCGCGGTCGGCTGTGCCGTCGTCGCGGGCGGCTGCGCCGTTCCTTCCGCGGCGCTCGTCGCGGCCGGACTGGCGATCCTCGGCGGCGCCGGGGCGATCATCCAGCTCACGCGCGCGGCGGCCGCCGAGATGTTCCCGCCTGCCCGGCGCGCCCGCGGCATGTCGTTCGTCCTCTTCGGCTCGGTCTCCGGGGCGATCTGGGGGCCTGCGCTCTTCGGCCCGCTCTTCGCGCACCGCGCGATCGACGCCACCGGCCTCGTCGGCCCGTGGCTGATCGGGATCCCGTTCATGCTGGCCGGCCTCGCCACCGTCTCGTTCGTCCGCCGCGACCCGAAGGACATCGCCGCCGCCTATCCGGCGGAGCGGATCGAGCCGGCGGAAGCTGCGTCGCTGCGCCAGATCATCGCGCGCCCGGGCGTCCCCGCCGCCGCACTCGCGGTCATCGCGAGCTTCGCGGTCATGGCGAGCGTGATGAACCTCGCGGGCTATGTCGCCGTCGGGCGCGGCCACCAGGAAGGCGACGTCTTCACCATGATCAGCGCCCACATCCTCGGCATGTACGGCCTCGTGCTCGTCGTCGGCAACGTCGTCGACCGCTTCGGACGCCATCGGTCGATCATCGCCGGGCTCCTGATCATGTCGCTCTCGAACGCCGGGCTGATCTGGCTCGGCGGGCTCGGCGGGATGAGCCTCGCGCTGCTCGGGCTCGGGCTCGGCTGGAACCTCTCCTACGTGGCGGGCTCGACCGAGCTCGTCGCGCTCACCTCGCCGTCGGAGCGCGGGCGGCTCGTCGGCTCCACCGATCTCGTCGCGAGCCTGACGGCGGCGGGCCTCGCGCTCCTCGGCGGCCTCGTCTACAGCGGCTCCGGCGTCGTCGCCCTCTCGCTCGCCGCGGCAGGGCTCGCGGTCCTCCCGGCGCTCTGGCTCGCCCTGCGGCCCGTGCCTCGGGTCGCGTTCTCTGCCGCGGACTAGGCTCGGCGCCTTTTCGCTACAATCCCGCCCCGGCGGACGCATGGTCCGCCGCTTTCCTGTCTATGAAGACCTACAACGCCAAGCCCGGAGAAATCGCGCGCGACTGGTACGTCGTGGACGCCGAGGGGAAGACCCTGGGCCGGCTGGCGACCCAGATCGCCGACACGCTGCGCGGAAAGCGGAAGCCGCAGTACACGCCGCACGTGGACACCGGTGACTTCGTCGTCGTCGTCAATGCCGAGAAGATCCAGGTCACCGGTAACAAGCTCGACCAGAAGCAGTACTACCGCCACTCCGGCTATCCGGGCGGGCTCAAGAGCCGCACGCTGCGCGAGCAGCTCGACCGGCGCCCGACCGAGGTCATCCGCACGGCCGTCAAGGGGATGCTCCCGAAGAACCGGCTCGCGCGCCAGCAGCTGACCAAGCTCAAGATCTACGCTGGGCCCGAGCATCCGCACGGCCCGCAGAACCCGCAACCTTTGAACCTGGAGCAGTGAGTTGAGTCAGATCGCTCAGTACCGCGGCACCGGCAAGCGCAAGACCTCGGTCGCGCGCGTCATCCTCAGGCCCGGCGACGGGACGACGTGGGTGAACGGACGCACGATCGAGGAGTACTTCCCACGCGCCGTCTGGCAGACCATCGCGGTCTCGCCCTTCAAGACGGCCGGCGTCGAGGGTCAGTACGACCTTCGCGTCCGCGTTCACGGCGGCGGGCTCACCGGCCAGGCCGGCGCGGTGCGCCACGGAATTGCCCGGGCGCTGGTCGAGGCCAACCCCGAGCTACGTGTACCGCTCAAGCGCGAGGGGTACCTCACGCGGGATGCACGCCAGGTGGAACGCAAGAAGGCCGGCCTGCACAAGGCGCGCAAGGCGCCTCAGTTCTCCAAGCGCTAACCGTTCCCAGCCGTAGTTTCGAGAGGGGGCGCCACGTGCGGCCGTTTCCGATCCATGACGCACTGACCGAGGCTGAGGAGCGCCCGCTAGGGTCAGGCTCCGTGGCCAGGGACTACTTCGGCACGGACGGGGTTCGCGGGATCGTCGGCGAGTTCATCACGGTCGAGCTCGTCGAGCAGCTCGGGAAGGCGTCGGCACTCTGGTCGGGCGGCGGGCGGGTCTTCGTCGGCCGCGACACGCGCGCGTCCGGCGTGGAGCTCGAAGAGGCATTCGCGCGCGGCGTCGTCTCCGCCGGCGGAGCGGCAGTGCTCGCCGGCGTCGTGCCGACGCCCGCGGTCGCGCTGCTCGGGCTCGATCTCGGCGTCGTCATCTCTGCGTCGCACAACCCGCCGGAGTACAACGGCGTGAAGTTCTTCGACCGCAACGGGCGCAAGCTGTCCGACTCCGCGGAGGAGGAGATCGAGGCGCTACTCGACGCGCCTGCGCCCGGCGGCGGCGCGATCGACCGCGTCGACATCGCAGCAGACAGCTATCTCGAACACATCCTCGAGCGCTTCGGCACCGATCTGCATGGGCTGCGCATTGCGGTCGACTGCGCGAACGGCGCGTACGCGGGTCTTGCGCCACGTGCGTTCGAGCGGCTCGGTGCGGAGATCGCAACGATCGGCGACGAACCGAACGGCAGCAACATCAACGTCGGCTGCGGCGCCACGGATCTCGCTGCGCTGCAAGAGCTCGTGCGCAGCGGCGGCTTCGATCTCGGTGTCGCGTTCGACGGCGACGGCGACCGGATGCTCGCGGTCGACGAGAACGGCGAGACGGTCGACGGCGACCAGATCGTCGCGGTGCTCGCGCTGCATCTCGGCGTCGATCTCGTCGCGGTGACGACCATGGCGAACATCGGGTTCCACCGCTTGATGGAAGAGCGCGGCGTGCGCGTCGTCACGACCGACGTGGGCGACCGCTACGTGCTCGAGGCGCTGTATCGCGAAGGTGGGATCCTCGGCGGTGAGCAGTCCGGTCATATCATCTGTCTGCGCGATCACGTGACGGGCGACGGGCTCGCGTCGGCCTTGCTGCTGTGCGCGGCCGTGCGCGGGCGTACGCTGTCGGAGGCGACGTCGGTGATGGAGCGTTTCCCGCAGGCGAAGCAGAACCTGCCGCGCGCGGGCCGCGGGCCGCTGCCGCAGGCGCTGCTCGACGCGCTGAAGCAGGTGAACGCCGAGCTCGACGGCGGTGGACGCGTGCTCGTCCGTCCCTCCGGCACCGAGCCCGTCGTCCGGGTGCTCGCGGAGGCCCCGAGCGAGGCTGAGGCGGAAGCCCTCTGTGCTAGGATCGCCGCGCTCGTGAGGCAAGAGCTCGGCTGACCGACCGCGACGGCGCGGCCCCGGTCACGTAGCCGGGCTCAATGCATTTCTAGGCAGGTTTTCACGGGTCTTCGGGGGAAGAAGAGGGTCGAATGTGCGGGATCATCGGATACGTCGGGTCGAGGGAAGCGAAGCCGCTGCTGTTGCAGGGACTGCGCCGTCTCGAGTACCGCGGCTACGACTCCGCAGGCATCGCGCTGCGCGAAGACGCCGGTCTCGACTATGTACGTGCGGTCGGCAACCTCCAGAACCTCGTCGACGCGGCAGGCCCGAATGGATCCGTCGCGCGCCACGGTGTCGGACACACGCGCTGGGCGACCCACGGCGGCGTCACCGAGGCGAATGCACACCCGATGTGCGGCTGCGAAGCGGCGAAGATCGCGATCGTCCACAACGGGATCGTCGAGAACTACCGCGAGCTCAAGGCGCAACTGCTCGACGAGGGGCACATGTTTCATTCGGAGACCGACACCGAGGTGGTCGTCCACCTGCTCGAGCGCGAGTACGACGGCGATCTCGCGCAGGCGGTCATGCGCGTCTACCCACTGCTCGAGGGCCACTTCACGATCGTTGCGATCCATCACGACCATCCCGACCTGCTCGTCGGCGTGCGTTGCGAGACGCCGCTCGTCGTCGGGCTCGGCGAGGGCGAGAACTTTCTCGCGTCCAACGTCGCTGCGTTTTTGAGCGAGACGCGGCGCGCGGTCTTCCCCGACGACGGTGAGGTCGTCGAGATCACGCCGACCCGTGTGCGCTTCCTCAAGGGCGGCGTCGAGGGCGAGCATCCCGAGGTGAAGGAGCTCGACTGGGACGACGAGGAGGCGGAGAAGGGCGGCTACGAGACGTTCATGCTCAAGGAGATCTACGAGCAGCCCGAGGCGGTGCGGGAGACGATCGGCGACCGCGTGCGCGGCCACCAGTTGATGCTCGAGGCACTCGGTTTGACGGAGATGGAGGTGCGCAACCTGCGCCGGATCGTGATCGTGGCCGCGGGGACCTCGTACCACGCGGGTGTCGTCGGCCGGTACATCATCGAGGAGTGGGCGCGCGTTCCCGTCGAGCCCGACATCGCGAGCGAGTGGATCTACCGCAACCCCGTGCTCTCGAAAGACACGCTCGTGATCGGGATCTCGCAATCCGGCGAGTCGCGCGACACCGTCAACGCGATCAAGCTCGCGCGCGAGCGCGGTGCGCGCACGCTGGCGATCACGAACATGATGGGCACACAGATCACGCGCGAGGTCGACGCGACGCTGTACACGCGCTGCGGGATCGAGATCGGCGTCGCCGCCTCGAAGACGTTCACCGCGCAGGTGGCGCTGATCAGCCTGCTCGCGCTACGGCTCGCAGAGATCCGCCGCACACTGCCGCAGGAGGAGATCGAATTCATCCTCGACCGCCTGCACGAGCTGCCCGACAAGATGGCGGAGTTCCTCGACGGCGATCATCCGATCGAATCGATCGCGCAGCGCTTCTACGAGAAGCCGTTCTTCCTCTACCTCGGTCGGCACATCGGCCTACCCGTTGCGCTCGAGGGCGCGCTGAAGCTGAAGGAGATCTCGTACATCCCGACCGACGCGTACTCGGCCGGCGAGATGAAGCACGGTCCGATCGCGATGCTCGACGAGGGCACGCCGGTCGTGGTCGTCGCGACGAACATCCACGTCTACGACAAGATCGTCTCGAACATCCAGGAGACGCGGGCGCGCGGCGCGCACGTGATCGCGATCGCGACCGACGGCAACGACGACATCCAGCATCACGCCGACGACGTGATCTTCGTTCCGCGCACGCCCGCGTTCCTGCAGGCCGCGCTCGCGGTCGTGCCGTTGCAACTTCTCGCGTACCGGATTGCGCGGCTCCGCGGTCTCAACGTCGACCAGCCGCGCAATCTCGCAAAAACCGTCACGGTGGAGTAGAACCTCCTCGTGACCGTGGGGATCGACCTGCGTGAGGAGACGCTCGCCTCCAACGAGCAGCTCCGGCAGCTCGTGTCCGGGGTGCCGGGAATCGAGACGGTTCCCGCCGAGGAAACGCGGCGCGCGCGTCGCGAGGGCAGGAACGTCCTCCCGCCGCCCGTGTTCGTCGATTCCGCGCGCTGGCAGGAGGTGCCGTCGCGCGGCGGCGGCCTGCGCGTGCGCGTCATTCGGCCGGACGGGCCGGCGACCGGCGTCTATCTCCATCTCCACGGTGGCGGCTGGACGATCGGCGCGGCGGACCTGCAGGACGTCCTGCTCGAGCAGCTCGCGAACGAGACGGGACTCGTCGTCGCGAGCGCGGAGTACCGGCTTGCGCCCGAGCACCCATATCCCGCCGGCCCGGACGATTGCGAAGACGCTGCGCTCTGGCTGCTCGCGGGAGGTGCGGAGGAGCTCGGTGCCCCGCCGGCGCTGGCGATCGGCGGCGAGTCGGCCGGCGCGCAGCTCGCGGTCGTCACGCTGATCCGGCTGCGCGACCGGCACGGGATCCAAACGGGCTTTCGCGCGGCGAACCTGAGCTACGGCGCATTCGACCTGAGCGGCACGCCGAGCCGCCGCCTCGTCGGCGAATCGCTCGTGCTCACCGACGCGGGAATGGCGTGGTTCACCGACAACTTCGTGCCCGACCTCGACGCCGAGGCGCGGCGCGCACCGGACGTGTCGCCGCTCTATGCCGACCT
>WNFR01009947.1_pt1 | contig 20566 bp, 15 predicted proteins | sample 5400221 | NCBI WGS metagenome assembly WNFR01 (sample SAMN13153357, study PRJNA577476) | soil metagenome | isolation source: 40 cm soil under Madrone tree | place: USA:California | collected 2016-06-14 | reverse complement strand
GCGGACGGGCGGAGGAGGAGGCGGCCGCCTCACGACCACCGGCTGCGCGACGACGCAGCCGGCCATGAGCAGCGCGACGGCCGAGGTGGCCAGCATCCGGTAGGTGGTCATGGCGATCGGACGCGGCGAGCGCGGGAACCGTTTACCGGAGCCCGGCATCACAATCTCGTGGAAAGCGAAATCGCGCCATTCTACCGTGCGCCGAGCGAGCGCGACCTCACGTGATTGGCGGAGAACCGGGAGCAGTCCAATGACGTGGATCGCCTCAGCCACCGGTCGCACCCAACAGGAGAACATCGATGCAGGCCAGACTCGACTTGAGCAAGGTCTCCCCCGCCGCCTACAAGGCGATGGCCGGACTCGAGGGCTTCGTGAGGGCCTCGGGCCTCGACCCAGCGCTGCTCCATCTGGTGAGGATGCGCGTCTCCCAGATCAACGGCTGCGCGTATTGCCTCGACATGCACAGCAAGGACGCGCGCGCGGCGGGCGAGACCGAGCAGCGGCTCTACGAGCTCAACGCGTGGCGCGAGACGCCGTTCTACAGCGAGCGTGAGCGCGCCGCGCTGGCGTGGGCGGAGGCGCTCACCCTCGTGCACCAGACCCACGCGCCGGACGACCTCTACGAGGAGGTCCGCAAGCGCTTCACCGAGGAAGAGGTGGTGAGCCTGACCGCCGCTATCGTGTCGATCAACAGCTGGAACCGGCTCGCCATCGGCTTCCGCGCGGTGCCCGGCACCTATCAGCCGGCCCAGAAGAACGGGGCCTGACCCTACTCCTGGTCGGCCATCAGGCGGACGGTCACGCGGCGCTTCTTCACGTCCGGGATGCCGGCGGTGACCGTGAGCGTCGGGTGGGCCTCCATCTCGCGGACCACCGCGAGGAGCGCGGTCTGGGCCGCGTCGGTCAGCTCGATGCTATCCGGCGAGAAGTAGACCTCGAGGCTGTCCGCCTGCTTCTGGTTGAAGCGGTTCGTCCACAGACGGGTGAGACGGCCGTCCACGCCCTCGGCCTTCTTGGCGGCCTCGTCGGCGCGGCCCTGGGCGGTGGCCACCCCGCCCTCGAGGCGCTTGACCTGGCCGCCGACCTGATCGAGGCGCTGGTTCATCTCGCCCAGCCGCCCCTCGACGGCGGTGACGCGATCGTCCACGCTTGCGTCCCGCGCCGGGACCGGAGCGTAGGCGGACTGGGTCGCCGCGCACCCACCGAGGAGCAGGAGGTAGGCCAGTCGCGATGCGATGCCGGCTACCGGGTGGCGGGGGCCGGGCGAGCGATAATGCGGGTGGTCGAGACCTCGGTCCATGTGTAGTACCAACCCTCGTAGATGAGCACCTGCAGCGAGCTGTCCTGCTTCTCGTAGACCTGGGTCGTGCCCTTGCCCGCCGAGGTGGTGGAGGAGATGTGGCGCCATCCGTTGGCCTCGAGCGACGTGCGGTAGGCGACCGCGAGGCTCTCGGGCTTGATCCGGCTCCTGTAGAAGAGACGCGCCGCCTTCAGGGTGGGCGACTCGATGATGGTGGTCCGGCTCGAGTCCAGGGTCAGGCCCGAGGGCACCGGGACGTCCTCGAACTCGCTCCGCTGTGGCTTCGCGGGCCCGGACGCGGCACACGAGGCCAGGGTAAGGGCGAGCGTGCTGAGGATCATGACACGCGTCATGGGACGAACCTCCTTATGAGGTCAGCAAGTAGTGTGCCGCGCCGGGGGCAGGCGGTAACGGTCCGTCATCTAATCACGCCTCCCCGAGGGCGCCCAGGGCCCGAGTAAGACTTACACCCTCGCCGGGAACTTTTGTTCTCGAACGCGATGACCCGCTCCAACGCCGCCTGGACCCGCCGCAGAGTGCGCACGTTGTACCGCGACATGGTCCGCCGCGACTCGTGCCCCACCCAGATCATCGCCGTCTCCTCATCGACCCCGGCCCCCAGGAGCCGCTCGTAGGCCGAGCGCCGATAGTCCTGTATGTGCTTCTCGGCAGCCCCGCGGCGGTGGTGGCGTCCTCCCAGTGCGTCCACAGCGTCGAGTACGCGATCGGGCGCCCGTTGCGATGGAAGAGGAACGGCACGTCGAGGCGGACCCGTGACCGGAGGCGGGCCAGCAGTGCGATCGCCTGCGGCTCGTGGAACACGAACAGCTTCCCGAGCCCCGTCTTCGAGGTCGGCAGCCACGCGTGCGGGACGGGCTCGCGGCGGAGCATCGGCCATGTGAGCAGCAGCGGCTCGCCCGGCCGCCAGCCGGACAACCGCAAGAAAAGCGCGATGTCCTGGTCGACTGGGTCGTCGAGCTGCGCCAGGATCCGCTCGTGCTCGTCGGGCGCGATCGTCTCTTGCCGGACGTTATCGACGACCGAGATCGTGAGGAACACTGGGACCGCCTGGAGCCGGCCCGCCTTCACTGCCTGCTTGCACGCCGCGTAGAACAACGCGAATCGGGAGCTGATCGTGCCAGGCTTGAACGTCTCCAGCAGCTCGGCCACCCTCGCCTCCAGCACCGGGTACATCATGGGCGTCACGACTTCGTCTCCGAGCCACCGGTCGATCGCCTCCAGCTCCCGCAGCGTCCCCCGGAGCGACTTCTCCTTGCGCTCGAGCAGGTGCGCGGGCAGCTCACTCAGGTTCTTCAGCTCATCTTGCTCTTGAGCTCGAGGTGAATCCGGTACGCCGCCAGCACCATGCGGCCCGTCACGCGCTTCGAACTGATCGGCGCGGACGTCCTCGACCCCTTCTCCCGGATCATCTTGCGCCGGAACGCCTCGGCCTCCTTCTCGGTGACGTCCTCGGGTCGCTTGTGCAGCGCCTGCGCAACACTCCGGTAGTTGTCCTTCCCATTCGCCCACCACCAGACGTACCAGCACAGCCCGCTAGCCTTGTTCGGGCGCTGGTACTTTTGCCCGTCGCCACGACGGCGCTCCATCACGCCGTCCCGTTCACGTGCTCGCGGATCGCCGCCGGCGACCACCGCGACCGGCACGTCGCCGACGGGAGCCGAAACTTCTTGAACCGGTCCTGGTTGCAGATCTTCTTCCCGGTCCCCGGCCGATACCCAAGCCGACGGCCTGCCTCAGCGCGCCCGATCGGCGGCTCGTCGGGCGGCGAGGGCTCAGGCGCCGGCACAGGCTCGAGGAGGCGGGCGAGCATCACCGCGAGCACCTGGACACAGAGCGGCTTCGGCAGGGAGCGGACGAGCGTGGGATCAGCGACGAGTTCAGCGAGCGGCTTCGGAACCTCGATCGGTGGCGCCAAGGGGACACATGTCCCCGGGGGGCGGCGAATGGCCGAGCGCGCCGCCTCTATTGTTGACGAGGTGCTACCGCGGGTCCCGGTGCGTCAGTGGGTCCTAACGCTGCCGTATCGCCTGCGCTACCGGCTGGCCTGGGATCACGCCTTGTGCCGCGCGGTCCTGGGCGTGAATGCCCGCGGGCTGCTCGCCTTCTACGCGCGCACGGCCCGCTCACACGGCATCCGCGGCGGCCAGACCGGGACGGTCACGGTGATACAGCGCTTCGGCAGCGGCCTCCAACTCAATGTCCACTTCCACACGCTGGTGTTCGACGGCGTCTTCAGCGAAGCTCGGCCAGGGCCGCTTACCTTTCACCCCGCGCCTCCACCGAGCAACGACGACGTGGCGCACGTCCTCGCCAGCGTCCGCGCCCGTGTCGGACGCCTGCTCGTCCGCCGCTACTAGAGAGCCCGCCGACGACACAGCCCAGGCGGATCCGCTCGCCGAAGCCTCGCCCGCCGCCCGGCCCCTGACGGCAACGCCCTCGAGGCCTGCCCCCACGCTGCCGTCCCCACGCGCCTGGACCTGGCCAGCGTTGATGCACCGCGTGTTCGCACTCGATGTCCTCGCTTGTCCCCGCTGTGGCGGCCGGCTGCGCGTTATCGCTACCGTCCAGGACCCCCTCGCCGTCCAGGCCATCCTCGCCACCTTCGCCGCTCTGGGGCCCCCGAGCCGCCCGGCCCTGCCCCACCCGCCTCGGCCGCAATCGGGTAGACTCCCAGCTCGATCAGGCCTGCGAAGCCTCACTCTCGCCCCCCTGCACCCGCGCCTTGACCGCGAGCCCGCGGCGGCGCCGGATCACTGGGGGCCAGCGGGCGCGCTTGACGCCGACCCTCGCCTTCGCCCCCTCGACCTCGCCGTTCCGGGCCCACCGCCGGGGCTCACGGGGCAGGCCGGACCGCCTCGACGCCGGCCGCCCCCGCGGAGGTGGCCTTAATCGTTCCTAATGCGCCACGTGGCCTTCTGATGAGGCCATAGCCGGTCGCGAGCGCGTCCATGATCGAGCCATACGGCGCCGGGCCCGGCCCGGGCGTCAAGGCGTCCGGCGCGGAGTGCTGTCGTGGTACGAGAGTGGCGTGGGGCTGACGACCGTATCGACATCGATCTGAGAATCTGCCAGAATCCTCAGAATCTGCCGGCATCGCAGCAGATCACGCTGGGAGGTGAACAGTAATTTGCGAACCAGAGACAGTATCGCCATCGTAGGCATGGCATGTCGGTTTCCTGGAGCCGACAACCCGGCGGAGTTCTGGGACATCCTCAAGCAGGGCCGCGACGTAGTGAGCGAGATCAGCGCCGATCGCTGGGGAACGGACTACTACTTTCACCCCAATCGGGCCGTGCCCGGCAAGAGCTACACGTTTTCGGCCGGCGTCGTGAACGATGTCGAGCATTTCGACGCCGACTTCTTCGGTATCTCGCCGCGGGAAGCGTCCCAGATGGACCCACAGCAGCGCCTCTTGCTGGAGCTCGCCTGGGAGGCGCTGGAAGACGGCGGGCAGGTCGCGGAGCGGCTCGCCGGCTCGAACTGCGCGGTCTACATCGGCATCTCGAGCATGGACTGGGGCCATCGCCGGGTGGACGATCCCAGCTCGGCCGACGCGTATTTCATGAGCGGGGCCACGCTCAGCATCGCTGCCAACCGGATCTCCTACGTCCTCGATCTGCAGGGCCCGAGCGTGTCGATCGACACGGCCTGCTCGTCCTCGTTGGTGGCGATCCACCATGCCTGCCAGGGCTTGTGGCACGGGGAGTTCTCGATGGCGTTGGCGGGCGGAGTGAACCTGCTCCTCAGCCCGTTTCCCTTCATCGGGTTCTCCAAGGCGTCCATGCTGGCACCGGACGGGCGTTGTCGCGCTTTTGACGCCGACGGCAAGGGCTACGTGCGCGCCGAGGGCGGCGCGTTGCTGTTTCTCAAGCCCCTCCGGAAAGCCGAAGCGGACGGCGACCGCATTCATGCGGTGATCATCGGTTCGGGCGTGAACGCCGATGGACGCAGCAAGGGGCTCTCCATGCCCAGGTCCGAAGCGCAGGAAGGATTGCTGCGGTCGGTGTATGAGCAGGCCGAAGTCGCCCCGGAGAGCGTGTGTTATCTGGAAGCCCACGGCACCGGGACGGTGGCCGGGGATCCGCAGGAAGCATCCGCCATCGGCCATGCGCTCGGGGTCGCCAGAGGGGCGGCGAACCCCTTGCCGATCGGTTCGGCGAAGACGAACGTGGGACACCTCGAGTCGGCCGCGGGCATGGTGGGGCTGCTGAAGGTCGTCCTGGCGCTCGAGCACCGGGGCATTCCGGCGTCCCTGCATTTCGAGAGACCGAACCCCAACATCCCGTTTGACAGTCTCAATCTACGGGTCGTCACTGAATACACGCCTCTGCCGGACAACGGCGCCCGCGCCGTGATGGGAGTCAACTCCTTCGGGTTCGGCGGCGCCAACGCCCACGTGATCGTGCAGGAATATCCGCGGGCCGACGGGTCCAGCTCCTCGAGCTCTCGGCGCCGCATCGTGCCCTTGTTCCTTTCGGCGCGTAGCGAGCCCGCGTTGAAGGAGACGGCCGAGCGATATCGAGCGCTCCTATCGCGTTCCGAGGCGCCTCAGGCTTACGACGTGGCTCATGCCGCCGCCACCCGGCGACAGCAGCACGAGTATCGACTTGCGGTATTCGGCCGCGATGCCGTCGAGCTCGCCCAGCGGCTGGAGGCATTCAGCACTGCCGGACACGCCGACGGTGTAGTCAGTGGCCGGACTGTGGCCCGTCCCGCCAAGCTCGCTCTGCTGTTCTCCGGCAACGGCTCGCAATGGTCGGGGATGGGACGGCGGCTGCTCGCGACCGACCGGTTGTTCCGTTGGCATGTGCAGAAGGTGGACGAGCGGCTACGCCCGCTCGCGGGCTTCTCGGTCATGAAAGAGCTCGCGGCGAAGCCCTCTCGATTGGCCTTGACGGAGATCGCGCAGCCGCTGCTGTTCGCGTTGCAGGTCGGCCTGTTCGAGACGTTGATCGCGCGCGGCCTCTGCGTGGATGCGGTGCTGGGCCACAGCGTCGGCGAGGTGGCCGCGGCCTACGCGGCTGGCGCCTTCGACCTCGAGCAAGCCGTGCGCGTCATTCACGAGCGCAGCGCCGCCCAGGCGCTGACGCGTGGACACGGTCGCATGGCGGCCGTTGGCCTTACGCTGGCCGAAGTGCAGGCCGAGATCGCCCGTGATGACGAGGAGATAGAGATTGCCGCGGTCAACAGCCCAGCCTCCGTGACCCTCAGCGGACCGCTGCCGGCGCTGGAGCAGGTGAAAGCCCGGCTCGACCGACGCGGCGTGTTCTGCCGGATTCTGGATCTCGACTACGCCTTCCACAGCCGGACCATGGATCGAGTGCGAGAACCCTTGCTGCAGGGTCTGGCGGGGCTCGAGCCCGCCCCGCTCTCGCGACCCTTCGCGTCGACCGTCACCGGTGCGATGCTCGAGGGGAAAACGCTGGATGCCGAGTACTGGTGGGAAAACGTCCGCTCGCCAGTGCGACTCGACAAGGCGGTGGCGACCCTCCTCGAGCAGGGCTTCAGCGTCTTTCTCGAGGTCGGGCCGCACCCCATCCTGCAGAGCTACATGCAGGAGAATCTCCGCGCGGCCAAGTCAGCCGGCAGCTCTTTTGCCACGCTCAAACGCGATGCGGACGACGAGCTGAGCCTGTGGCGGGTGCTCGGTACCGGCCACGTGCTCGGTTGCCCGGTCGATTTCAAGAAGGTGTTCCGCCACCGCAGCCGGTATGTCGGCGTGCCGCTTTACCCGTGGCAGCGCGAATTGCACTGGCATGAGCGAACCAACGAGTCCCTCGGAGCGCTCGGGCAGCCCCTGGACCATCCGCTGCTGGGCTACCGCCTGAGTCAGGCCGAGGGAGTGTGGGAGAACCACCTGGACGTGGATCGCGTCCCGTATCTCGCCGATCACGTGGTCGGTGGCGCGGTCATGTTTCCCGCGGCAGGATTCATCGAAATCGCGTTGGCAGCGGCCGGTCAGTCGGAAGGGACGAGCCACGAGCTGGAGTCCCTCGAAATCCGGGCCCCACTGGTGTTCGAGGGCACCGCCTCGAAGACCGTCCGGTTCACGCTCAGCGACGACGGCTCCTTCACTATCCGCAGTCGGCCGCGGCTGAGTGATCAAACCTGGATCCTCAACGTGCTCGGGCGGTTGCGCAGCCCTTCCTTGCGATCGGTCCCACCACGGGTGGACGTGCGGCGTGCCGTGGACGCCCGCGCCGAACGGATTCCCGGTGAAGAACACTACCGGCGCACGAACGCGGTCGGCCTGAGCTATGGCCCCGCGTTTGCTGGCGTGGAAGAGATGTGGTCGAGCGGTGACGAGGCGTTCGCGGTCATTCGGCTGCCCGCGCCGGTCGCGGCCGAGGCGAGCCGCTATCGGCTGCACCCGTGCTTGCTCGATTCCTGCCTGCAGGTGCTGGTCGGGCTGGGCGCCTGGCCGATCGATTCCCCAAAGCCCGTCTCTTTTCTGCCGTTTCACATCGGGCGCGTCACCTATCATCGTCCCGGCGGCGCCGCCGTGTACTGCCGTGTCGTGATCGAGAAGCGGAGTGCGCGATCGGTGGTCGCGCGCTTTCAGGTTCTCGATGAGGCCGGCGACACAGTGGTGGAGCTGGAAGATTTTCGCTTCCGCCGTGCTCGGCTGGCTCGCGAGGGCGTCGGAATACCGGGACGGTACGCCTTTCGGCCCGTCCTGAGATCACGCGACGATGACAGCATGGGCAGTGCCCTATTGCGCCCCGCCGACGTGGTCTCCCGCTTGGAGAAGACGATCAGCGAGCAGCCTCATCGTTCGGTCTTCTACAACCAGGGGTTGCCGCTGTTCGACGCTTTGGTGGCAGCCTTCGCCTACCGGACCATCCACGGGTTGGTGGGTAGCCGCAGCCATTTCACCTTGAGCTCCTTGCTGGCGGCGGGGGACATCGACTCGCGCCACGCGGCCTTGGTGTCGCGGCTGGTCGGAATCCTCGAGGAGGATCGCCTCCTCACGCGCACGGATTCTGAGTGGAGCCTGACCGAAGCGGCGGAGCTGCCAAGTCCAGAGGAGATCTGGCGGCTGCTCCTCGCCGACTTTCCCAGTTATCTGCACGAAGCCACCTTCATCGGCCGTTCTGGTCTGCACCTGGCCGCGGTGCTGCGTGGCGGCGAACCTCCCCCCTCATTGCTGTCCAAGGGTGGCGTCGGTATCAGCGCCCATTTGGCCGACGCCTCCCCGAACTGGCACATCACCAATCTCGCCGCGAGGGAGGCGCTTTGCGAGATCGCCAGAGAGTGGCCCAAGGGACGACGACTGCGGATCTTGGAGTTGAGTGGGGGTGCCGTGAACCTCGCAGCCGACACGCTCTCGGTCTTGCCAAAGGAGCGGTGCCACTACGTCTTCGCGAGCCCTGATGAGGCTGTGCGAGTGCGTGGTCAGGCGGCGCTCGCCCACCTCGGGAGCCATAGCGTGACGGAGCTGGATATCAACAGCGATCTGCCCGACCAGGGGTGGGCGGCGAACAGTTTTGACGTCATCGTCGCCTCGCACGTGTTGCACGGTTCGGACGATGTGGGCCGTGCGCTCGACAATATCCGTTGGCTGCTTGGCCGGGACGGGTTGCTGCTGCTGCTAGAGCGTCCGCCCGAACGCCAGTCGGATCTGGTCTTCGGCATCCAGCCCGAGTGGTGGCGGCGTACCACTGACATCCGCCGTCCCGTGTCCCGACTGCGCACCGTGGAAGAGTGGCGTGTCGCGGTTCTGCATCACGGCTTCGTCGATGCCATGGCGTGGTCCGAGCCTGCCCCAGACGTCCCCGCCAGTGCGTATCTACTGGTCGCACGTAATTCCGCGGTGACCCCTGGGGCCGTCGATAGGGCGCCGCCGGCGGGCCAGGGCTACCTGATCCTCTCCGACCAGGACGGAGATTCAGCGGCCATCGCCGACTGCGTGGTCGAGGAGCTGCGTGCTGACGGGCATCGACCCTTTCGGGTGGCCGCCGGCAAGCACTTCAGCCGACCTCGCGAGGACGAATTTGTGGTGGCGCCGGAAAACGCGGAAGACTTCGAGCGGCTTGTCGGCATCCTTCGGGAGGAAGACAAGCGCGTGACCGAGATTGTTCACCTCATGGGCCTCTCGCTCTCCCCGGACACCACCGACACCGACCTGTGTGTCGTGCAGGACCATCGCTGCGCCACCGCGATGCACCTGGCCCAGTCTCTCTGTCGTGGAGAGGCAGACAGACCGCCGCGATTGTGGCTGGTGACGGCCGGTGCCGTTTCGGCTTCCGGGGCGCTCGGCGTCGATTCCCCGATCCCGTCCCAGGCCCCCCTGTGGGGACTGGGACGAGTCCTCATGAACGAGCACCCGGAGCTCCAGTGCCGGTTGATCGACCTTTACGCGAAAGGTCAGGCCAACCTCGCGGGGCGGCTCGTCATGGCGGAGTTGCGGGAGCCCGACGAGGAAACCGAGGTGCTGGTGACCGCCGACGCCCGGTACGGGATGCGCCTCGATCGGGTCGAGCTGGATGCTCCGGAGGTCCTCACGCAGACCGACCCGTCCGGACGGGCCCGCCTGGACTTTGCGAATCCGGGGTCCCTCAACAACCTGCGGTGGTACGCGGAACCGCGCCAGCCGCCGCAGAGCGGCGAGATCGAGATCCGCGTGCGGGCGACCGGCCTCAATTTTCGTGACTTGATGTATGCCATGGGCATGCTCTCCGACGAGGCGGTGGAGAACGGCTTTGCCGGGGCGACGCTGGGCATGGAGTGCGCCGGGGACGTGGTCAGGGTGGGTTCCGACGTCACGGACCTCGAGGTGGGCAACTCGGTCGTCTGCTTCGGCAGGGCTTGCTTCGCTTCCCATGTGACCACTCGGACGACGGCCGTCGCGCTCGTGCCGAGGGACTGGACCTACGAGGAAGCGGCCACCGTTCCGGGCGTCTTCTTCACCGTGTACTATGCGCTGAACCATTTGGCCAGGCTCGGACGCGGTGAGAAGCTGCTCATCCACGGCGCCGCTGGCGGGGTCGGGATGGCGGCAATCCAGTATGCGAGGTTCTGCGGGGCGGAGATCTTCGCCACTGCCGGTTCCGAGGAGAAGCGGGACTTTCTGCGCCTTCTCGGCGTCGACCACGTCCTGGATTCCCGGAGTCTCGCCTTTGCCGATGAGATCCTGGAGATTACCGGCGGCTCCGGTGTGGACGTCGTGCTGAACTTTCTCTCCGGTGAGGCAGTGTCCAAGAACTTGACGGTGCTGAAACCGTTCGGACGGTTCCTGGAGCTCGGCAAGCGAGACTACTACGAAAATGCCAAGATCGGATTGCGCCCCTTCCGCAACAACATCACCTATTTCGGGATCGACGCCGACCAGCTGATGAAGGAGCGCAGTGATCTGGCTGGTCGAGTCTTCCGAGAGATGATGGAGCTGTTCGACAAGGGCGCGTTCCGCCCCTTGCCGTACCGGACATTTCCCAGCACGAGGGTCGCAGACGCGTTCCGATACATGCAGCAATCGCTCCAGATCGGAAAGGTCGTCGTGTCCTACGACAATCCCATCGAGGCGATCCAGGTAGTCGCTCCGCCCATCGGTGAATTCGAGCTGGATCCTGACGCCAGCTACCTGATCTCCGGCGGCTTGGGTGGCTTCGGCCTTGCGACGGCGCGCTGGCTATTCGCCAAGGGCGCGCGCAATCTCGTCCTGGTGGGCCGCCGCGGCGCCGCTTCCCCGGAAGCCCAAGCCGGGGTAGCCGAGCTCGAGGCGGCCGGTGCCCGAGTCCTGGTGTGCCGCGCCGATGTCGCCCGGTTCGATGACCTGCAGAAGGTGTTTCAGCAAATGGCTCAGGACCTCCCACCGCTGAAAGGGGTCGTCCATGCGGCCATGGTCCTGGAGGATGCCCTGGTGCGCAACCTGAGCCGGGACAGCCTGCAGCGGGTTCTGGCCCCCAAGATGCTCGGCGCGTGGCATTTGCACGAGCTGACCCGCGACCGGCGTCGCAACCCGGGTCAGGGGAGTTACGTCGCGGCCAACATGTACCTCGAGAGCCTGGCGGAGTGCCGCCGTCGCCTCGGCTTGCCGGCGCTCACCGTGGGCTGGGGCCCGATCGGCGATGTCGGATTTCTGGCTCGAAACGAGAGAGTTCGCGACGCGCTGGTGGCGCGCATCGGCGGTCAGTTGCTGAGCTCGGCGCAAGCGTTGAGCCAACTGGAAGAGCTGCTCAGGGCCGATCGCACCGGAGTGGCGGTAGCCGATCTCGACTGGCGGAGGCTGCAGAAGACGATGCCCGGGATGCAGTCGCCGAGGTTCAGGGCTCTCGGCGGTCGAGCCGCCGAGGAGATCGGTGATGGGGCGATGGATGCCGATATCCACGCGCTGATCGCCAATCTATCCAGTGACGAGGTGCTCCAGACAGTGACCGAGCTGCTCTTCGAGCAGATGGCCATTGTGCTGCGGATGCCGGTCGAGAAAATCGCCAGCAATGCGACGATCTACGATCTGGGCATGGATTCGCTGATGGCGGTCGAGCTGGTTACGGCAATCGAGAGCCGTTTCGGGATCAGTGTCCCCCCCACCGCGGTGACGGGGGGAGCGACAATCGCGCAGATTGCCGGCCGTATCGCCACCCAGCTCTGCGGGGGCGAAGAGGGAGCCGAGCCCCCGGAACGCGACGACCAGCGGGAAGCCCTGAATACGTTGGTCTCTCGCCATGGCGAGACACCCAGCCCGAAGGACGTCGCCGAGTTCTTACAACATCTCTCCGAGGAAGATTGAGGGGGCCGTGACGGAGCCGGGGACCGGCAAGCACCTGTTTGGGCTATCGCCGGAGGCCAAGGGAAAGCTCATCCAGCGGATGATCGACCGCCGGGCCACACGTCCTTCCGGATCGGCCGGTACCGCTGATGAAGATGCGCCAATGGCCGCGCCGGGGCCGGGGGCCGGCAGTACGGTCCCGTCAGCCTTCCTTCGCTTCGATCAGCTTCCAGGGTATCAGGAGCTGCACCTTCAAAGGGCGGCGGCCGCGCACCTCGGTATCGACCTGCCCTACTTCAGGCTCCACCAACGCGTGGCCCGCAACACGGCCCTCATCGGTGATCGCGAATACATCAACTTCGCGAGCTACAACTATCTCGATCTCTGCGGCCACGAGGCCGTCTCGAGGGCGGCCAAGGAGGCTGTTGACCGCTACGGCACGTCGGCCTCGGCCAGCCGGCCGGTCTCTGGCGAGCGCCCCTACCAGCGCGAGCTCGAACGAGCGCTGGCCGAGATGCATGGGGTGGAAGACTGCGCGGTGTTCGTGAGCGGGTGGGCGACCAATGTCACCACGCTGGGGCATTTGTTCCGGGGCAAGGATCTGATCCTGCACGATGCCGGCATCCATAACAGCGTGCTCCAGGGTGCCTTGCTCTCGGGAGCGCGCCGCATTTCATTCCCGCACAACGACTGGCAGGCGCTCGATGGCATCCTGCGCCGGGAACGCGCGAAGCACGAGCGCGCCGTCGTCGTCATCGAAGGAATCTACAGCATGGACGGCGACTTTCCGGATCTCGACCGCTTCATCGAGATCAAGCGCCGCCACGGCACATTCCTGATGGTGGACGAAGCCCACTCCATTGGGGTGCTGGGCGCGCGCGGTTTCGGCATCGGAGAGCATTTCGGGGTCGACCCGCGCGCCGTCGACATCTGGATGGGTACGCTCAGCAAGACCCTGGCGAGCTGCGGAGGGTATGTCGCCGGAGAACCGGCGCTCGTGGAGTATCTAAAGTTCTCCGCGCCCGGCTTTCTCTACAGCGTGGGCATGGCCCCGCCGGTGGCCGCCGCCGCGCTGGCGGCCCTGCAGCAACTGAGGGCCGAGCCCGAGCGTGTCGCTCGGCTTCACGAAGCGGGCGAGCTGTTTCTGGATCTCGCGCGACAGGCTGGCCTGGATACGGGAGGCAGTGCCGGCTACTCAGTGATTCCCGTGATCGTGGGAAGCTCGCTCAAGAGCGTGATGCTCTCCAATGCGCTGTTCGAGCGCGGCATCAACGTGCCGCCGATCATCCATCCGGCGATCCCGGAGCGCGCCGCGCGCCTGCGATTCTTCATCTGCTGCACCCACACCCCGGAGCAGATTCGTCAGAGCATAGAGGCGGTCTCGGAAGAGTTGCGCCGGCTGGCGCAGATCTCCGCGTAGGGCACCTGACAAGACCCGCCCTGGCCGCGCGCCGAATGCGAATCCTGGTCTTCCAGCAACTCGGATGGGTATCTCTGAATCCGCGTCCATCCGCATAGAGCGGGTCACGAACCGGAAGGCCCTCAAGACCTTCGTCGGGCTCCCCGCGCCCTTGTACCGCGACGATCCCGCGTGGGTGGCTCCTCTGATGTTCGAGCGGCTCAATCTGCTGGCGAAGGACAAGAACCCCTATTTTGAGCACGCCGCGGCTGACTACTGGATCGCCTATCGCGATGGCGAGCCGGTTGGTCGGATCAGCGCCCAGATCGACGAGCTGGCCCAGGACGGTCATGGGCAAGGGACCGGTCATTTCGGTTTCGTGGAGGCGCCCGATGACCCGACGGTATTCAGGGCGCTGTTCGAGACGGCCGAAGGCTGGCTTCAAGACCGTGGCATGGTGCGCGTCCTTGGTCCCTTCAACCTCTCGATCAACGAGGAATGCGGATTGCTGATCGACGGCTTCAAAGACCGCCCGCGAATCATGATGAGTCACGCCCGGCCATACTACGCGGCGCGGATCGAAGGGCTCGGCTATCGCAAAGCCAAGGATCTGTGGGCGTACGATCTGGATGCCGTTGCTGAGCTTCCCGAGAATGTCTTGCGCATCGTGCGCAAGGCGGAGGCCGACCAGCGCCTTCAGGTGCGGAATCTCCGCCGGAGCCGAATGAGCGACGATTTCCGGATCATCAGGGACATTTTCAACGACGCTTGGTCGAACAATTGGGGCTACGTGCCCTTGACGGAGGCTGAAATCTCCAAGATGCGAGCCGATCTCAGCCTCCTGCTCTATGAACACAGCGGCAAGATTGCCTACTGGGAGGGCGAGCCCGCTGCCTTCATGCTCGTCCTGCCCGATCTCAACGAGTTGATTGCCGATCTGCATGGCCGCCTCGTCCCCTTCGGTTGGGCGAAGCTGGCCTGGCGAGTCCGGCGGCGCAGATTTCCCTGCGTGCGCGTGCCCCTGATGGGGGTCCGTAAGAGATATCAGAACCGTCCGTCCGGCGCGTTCATGGCCCTGCTATTGATCGCGCAACATCGTGTCGAGTGGCGCCGCCGCCACGGAATGCTTCGCGGGGAGCTCTCCTGGATTCTGGAGGACAATGAGTCGATGAAGGGGATTGCCGATTCGATCGTCGGTGTCCACTACAAGACGTATCGGATCTATGAGAAAGCCCTTCGGTGATTTGGGCGGCCAAGATCCTCGTCGGCAACGAGCACGGATACTCGCCGAATAGGTCGATGCGCGTCAGCGTCATCGACGGCTTGAACCTTTCGTTTCTGGTCCTCGTGTCGGCGCTCGCGACATGTTCCTGGACGCCCTACGCGGTTCCGCTGGCCATCGTCTATCCGGCGTTACTGCTGTGGCTGCTCTGGACCTTCCGCTGGCACGACCGGCGGCTGGCCATGTTCATCCTGCCGATCGTATTTCTCTTCGCGGTGTTCGAGACGCTGTTCATGGTAGTGCCCTATGTCAGCGCCTGGCGGGCGGATGACTTCCTGGCGCGGATGGATCTCGCGCTCTTGGGTGTCAACCCGACCGAATGGGCGACGCGCTGGGCGGCGCCATGGCTGACCGAGATCCTGTACTACTGCTACCTGTTCTACTTTCCGATGCCCCTGATTCTGCTCGGCTGGATGTACGCGCGGTCCATGATCCCGGAGATCGAGGAAGCCTACTTCGTCTATCTGACCTGCTACTACGTCTCGTACGTCCTGTACTTTATCTTTCCCGCCGAAGGGCCGCGCTTTCACCTGGTGGCCGTGCATCCCGCGCCGCTGCCCGGCCTCACGCTGACGGAGCCGATCCGCGGCCTCATCGACGCGCTGGAGCCGAGCAAGCTGGACGCGTTTCCGAGCTTGCACGCCGCCATTCTGCTCACCACGATGATGTTTGCGTTCCGTCACAACCGCCGAATGTTCGGCTGGCTCCTCGCACCGGCGATCGGAACCACGGTCTCGCTCGTCTATTGCCGATATCACTATGTGGTCGACGTGGTGGCCGGTCTTGCGATCGCGGCGCTGAACTACGGCCTGGCGAAGTGCGTGTACGCGCGGATCCGGCCGCGTTTCGCAGCGCATTTCGGGGCGGCGTCGTGAAGACGCCGGTCCTGCTGCTGAGCGCGCCGGTGTTGCTCGCGCTCTGGCGCTACCACGGGGTCGTGAGGGATCGCCACGGGCCGCTCGAGGGCTGTTACTTTCAATTCATCTTCTTCTTCGCAATCGTCGGAATTCTGCCCGCCCTCTATGCCTGGGCGAGCGGCGTGCGACTTTCGGAGCTCGGGCTGGGCCTGGGCGACGCGAGATTCGGCGCGAAGCTCCTGCTGCTCATTCCGATCGTGGTGCTGCCCGTCACGTATGTCGCGTCGGGGATGGCCGATGTGCGCGCGGAGTACCCGATGTGCCAGGCGCTCTATACGCGCCGCGATCTCGTGATCTGGTACGAGCTGGCCTACGTGGGGGTCTTTTACACGGCGTGGGAGTTTTATTTCCGAGGGTTTCTGCTGTTTGGCCTGAAGGGCGAGCTCGGCGCCACGAACGCGATTCTGATCCAGACGATGGCCTCCTGCCTGCTTCACATCGGCAAGCCCGAAGGCGAGATCCTGGGCTCGATTCCGATCGGGCTACTCTTCGGCTGGCTCGCGCTGCGTACGCGCTCGATCTGGTACGGGTGGGCGGTGCACGCATCGATCGGCGTCCTGACCGACCTGTTCATCCTGGGGCTGGCGTGATCCTGGTCACGGGGGCGAACGGATTCATCGGCAGCCACGTGGTCGAGCGGTTGCTCCGCGACGGGGGGAAGGTGCGAGGGCTGGTGCGGGCGTCGAGCGATCTGACGTTCCTCGAGGGCGTCGACGTCGAGCTGGCGCGCGGGGACATCACGGACCGGGCGTCGCTGAATGAGCCGATGCGGGGCGTCGAGATCGTGGTGCATGTCGCGGGGTTCGTGTCGGATTGGGACCCTCGCGGAGAGTGTCTTTCGGTCAACGTGCACGGGACGCGGAACGTCATCGAGGCGGCCAGGGCGGCGGGGGTCAGGCGGTTGGTGCACATCAGCACGGCGGCGCTGCACGGGTTTCCGGGAGCGCGCAACCAGGACGAGTCGGCGCCCATGCCCGAGACCTCCTTCGCCTACTGCGAATCAAAGAAGCAAGCCGAGCGCGAGATCTTCGCCTCGGGGCTGGAGGCGACGGCCATCCGCCCGGGCAACGTGTTCGGCCCGCGCGATCACACGTTCATCGACAAGTACGCGCAGGCGCTGGAGCAGGGCAAGGGCGGATACATCGGCGGCGGACGCTCGTGGACCTGCCCGGCGTACGTCGAGAATTTGGCCGACGCGATCGTGCTGGCGTGCTTCGAGGCGGCGGCGGCGGGCGAGGCATTCTTGGTGACCGATGGCCTGGACATCGATTGGCGCACGTTCACCGAAAAGCTGGCAGACGAGCTGGGGGTCAGGCGGCCGAGGCTCTCGGTTCCGTTCTGGCTGGGCTATCCGGTGGCGGCCGTGATGGAGGGCGCGTACAAGGTCGCGGGGGCGGCGAACTCGCCGCTCTTGACGCGCTATCGCGTCTGCAACGGCGGCCGCGACTATCACTTTTCGATCGCCAAGGCGCGGCGTGTGCTCAAGTACGAGCCGAAGGTGGGCCTGGAAGAGGCGCTCCGCCGCACCGTGCGCTGGTACCGAGAGCGTTGCACACCAAGCCGTTCGGCCCGGCCTTAGTTAGGGCCCCGCACCGGCGCTTCAGACCGGGAGTCGCCTGGCGGGAAAGGTGTACTGGGGGTTGGTCGGGTCGAAGTCCCGGTCGGTGAGACCTGGATTCACGATGAGGTCTTTGTACGTGTAGCTCGCCAGAAGCTCGTCACTCGTGCCAAAGAGCTCCACCGCGACCGGCAGACGCGTGGCGAGGTCGATTGTTACAACGGCCCGATGCGCGAGGTAACCCGTGGCCGTCTTCGGGGTAATCAGCTCGAGCCGCCGTTCCGCCTTGGCTGGCCCCGACGGGTCATTCGCAGGGAGCTCTCTCGTCGCGAGCTCGCCACGCGTGAACGCGCGATGCGTGTAGGTGGCCAGAAGCTCGATCAGTCGTCCAAGCCCTACATCCGTGATCGGATGACGGCTCTCCTGCAGGACCAGTGGGCTGTCGGGCGGGGTCAGAATCGTGATGAAGGAGCTCGGGAATTTTGGCTCGTGAATCAGCGCGCGGTCCTGGTCACGCCCTTTCACGAATAGGATTTCCCGACTCGGAGCGTCGGGTCCCATCCAGCGCATGTAAATCTTCCCAGGCTCTCTGAACTTCAGCCGGATGTCCTCGGCATCACGAAGCTTGTCCTTGATCCGCTCGCGTTTCACAAAGCGCGCTGTGTAGTCTTGAATGCTCGCGTAGGCGGCCGTCATGTCAGCGACGATCCCGAGAACATCCTGCGAAGCCTCTGCGGCGGGCGCGCGGCCAAGCACGAGAAGGACGAGGATGGCGCATAATCGAACGCGTAGCAGCGCTCTGAAACGCGGCGGGGCAATCGGCTTCACAGGCACGTGGTTCAAGGCGGGAACCTCCTGTGACTTACGCGGCGATCATGCTCTCCGGGCGGAGCCCTGTCAAGGAGAGCCGGTCGCGATGCCTACCCCGCGAAGCCGATCGCGGTCGATGTCAGGGGGCGATTCTCCGCCGTCAGGGCCGCTGCCGCGCTGCGCGCGCGATCTTCCGGGTCATCACGACTTGTCAGGGCGATGAGCCGGATGTCCGGTCCGAAACTCTGACGCAGACTGTGCGCGAGCTGCCTGCCGTCCATCGCGGGCAGGTTGAGTAATCCCGGCCAGAGGTGTTAGGCGGCAAGATGCGTGCCCATGCTAAGTCCACAATTTCATGTTGATGGCAAGTGTCACGAGCCGGTGATCTCTCCCCGCCCAGGCAGGGAATTAACCGGCCGGACAGTACACGACTCATGCCGATTGTCTTCGGAGCTCACCCGCGCGGCGGTGGGTGCCGTTTCCGTTGACGGGCTGCCGGGGCGGCCATACATTCCGCGGGAGTGCCCGTCTTGACTGCCACGGCGGCTTCCGCTCGTGGCTCTTCATGCGGTCTCCGGCTCTTCGCGGTCGCTTCTTCCGTCCGTGCGCATCACGGCCTTCAGCGGCCCAGCGAGCCTCACGTTCGGCGATCAGCGCCAGCGCCGCGGGATCGCCCAGATCGGCTCGCTGCAACATCCCTCGCGGCAGCCTGGGCTTCAGCGTCCGGGCCTGCGCCTCGAGCCACACCTCGCCGCGCAGCCGGCGCAGCTCGGGTAGCTGCTCCTCCAGCGCGTCCACGATCGCCACGTTCGGGCGACCGCCTGCGCCGCCGATCGCGATCTCGGGGATCAGCTTCATCACCGCTTGGTCCAGCGCCTGCTCGTTCGTCATCGGTCTCCTCCTCGGGGCCTGCTGCTTCTACGACGTGATCACCACCCGATTCGCCCGCCGTCGGTCGCGCTTGAACAGGGTCCCGGGCGGCACCTGCAGCACCGCTGCGATCTTCAGCGCGAGCTTGATCGTCGGCATCTTGTCGCCGCTCTCGATCGAGCGCAGGGTGCCGATCGCTGACGTCAAGGGCTGCCGCGCCTTCACGGTCAGCCCCTGCCGCTGACGCTCCTGGATCACGCGGATCGCCACGATTAACCGATCCTCCGGGCTGCTCTCGATGCCCCGCCGCTTGGGCCGCGGCAGGACGTCCGGCATCGTCATGGGGTCCATGGGGCTCCTCCTGCTGCGCGGGTGTTGCGCGGGTCCTTCTCGGTCGGCGGCGGGATCGTCCGGTCCCGTTCAGGGCGGGGATCAGGCGTTACAGGCGCAGAATGTGCCCGGCCAGGGCCGCCGCAGACCTTCGCGGATCGGCGAGAGAAAATGTAGTATGGGCTCGATGACGAGCCGCCGCCTCCTGGTCCTGGCGCTGCTCTGCGTGACCGCGGTCGTCGCGTCCGGGTGCGGGCGCGGGGACGGCAAGCCGGCCACGATCAAGGTGGTGATCGCGGAGTACAGTCGCGATCACACCCGGCCCTTCTGGCAGAGCCTCGCCGAGCAATACACCAAGCAGACCGGCGTCAAGGTGGATCTCCAGGTGATCGACTGGAACTCCATCGACCAGCAGGTCAGCACCATGATCCAGAACAACCAGCCGCCCGACGTGCTCAATCTCAACTCGTTCTCGAGCTACGCCAAGGACGGGCTGCTCTACTCGGCGGACGAGGCGCTCTCCCCCAAGACGCGCGACGACTTCCTCGAGGCCTTCGCGCGCGGCGGGACCTACCGGGACAAGCTCTACGGGTTCCCCATCCTGGCCAGCGCGCGCGCCTTCTTCTACAACCGCGATCTGCTCGAGCGCGCGAAGGTGACCGCGCCGCCGCGCACGTGGGACGAGCTGGTCCAGGCCGCGCAGAAGGTGCGGGCGCTCGGCGGCGGGGTGATCGGCTACGCGCTGCCGCTCGGCCCCGAGGAGGCGCAGGCCGAGTGGTCGATCTGGATGTGGAACAACGGTGGTGACTGGAAGTCGGGCGACGCCTGGGCGATCAACAGCGACAAGAACGTGCAGACGCTCCAGTTCCTGGCCGGGCTCGCCAACACCCACAAGGTGACCCAGGTCAATCCGGGCAAGACCAACCGCACCGACGGCGCCTTCCAGCTCTTCAAGGACGGCAAGGTCGGGATGGTGATGGGCTTCGGTCCTCTCGCGGCCCAGCTCGACGCGGAAGGCAAGGTCCGCTACGGGGTGGCCCAGATGCCGACCAACGTCGGCGCCCCGGTCACCCTCGGAGTCGAGGACTACCTGATGGCCTTCAAGAAGAAGGGCAACCAGGAGGCGGTGCGGCAGTTCCTCGACCTCTACTACCAGCCGGAGCAGATCACGCGCTGGATCACCGCGGAGGGGTTCCTGCCCGTCACCAAGTCCGGGCGGGAGCGCATGGGCGGCAACGAGAAGCTCAAGCCGTATCTCGACGCACTGCCGAGCGCGCGCCTCGCCCCCACCACCGATCCGGTGTGGGACAAGGTGAAGCTCGACGTCCAGCAGAGCATCGGGCTGGCCGTGCAGCCGGGCGGCGATCCGCG
>WNFR01002150.1_pt1 | contig 20568 bp, 20 predicted proteins | sample 5400221 | NCBI WGS metagenome assembly WNFR01 (sample SAMN13153357, study PRJNA577476) | soil metagenome | isolation source: 40 cm soil under Madrone tree | place: USA:California | collected 2016-06-14 | reverse complement strand
CCCGCGCGCGTAAGCAGGCGCGATTTCCGCTTTCTGCCGTTTGCGGACGCGGTTTTTCAAGCGGATCCACAGCCGATTGAAGGTCCGGTATTTGTCTCGCCAGCCGAAATTTGTGTTAGGAAGCGCGTCGTGAAACGCGATCAGCGCCGGAAATTGGTCGGAGCCGATGGCGGCATTCCAATGCACGAGGACATCGTCGAGGACTCGTTCAAAAGTGTGATCGCCGTCGATCAATTCGAAGCCGAACTGCAAATTCGCGAGTGGCTGCCGCGAATCGCCGACGACGAGATGAATTCGTCGCTCGTTTTCCGGACGCAAAAAGTAATCCTTACACGCGCGGTGCTCTTTTGACCGGAGGTCGATCGAATAAATGTCGCGGCCGGCGCCGGCGGTCGAGAGCAGCACTGTCGATCCGCCAAAGTTGCGTCCGATCTCCAAAATGTCTCCGCTCGTTGCTTTGACTGCGCGCCAGAGCAACGCTGCTTCATCAAATCCCTGACGAATGATGCCGCGGTTTCGGCTGTCGCAGGTAAATAGCCAACTGAGGTTCTCGAAACCGGCGCCGTTGTATTGTGACACGCCTGCGATACAAGCCTGAGACTGGAATTAACGCAACCACTCGCGGGCCATCGCGTGCAAGAGTTTAGAGCCGCTCCGGAGCCTCACCAGCGACATCGCAGTCAGACTTTACTTGCGCGCGCACCGGTTCTTAAGGCAATGTCTTACACTAGCTCACGGCTGATGTGATGATTGTTCAGGAATGAAATCGCGCAAAAAAGCCCGGCTCAATCCGACATAGAATTTTATGGTCCGTTGGTTTCAAAGACGCCCAGTGACGAGAGTAGACTTCATCGTTGGCGGCGTCCAAAAAGCCGGGACCACTGCGTTCCACGATTTTCTGGCGCAACATCCGCATGTCGCGCTCTTGCGCGATCAAGCGCTACATTTCTTCGACAAAGAAGAAAATTTCGGTCCGAGCCGGACTGGCGTTAGCTCGCCCGACTACGACGTGTTGCACGGCAATTTCGATCCGCCGCGCAATTGGAAGATCGCCGGTGAAGTTACAGCCGATTACCTTTACTACCCGCGCGCGCTGGAGCGGATCGCCGCCTACAATCCGGGGATGAAGGTGATCGTTTCGTTGCGCAATCCGATCGAGCGCGCGTTTTCGCAGTGGAACATGCGCCGCGCCAAAGGCCGCGAAGCTCTGCCGTTTCTCGATGCGATCAAGTGCGACGTGGAAATGGGTGTTCACCGAGCGCCGCGCGGCAACGCCTACATTGCGCGAAGCCTTTACTCGGGACAATTAGAGCGCGTGTTTGAATTGTTCTCACGGGGAAATGCCCTCGTCCTCAAATACGACGACCTTCGCTCCCGGCCGGAGCACATTGTGCGGCAGTTATTCGACTTTCTTGGCCTCGAACAGCGTAAGGTAAAAAACAAACATCGGAACGTTGGGATTTACTCGCGCAAAATGACTCCGGAAGAGCGTGAATTTGTTTCCGGATTTTTCCAGGACGACATTTCGAAAGTCGAAGCGCTTCTCGGGTGGGACTGCTCAGACTGGCGTCCAACCGTCGCGACAAGCGACGCTCTCTCGCGCTGAATCCGAAGTCAGACGTTGCTGCCGCTCCACTTCAGCTTTTGCCGGACCACGCCGAAGAACGAGATGTCCGGCATCGCGGCCAATTGAAGTTTCTTTTTCGCTTTTCGAATTTCAACCTTCGCGTCTCTCGCGATCCGCAGCGGTTCGCGGCCGTCCACGGTAAGATAAACCGGGTAATCCGGCTCGCTCGCTTCCACTTCGATCACCGAATTCTCGGAAACGATGATTGATCGATTCGTCAGCACGTGCGGGCAAATCGGTGTGATCACGAAAACGCCCGACTCCGGTTCCATGATCGGCCCTCCGGCCGAGAGCGAGTACGCGGTCGAGCCGGTCGGCGTCGCAATTATCAAACCGTCAGCGTTGAACTCGGTCAGCGCTTCGCCATTGACGCGCGTGTGTAATCGAATCAAACGTGAGATCTCGCCGCGACTGAAGACCGCATCGTTCAAAGCGATCATTGGCGCGTGCTTCTCCTTCGCATCGCGCAACATGACTTCGAGCAGCGTGCGATGACTGAATGTCATCTTTCCCTGCGCAATGCTTTCCACGGCTTCGCCGAAGGATTGCGAACTCGCGGTCGTCAAAAAGCCGAGCGATCCGACATTGATTCCAAAAATAGGCGTGTTCGCTTCGCCCATTTGATCGGCGACTCCCAACAGCGTTCCGTCACCGCCCGCGACCACGACCAAGTCTACTTTCGCTGCGATTTGCGCCACGCTTAGATCGGACTTCTTTCCCGCCACTGTTGCAGTTTCTTTCTCGAGCAAGATCGACATCGACCGTCGGGAAAATTCCGCGGCGATCGAGTTAACCAGCTCCCCTACTCCGGGTTTACCCGGATGCGCGATTAGTCCGATCGTTTTCGGATGCATATGAAAAATTCCTGATTGCCATCGGTTCCCGTGATTGCCGAAGGAACCAGGCCCGCCACACGATAACCCGCTTCTTGGACGAAATTCACAATTTTTTGCTGTGCTTTCTCGTGCAGCGCAGGCTCGCGGACGATGCCGCCGCGGCCGACGTCTTTGCGCTGCAATTCAAACTGCGGCTTGATCAACGCGACGATCACACCTTCTGCCGTTACCAACTCGAAGGCGCGAGGCAAGATCAAAGTCAGCGAGATGAATGAGACGTCGATCACGCAAAGATCGACGTCTGCCGGGATATGTTCGCGGGAAAGAAATCGCGCGTTCAACTTTTCGATCACGATGACGCGTGGATCGTTGCGGATTTTCCAGGCGAGCTGACCGCGGCCAACGTCTACGGCGAAAACTTTCGCCGCGCCGCGCTGCAACAAACAATCCGTGAAGCCACCGGTCGACGCGCCAATGTCGAGCGCGACTTTGCCGCGCACATCGATTTTAAAATGATCGAGCGCGCCAGAAAGTTTTAGGGCGCCGCGACCGACGAACTGCGGCGCTTCCGCGATCGCGATCGGCGCGTCGATATCGATCATCGCCGCCGGTTTCTCGATCAGCTGCTCCCCCACCCTGACCTCGCCGGCCATGATCGCCCTTTGCGCTTGCTCGCGGGTTTCGAAAAATCCGCGCTCGACCAATGTTTGATCGGCTCGCGCCTTCTTCTTCATTGCAGATCGGTGATCAACTTGTCGACGGCCGCGACGTCGTCCGCCGAAGCGCGCCGGCGCTGATATTTTCGGTCAATGATTTCCTTTAATTTCAGCAAATCATCGAGCAGCGGGCGATCATAGTAAGTCCAGTCGGCTTCGCCGGCCGTTTTCGCCTGGAGTCGCCATTTGCCACCGAACTTCGTCGCGCGGACCTCGCGTTTCCGGCCTTCATCGTCTTTCTCGGTCCATATGTGTTGACTCCGCATCGCAGAAAAACCTTACATTAGCAGGCTTGAAGGATGCAGTCAGATTGGTCGCGTATCTGCTGGCGACGGTGCTTTTGGGCGCGTTGCTCGCGCCGCCGCTTTTCTGGGGCGCGCATTGGCTGATCGCTCACGGCTGGTTAACTTTTCTTGCGCGCTTCGACTTCGAAACTTTCTTTCATCGCGCGTTGCTTGTGGCCGCGGTGATTTTGCTTTGGCCATTCGCGCGTTCGCTAAGCGTGCGAAACCTCGCGGATCTGCAAATCGACAAAAATCCGCGCTGGAGACGTGATTGGATCGCGGGTTTTGTTTTTTCCGCTGTTCCCCTGCTCTTGTGCGGCGCAATCCTCATCGCCACGCCCGTTTATTCTTTTCGCGGAGCGATCAATTGGTCGGGCGTCGGCAAAGTTGCCGCGGCCGCGGCGGTCGTTCCATTGATTGAGGAAGCGTTCTTTCGCGGATTGGTTCTCGGCATTCTCTTGAAAACGGGACCGCGTTACATGTCGATCCTCGTGAGCTCGGCGCTGTATTCCATTGTGCATTTCCTGAAAGCGCCCGAACACACCTCGGCAGTCGTGACCTGGAATTCCGGATTCAATTCGATCGCGCACGCGTTCGTTCAATTCAGCGATCCGCTGCTGATCGCCGCCGGTTTCACGACTTTGCTGCTGATCGGCTGCATTCTCGCGGAAGCGCGATTGGAAACCAAATCGCTCTGGTTGCCGATCGGCTTGCACTCCGGCTGGATTTTTACGGCCGGCGCATTCAACAAGATTGCGCTTCGACAGCAAATCGTGCTGCCCTGGCTTGGGAAAAATTTGCTCGTGGGAATCATTCCGCTCGCCGTGGTCTGCGTAACCTGGCTAATAATCCGAGCGTGGTTTCGTTGTCGATATGATCGCCGCGCCTAATTTCGTCCGAGGCCTTGTCTCGCTGGTTTATCCGCCGAGCTGCACGATTTGTTCGGCGCCAGTCGAGTTTTCCGAATATCTCTGCGCCGATTGCGAAGCGAAGCTCTCGCGAATCGTGCCGCCTTTTTGCGCGAAATGCTCGGAACCGTTCGACGGCGCGATCACGACTACATTCGCGTGCGCGAATTGCGCCCATCGCGCTTTGTATTTCGACGCCGCTGTCTCGGCCTACCGCAGCCGCGGCATCGCGCGCCACGTCATACTCAATTTCAAATACGGCAGGCAAATTCATCTTCGTCATCTCGTCGGTCGCTGGCTGATAGCCGCGCTCGATGATTCGCGACTGCGCGATCGGCGGTTCGACGTGGTCGTTCCTGTTCCATTGCATCCGGCTCGGCAACGCGAGCGTGGTTTCAATCAAGCCGCGTTGTTGGCTGACCGGATCGGCCCGCATCTCGGCGTGCCGGTTCGGCGTGTCTTGCAACGCGTCCGTTTCACGACCACCCAGACCGCGTTTGATCGCGTCGAGCGGATCCAAAATTTGCGGCACGCATTCCGTTTACGAAGAAACGCAGACGTGCGAAAGTTGCATGTGCTCTTGATTGACGATGTTTTAACGACCGGCTCGACCCTGAGCGAATGCGCGCGTGTGCTGAAAGAAAACGGCACACGCTCGGTTTACGCTGCGACTGCCGCCCGCGCCTAAGCCATGGCCATTTTTAAAAAACCAACGCTCAAGACGCCGTCTCGAAAGAAGCGCGACATCCCACAAGGGCTGTTTCAAAAATGTCCGGGCTGCAACGAAGTCGTTTCTGAAATCGAGCTCAACGAAAATGCGCGGGTTTGTCCGCGATGCGATTATCACTTCGCCTTTTCGGCCAAGGACAGGATCGACAATCTTCTCGACTCGCAAACGTTCGAGGAAATGGACGGCGACCTGAAATCGATCGACACACTGCGTTTCCACGGAATGGCGAGCTACAAAGATCGGCTCAAGAATTATCAGGAGCGCACCGGACTGACCGATGCCGTCATCAGCGGGCACGGAATGATCGACGGATACAAAGTTGCGCTGGCGGTGATGGATTTCGGATTTCTCGCCGCGACGATGGGTTCAGTCGTCGGCGAGCGCATCACCCGCGCGATCGAGTACGCGACGGACGAACGCGCGGCGGTGATCATTGTTTCGGCTTCAGGCGGCGCGCGGATGTATGAGGGAATGCTCAGCTTGATGCAAATGGCGAAAACGAGCGGTGCGCTCGCCCGCCACGCGGACGCGCGGCTCCCGTATGTTTCGGTGCTCACGAATCCGACAACCGCCGGTGTGATGGCAAGTTTTGCGTCGTTAGGCGATGTGATCATCTCCGAACCGAAGGCAATGATCGGCTTTGCCGGGCCACGTGTGATCAAGGAAACGACGCACCAGGATTTGCCGAAAGGATTTCAAACCGCGGAATTTCTCGAAGAGCACGGCTTGGTCGACATGATCGTGCACCGCAGAAAAATGCGGGAGACGATCAGCCAGTTGCTCGGTTACTTCTCTTCAGCCTCGTGACTTACAAAGAGGCGCTCGCCTGGCTTTACAGCCTTCAGCGCTTCGGCATCAAACTCGGCCTAGAAAACATTCGCCGGCTGATTGCCGAGCTCGATGTCGATCTTCGAAACGCGCGCGTGATCCATGTCGCTGGCACGAATGGCAAAGGCTCGGTCTGCGCGATGATCGATTCGATTTGCCGCGCCGCAAAATATCGCACCGGGCTCTTTACCTCCCCTCACCTCGTCAGCTTTCGCGAACGAATCCGGATGAACGGCGAAATGATTTCGGAAAGTGATGCCGCCGCCGGTCTGACAAACATTCGTCGACTCGTTCGCGATTGGGATCCGCATCCAACGTTCTTCGAAGTTACGACTGCGCTCGCGCTAAAACATTTCGGCGATGCAAGAATCGACATCGTGATTCTCGAGACTGGTTTAGGCGGACGACTCGACGCGACGAATGCTGTGCAGTCGAACGTTTCGGCGCTCACGCCGATCGCTTTCGATCACGAGAAATGGCTTGGCGATTCAATCGAGAAGATCGCAGGCGAGAAAGCCGGGATCATCAAACCGAAAACACCGGTCGTTGTCGCGCCGCAGTTGCCGGAAGCTGAAAAAGTGATTCGCCTTCGCGCACAGGAATGCGAAGCGCCGCTACAAGTTATCGATCAGCCGTACGTGAAATCGCCGATCGCGTTGCGCGGCGAATTTCAGAAAATGAACGCAGCAATCGCAATCACGGCCGTGAAAGCCGCGAAGATCGACATCAACGAAACCGCAATCGCGCGCGGGCTCGCGACCGTCGAGTGGCCGGCGCGTTTCCAATGCTGGGACAAACGCACTGTCATTGATGGCGCGCATAATCCGGCGGCGGCGAAGATTCTCGCCAACACGTGGCGAGAAATTTTCGCCGAGAAACGCGCGAACGTCATCCTCGCTGTTTTGTCAGACAAAGATTTGAGCGGAATCTGCGAGGCGCTGGTTTCGATCGCCGATTCTTTTCTGTTGCCCGAGATCCGGACGGAGCGCGCTGTCGATCCAGCGGCGCTTCGAAAAGTATTTGTCGATCTTGGACGGGACGCTGAAGTCTCGGCGAGCTTTGGGGAAGCCTTTGCGAAAGCTCGCGCTCGTTCCGCGCCAATGCTCATTACCGGCTCACTCCATTTCGCCGGCGAAGTCCTGGCGCATCTTCAGGACAAACCGGCGGCATTCGAAGAATGCGCGCAGTGATTTACTCGACGATCTCGAGAGTCGCGCGCTGGCCGTGACGCGAAGCGGAGCTGTTTAGCATCGCGCGAATCGCGTGAATCGTCTGGCCGTTGCGGCCTATGATGCGGCCGACGTCGCTCTGGCGCAGCTGCACTTTAAAAATGGTCATTTTGCCGCTCGGGATTTCCGTGAGCACCATGTCGTCCGGGAATTCGACGAGCTGACGAATGATGAACTCGAGAAATTCTTTCATCGATTACAGGTTAGCCGCACCGATCTCGTTGTCACTCGCTATTGCTTGGAATACGTCGCCTTGAAATTGTCGGTATCTTCACCCACCGGTCCAACTTCTTTGCCGTCAGGTTTCAGCAGCCAGAACCAATCATAACTCCCGCCCCCGATGAAGTAGCGGTGCTGCTGAACCAGCAGATCGTCGCGATATTCTCCAGATTGCACAACTTCGAATTCCGCGGCTGGACAAACAAAATGTTCTTCGCCGTTCGTCGTATCGACAACGTGCAGCGCGCCCGATGTCGTCCACGCTTCGCTCAAGAAATAGACGAGCTTTCCATTCGTGGAAAATTCAGGCTTCGAAAATCCGGCGAGGACGTTTTCCATCTTGTCGCTCTCCTTCGCTCGGACAAGTACAGTTGGCTCCTTGCCATCGGCGCGAATCTGCCAGAGCTCGGTCGCGTCCGCCTCGCCAGCGCCGGTCGATTTTTTTTTGTCCGGAACGGTTCGAACGAAGGCGATCCATTTTTTATCTGGTGACAGGACCGGCTCGGAGTCGTGACCCGAATTGGTCAGTGTTCTGCCGGCAAGAATGACGTTGCCGTTCTGAACCGAAACTTGTTGCGCGTACGACTGAGCCGCTAACGCAATGAAGAGAAAACTGCCGGCGGCGAAGCGCCTCACAAGTTAGCTCTCTTTTTTTTCTTCTGTCGCGGGTGCGGCAGCAGGCGCTTCCGGCGCGCTCGCAGCGGGAGCTTCCGGCGCAGGCTCGGCAGCCGGCGCTGCTTCAGTCTTTGGCGCTGCCTTTGGTTTCGCAGCTTTCTTCGCTTCAGCCGCAGCCATTTTCTTCGCCGCCGCCTCCGGATTCTTGTTTTTCTTAATTAAACTGCGCACCGTGTCGGACGGTTGCGCGCCTTTGCTGATCCAGTAATCGATGCGCTCGAGCTTGAGCGTACTGTTCATCCCTGGCTTCTTCGGATCGTAGGTACCGACGATTTCGATAAATTTTCCATCGCGCGGACTGCGTTTGTCCGCGACGACAACTTTAAAATACGGGCGGTTTAACGCGCCTTCTCTTCGTAATCTGATTGCAACTGCCATTGTTATTTTCTCCCCATTCGGGACAGCATCTTTTTCATTTTGCCGGTGTTCTTCATCAGCTTCCGCATCTGATCGAAGCGCCGGACCAAATCGTTCACCTCGGTGACGGTCGAGCCGCTGCCGCGAGCGATCCGCTGACGACGCCGCGCATTTAAGATTTCCGGGCGCGTCCGCTCCTCGCTGGTCATCGAAAGCACGATGGCTTCGGTGCGCTTGAGCTGCTTCTCGTCAACCGAGAGGCCGGGAACGTTACTCATGCCAGGCAGCATGCCAAGGACATTTTCGAGCGGGCCCATTTTGCGCAGCAGCTTGAACTGCTGGAGGAAATCGCTGAAATCGAACGAGGCGCGCCGTAGCTTCTCTTCCAGCCGGGCAGCATCCTCAGTTTCAATCGTTTCCGCAGCTTTTTCCACAAGACCAAGCACGTCGCCCATGCCCAAAATCCGGCCGGCCAGGCGCTCCGGCACAAACACTTGGAACTGATCAAGCTTCTCCCCGGTGCCGACGAATTTGATCGGCCGCTGGGTCACCTCGCGCATCGACAACGCCGCACCGCCACGCGCATCGCCGTCGAGCTTGGTCAATATGATTCCGGTGATTTCCAGCGCGCCGTTAAAATGGGTCGCAACGCTGACCGCCTGCTGGCCGGTCGCCGCGTCGACTACAAGCAGAACTTCCTGCGGCTCTAAAAACCTTTTGAGATCGGCGAGCTCTTCGATCAACGCGACGTCGACTTCCTGACGGCCGGCCGTGTCGAAGATGTCGATGTTGCCGCCCGCTTTCTCATGCCATTCTAAAGCGGCGCTCGCGGCGCGTTGAACATTTTTCTCATTTGGATCCGGTTTGAAAACAGGAACGTCGATTTGTTTTCCCAGCGTGGCGAGTTGTTCGATCGCCGCCGGTCTTTGCAAATCGAGCGCAACGAGATTTGGCGAACGTCCTTGTTTCTTAAGCAAGCGGGCGAGTTTCGCGGCCGACGTTGTCTTGCCGGAGCCGTTCAGGCCGACAATCAAGATCCGATGCGGTTCGCCGAGATTGAGCGGCGCGGTGTCGCCGCCGAGCAAGATCGACAACTCGTCATAAAAGATCTTAACGATCTGCTGACCGGGCGTGATGCTACGGAGGACTTTTTCACCGAGCGCTTTTTCTTTGACGCGGGCGATGAATTTCTTCGCGACGTCAAAATCGACATCGGCTTCGAGCAACGCCAGCCGGACTTGGCGCAGTGCAGCGTCGATGTTCTCTTCGCTGATCTTTCCGTGGCCGCGAAGGTCTTTGAAGATCTCCTGTAGCTTATCGCCGAGTTGCGAAAACAATTTATTTCTTCGGCGTCGCGGTCGGCGCGGTTTGGACTGCCGCACCGGAGTCTTCGACTCCGAACGTCCAGTGCGTCTCGACTTTCTTGTCGCCGGATTTCGCGGTCAGAATAACCGTGCAACTCTTATCGCGGAGTTTTTGTGTCACTTGGTACGAAACGACACCTGTTTTCGCGTCGTAAGTCGCTGGCACCAGTCCCAAACCGCTCACCCGGAGCTGGACGCTGCTCGGATCGATTTGGCCGACCCGACTGAGATTCGCTTTGATGAGTGGCAGACCGCGCGCCGTCGATCCATCCGCGGGCTCCACTTGCAAATCTTGCGCCCCGACGGCTGCGACCGCAGGCGCGCCAGGTCCACCGCCACTCGAGGCGGCAATCATTTTCACCGCGTCCTCAAAAACTTTCGGCTTGTTCGCTTCGATGGCGTAACGACCGAGCGCGTCCAGCGGCGAATTCCAGGTAATTGGTTGACCATAAACCGTGAACATCGCTTCGTAACCGGCAGTGCGCGCGATTTCTTTGACGTGCTCGTTGTAATTGCCAAACGGAACCGCGAAGCAATTTATTTTGATCGCGAGCCGTTGCTCGAGCAACTGTTTGCAGCCGACGACTTCGTTTTGCAGCCATTGCTCATATTCGGCGCCAGTCAGTTTCTTCTTGGTCCGTTTACGGTCAGGTTCCATTACCATGATGGTGTGACCCTCGCGCAAATCCTGGTGTGTCGCGGAGTGCGCTTCGATGTCGATCCCGTTGTCGCGCATGTCGCCCAGCATCTCCCAGGTAACGGCTTGACCACCGCCCAAACTCGCTCCGGCAACGCCTTCGGTGTAAATGAACATCGTGAAGGTGTAGCCGAGTTTTTTCATAAGTGGCCACGCGACTTCGTATTGCGATTTCCAGCCGTCATCGAACGTGATCACGGCGCAGCGCGGCGGAATATTTTTCTCACCGCGCTTCCATGCGAGGAGGTCTTGCAAACTGATGACCGTGATGCCGCGGTCCTTTAGCATTTTCATTTGCTGCTCGAACACCGGTGGCGTGATCTCCGTACCGGGATAGCGCACTTTGTCGACCAGGCGGTGGTAGCAAAAGATAATCGTCTGGGCGGTTTGATCGACGACCGGCTTGGAAATAGTCGGCGCGGGCGTTGCCGTGCCGGCTGCTTTAGGCGCCGGCGTCGGTTTCGCGCCAAAGCTGAAGGTACCGGCCAGAAAGAGGGAGATCAGAAAGAATCGGGTGCGCATAATTAGAAGTTACGCCTTTAAATCCGGTCACACAAAAAACAAGCGGTTTTTGCAAAGACTATTTCTCCGGCGTGAACTTTGCTGCCAAAAGATGATCCCATCCAGAAACCTTTGGCCGCGCGACAAGTTCTAATGTAAGGAACCAGATGCCTCGACTGAATAGATTTTTCTTGCTCGGCTCATGCGCGATCCTCGCTGCCTGCGCCACTGGACCACGCGTCGAAGAAGTCGCGACCAAAGACACAAGTAAATCATTCGGCACCGTCGTTGTGGACGCGGGCCATGGCGGCAAAGATAACGGGGCTTATCGGCGATTCGGCGGAGCCGAGAAAATCGCAACCCTGGACGTCGCGAAGCGACTTTCGCGCAAGTTACGGGACTCCGATTTCAACGTCGTGATGACACGATCGAGCGACGTGTTCGTTCCGTTGGAGGAACGCGTCGCAATCGAAAACGCGCAGAAGAACTCGGTTTTTGTCAGCGTTCATTTCAACGATTCGCGCCGGCGCGGCATTCGGGGATTCGAAACGTATTACCACTCTGGTAATTCGATCGAGCTTGCGAATCGTATTCAATCGAAGTTGATGACGATCCCGCGTTCGGCCAATCGGGGCGTGCATCATGCGAATTATCGCGTGTTGCGGCTCGCCAAATATCCGGCTGTCCTCGTTGAGTGCGGATTCCTCAGTAACCGTTACGAAGGCGGCGAAGCGCGCGACTCGGAATATCGCGAACAGCTCGCCGACAAAATCGCGGAGGCGATTGTCGCACAGCGCCACGGCGGAGGGCGCACCGCGAAAAGCGAGCGATCATCGAACGATGTCGGCTCGCCGTTCCTGAACAGCGATTAGAATTCTTTGCCGTGTTCCTCGCGTCCGATTGCCGCGAGGAAAATGATTGCGGCAAACACGATTGCTGAGACGAGCGCCATCGTGAGCGCATAGTTTGGTTCGCCGTTCGCAAGCCGGAAATGCTCGGCCAGCCAGGCTTGTTGTTGAGCGGCGTAGGCGGCAGCGAAATTTCCAAGTTGATAAGCAAGACCGGGAAAGGTTCCGCGAAGTGAAGACGGAGAAAGCTCGTTCAAGTGAACCGGAACCACTCCCCACGCGCCTTGCACCATGAACTGAATCAGAAAACCGCCGACGATCAGCAGGGCGGTGTTCGGCGCGAAAATCCAAAGCGGAATCAACAACATTCCGCCGATCGCGGCCCAAATAATCACCCGCCGCCGTCCCCAATGTTGCGACAACCAACCGACGACACTTCCGCCGCAAATCATCCCGACCGCATACACGAGGATAATTTTGGATGTTTCGTCTGGATTGAAGCCGCGTTGTTTCTGCAGATAGGTCGCATAGAGATCTTGCGTGCCATGGGACATGTAGTTGAAGGCCGTCATCAACAGCGCCGCGTAAACGAACAGCGTCACGTGTTGCGTGAACAGACCCGACATCTCCATCCGCTCCTTTTGTCGCGAACGGTCCCGTGTCCAAACAGGCGACTCAGGAACACGCGCTCGAATGTAAATTACCAGTAGCGCCGGCAGCGCCCCCGCAACAAACAACCCGCGCCAGCCGAAATGCGGGAAAACGATCCAGTAAGCCAGCGCTGCCAGCAGCAATCCAACAGCGTAACCCTGTTGCAGAATTCCTGAGAACAATCCTCTCGCCTTCGCGGGTAACGACTCCATCGCGAGCGCGGCACCGAGTCCCCATTCGCCGCCCATTCCGATTCCGAATAACGCGCGCAAAATCAGGAAGACTGTGAAATTCGGCGCGAACGCAGTCAGCAATTCCATCACCGAATAGAAAATGATGTCGATCATCAGCGGAACGCGCCGTCCGAACCTGTCGCCGAGCCAGCCGAAGATGAGCGCGCCGACGGGGCGCATCAGTAGCGTCAGCGTGATTGCGAACGTGACCTTCGGGATCGTTTGCTCGAAATCGTGACCGATTGGCACGAGAACGAACGTCACCAGAAAAAAATCGAGCGCATCCAGCGCCCAACCGAGGAAGCACGCGATGAAAGTGTGGCGTTGTTCGCGATCGAGAGCTGTGAAAATCCGAAGCGTCACCATCGGAATAACAGAAAGGTCACTGCCGCGCCAAGCGTCGAAACAGAAGGGTGCCGAGGATGATGAAGAGGACGTTCGGCACCCAGATCAGAAGTTCGGGATGAACTTTTGGATTTCCGCGGAGCGTGTCGGCGATGATGACGAAAAGAAAGTAAGCGACGGCGACAATGAGTCCCATTGCGAATCCGATCGAAGTCTCGCGACGATGCGCGGTGACGCCAAGCGGCACGCCGATGATCGCGAACGCGACGCAGGCGAACGGAAATGAAAAGCGCTTGTTGATCTCGGTCCGGCTGGCGCTGCGCTCGCGCGCGCTCTCGCTGTTGAGTTGATCGAGCAATTGTTCGATCGACATCGCGGAGCGGCTCGGCCGTTTTTTTTCCTTCTCGTAAAGCTCGTCGAGTCCAATCGGCAAGGTGCCTTCGGTCATGCTAATGCCGTCCTTGATTTTGCGCAGATCGGTCGGGTCTTTCTCGTCCCGCTGCTGATAACGCGCGTTGTAGAGATGCATCAGGATGCGCTTGTTCTCGAGATCCGCCTCGAGCATGCCGGTACGCGCAAACGTCACCCGCATCGGCATCGATTTTTCGTTCAACTCGAACACGGTGATGTTCTCGAGCTTGTTCCCTTCCTTTTTGCCGACGTAAATTTTCCGCCCGGGAAATTGATCGATCACCTGGTCGCTCCCGAAAAGCGCCATCGGATCGCGCGTGGCCAGATCGAAAATGGTGCTGCGCATTTTTTGCTGTGTGGCCGGCGAAACGTAAACCGTGAGCCATAAACAAATCGTGCAGCAGGCGATAGAAATAACGCCGAGCGAAACGGCGACGCGCGGGACGCTTATGCCATTAGCGCGAAGCGCGATCAGTTCGTTATCGGCGGAAAGCCGGCCGAACACGAGGAGGATTGCGGTCAGCAATCCCCACGGGATGGTGAAGATGAGCGAGAACGGCAAAACGTAGAGGATGAACGCGACCAAATATTCGACCGGCACATCGTGGTTCACGAGCAACGGCAGGAGTTTGCGAAAGATATTGCCGACCACGAGCACGAGGCTGAGCACAGCGATCGCGAACGACACGTTCACGAGCAGTTCGCGACTGACGAATTTGTCGATCAGCTTCATGCGGTGGCAAAAGGTAGCATAAAGTGATGATTGCGAGCGATTACGCTCCCGCTAGTGCATCCGATAGTGTTCCCATGTTATAGACTTTGCCTCAACGCCAACGGCTTTTGAGACAGGGATTGCCGGTAATCGCCCTACCAAAAATCTCATGTTTTGCTAACGTGATCTCCGTGGACCAGATCGACATCTACGACGTCGCGATCATCGGTGGCGGGCCTGCCGGCAGCACGGCTGCGACATTGCTCGCCAAAGCCGGCCGCCGCGTGATCGTATTCGAGCGCGAAAAGTTCCCGCGGTTTCACATTGGCGAATCGCTGCTGCCGTTCAGCATGAACGCTTTTGACCGGCTCGGTGTTCGCGAAAAACTGGACGCGAACTTTTTGCCGAAGTACGGCGGCGAAATCGTTTCGGCCTGTGGAACCAAAGGCGTGAAGTTTTATTTCAAAGATGGTTTTCGGTCGAAACGCGATCGCGCCTATCAAGTCACGCGCTCGGAGTTCGACAAGGTGTTGCTCGACCATTCACGCGAAAAGGGAGCTGAAGTGCGCGAGGAGACCGAAGTAACGAGCCTCGAGTTCGCGACCGATCGCGTGAAGATCGACATCGCCGGCGCGAACGGCACGAAGTCGAAAATCGAAGCGCGTTATCTGCTCGATTGCAGCGGACGGCAAACCATGCTCGGCGGTTTGTTGAAAGTGAAGAAAACGTACGAGCACTTGCAAAAGTTTTCCGTGTTTGCGCATTACGAGAACGTCGATCGTCTTCCCGGAAAAGACGCCACGCTGATTCGCATGGTGCGTAGTCTCGATCGCTGGTTCTGGCTGATCCCATTGACCGACACGCGCACAAGCGTCGGCGTCGTGATGGACACAACCACATTTCGAAAAGAGAAACTCGCGCCGGAAACTGCGTTGGAAAAATTTATCGCGGAGCAACCGTTGATGCGTGAGCGAATGAAAAACGCGGTACGCGTGTCGCCAGTTTATTCAGCCGGCGATTATTCCTACCGCAATCGCAAATTGACCGGCGACCGCTGGCTCATGGTCGGCGACGCAGCCGGTTTCATCGACCCGGTGTTTAGCAGCGGCGTCTTTTTGGCGATCATGTCCGCGGAAAAAGCAGCGGACACGATTGACGAAGTGTTGCGTGACGAATCGAAACGCTCGCGCGCGTTCAAAAAGTATTCGAAGACGGTGAATCGGATCATGGATGTTTATCTTATGTTCGTCACGACCTGGTACGCGCGTGGCAAAGAATTCCTCGAAGTTTTTCTGAACCCAACCGAAACGATGCAGATCGCGGCGGCGGTGAACGCCGTCCTTGCCGGCAATGCTGGAAAAAGCTTTGCCGTGAAATGGCGGATGTGGGTTTTCTATTTCTTCGTTTACGCGCAACGGTTTTTCGCGTTCTCGCCTCGCCTGCCACTCATGCCGCAGCCGGCGAGAACATGAGTCGCTGCAACGCGGCGCGTGTAATTTTGATCGCATTGGCGATTGGCGATCTTGTTGGCTGTGCGATCAATTCGACGCATCAGTTCACCCAGCCGGCCGTAAATTGGCAGACGCGCACAGGTCAATTGATGTATCGCAATCCAAGCCGAACCGTTATTGGCGATGCGGTGGTCCGTTTTTCAACAGCGGGCGATTTTGAGCTGACGTTTTCGAAAGGTCCGGTGACGTTGTTGCTCATACGCGAGGATGCGAACTTCGCCGACGTGAACGGTCCTCTCGCCGGTCGCGGCTGGTCTGGGCCAATCGATCGCGCGCCGCAACAGTTGCACGGCTGGCTTGGATTGCGCGATGAGATTGTTCGCGCGCAAGATCGACATCTGGTGCGATACGTTGCAGGAGCGGAAACTTTCGTTTTCCGGTTTTAATCGCGCGCGCAATCGGGGAAGGTCAGTCATGCGAACGAGTCAAATGATCGCGCGTGTCATGACCCAGCGTCGCCCGCTCGTTTGGATCTGCGTCATCGCACTCGCCGCGGTCTGCGTTGGAGTTCTGATTACACTGATCGAGATCGACTCGGACGTGATCAACATGTTGCCGAAGGGATATCGATCCGTTGAGGGTTTGAAAATCTACGACCGCGACTTCGAGCAAACGCGCGAGCTGACGTTCGCAGTGCGATGTCAGCCCGAAGACGTCGACAAGCTGGAAGAGTTCGCGCCAATCTTTGCGGAAAATTTGCGCAAGCAGCCCTGGTGCGAGCGCGTCCTGGCGGGTTCGCCGATGGAAATGCCGGAGGGCGTTCGCGATTTACAATCGATCGCGGTCCCGTTGCTCTTGAATCTCGAGCCGAGCGCGTTCGCGCAGACGATGTCCATCTTGCAGCCGCAAAAAATCGAGGAGCGATTACACCGGCTGCGTCAGGAAATCGAGGCCGGCTCGCCACGGCCAGAATTCGAACTTGGGTTTGATCCGTTAGGCTTGATCGGCCCAGCGCTGAAGCCTTTTGCCGAAGCGAACGCGATTGAAGAGGAACAACCTCTCACCTCACCCGATCGCACGATGCGGATTTTTCTGGTCGTGACGAATCAGCAATCGCTGAGCGCGTTCGAATGTCAGCGATTGATGCGGCAAGTAAACGCATTTCGGTCTCAGGCGCACGATGGCTGGAGCGGTGGTCCGCTCGAAGTTCTCGTGACTGGTCGATCGGCCTACGTCGCCGAAATTTCGCTGAGCATGCGTTACGACATCGTCGCGACGCTCGCCAGCTCGGGGTTGCTGGTTGGACTTGTTTTCTTTGTCGGTTTCCACCGATGGATTCCGTTGTTCGGAATGGGTTTCGCGCTTTTGCTTTCTTGCCTGGTCGCATTGGCCGCCGGCCTTTTGATTTTTGGGCAACTCAGCATGGTGGCGGTGGGCTTCTGCGCGATCTTGGTTGGCCTTGGCGTGGATTTCGCGATTCTGATTTTCGGCCGCTATCAACAAGCGCGGATCGACGGCGAAGAATACCAGGAAGCGATCGAGACTTCGGTGGCGAAACTTGGCCGCGCGGTGTTCTTCGGTGCGCTCACGACTGCCGTCGGTTTTTTGGCCCTGGTCCTCAGCGGCTCGCTCGGATTTTCGCAGCTCGGTGTCCTAATCGCGATTGGCATTTTTGTTGCCGGCCTGTTCATGTGCACGATTCTGTTTTTGTTCGTCAAACCCGCCCAGCCGCCGCAACGGCACGATTGGGTGTTCGAGCTAGTGAAGAAGTACGTCCGCTGGAGCGTTGGACGTCCGTGGCCGCTGTTAGTTTTCTCCGGCGCGATCTTTTTGGCGCTGAGCGTGATCGGCTTTTCGCCCGTGCCTCCGTTGCGGTTTGAAGCCAGCGTCCGTTCGCTCGAGCCGCGGAACAGCCGCGCGAGCCAAGCATTGCAGGCAATCATGCAAAAAATGCCGACGCGATGGGAGCCGGTCCTCGCGATCGTGCGCGCGCGTGATGCCCAGGAATTGCACGATGCCTGGCAAACGATATCTGGACACTGGGCCGAGCTTCAGCGCGCCGGGAAATTGAAGGGATTTTCGACGCCGGCGGCGCTTTGTCTTTCTCCGGCTTGGATGGAAGAAAATCGCAAAGCTCTTCAAAACGTGGATCTTCGAAGTGCGCGACAAACTTTAGAGCAGGTTCTCGACGCCGAAGGATTCAGCCGAGACTCGTTCGCGCCGGCATTCAAGTTAATCGACGACCTGGACGGGGTGGCCAAGCCGGACGCTCCCATGCCCGACTGGCGCAAACAATTGCCCAAAGGCGCGGGCTGGTGGTTTCTGGTCGACCGCTACTTTGCTAAAGATCCCCTGCTCACGACCGGATTCGCCACGACGCCACAACCAATCACCGCGCACGAGCAATCGGAGGAACTCGGCCGCGAGTTGCCGGTTTCGGGAGTGCCGATGCTCCTTTCGGGTTGGAGTTATGCTCTCGCCGATTTGCAGCCGTGGTCGCATCGCCAACTCCTGATGATCAGCGCGCTGATGGCGATCTTCGACATTTCGTTGCTGGCGATCCTCTATCGCGATTTCCGGCTGTGGCTGATTCAGGTGATCACACTCGCCTTTGGAATCGGCGCAATGATCGCTACGATGAAACTGCTGAATCTGCATTTGAACTTGCTCAATGTGCTTTCTTTCCGCCTGGTGCTGGCAATCGGAGTGGATTACGGAATCTACGTTGTGCTGGTGTGGCAAAAGACACGGGAGTTGGAACACGATGTCGCTGGAGTGATCAAACCCGTAATTCTCGCCGGCTTGACTGCAGTGAGCGGGTTTGGCTCGTTAGGCTGGGCGCACAATCCGTCGCTGAGCGGTCTCGGCATTGCCTGCGCGATTGGAATTTTCTGGAGCCTGGTTGCCACGATTTTTTTCACGTTGCCGGCCATCTCGGCAGCTCGTCCGAAGATTTGGAACGAAACTGCTCCGCCACCGACGATATAAGATCGACATCACCGTATGCGCTGCCCTCCCCTGCTCTTACTCTTGATGATGGCGACTATTGCCGGCGCTGAACCGTTGACGCAGCCGGAGCTAAAAGATTTGCTTGCGCGCGTTCGCGAACGGCGAATGTCCGCGCCGGATGTGCACGCGAATTTTCAGGAACAAAAAACGATTCGTCTTCTGAACAAACCGGTTGTGAGTTCCGGGAAAATCTGGTTTCACGCGCCCAACAAGTTCCGACGCGAAGTCATCGGCAATTCACCGAGCACCACTGTGAGTAACGGGCACGACCTCTGGATTTATTATCCGAACTTCAAGTCGGCGGAGCATTACACGTTAGGCAAGCGCTCGCCCGTCGACGCGGTGATCGCTGCCATTAACACCTCACTGAATCTCGAAAATGTCGAGACGACTTTCCAAATCAGTGCAGCGAAAGCTGCCAACGGTTACGAGCTGCAGCTCATGCCGCGCTCCCCGTCCATGAAACGCATGTTCCAGCGGTTCGATTTGCAATTAAATAGCGATCTCGCCGTTGATCGCACTGACATGATCCAACCGAATGGCGATCGTGTCGTCACTATTTACAGCAACCAAACACGCGCGCCGATTCCCGGATCGACATTCGAATTCAACCCGCCGGCGGGAACAGAAGTTGGCAACCCGCTTGGGCATTAATATTTCTTGGATGTTGTCGGCGGCGGAGTCTTGATCCGCTCGTATCGAATCGTTGTGTTCTGCGTCGCCATGTCTTCGATCATCCAGGTCAAATGCGCGACGTCGTTGGAATCGATGAGCGCATTGATGAAGTCGCCCGCGAAGCGCTGATCTCCGCTGCAACCGGCGGCTGCGCAAATCGGTCCGGTATGAACGTTCGATTCCACCTTCGTGATCGTCCAAGTCGGTGTCGGGCTGGTTGCATTAAATGATTCAGCCCACATGACCGACCAGTTGGAATTTGTGAGCGCGCCCGCGGCTCCGTTGTCGGGAGTGTAATAATAGATCACCCCGACGTGTCCGGTATTTCCCGCCGCCACCCACGTGAACGTCGCAGTTCCATTTGTTGTTCCCGAAATCGGCGGAAGCTTGCTCCAAGTCACACCTTCATTTGCCGAATGTGCGAGTGTCACTTGATAACCACCGGCCGCGTTCGGCTCCTCGGTCGCAACCCAAATCTCGCCGTTCTTGTCCAATGCAGCGCTTGGCAGCGCGACCGGAATAGTTAAGCCGGTCGAACGAACCGCGGAAATGATCGAGCCTGTGGAATTCGGCGAGTAGACGTAAAGTTTCAGCTCCGGCACCTCTTGCGGCAGCGTTCCGAAGATTTTCGTGATCTGGAGCACGTTGCTGCTGCCGGGCTTTTGGAGAAGTGGACCAGTTTGCGGTTCAAGTAACCCCGCGCCTAAAGCCGTTGGCGTCCATGTCGATCCTCGATCCGTGCTGTGCAAGAACGCGGTTTCGTAGAGGCCTTCGTTTGTGACTTCGTAATCGTCAGTCAACGTCGGCGCCAGTGTCCACATGCGATCCGTGCCGCCCGGTACCACCGCTGGATTACAATTCCACGTGACGCCGCGGTCATCGCTCGTGCAGACCGCAGTTGTTCCCGCGTAGGGATAATCGAATGTGAAATAAAGTCGATTGCCCGGATCAACTGAAATCGAACTGTCGGAATTCAAATTGATGCTCGAGGCGTAGATCGGGCCGAGCAATTCGGTCCATGTCGCGCCCGAATTGGTCGAGCTGTAAATGTGTTGCAAGGCGCTGATGTAAAGCGTGCCGTCCGGCGCTTCCGCGAGTAGCGGCTCGTTTCCATCGACGCCAACTGTGACCGGTGTGGGCGCCGGAGTTGGAGTTGGTTTTGGATGTTTGCCGGCAAACGCGGAGAGTGCGAGCGCCATCCAGACAAATAGTACGAATAGTACGACGGTCGTTTTCATGACATTAATCTGAATCGAGCCGCG
>WNFR01002645.1_pt1 | contig 20574 bp, 11 predicted proteins | sample 5400221 | NCBI WGS metagenome assembly WNFR01 (sample SAMN13153357, study PRJNA577476) | soil metagenome | isolation source: 40 cm soil under Madrone tree | place: USA:California | collected 2016-06-14 | reverse complement strand
GACTGCTTTGCGCAGAGCGGTCGCGCTGTGCATCGGCGGTCGACCCGTACGCGATGACGGCGGAGCCGGGCGCGCATCCCGTCGTATCGGCGCGTCGCATGGCTGCTGATGCTGCCGTTCGGCAATTGTCCCCCCGGGGGACAATTCGTGCCCGTTCGTGCCCATTGGCGCCCTATCGCTTGCGAGATTTCGTAGGTTTTCTCGGGGAGAAGTCGGGTTCGAGTCCCGCCCCTGGCATTGCAACGTTTCTCGAGCAGCTCGACGGCGGATCGACGGCGCTCGTGACGTTACGGCGTGACGCGGAAGCCGCCGCTCACGTTTCCCGCCGCCGTGTTGCCGGCACCGGCGAGATCGTCGTCGACGTGATCGGCGGGCCGTGCTCGACACGAATGCCGTAGTTGGCGTTGTCGTCGGCGCGATTCCCCGTCACGGTGACGGACTGGACGCGGATGCCGTTCAGGTCGCTGTGGGTCAGGACGTTGTCGCGGACTGTGCTGTGCGCTGATCGGTCGGCACGTCGATCGTCGCGGCGCCGGTGCTACACGCGCCGAGAGCGAGACAGGTCGCGACTGCCGCTGCCGCGACGACGGCAGTTCGAAGGGATCTCATCGCGGACCTCCTGCGCGGCGCTGCATCGCGCTACGTCGACGATAGCGCTGCGCGAAGAACGGCCGCAATTGCGAGGAATGCGAAGCCGCAACGGCGAGCGCCCCCGGTCCTTGAAGAACCGGGGGCGCCCGTACGTGAGGAAGGCTACCGCGTTACGGGATCAACGTCGCCGTACCGGGCAGCGTGAGACGGCCGAGGCCGGGGAGACCGGCGACGGCGTTCACGGAGCCCGACGTCGTCGGCGCAATACAGAAAAACGCGCCGAGCGTGCCGCTCGACGTCGCGGGCGAGCCGCTGAACGGCACCGGGTTGCCCTGCACCGCAAGCGAGTTGCCGACCACGCCGTTGTCCGTGTAGCACTCGCGGAACTTGCCGAAGGTGCAGGCGTCGCCCGCCTTCGGGCAATCGGCATTCGTCGAGCAGCCGCGGAAACGTTCGATATTGCAGAACTGCTCGAACGGGCCGCCCGAGCACACGCCTTCGTTGACGGAGTCGGTGTCGGACGCGTTGGCGCTGCAGGTCGCATCGCTGCAGTCGTTCGGCTTGGTGACGTTCCCCGGGCGCCCGCAAGCCATGCTCGGCGGACACTCGCTGCCCGCCGTGCACGCCGCGCCCGCGTTGGTGCCGCTCAGGCACCGCTTGCCGCCGCACACCACCCCCGCCGAACAGTCGGCGTTGGTCATGCAGGCGGCGGCGCCCGCGTCGCCGCAGGTGTCGCAGAAGCAACTGAGCGTCGTGAATCCGGGGGCGGTGCAGAGCGGGTTGGACGCGGCCAGCGTGAGCGTCTGCAGGCCGGTCGTGAGATGCAGCTTGATGTTGAGCGCCGCGATGTTCGCCCCCGAGTCGGGCGGACAATCGAAGCTCGTGCTGCCGAAGAGCGGGCTCGTGCCGTTCACCGTGCACGACTTGCCGACATTGGGGCCGGCGCCGCAGGTCGACGTCGTGCCGAAGGCGCCGGTGCCGCAGATCGGACACGGGTTGGCGAGCGTCGGGCCGGTGAAGACGCGCGAGATGAGCGGCGCATCGTTCACCGAGTCGCCGCTGGTGACGTCGACGGTGCCGGTCACGGCGCCGGTGACCTGGTTGACGACGCACACCGAGACGCCGCCCGAGGACAGTGGCAGCGGCGCGCCGAAGAAGAAGGCGCAGGTGCCGAGTCCGGTGCAGTCAGTGTCGGTCGTGCACTGCACGGAGGTGTCGCCGGTGCAGCGGTGGTTGTTCGACGCCGTGCCGCCGGCGTTCGCCGCCGGGCCGCTCACGGTCGCGACGGTGCCGGCGCAGCCCGTGGCGTTCACGGTCAGGATGCCGTTGTTGATGACGTGGTTGTCGTGCGACTGGCCGGTCCAGCCGCTGTCGAGATCGGCCGCGTCACCGTTGGCGAGGAAGGTGATCTGGGTCGGACAGGCGCCGCCGACCGCAGTCGAGGTCGGTTGCGGCGTCGGGACCTCCGTCGCGGTCGGCACGCCGGCGGTTGCGGTCGAAGCGCCGGCCGTCATGGTCGGTTCGCCGGCTGTCGGCGTCGGTGCGGCGGCGGTCGACGTCGGCGCGGCAGCCGTCGACGTGGGAGCAGCCGCGGTCGAGGTCGGTGCCGCACCCGTCGACGTCGGCACAACGCCCGTCGACGTCGGCACGACGCCCGTCGGCGTCGGCGCGGCCTCCGTCGGCGTCGACGCGGCGGCCGTCGAGGTCGGCTCGGCAGCGGTCGAGGTCGGCACCGCGGCCGTCGCGGTCGCTTCGCCCGTCGTCGTCGCGACCGGCGTCGAAACCGGTGTCGTCGTCGGGACCGTCGTCACCTCGCACGGAAAGACCGAGCGACCGCTGTGCATTGCGAAGTTTCTGCGGAGGTTCACACACGAGCGCGTGTCGGGATGGCTCGGACAATTCTGCGCGTTGCAAAAGGCGTTGCAGAGACCCGCAGCGGCGCCCGACAGACCGGCGCAGGTGCCACGCGCACCCTCGTCGTCCGCCGTGTTCACGGAACGGCCGGGGCCGTTGTTCGCGTGATGAATGTCGCTGCCGTTGCCGGCGTTCGTCGCGAGCGTCGGCGATGCCATGACGAACGCGGCCGTGAACAGGATGACCGCCGTCAAAATTCCGACGCGTCCCAACCATGCTCGTGTGCGGGTAGCTCTCATCTCGTATCCTCCTCGGTTTCCAAGCGGAATGATGTGCTTCGAAGACTGCGCAGCGCCGTCTGACGGACGGCGCGACGTGGCTGATGCAGGGACTGCGTCGTGGCGATCATCGGTGCTCGGTTCTCGGGTGCTCGGTTCTCGGCTGCTCGGTTCTCGGTACCCAAGGCCGTCCCCAGACTCCGCAGCCGTCGCAACGCAGGCAATCACCGCAGCGGGTGACGCGCGAATGACGTCTCACCGGCAGGGCCCCATCACATGCAGTCGTGAGGGCGATGCCGCACGCCGCAGCACTTGCTTAGAAGCACACGCCCGGGCCGCCACGGTCCCGCCTCGCCCGTTAGGCGCACCGTCTTCGGACGCGGGCGCGGTTTCTCCGAGCGCGACTCGATGTGGACTGGGGCGAGTTGCGAGCCAGACGAGGCGCGACGGAAGCGAGCCCTCGTCAAGCGAGGACAAGCAGCGCAGGCGTAGCAGCGCTACGCCGAGCAGCGGAACGCCCGAGCAACGAAGTATGGCGCGGCAAATCGACCCAGTCCTACCGCGACTTCGTCGCTCGCCCCGTGTTGTGGGACCTGCTAATCAGCCGTCGATCGGATGACGCCCCTCCAGGCGAGCAGCCAAGCTGCGCGCGTCGTCGCCGCCCCGACGACGGCCGAAGGTCCGCCGACCGTCCAGGGAAAGTTCTTCTGGACCGGTGGCGAGAAGTTCTACCTGCGTGCGGTGTCGTACGGGCCCTTCGCGCAGGCGTCCCACGGGGCGCAGTTTCCGGAACGTGACGTCGTCGAGCGCGATTTCGGGCTGATCCGCGATCTCGGCGCCAACACCATCCGTACCTTCACCGTGCCGCCACGCTGGCTGCTCGACCGCGCCGAGGCGCACGGCTTACGCATCTTGGTCGGGATTCCGTGGTCGCAGCACGTCGCGTTCCTCGACTCGTCGCGCGTCGTCGCCGAGATCCGCGACACGATTCGTCGGGCCGTGCGCGACTCGGCGGGCCATCGCGCCGTGTTCGCGTACATGATCGGCAACGAGATTCCGCCCGACATCGTGCGCTGGCACGGGAAAGAGCGCGTCGAGGCGTTCCTCCACGAGCTCCGCGCCGAGGTGAAGGCGATCGCTCCCGAGGCGCTGGTCAGCTACGCCAACTTCCCGCCGACGGAATACCTCGACCTCGCCGAGATCGACTTCGTCTCCTTCAACGTGTACCTGCACGACGAGGAAGCCTTTCGCCGCTATCTCGGCCGTCTGCAGAACATCGCCAGCGACCGGCCGCTCGTCTTGACCGAGCACGGGATCGACTCGCACCGTCTCGGCGCCGAGACGCAGGCAGCGATCCTCGCGTGGCAGGTGCGCGCCGCGTTCGAGTCCGGTGTCGCCGGCACCTGCGTGTTCTCCTGGACCGACGATTGGTTCACCGGCGGATACCACATCGACGATTGGTCCTTCGGCCTCGTCACACGCGATCGCAAGCGCAAGCCCGCCTTCCACGCCGTGCAGGCGGAGTTCGCGAGCGACCTGCCGCCGGCCTTGCCGAAGTACCCGCGCGTGTCGGTCGTCATCTGCGCGTACAACGCCGAGCGCACGATGCGCGCGTGCCTCGATTCGTTGCGCGCGCTGCGCTACCCGGACTACGAGGTCATCGTCGTCAACGACGGGTCGACCGACGGCACACGCGCGATCGCCGAACGCTACGCCGAGTTCACGCTCATCAATCAGGAGAATCGCGGGCTCTCGGTGGCGCGCAACGTCGGTGCCGCGCGCGCAACGGGCGAGATCATCGCCTACACCGACTCGGATTGCGTCGTCGATCCGGACTGGCTGACCTATCTCGCGTACAAGTTCACCGAGGGCGGCTTCGTCGCCGTCGGCGGACCGAACTTTCCACCACCGGAAGAGAGCGCGGTCGCGGCATACGTCGCCGCGGCGCCGGGGGGACCGACCCACGTGCTGCTGAACGACGAGGTCGCCGAGCACATTCCCGGGTGCAACATGGCGTTCACGCGCGACGCGCTCGCCGCGGTCGGCGGCTTCGAGCCGATCTTCGCCGCCGCTGGCGACGACGTCGACCTCTGCTGGCGGCTGCAGAACGACTGCCACGTGATCGGCTTCAGCCCGGCCGCGATGGTGTGGCACTTCCGCCGCAACACGATCCGCGACTACCTGAAGCAGCAACGCGGCTACGGCAAGGCGGAGGCGCTGCTCTATTTCAAGCATCCTTACCGCTTCAACATGCTCGGGCAGTCGCGGTGGCTCGGCCGCATTTACGGCGACTTCACGACCTCGCTCTTCTCGCGCCGGCCGATCATCTACTCCGGGACGTTCGGGCGTGGGCTCTTCCAGACGCTGTACGAGCCGCCGTCGTCGCTCTTCGCGTACCTGCCGTTCACGCTCGAGTGGAACGTGTTTGCATTGATGTTGATCGTCGCCGCGGTCGCCGCGGGCAAGAACGTGCTGCTCGCGATCGCGCCGCTCGCGATCACCCTCGGCTCCGCCGCGGTGAGCGCGATGCAAGCGAAGATCGAGCCGCGCTACGATGATTGGCGCGGCCGGACGATCGTCGCCATCCTGATCTACCTCGGGCCGCTCCTGCGCAGCTGGGAGCGGTATCGGTGGCGCATCAAAGGCCTTACCAGCGTGGAGCGCATCCGCTTCGCGGAGCCGACGCAGGCGCCGCGCGTCCGCTGGCGGGGCCGCGAGTTCCAGCTCCGGTATTGGAGCGATTCCGGACAGGAGAAGGAGGCGCTCCTCGACGGCGTGATCCGCTTCCTCCTGCCGCGCAAGTATCTCATCGCGCACGACCTCGGCTGGAGCGGCTGGGACGTCGAGATCCACCGCGGCATCTGGGCGAAGTCGCAGGTGCGGGTCGCGGTCGAGAACCACGGCGGCGCGAAGCGCCTCTTCAACGTCCGCTGCGCCGTGAAGACGTCGCGCGCCGCCAAATTCGCCCTCGGCGGTCTTGCCGGGCTGCTCGGGCTCGGCGTCTACTTCCTCGTGCCGGAGCTGCTCGCGGTGGCGGTGGTTCTCGGCGTGCTCACCGGCCTGTCGGTCGCGTATCAGAGCTTCGTCGTCGGCCGCGTCATGTACCACGTGCTCGAGATCGTCGCGCAGCAGATCGGGCTGACGGCCGTGGAGTGACGCGCCTGATCGACGCTTCCGCTGCCAGCGCACCTCACGGCGCGCGACGCTTCGCGCTGCTGCGCACGATCGCACACTACCTGCGCCCGTATCGCGTGCGTTCTGCGGTCGCGATCGCACAGGTGCTGTTGATCAGCGCGTGCGAGCTCCTGAAGCCGTGGCCGCTGAAGCTGATCGTCGACGACGTCGTCGGCGGGAAAGCGGTCGCCGTCCCGGGTATCGGGATACTCGCGGGACGGCCGCTCCTCGCCGCCGTGTGCCTCGGCCTCGTGCTCCTGTACGCGCTCCTCGCGGTCGTGAGCGTCGTGAACAACGCGACGACGATCGCGATCGGGCAGGGGATGGTGAACGACTTCCGCCTCGATCTCTACCAGCATCTGCAACGCCTCTCGCTGCGCTTCCACAGCGGGCGCGAGGTCGGCGACCTGCTCTACCGCGTCACCGCCGACACCTTCGCGATCCAGACCCTCAGCATGAACGGCGTCTTCCCCATCATCACCTCGACGACGATGTTCGTCGGCATGGTCGCCGTCATGCTGCGCATGGATTGGCAGCTGACGCTGGTCGCGCTCGCCATCTGCCCGCTGATCTTCTTCGGCATCTCGCGTATGGGACGGCGGATCACCGCGGTCGCAACCGACGCGCGCCAGAAAGAGAGCCATCTCTACTCGATCACGCAGCGCGGGATCGCCGCCATCCGCGTCATCCAGGCGTTCACGACCGAAGAGGAGGAGGCGCGCCGGTTCGCGACCTCGAGCGACGAGAGCCTGCGCGCGAATCTGCGCCTCTACATCCTGCAGACCGTCTACGCGTCGGTGATCAACGTCGTCGTCGCCTGCGGCACCGCGCTCGTCCTCTGGGTCGGCACGACGCACGTCCTCGCCGGCACGCTGACGATCGGCGAGGTGCTGGTGTTCACCACGTATCTCGCGTCGCTCTACGCGCCCATCAACAGCGTCAGTCAGACGATCGGCATGGTGCAGGGCGCGGCGGCCGGCGCGCGGCGCGTGCTCGAGATCCTCGAGACGACGCCGGACCTGCGCGACGGGCGGCTCGCGATCGACCCGACGGGGCTCCGTGGCGAGCTGCGCTTCGAACACGTCGCCTTCGAGTACGTTTCCGGACGGCGCGTTCTCCACGACGTCGACGCCACGGCGCGTCCGGGCGAGGTGCTGGCGATCGTCGGTCCGACCGGTGTCGGCAAGACGACGCTGGTGAGCCTCGTCGGCCGGTTCTACGATCCGGTCGCCGGCCGTGTCCTCCTCGACGGCATCGATCTCCGCGAGTATCGCCTGCGCGACCTGCGCGGCCGGATCGCGATGGTGCTGCAGCCGGCGCTCGTCTTCCCGACGACGCTGCGCGAGAACATCGCGTACGGGTCGCCGTTCGCGACCGACGAGGAGGTGGCGCGCGCGGCGCGCTTGGCGCAGCTCGACGGCTTCGTCGCCCGCTTGCCGCAGGGGCTCGCGACGGCGATCGGCGAGCAGGGCGCGACGGTCTCGGAGGGCGAGCGGCAGCGCATCACGATCGCCCGCGCCATCTTGCGCGACGCGCCGATCCTGATCCTCGACGAGCCGACTTCGGCGCTCGACGCCGAGACCGAGGCACTCATCATCGCCGCGCTCCGCGAGCTCATGGACGGGCGGACGACGTTCGTGATCGCACACCGCTTGTCGACGATCCGTCATGCCGATCAGATCCTCGTCCTGCGCGACGGTACGATCGCGGAGCGCGGCACGTTCGACGAGCTCGTCGACCGCGGCGGGGCGTTCACCCGCCTCTACGAGGCGCAGTTCGGAAAGCAGGCGAAGCGGGGAGCCGCCGTTTGACGGGCGGCAGACGAAGCGGGCGCGTCGTCGTGCTTGGAATCACGGCGCAGTATCCGATGGCGGGCGTCACCTGGCAGGCGATGCATTACCTCGCCGGGCTGCGCGCGCTCGGCTGTGACGTGTTCTACGTCGAGGACTCCGGCGCGCCGCCGTACGATCCGGCGAGCGGCGGCGTCGCGATCGATCCGTCGCCGAACGTCGCGTATCTGGCCACCGTCATGCGGCGCCTCGACCTCGCCGAGCGCTGGGCGTATTGGGACGCGCAGCGCGACGTCTGGCACGGGCTCGACGCCCCGCAGGTGCGCGCGCTGTACGGATCGGCGAACGCGATCTTCAACCTCTGCGGCGCGACGCGGCTCCGCCCCGAGCATCGCCAGGGGGCGCGGCTCTGCTACGTCGAGACCGATCCGATCTACGAGCAGATCCGGGTCGCGAACGGCGATGCCGACAGCATCGCCTTTCTCGCCGAGCACGACCTGCTCTTCACCTACGGCGAGCTGCTCGGGACGCCGTCCTGCACCGTCCCGGTCGAGCGCTTCACGTGGATCCCGACGCGCCCGCCGGTCGCGCTCGATGAATGGGCGCCGCGCGATCCGGGCACGGCCTACCGTACGATCGCGACCTGGGAGAACAAAGGGAAGAACGTCGAGTTCCGCGGCGAGACGTATCAGTGGACGAAGCACCGCAACTTCCTGCGCATGATCGACGTGCCGCGGCAGGCGCGCACCCGCGTCGAGCTGGCGATGGATCCGCTCGACGCCGGCGTGCGTGCCGACCTCGAGAGGCACGGCTGGACGCTCGTCGATCCGCGACCGATCTCCGCCGATGTCGATGCGTACCGCGGCTTCGTCGAGGGCGCGCGCGGCGAGCTGACAGTCGCGAAGGACATCTACGTGCGGCCGCGCAGCGGCTGGTTCAGCGATCGCAGTGTCTGCTTTCTCGCCGCCGGGAGACCCGTCGTCACGCAGGAGACCGGCTTCAGCGAGCGCGTGCCGTCGGGACGCGGTCTGCTCGCGTTCGCGACCGTCGAGGAGGCGGCCGCGGCGCTGCGGACGGTCGAGGGCGACTACGCGTCGCATGCGCGCGCGGCGCGCGAGATCGCGGCCGAGTACTTCGCCGCGGAGCGCGTGCTCGGTGCGATGCTCGACGCGGCCGGAATCGGGTAGAACCGCCGTCGTGCGCGTCATCGTCACCGGTCTCATCGCGACCTATCCCGTCGGGGGCGTCGCGTGGGACTACGTGCAGTACGTCCACGGGCTCGCAGGGCTGGGGGACGACGTCACGTACCTGGAGGATACGGGGCAATGGGTGTACTCGCCGGCGACGCAGACGTTCACCGACGACTGTCGCGAGAACGTCGCCCATCTCCGGCGCGTGCTGCGCCACCGCGACGGCGGCACAGTGCCGTTCGCGTTTCGCGATCCGCGGGGCAACCTGCACGGCATGGACGAGGGCGAGCTGATACGCCGCTGCCGCGACGCCGAGCTCTTCCTCAACGTCTCGGGCGCGTGTTGGCTGCGCGATCAGTACCGGGGCCGCGGTGTCGCGGCCTACGTCGATACCGACCCCGGTTACAGCCAAGCGAAGCTCGCCGCCGCAGACGCCGGGACGGCGGACGAACACGTGCGCTACTCGGCGGCGATGATCCGTCGTCACGACGTCTTCTTCTCCTTCGCCGAGAGCGTCGGCCGTCCCGAGTGCACGATTCCGACGGCTGGCATCACCTGGCACCCGACGCGGCACCCGATCGTCCTCGCCGACTGGCCGCTGCGCGACCCCCCCGCCGGCGGCGCCTATACGACCGTGATGTCGTGGAAGGTCGACGTCACCCCGCCTGCCGTCGACGGGCGGATCTATGGCGGAAAGAACGTCGAGTTCGCGAAGATCCGCGACTTGCCCGCTCGCACGACGGCTGCGCTCGAGATCGCGATGGCCGGCGCGGCGCCGGTCGCGGAGCTGCGCGCCGCCGGCTGGCGCGTGATCGACGCCCGCGACGTATCGGTGACACCCGAGGCGTATCGAGAATATCTCGCCGCGTCGCGCGGCGAGCTGAGCATCGCCAAGGAGGCGTACGTCGCGACCCGCAGCGGCTGGTTCAGCACCCGCTCGGCGTCGTATCTCGCCACCGGCCGGCCGGTGATCGTGCAGGACACCGGCCTCTCGGCCCACTACCCGACCGGCGAGGCGATCGTGCCGTTCCGCGATGTCGACGAGGCGGCGGCGGGGCTCGCCGCGGTGGAGCAGAAGTATAGCCGCCGCTGCGGCGCGGCACGCGAGGTAGCCGCCGGCGCGTTCGACGCCGGCACGGTGCTCCGTCGCCTGCTCGCCGACGCCGGGCTCGGGTGACGGCGATGGGCGCGCGCGTCGTCGTCGCCGGCTACTTGGTGCGCTATCCGCTCGGGGGCTACGCCTGGCAGGCGCTGCACTTTCTCGCCGGCTTCCGCGCCCTCGACTGCGACGTCTTCTTCTACGAGGACAGCGCCTACTACGCATACGCCTATGTGCCGGGCGCGCCGGCGATGCAGGCGGACGACTACTCGTACGGCGTGGGCCACGCACGCGCATTCTTCGCGGCGCACGGATTCGCCGACGCGTGGACCTTCTGGGACGCGGGCGCCGACCGCCATTTCGGCGCCGCGGCGGAGCGGACGCGGGCGACCCTCCACGACGCCGACCTCGTGGTGAACCTGGGCGGCGTGAATCGCGTCGCGCGCGCGCGCTGCCCGCGCGCGGTCTTCGTATACGTCGACCTCGACCCGGCCTACACGCAATTGCGGCTGCACGAGCGCGATCTGCTCCTGCGCACGATGGTCGAGGCGCACGACGTGCATTTCACCCTCGGCGAGAACATCGGCGCGGCGGGATGCCGTATTCCGGCGGCCGGAATCGCGTGGCGGCCGATTCGACAACCGGTCGTCGCGGATCTCTGGACGCCGCTCGCAGACGTGGAGGGCGCCGCCTACACGACGATCGGCAAGTGGGACAGCGCCGGCCGCGACCTCACGCTCGGCGGCGAGGTGTTCACGTGGCGCAAGCGGACAGAGTGGTTCCGCTTCCTCGACCTGCCGCGCCGCACCGGCGCGCGCTTTCGCGTCGCCGCCGACGTCGCCTCGACGCCGGACGATCTTCGCCGGCTGCAAGACGCCGGCTGGGAGGTCGTCGATCCGCTGCCGGTCTCGCGCGACCCCGACACGTACCGCGAGTTCATCCGCCGCTCGCGCGGCGAGTTCACCGTCGCCAAGGACGTGAACATCCGGCTCGCGAGCGGCTGGTTCAGCGATCGGAGCGCGTGCTACCTCGCGGCCGGCCGCCCGGTGGTGAATCAAGACACGGGATTCGATCGCGTGCTGCCGACGGGCGCCGGCCTCTTCAGCGTGCGCGACCTCGAGGACGCGGTCGCCGCCGTCGCCGCGATCGAGACCGGCTACGCACGTCACGCGCAGGCGGCGCGCGCGCTCGCCTGTGCCCAGTTCGACCCGGCGCACGTCCTCGCGCCGGTCGTCGCCGAGGCGCGATGAACCGCGCGTCGTTGATTGCGGTCGTGATGCTCGGCGCGAGCGTCGCACCGAGCGCGCGCGCAGCGCCGACTCTGCATCGCGCCGTCGAACCGGAGAGTGCCCGACCGGCAGCGCGCGACGCCTCGGACACGGCCGCGGACCCGGGAAGGAAGGTCGCGCCGACCGCGGAGCCCGGCGCCGGCGCGGCCGCCGCGCCGAGCCCCGGCGCGAGCGCGGCGCCCGATACGCGCCTCTTCGGCCCGACCGAGGAGAGCGCGCGTACGCGTCCGCCGAAGCCGACGATCACGTACTGGAAGGTCGCGATCTCGATGACAGTCGATCCGTCGACCACACCGGCGCACGTCCGCATGCTCGTGCCGCTCTCCGACGAGCGGCAAGCGATCTTGAGCCGCCGCATCCGCCCGAGCGCGTTTCATTTCGCCGAGCAAAGCGTCGGACCGAATCTGTGGTCGCGGTGGGAAGCGTCGGCGGTCAAACCGGGACACGGCGGCATCGAGTACAGCTTCACCGCGCGTACGACCGACGTCTGGATGGACGTGCCGCGCATTGCCGTGCACGCGAACCCGCCGCCGCCGTCCGGCGGCGACGACCTCGCCGCCACCCAAGAGATCCAGGCCGACAACCCGGCGATCCGCCGGCGCGCCGCCGCGCTCACGCGCGAGGCGACGCGCCTCGACGAGATCGCCTGGTCGCTCTTTCAGTACGCGGGCTCGTTTCTCCGTGCCGAGGCCGCCGAAGGGGCCGCCAACGACGCCGCGAGCGTCCTCGCCGCGGAGCGCGGCAACGCGACCGGCAAAGCGCGTCTGCTGGCCGCGCTCCTTCGCAGCGTCGGGATTCCAGCCCGGATGGTGGGCGGCGTACGCCTCGAGGACGCGGCGCGCAAGCGGACCACGCTCTCGTGGGTCGAGGCGTGGCTCGGCGGCGCGTGGGTGCCGTTCGATCCCGCCGGCAACAACTACGCCCACCTGCCGAGCAACTACCTCGCGCTCTACTACGGCGATCTGCCGCTCATCGAGCACACCGCGAGGCTCGGCGTCCACTACGAGATGCTGATGCACCAGGTGACACGCCAATCGCTGCTCACCGAAGAAGGCGAGGCGCCACCGCGCGGCGCCCACGCGCGCGAGGTGAGCTGGGAGAGCGAGCGCGTACGGACCTACGCCTTCTACGCCGAGCAGCCCGTCGCGTCCGTCGTGCTCATCACGGATCACGAGATTCCCGAAGGTGTGATCGCGCAGATCGTCGACGACGCGCGCGAGCGTGCGATCAGCATCGTCTTTCTGAATGCGCGCTTCGAGTCGCGGTACTTTCGCGAGAATTACCTGCAGCGCCTGATCGCCAACAACTTCGACGCGGTCGCCGAGGCGCACTTACTGCTGGTGTCGACGCGCGACGAAGCGGGGCTGTACGCGCTGCTGCAACTCGGCGAGCAGCGCGTGATGCTGCGCGACGCGCGTATCGTCATCGCCGGGAGCTTCCCGCGCATGGTCGGGCGCGTGCTCGGCGCGGTGCTCTACAAGCTCGTCGACCCCGGCGAGCTCGTCCTGGTCACGCCGGGGGCGCCGCTGCTGTCGCTGTGGAAGATGGCGCGCGCCAACCTGCTCGACGGCACGCCGATGGTCGAGGCCGCGGGGCTGTGGGACATTCACCCGCTCGTCATCGACGAGAGCGACGTGCGCCATCTCGTCGGCTGGCGGCGCTCGCTCGTCTCGGCGTGGTCGAAGGCGGTGCTGGCGCAGGTGCCGCTGCAGGCGATCAATCTCATTCTCGTCCTACCGGTGATCGCGTGCATCGTCGTGATCTTCCGCAACATCGTCGGCATCGAGACCTTCGGCACGTTCGCGCCGGTGATCGTCTCATTGGCGTTCCTCATGACCGGACTCACGTGGGGCATCATCATCTTTTGCGTGATCGTCGGCGTCGGCGTGGTGATGCGGAGCGCGCTGCAGTGGCTCCGCATCCAGCTCGTCGCTCGGCTCGCGATCCTGATCGCGATCGTGTCGGCGACGATGGCGGCGCTCACCGTGGGCGGGGCGTACTTCGGCGTCGGCGCGCTGTTGAACGTCAGCATCTTCCCGATGGTCATCATGTCGAACGTCATCGAGAACTTCACGACGACGCAGGTCGAGTCGGGGACGCGCGAGGCGCTGCGCCTCACCATCAACACGCTCGTCGTGTGCGCCGCGTGCCACGTCGCGATCGAGCGCGGCGGCGTGCAATCGATCGTCCTCTCGTATCCGGAGACGTTGCTCGGCGTCGTGGCGCTCGAGGTATTGATCGGCAAGTGGCGCGGTCTCAGGCTGCTCGAGTACGTGCGCTTCTACGATCTCGTCCGCCGCCAGCCCGACGCCGTCGCGACCGCAGCGGAGCGACCGCCGGAGAGGCGTTGAGCGGTTTCTGCGCGCGGCTCCGGCGGCTCCGGCGCGAGGCGCTCGGCATGAACCGCCGCAACCTCGCCTTCCTGGTGCCGTACAATCCGCGCGCGCTCTTCGGCGTCGTCGACCACAAGCCGAGCGCGAAACGGCGGCTCGCGGCCGTCGGGATTCCGGTTCCCGCGACGTACGCGACGCTCGCGATGCAATGGGATCTGCGCCGGCTCGGCGAGATCCTGGCGCCGCACCGCGACTTCGTGCTGAAGCCGGCGCGCGGCTCGGGCGGCGGCGGCGTCCTCGTGGTCGTCGATCGCGACGGCGACCGGTTCGTCAAGGCGAGCGGCGCCATGGTGACGCTCGCCGACCTCGCGGATCACGCGGCGGAGATCCTCGGCGGCGCCTTCTCGCTCCGCGGGCACGTCGACGAGGCGCTCATCGAGTATCGCGTGCACGCCGATCCCGTGCTCGGCGCGATCAGCCATCGCGGCGTTCCCGACGTGCGCGTCCTCGTCGTCCGCGGCGTGCCGGTGCAGGCGATGCTCCGCCTGCCGACGCGCGCGTCGGACGGCCGCGCCAACCTGCACATGGGCGGACTCGGCGTCGGCGTCGATCTCGCGCGCGGCGTGACGACGCACGGCGTCCTCGGCCGCAAGTCCGTGACGACGCATCCCGATCTCGCGACCTCGGTCGTCGGCGTCGCCGTGCCGCGCTGGGACGAGATCCTGACGATCGCGGCACGTTGCTACGACGCGGTGCGACTCGGGTTCCTCGGCGTCGACGCCGTCCTCGACGCGCAGCTCGGGCCGCTCGTGCTGGAGGTGAACGCGCGCCCCGGGCTGACGATCCAGCTCGCGAACGGCCGCGGCGTGCGACGGCGCATGGAGGAGGTCGCGCGCCGCGACGTCGACGGGCTCACGCCGTCGGAGCGCGTCGCGCTCGGCCGCGAGCTCGCGAGTGTCCCGAGTCAGAAGTCCGTTGCCAAAGGCGGGCGTGGATCGGCGGCGCTGGCAAGGCGCGACGACGAGGAATAGTTGGCGCTATTCCGAGGAGGAGCAACGCAGCCAGCGCCGTCGAGACGCGCCCGAATTTGGTGACGGACTTCTGACTCGGGACACTACGGTGTCCGGAGGCTCTGCCAGCCGCCGTCGCGCATGATAGCGCGATTCCGACGCCCGTGCGGCTCGTCGACGATGGTCGTACCGGGCTCCGCCGCGTCGTACGCGGCGTCGCCCGGGTACAGCACCGCCATGGAGCCGTCGACCTGCACCGGCTTCGGAAGGATCGGCGTCACGGTGCGGCGGCTTGCCTCGGCGATGATCTCCGCAGGCGTACCGAGAGCGGCGAGATCGTCGAGCGTGCGGACGGTGGGTGGCGCGAGGATCAGCTGTCCCGCTCGCGCCTGCTCCAGCGCGGCGCGCGGCGCCACCCACATCGTCGAGATCGTCTCGCGCTCGTCGTGGAGCGCCTCCTGGCCGGGCGGCACGACGGCGACGAAGAAGCGGGCGTCGTAGCGGCGCGGCACGTTGACCGGCGTGATCCAGCGGCTGAAGTAGTGGAGCACGTCGGTCGCGAGCTCGAGGCGCTCGGCGGCGACGATCGCGGCGAACGTCGTCGAGCCGGCGAGGAGAGCGGCGCGGTGATCGCGGAAGCGCCCGCGGGTCGTCGGCTCGTCGAGCCGCAGCAGCAGGCCGTCGCGACGCGCCAGCAGCAATCCAGCCTCCTCGAAGAGCTCGCGGATCGCGGCGACCCAGAAGGTCAGTGCCTTCGCCAGACGGGGCTCTCCCAAGCGGACAGTCGCGGCGGAGCCGCCGAGCGCCGAGGCGGCGTGGAGCGGCGCCGCGCCGTCCTCCGGGTCGACGACGCCCCCGGGGAAGACGTGCGCGCCGGCGAAGGCCCCGCTCGCGGCGTGGCGCTCGACCAGCAGGACGTCGCATCCGTCCGCGCGGTTGCGGAGGACGACGACCGTCGCGGAATCGCGTGGGAGGGCCGGCGACACTGACCGGGACAGTCCGAGAACCCCCGCCACCTGTCAAGAACTACGCCATCCGCGCGGTTTCCTTAGGATGGCCGTACGATTTTGCTTGACAGTCCACACCCCGAATTAATACCGTCCCTCCCGGCCCACGTAGATTGGAAACCCCGGGAGTGCCGTAGCTCTCGCCCTGGAAGGGGTGAGGAATCCCCGGAACATCGACCGCTTCGACATCGTGAGGAGGAGTCCATGAGATCACTCGTTCGCGTCGGCCTGTGTGCTGGCGTCATCGGCCTCGTCGGGATCGTCACGCCGGCTCATTTGTACGCGCAGTGCTCCGCGGGCGGCACGGTCTCGAACGTGAACGACTGCGTCGTGCCGAAGAAGGGGCCGGTCGACTGCCACGTCGAATGGGCGATCACGCCGCAGCCGCCGACGATCCCGCCGTCGACCTTCCCGACGGGCAAGATCAGCTGCATCGACAACGACCCCACGTGCGACGCAGATACGACGCCCGGGCAGTGCACGTTCCTGGTCGGCGCCTGCGTGAACGTCACCGATCCGCGGCTCACGTGCGCTCCGACCGACGCCGCCAGCTACATCCTGAAGCACCCGAGCGCGAAGGACGCCGCCAAGGCGAACAAGAATCCGTTCGGGTACGAGAACATGCACGCGCTCGTGACCGAGCTCGATTCCATCATCCCGAGCGCGACCGGTAACAACTGCAGCGCGCAAGGCCGGTTCGTCGTGCCGCTGAAGAAGGGCATCAACAAGGGCACCGGCAAGATCGCGCTCAAGGCCACCGACTCGGCGATGGCCACCGACTCCGACACGATCAAGTTCGAGTGTCTGCCCAACCCGAACATCGCGACCAGCGTCTGCGCGTCGGCGCGCCAGATCGCCTCGACGTCGGAGCTGATTGGCGGTCCGCTCGCGATGGGGAAGGTCGGCGACTACCTGATCGAGAACGACAAGGCCCGCTTCATCGTCCGCGACACCGGCCGCGAGTTCGGCTTCATGCTGACCTACGGCGGCCATTTGATCGACGCCGATCTGCAGCAGAAGCTCGGGCCGAGCACGCTCACGCCGCCGTATCCGCCGGGGCGCGACTCGTTCCAGGCGATCACGCCCCTCATCAACATCTCGTCGAGCGACAACCCGACGTCGATCACGGTCGTGAACGACGGCACGGCGGGCGGCCCGGCGAAGATCCGCACCGTCGGCCCCGACGACCTCTTCGACCCGATCGACCCGCGCGTCGCGATCATCGGGTTCTCGTCGTCGCTCTCGGTTCCAACGTCCGCGGTCGACGTCGATCTCCCGGTCACGATCTCGAACGACTACACGCTGAACTGCGGCGATGCCTTCCTGACGATGGAGACCACCATTCACAACAGCGGCGGCAGCGACCTCGACCTCTACGTCGGCGATTTCGCCAACGGCAGCGGGCAGCTGGAGCAGGTCGGCCCGGGTCTCGGGTTCGGCGACATTCCGATCCGGCTCGGCGATCGCGAGCAAACGACCGGCGCGCCGCCGCCGTACCATTGGGATTGGTTCGGGTTCTATGGATTCGGTAATTCGGACCTGCGCTCCTACGCGCTGATTCCCGCGGTGAGTTTCGGCACGAGCTCCTTCTCGCAATCCGGCGTGGTCGTCCCCGTCTACGGCAACAACCTGCTGAACGTGCTGCTGGGTGCGGACCCGAACAATCCGGGCAAAGAGAAGGGAAAGCTGCACGTCGCCGCGGGCGGCGACGCCACGTTCAAGCGATGGTTCGCGGTCAGCGACAACGGCATGGGTAGCGTTCTCGACGATCGCACGAGGCTCGCCGCGCGCGGCGAGCTGCCGCCGATCAAGACCGGGTACGTTCAGGGTGTCGTCACCGTCGCGGGTGCGCCGATCGACGGCGCGCGCGTCGTGATCGCCACGAGGCCGGGCACCGGCGGGAATCCGTTCGGGGTCACGGACGTGTTCGAGACGCGCGACGGCGGCTTCTTCCAAGGCAGCCTCCCGTCGGGCGATTACGTCGCGCTGGTGAAAGTCCCGGGGCATCGCTACGAGGGCGGTCTCTCGACGCCCACTCAGAAGCGGATCATGATCGGGAGCGGCACCACCATCGTCAACTTCGACGTGCCCGCGACGGGCTTCGTTCGCGTCACCGTGACCGACGGTGTCTCCGCGCTGCCGATCGCATCGAAGGTGTCGGTCGTCGGGCTCGACGCGACGCCGGATCCCGGCACCCACGAGTTCATCTCAGGGACGAATACCGAGCCCGCCAACCTCTTCGGCTACGACGCGCACGAGAAGCTCGTGATCTACGGCCTGCCGCAGGTGCACTTCACCGATCTCGGCGGCGACACCGGCACGTTCGCGCTGCAGCCGGGCTCGTATCAGATCGTCGTCTCGCACGGCCCGCGCTACTCGGTCTTCAAGCAGATGCTCACCGTCGTCCCCGGCACCGAGGCGTCGCCGCAGGTCGTGACCGCGAGCGTGGTACCGGTCGTCACCACGACCGGCTTCATCTCCGGCGACTTCCACGTGCACATGCTGCAGAGCCCGGACTCGGTCGTGAGCAACAGCGAGCGCATCGTGACGATGCTCGCCGAGGGCGTCGACTTCTTCGTCGCCAGCGACCACGATTTCGTGACCGACCTGACGGCCGACGTCGCCGCGCTCGGCGCCACCGGTGCCGTTAAGGCGGCCCTCAGCCAGGAGATCACCTACTTCGATAGCGGCCACTTCGGCGCCTATCCGTTCAACCCGGCGAATCTCCCCGATCCGACGAGCCATACGGGCGGCGCCCTCGACTGGGGTGACGCCACGGCATGGCGCTCCTCGCGAAGGGACCGCCGTTCAACGCCGTCGTCGTCCAGGCGAACCACTTCAACAGCGGCACGCTCGGCTACATGCGCATCCACGGCATCGACACCACCACCGTGCCGCCGCAATCGAGCGTCGACCCGAGCCAAATCCGCCTCGATCCGAGCATCACCAACACCTGGACCGACGAGCTCACCGCACTCGAGCTGTGGATCGAGAACAGCCGGTCGCAGGCGGCACTCACGCTCGGCGAGAACCTCGGCGACTGGTTCAACCTCCTCAACAACTGGAGCTCGGCGCCTGGTCACCAGCTGCTGCGCAAGACCGCGACCTTCGACTCCGACACCCACTCGACGACGATCGTGCAGGCGGGCGGACCGCGGAACATGATCGCCGACACCTCCGGCTCCATCGCCGCCATCGACCCGGTGACGGTTGCCAACCACATCAACGACGGCCGCAACATCGGGACGAACGCGCCGTTCCTGCAGGTGTCGATCGTCGGCGACGCCGGCGCCACCGCGTCGCATGCGCTCGGGTCGCCGTTGCTCGTCCCGGCGACGCTCGGGACGGCGGCGATCCACGTCGACGTCGCGAGCCCCGATTGGGCGGAGTTCGATCAGATCCAGATCTTCGTCAACAACGTGCCGTCGTGCACCACGACGTCGCCGAACTTCGTCGGCAGCACGAAGAAGCTGTGTCCGCCGGTCGCCGACTATACGCTCAACAAGGGCACCGATTTCACCGTCACCTCCGTACCGGTAAACGGCTCGACGCGGCTCGAGGCCCACGTCGTCAAGACGTTGAGCGGCGGCAGCCTGCCGGCTGGCGACGCGTGGGTGGTCGTCATCGTGAAGGGGACCGACGGCGTCTCGAAGCCGCTCTTCCCGATGGCGCCGCCGTCGATCTTCAAGAAAGCGTGCGCCCTCGATCCGTGTCACGGCTGCACCACGCCTGGTGACTGCGCGCCATTCCTCGGCTCGTGCAACGATCAGAATCTCACGACCGCAGACCTGGCCGACGGCAACCTCGGGCAGTGCGGTGTCACGTCGCTCGCGATCGCGAACCCGCTCTTCATCGATCGCGACGGTGACGGCCTCTACAAGGGGCTCAGCGTTCCCTGATCCGCATCCCGGCTGACTCTGAGCGGGGACGTTCCCAACCGGGGACGTCCCCGCTACAACTCTGCCGATGATCCATCGATGGCGGTCCTCCCCATTGCGGGGACCTCGGCACTTCGTGTGTCTGCTGGCGACGCTCGCAGGCCTCGCGGGCACGTCGCCGGCCAAGGCAGCGCCCGTCTTCGCGCTCGCGCACGACTCGACGCTCGTGCTCCGCGGCGTCGTCGACGACGTGAAGAGCTATCGCAACGACGCCTTTCTCGTCTTCACGATCACGCCGCGAACGGTGCTGAAGGGACCGGCGAAAGCCGGCGTCCCGATCCAGCTCGTCGAGGAGCGCGTGTTCGGCTCGGAGCCTCCGTATTTCGCGAAAGGCGCCGAGACCCTCGTCTTCGCCGTGCCGCTGCCGTCGTACTCGTACTATCGGCAGTCGCTGCCGCCCGGCGAGTACTGGCAGTGGACCGACCGCCACGACAACGCGCAGCAGATCGCGGCGCTCGCCGATCCGGAGGTCGCTGACGCCGTACGCGCATACCTCGCCGTCGAGCACACGCCCGAGAGCGCCGCGGCGGAGATCGGCCGCTTACTCGCCAGCGCGTCGCCGCGCGTCCGCAGCGACGCGCTCGATGCCGTCGAGCATCACCCCGACGTCGCCGCCGCGCTCGATCGCAGCGCGATGGCACCGCTCGTCGCGCTGTTCGGCGAGGAACGGGTGCCGGTCGCCGAGCGCGGCGCGATGCTCGTCCGGCTGGCGCGCGCCGGGGCGCCCGGAAGCGTCGTCCTCGCCGAGCCGCTGGTCTCGAAACCCGGTCCGCTGCAGGCGCCGGCGATCGAGGCGATGGTGGCGCTCCAGCGCCCGCTCCCCGAAGCGCGCCTGCTCGAGTGGTCGCGCAGCGAGGATCCTGCGTTGCGTCTCGCCGCCTTGCGTGGGTTGGCGCGATCGCGATCACGCGCCGCGCTCGATCGCTTCGCGGAAGTCGCCGCCTCCGAGAAAGATCCGGAGGTGCGTAGCGGCGCGATCACGGCGTTGGCGCAAGACGGCGATGCGATGGCGATCCCGATC
>WNFR01008386.1_pt1 | contig 20582 bp, 17 predicted proteins | sample 5400221 | NCBI WGS metagenome assembly WNFR01 (sample SAMN13153357, study PRJNA577476) | soil metagenome | isolation source: 40 cm soil under Madrone tree | place: USA:California | collected 2016-06-14 | reverse complement strand
TGCCGGCGTGCTTATAGCGGAACGGCGCGGGATTGCCGCCGCGCAGGCACGCCTTGATGGTTTGGGCGACATGACGTCCCTGCTGCTTGGCTGCCGGTGCAATGCCTGGGACCGGCTTTCCATCAGGACCTGCGATAACAACGGTATCGCCGATGGCGAAGATATCGGGATGGCCGGGAACGGTGAGATCGGGCAGCACTTGCAGGCGGCCGGCGCGGTCGGCCGGTACGCCCAGCCATTCGGCCGCGGGCGAGGCGCGCACGCCGGCAGCCCAGATCAGGGTCTTGGCTTGCAGCGTCTTGCCTCCATACACGACGCCATCGGCGCTGCATTCGGTGACGGCCTGTCCCAGCACGACTTCGACGCCGATGCTTTCAAGCGAGCGCTGCGCGTAAGCCGAAAGATCATCGGCAAAGCCCGCCAGCACGCGCGGACCGGCCTCGATCAGAACCACCCGCGCCTTGTGGGTGTCGATGTTGCGGAAGTCGGGCGGCAGCGTGTCCTGCGCCAGTTCGGCGATGGTGCCGGCGAGTTCGACGCCGGTCGGGCCGGCGCCGACAATGACAAAGGTCAGGAGCGCCGCGCGCCGCTGCGGATCGGTCTCGCGCTCGGCGCGTTCGAAGGCAACCAGAATGCGGCGGCGAAGCGTGGTGGCGTCCTCCAGAGTTTTCAGCCCCGGCGCGAACGGCTCCCATTCGTCATGACCGAAATAAGCGTGCCGCGCGCCAGTGGCGAGAATGAGGGTGTTGTACGGCAAGGCGTCACCATCCTCGAGCAGCACGCGCTTGCCTTGCGCGTCCACGCCGGTCACGGTGGCGTACAAGGTCGTGACCTCAGGGCGACCGCGGAACAAATAGCGGATCGGCCAGGCGATCTCCGAGGTCGCCAGCGATGCAGTCGCAACCTGGTACAATAATGGCTGGAACAGATGGTGGTTGCGCCGGTCGACCAATGTAATGCTGACCGGCGCACCGCCAAGCCGATAAGCCGCCTCCAGTCCGCCGAAGCCTGCGCCGACGATCACCACCCGATGGGGTTCTGCCGCTCGCGCCTGCTCTGTCGTCATGTGGAAGCCGCCCTCGGTTTCAGATTTCTCCGCACGTTTGATTTATGTAGGCGTTTAGGGGTTCCGGGCCAAGTCCGGGTTCCTAATTGATCGATAACGAAAACGTAACGTCAGCACCACCCGAAAATTCAGGATCACTGGCGTATTCGATGTCAGGCACTCCGCGGCGCCTGCGCAAGCTTCACGCGACGGCGCGCCGGCAGCCACAACCCCGCAACGGCTCCCAGTAAGGAAAGCGCGGCCGCAACCGTCATGGCCGCCGCAAAGCCCGCGCTGAAGGTCGCGGCTGAATCGACAGACCCCTTGCCGGAAAATACCGCCACCAAGGCGGCGATGCCGAACATGCCGCCGAGAAAGCGTCCCATATTGAAGACGCCCGACGCCTTGCCCATTTCGGCCACGGTGACCGAACTCAAAATCGCATTCTGGGCTGATGGCATCGCCATCGAAACGCCGACGCCTGCGAGAACCAGCGGTGCGATCAGGGTCGAATAGGCCACGCCGGGTGCGGCGATCATCGCGATCCAGCCAAGGCCGATAGCCTGCATCAGCAATCCAACCACGACCAGCGGCCGTTCGCCGGCTTTGTTGACGACAGCGCCGGCGATCGGCGCGGTGACGAACAGCGTCGCGGTCCAGGGCAATAACCGCAGGCCGGCGCCGAGAGGGCCATAACCCGAAGCGGTCTGCAGAAATTGCGGCAGCAGAAACAACACGCCGTACATCGCCGCATAAAACAGAAAGCTCGCGGCAATGCCGGCGGCAAACGCCCGCGACCGGAATAGCCGCATCGGTACCATCGGCGCGCGCGCACGCAGCTCCCAGACCACGAATGCCGCCGCCAACAGCACGCCCGCCGCGAGCGTGCTCATAACTTCGGTGCTGGTCCATCCCGCAACATTGCCGCGCAACACGCCCCATACCAGCGCCAATGCGGCGGCAGCGACAATCCACAGCCCCGGAATATCCAGCGCGGCCGCCGGTCCGAAACTTTCGCGAAGGCGCGCAAGCACTAGCGCGATGGCGATCAGGCCTATTGGAAGATTGATCCAGAAGATCCATCGCCATCCGAAACTCTCGGTGATGAAACCGCCGATGCCGGGGCCGACGATGAGGGCAAATCCGGTCACGCCGCTGAAGATGCCCAGCGCCCGTGCGCGTTCTTCCCTGGCAAAGGCGGCGCTCAGAATCGCCATCGCCAGCGGCATCACCAATGCGGCTCCGGCACCTTGAGCAAATCGTGCCGCGATCAGCCATCCGACGCTGCCGGAGAGCGCACATGCCACGGAAGAGAGGACAAACAGGGCGATGCCGGCGGCAAACATCCGGCGGCGACCGAAACGGTCGCCCAGCGCGGCGCCCGTCAGCAACAATACCGCGAAGGCCAGATTAAAGGCGTTGACCGTCCATTGCAGCGCCTCGACCGAGGCGGCAAAATCGCCGCGGATGGTGGCAAAGGCTGTCGTAATGACCAGCGCGTCCAGCGCCATCATGAATGATGCCAGTGCGGTCACGCCGAGCACCCAGCTTTTTCCCCGCTTATCGTAAGATTCCGGCATTGCTTCTCTCCGCCTGTCCATGGCCGCGTCATGCGGCGCCTTACGGCCCAGACGAAGCTGAAGCGGTAAAGGATGCGGTGCAAAATATTTTCCTTGCGGCCGAATCCTTTTGTTTGCGCCGAGCGTCTACGGGCCGAGACGCGGTGATCTCGCATCGCGGAACATGGAACGGAGAGAATGATGAAACGGACCTTGATCAGGTATAAGACAAAGCCGGATATGGCCGACAGAAACGCGGAGCTGATCGCCGGGGTGTTTGAGGAGTTGAAAGCGGCGAAGCCCGAGGGCGTTCGCTATCTCTCGCTGCGGCTCGACGACGATACTTTCGTGCATTTCGTCGAGACCGAAGCCGGCGACGGCAGCAGCGCCCTGCCGAAATTGGCTGCTTTTCAGGCATTTCAGAACGGGATTCGTGAACGTTGTGTCGAACCTCCGCTCGCCGGCGGCGTTACAATCGTCGGCAATTATCGAATGCTTGGTGAGCCATAAGCCATGGGTTCGAAATGCAGGAAGCAAAATGAAACTGGTCCCTGAACCATCGGGCGCCGCTGATATTGACGGCCTGCTCGCCGAGATGCGGCCGAAGCTGCATCGCTACTGCGCGCGCATGGTCGGTTCGGTGATCGACGGAGAGGACGTGCTGCAGGATGCCCTGATCAAGGCGGTGGAGTCGTTTCCATCCGCCGGTCCGATCGGCAATCCCGAGGGCTGGTTGTTCCGGATCGCACACAACACCGCGCTGGATTTTCTGCGCCGCCGCAGCCGCCAGGAAGCCCTCCGATCGGGCGAGGAGGTGGATATGATTGCCGACCCGGCCGATACCGTCAGTAGCCGTCAGATCGCAAGCGCAAGTCTTCGTACATTCATGCGCCTTCCGGTCGCCCAGCGCTCCAGCGTGATACTGATGGACGTGCTCGGTTGCTCGCTAAGGGAAGTCTGCGAGGTGATGGATTTCAGCCTCCCCGCGGCGAAAGCGGCGCTGCATCGCGGACGCACACAGCTCCGGGAACTGGCTGACGAACCGGACGATCTGCCGCATCAGAAATTGTCGGACGCCGATCGCGATCGCCTCGGCGCCTATGTCGCGCACTTCAACGCGCGGGATTTCGACGCGCTCCGTGCCATGATCGCGGACGATGTGCGCCTCGACCTCGTCAACAAGACGCGCCTGAACGGCAAGGCCGAGGTTTCCAGATATTTCGGAAATTATTCGAAGATCGGGGATTGGCATCTGGTGCCCGGGCTGGTGGAAGGACGCCCCGCCGTCCTGGTGTTCGATCCCAACCAACCGGGCTCAGCGCCGAAATATTTCATGCTGCTGCAGTGGTCTGCCGACAAGATCGCAACCATCCGCGATTTCCGCCACGCGTCCTACATCATCGATGGTGCTGAATGTCTCATTTGATTAGCTGCGATAAGGAGGACGGAGATGACAAGCAACGCAATTCCTCATCCGCCAATTGTCTCCCGCGACCAGTGGCTCAGCGAACGGAAAAAACTTCTCGCGCACGAGAAGGAGCTCACCAAGCAATACGACCGCGTCAGCGCCGAACGGCGCCGGCTGCCGATGGTCAGAATCGACAAGAACTATTTGTTCGAAAGTCCGGGCGGCGAGCAATCTCTCAAGGATCTTTTCGAGGGCCGCCGGCAGCTTGTGATCTATCACTTCATGTTCGATCCCTCATGGGAGAAAGGCTGCACGGGCTGCACGGCTTATGCGAACGCCATCGGTGATCTCAGCATGCTGGACGAATGCGACACCACGTTCGTCATGGTGTCCCGCGCGCCGCTTTCCAAGCTCGAGGCCTACAAGGAGCGGCAAGGATGGCGCTTCCCGTGGGTTTCCTCGTTCGGCAGCGCGTTCAATTACGACTTTCACGTCACCAATGACGAGAAGGTTGCGCCGGTCGAATACAATTATCGAAAGAAGGCCGAGCTGGAAGCCAACAAAGTCCCCAACGCCATCGTGGGAGAAGAGCACGGCCTCAGTGTTTTCTTCCGCATCGGCGACGACGTCTTTCACACCTATTCGGCCTACGCGCGTGGCACCGAAGCCCTCACGGATTCCCGTGCGCTGCTCGACATGACGCCCTATGGGCGGCAGCAGGATTTTGAGGACTCGCCGCCGGGCTGGCCGCAAAGGCCGACCTATGGATAGGTCGAGTTGACAACGGCGGGCATCGGGCTCGGGTAAATATTCGCGCGGGCGAACTGCCCACCTGAATGTCTGGTCGGGTTCAGACCGGCCTGCATGAGGGCCAATCGCGGCCCCCCGCAACCAGAACTATAATTCTTGCCATCAGCGCCTTATACGAATTATGGTGCATAAGTACTTGCATTGAGCCGAAGGTTCTAAGGCGAGGCCTTCGGTTCTTGCTTGCTGCTGACCTGTGATCTCGCGCACAAAGCACGCACCCGAGAAAAGAGGCCCGACAACGGAGCGGAGAGGCTCCCCGGTCGGGGCAGGTCAATTGTCTCGCGGCATAGTAAATTGAGGGAACGAAATATGAGGACGGCATTCTGGCTGGCGGGCGCTACGGTTCTGGCGTTGGCAAATCCCGCCAAAGCGGCGGATTCCATCAAGATCGGGTTTGTCAGCACCTTCAGCGGTCCGACCGCCGTGATCGGCAACGACATGCGCAATTCGTTCGAGCTTGCGCTCGATCACTTGGGCCGCAAGATGGGCGGCAAGCCGGTCGAGGTGATTTACGAAGACGATCAGCAGAAGCCTGATGTCGGCAAACAGAAGACCGAGAAGCTGGTGCAGTCCGACAAGGTGGACTTCATCGCCGGCTATATCTGGTCGAACGTGCTGTTGGCCTCGCTCAAGACCGCGGTCGATTCGCAGACCTTCCTCATCAGCGCCAACGCCGGACCATCGCAACTCGCGGGCGAATTGTGCTCGCCTTATGTGTTTTCGACGTCCTGGCAAAATGATCAGACCCCGCAGGCCATGGGCCTGTACATGAATCAGAAGGGGATAAAGTCGCTGTTCCTGATCGGCCCGAACTATGCCGCCGGCAAGGACATGCTCGCCGGCGTCAAGAGCACGTTCAAGGGCCAGGTAGTGGGCGAGGAATATACGGTGTGGCCGAGCCAGCTAGACTTTTCCGCCGAGTTGTCGAAGGCGCGCGCGTCGAAGGCGGAGGCGATCTTCGTGTTCTATCCGGGTGCGGCCGGCGTGCAGTTCCTCAATCAATATGCACAGGCCGGCATCAAGCAGCAGATACCGCTCTACACGGCCTTCACCATCGACGAATTGTCGCTACCGCTGCAGAAGGAGAACGCACTCGGCGTTCCCGGCGCGCAGGAGTGGGTGAACGATTTGCCCAATGACGAGAACAAGCGGTTCGTCGCCGACTACCGCAAGAAATCTCCCGGCCTGCGCCCAAGCTTTTACGGCGCACAATCCTATGACGCCGCGCAACTGATCAACAGCGCCGTGGTGGCGGTGAAGGGTGACTTGAGCAAAAAGGACGCGATGAAGGCGGAGATGGAGAAGGCGAATTTCAAGTCGCTGCGCGGCCCGTTCAAATACGGCAACAACCACATCCCGATCCAGAATTTCTATCTGCAGGACGTGGTGAAGGATGCCGACGGCCAACTCTCGCTGAAAACCGTCGCCACCATCGTCAAGGACGACCAGGACCGCTTTCACGACAAATGTCCGATGAAGTGATCGGCGCGTCAAATGCAGCGGCAGCGCTTGTGCGCTGCCGCGCGATTTGCTGCGCAAATCGACCTCTCCCCGTCGGGGAGAGGTGAACTGAACGCGGATAAGTCGATTCAATTAAGACCATCCTGCTTTAGGCAATTTCCGAACGATCCATGCTGCTTGTCGTCGAACAATTCCTGAATGGACTGCAGTTCGGCCTGCTGCTGTTTCTGCTGGCGGCGGGATTGACGCTGGTCTTCGGCATCATGGACTTCGTCAATCTGGCGCATGGCTCGCTTTACATGATGGGCGCCTACTTCGCGGCGACCTTCGTGATGTGGACGGGGAATTTCGTCATCGGCGTGATGCTCGCGCTCGGCGCGACGCTGCTGCTCGGCATCGTGCTGGAATTCGCGGCACTTCGGCACTTTTACGGCCGCGATCATCTCGATCATGTGCTGGCGACGTTCGGGCTTATCCTGTTCTTCAATGACGCTGTGCGGCTGATCTGGGGTCCGGCGGGTCTTGCGCTGCCGCTGCCCGCCTGGCTGACAGTGCCGATCCAGATTATGCCCGGCGTGTTCTATCCGAGCTATCGCCTGGCTATCATCGTCGTCTCGCTCCTGGTCGCGGCCTTTCTCTATATGGTGGTGATGCGCACGCGGCTCGGCATGCTGATCCGCGCCGGCGCGTCCAACCGGGAAATGATCGGTGCGCTCGGCATCAACATCAAGCTGCTCTACACCCTGGTGTTCGGGCTCGGCGCAGCACTTGCCGGTCTCGCCGGGCTGATGCAGGCGCCAATCTTGACCGTCCAGATCGGGATGGGCGAAAACATCCTCATCCTCGCCTTCGTCATCATCGTGATCGGAGGGATCGGCTCCATCCGCGGCGCGTTCCTGGCCGCGATCTTCGTCGGGATCATCGATACGCTGGGCCGCGCATTCCTGCCCGACCTGCTGCGCCAAATCCTGAGTTCGACCGCCGCTTCGACCGCAGCCCCCGCGCTCTCCTCGATGCTGATCTATCTCTTGATGGCGATGGTGCTGGTGGTGCGGCCGGAGGGGCTGTTTCCGGCCAGCCGCCGATGATCGCTTCGCTCAACCCCCGTAACGCGATCGTGGCGCTGGTGAGCGCCGGCCTGTTATTGCTTCCGCTCTATTCGTCGATGACCGGAAACATCTTCGTGCTGACGCTGTTCACCCGCATCGTCATTTTCGCGCTGGCCGCGACAAGCCTTAATCTCATCATGGGCTATGGCGGGATGATGAGCTTCGGTCACGCCGCCTATCTCGGGATCGGCGGATATGCGGTCGGCATTCTAGCGCACGAAGGCATCGGCTCGGGATTCCTTCAGTGGCCGGTGGCGCTTGCGGCGTCGGCGCTGTTCGCGCTCGTCATCGGCGCGCTTTCGCTGCGCACTCGCGGCGTCTATTTCATCATGATCACGCTCGCCTTCGCGCAGATGGCATATTACGTCGCATCCGGGCTTGCCCGCTACGGCGGGGACGACGGCCTGACGATCTACAAGCGCAGCGATTTCGGTGGCCTCATCGATCTGTCAGGCCGCGTGCAATTCTATTATTTCTGCCTCGCCTGCCTGTTCGGCGGGATTTATCTGATCTGGCGCATCGTCAATTCACGCTTCGGCCTGGTCGTTCAGGGCTTGCGCTCCAACGAACTGCGCATGCAGGCCATCGGGTTTCCCGCTAACCGATACCGGCTTGTTTGCTTCGTCATCGCGGGCACAATGTGTGGTCTGGCGGGTGCGCTGCTCGCCAACAACACGGACTTCGTCAGTCCCGCCGTGATGTACTGGACCCGCTCCGGCGATCTGATGATCATGGTCGTTCTCGGCGGGATGGGCTCGCTGTTCGGCCCGGTAATCGGCGCGATCGTTTATCTCGTGCTGGAAGAGGTTTTGTCGCAGGTAACGGAATATTGGGCGCTCATTATGGGTCCGCTTCTGCTGCTGATCGTGCTGTTCGGGCGCGGCGGCATCATCGGGCTGCTCGGGAGGCTGCGTCGTGCCTGACCCCTTGCTCCGCGTTGAAAATCTTGTCCGGCGATTTGGCGGCATAGTCGCGACCGACAACCTCTCGCTGGATGTTGCGAGGGGGGAATTGCACGCGATCATCGGGCCGAACGGCGCCGGCAAGACTACGCTGATCAGCCAGTTGACCGGACAGCTGCTTCCGAGTTCCGGCACCATTCGTTTTGCCGGCCAGGACATCACCCGCCTGCCGGCCTACCGGCGCAGCGCGCTCGGGCTGGCGCGGTCGTTTCAGATCACGTCGCTGCTGCCAGACTTCACCGCATCAGACAATGTCGCGCTGGCGGCACAGGCCCACGACGGTCACTCGTTTCATTTCTGGCGCAACGCTCGAACCGAGAGCCACTTGCGCAAGGCCGCGCTGGCCGCATTGGATCGGGTTGGACTGGGTAGTCGCGCCGAAGCCGTCGTATCGGAATTGAGCCACGGCGAGCAGCGCGAACTCGAGCTTGCGGTCGCGCTCGCCACCAAGCCGCAATTGTTGCTGCTCGACGAACCGATGGCGGGACTTGGCATCACGGAATCGGCGCGCATGGTGAAGCTGCTCAGGGAGTTGCGGCGGGAAGTCACCATCGTCCTTGTCGAGCATGATATGGACGCGGTGTTCGCGCTCGCCGACCGCATCACCGTTCTTGTCTACGGACGCGTCATCGCGTCCGACGTGCCGGCGGCGATCCGGCAAAATGAAGAGGTCCGGCGCGCCTATCTCGGCGATCAGCATGTGGTGACCCGCCATGGCTGACGCAGCGCCCTTGCTTGAAGTCGATGGCATCGAGACCTGCTATGGCTTGAGCCAGGTGCTGTTCGGCCTGTCGCTGTCGATCCGGAACGGAGAGATGGTGGCGGTGATGGGTCGCAACGGCATGGGAAAAACCACGACGATAAGGTCCATCATGGGGCTGACGCCGGCGCGCGCGGGCGTGATCCGTTTCGCTGGACATGACGTTCGCAGTCTTCCCTCGTTTCGGATTGCCCAGTTGGGAATTGGCCTGGTCCCTGAGGGGCGTCAAATATTTCCCAACCTCACAGTCCGCGAGAATCTCGTCGCCGCTTCCGGCAATCGTCTGGGCAATCGCGATCCATGGACGATCGAAAAGATCCACGCCCTGTTTCCGCGACTGGCCGAGCGAGGAACCAATATGGGCGGCACGCTTTCAGGCGGCGAGCAGCAGATGCTGGCGATCGGCCGCGCGCTGATGACCAATCCGCGTCTCCTCATCCTGGACGAGGCCACCGAAGGCCTCGCGCCGCTGATCCGCGAGGAAATCTGGAGCTGCCTGTCGATGCTGAAAGCGCGCGGCCAATCGGTCCTGGTGATCGACAAGAACGTTGAGAATCTCACGCGCATTGCTGACCGGCATTACATCATCGAGCGCGGCCGCGCGGTGTGGAGCGGCACGTCGCCGGAGTTGATCGCAGAGCCCGATCTGCAGCATCGGTATCTCGGGGTTTGAGCGCGGGCTCGCCTCTTTCCTTGTCATTCCGGGACCGTTGCGGTTCAAGGCAAGCGGATCCCGATCCAACCTTACGTTGTGAAACGGCTGGAATTCTGCATAGTTTGAGATGGACGGAATCAGGCCAAGTCGAGACCAATAACGCACAGATCGAAGGCGGCGGTGACGTGAAAAGCTCAAGCATTCTTATTACCTCCGTGCCACCCGGCGAGGCCCCGTTGTGGGTGCGCGAGAAGTGGGTCGGCCTTGAGTTGCCGGTGCGCTATTCGGTTCCCAAAATCTGGCTCACCTGCGGCATCCTGTCAGCGCCCTCGACGCGGTTGGGCCAATTGTGGTGGATTTTGCGCGAATGTGCCTCAATACGTCGCGCCAAAACGTTACCTGGTATTTCACGAGTGCGCCTGCCGAGTCGTTGACGCATAGTGAGGCGCGACTGCAGCGTGGTCCGCTACAGTGCTTCGGGGCGCCGAAGTCACCCTCGCGCGAACATCCGGGCATCTTGCTCCAGCACCGGCGCCACCACCTCGATCAAACGCGCAGCCGCCGCGTCCACCGCGAGACCCGCGGTGTCGACCACGGCGGAGGCGCGGGCATAAAGCGGCTCGCGGCTGAGCAGGATGGTGCGCAACTCGGCCATCGCCGAGCGATCGTCCGCCATCGGGCGCAAGTCGCCCTGGCGGCGCACCCGCGCCATGTGTTCTTCCGGCTCGGCCTTCAGCCAGATGGTGTAGAACGACGACAGGATCAGGTCGAAGGTCAAAGGCTCGGAGACGATGCCGCCGCCGGTCGCCAGCACCATCAGCTCTTTTCGGGCCAGCAATTGTCCGAGTGCCGTCTGCTCCATGCGCCTGAAACCTTCCTGGCCGTAGAGCGCGATGATCTCGGCGACCGAGAGTCCATTCTGCGCCTCGATCTCCTTGTTCAGCTCGACAAAACTCCAGCCGATTTTGTTTGCCAGCATTTTGCCGAGCGTGGACTTGCCGGCGCCGCGTAGCCCGATCAAGGCGATGCCGGCAAACGACATTGGCCGCTGCGCCGCGCCGTTAGCGTGGCCAGCGAGAACGCTCCTGGCCTGCGCGATCTGGTTCGGCGTCGCCTGGCGCAGGAGGTCGCGAATAACCGGCCAGTCCGGCGCAGGTTCGTTTGCCGGTATGAGGTCTTCGAGATGTGCGGCCATCGCGTTCGAAACCCGGCGCAGCAGCACGATCGAGACATTGCCTTTGCCGCTTTCGAGCTGGGCGATGTAGCGTTCAGAAATGCCGGAGACTTTTGCAAGCACCTTTCGCGACATGCCGCGTAGCGCGCGCATGGTGCGAACACGCTGGCCAAGCTGTTCGAGAAAGCCGGCTTCTGGATCGGGATTTTCGGTCATATCTCCCCGTTCGGTGTTTGCCGCGAACGTTGGCTACCGCATTCCGGAAACATAATTCCGATACGGATTGACAGCAAGCGCGCTTGGTGGCCTTCTAAGAATTATAATTCAGAAAATTTGGGAGGAGAGGCGTCGTGACACGCTTGGCTAATGGACACGCGGCATGACCGCCGGTTCCTACAACGCGGTGACCTGGCTGCTCGATCGCAATATCGACGAAGGGCGGGCGGAAAAACTCGCGTTCACCGACACCGTTTCCGACCTGACCTATGGCGGCCTGCAGAAGCAAACCTGCCGCGTCGCCAACATGCTGCGCCGGCTCGGCGTGCGCCGCGAAGAGCGGGTCGCGATGATCATGCTCGACACGGTCGATTTTCCAATCGTGTTTCTCGGCGCGATCCGCGCCGGCGTGGTACCGGTGCCGCTCAACACGCTGCTGACCTCGGATCAATATGCCTATGTGCTGGCGGATTGCCGCGCCCGGGTGCTGTTCATTTCCGAAGCGCTGCTGCCGGTCGTGAAGGATATGCTCGGGCGGATGCCGGATCTCGACCATGTCATCGTCGCCGGCAACGATGCGCACGGCTACAAAAAACTATCCGATGAGATCGCAAGCGAGAGCGATTCATTTACCACCGTCGCGACCCACGCCGACGAGCCGGCGTTCTGGCTGTATTCCTCCGGCTCGACCGGCATGCCCAAGGGCGTGCGTCATCTGCATTCCAATCTGGCCGCGACGGCGGACACCTATGCCAAGCAAGTGCTTGGCATTCGCGAGGACGATGTCGGACTGTCGGCGGCGAAACTGTTTTTCGCCTACGGCCTAGGCAACGCGCTGACCTTCCCGATGTCGGTCGGCGCCGCCACCGTTCTCAATTCCGAACGTCCGACACCGGCGACGATGTTCGCGCTGATGAAAAAATACAATCCCAGCATCTTTTTCGGTGTGCCGACGCTGTTCTCCGCGATGCTGAACGACGAGACGCTGAAGAACGAGCGTGGCGGCACACGCTTGCGAATCTGCACCTCCGCGGGTGAGGCGCTGCCGGAGTCGGTCGGCAACAGCTGGAAGGCACGCTTCGGCGTCGATATTCTCGACGGCGTCGGTTCGACCGAGCTGTTGCATATTTTTCTCTCGAACGCGCCGGGCGATATCAAATACGGCTCGTCGGGGCGTCCGGTGCCGGGCTACAAGGTGCGGCTCGTAAACGAGGCCGGTGTCGATGTCGCTGATGGCGAGGTCGGCGAACTCCTGGTCGATGCTCCCTCGGCCGGCGAAGGCTACTGGAATCAGCGCAGCAAAAGCCGCAGGACATTCGAGGGCCACTGGACCCGCACCGGCGACAAATACATTCGCGACGCCGACGGACGCTACACCTTCTGCGGCCGCAGCGACGACATGTTCAAGGTGTCCGGCATCTGGGTGTCGCCCTTCGAGGTCGAGAGCGCGTTGATCACCCATCCGGCGGTGCTCGAAGCCGCCGTGGTGCCGGAAGCCGATCCGGAAGGATTGCTGAAGCCCAAGGCGTTCGTGGTGCTCCGAGCGGACGCCAAAACCGACGGACTGCACGAGGCGCTGAAGGAGCACGTCAAGCAGAAGATCGGCGCGTGGAAATATCCGCGCTGGATCGAAGTCGTCGATAGCTTGCCGAAAACCGCGACCGGAAAAATTCAGCGGTTCAAGTTGCGGGATGGGGCGTAAGCCCGTGATGTTGGAGCAACCTCTGGTTCGCGATGCAGCGCTAGCTCGTTCCCTCCCCCCTTGTGGGGGAGGGTTAGGGAGGGGGGTGAGCCACAGACACCGAATTCGCGGCTACCCCCCTCTCCAGCTCTCCCCCACAAGGGGGGAGAGAGCACACCGCGCGATGCCGCGAGGCGGGCGAGCGACATGACCGCTCTCTCCCCCACCGGCTTCCTCAAGATCGGCGCTTCCGATCTCGAATATCGCATGATCGGTCCCGCGCCGGATGAGGCGCCGATCATCGTCATGCTGCACGAGGGCTTAGGCTCAGCCGGGTTGTGGGGAGATTTTCCGGACCGGCTTCAGGCCTTAACCGGCACCGGTGTGTTTATCTATTCACGCGCGGGCTATGGCGCCTCAACGCCGGTGACGCTGCCGCGCCCGCTCGACTACATGCACATTGAGGCGCTCGACATTTTGCCTGATCTGCTCGGCAAAATAGGCTTTCGCCGGGGCCTTTTGCTCGGGCATTCCGACGGCGCTTCGATTGCGGCGATCTATGCCGGCTCCAATCAGGATCACCGCGTGCGCGGGGTCGCGATGATCGCCCCGCATTTCGTCGTGGAAGATATTTCGGTGACGTCGATCGCTGAGATCAAGAAAGCCTACGAGATGACGGATCTCAGGGCGAAGCTGGCGCGCTGGCATAAAGACGTCGATAACGCGTTCCACGGCTGGAACGGCGCGTGGCTCGACCCGCGGTTTCGTAGCTGGGATATTTCAGAATATCTGGCCTACATCCGGGTGCCGGTCGCGATCTTGCAAGGCGCCGACGACCAGTATGGGACTATCCGCCAGATCGAGATCGCCCAGGAAGAATGTTATTGTCCGGTCGATGTGACGATCATTCCCAGTGTCGGACATGCGCCGCATCGTGAAGCGCCGGAGGCGACGCTCAATGCGATCTCGGAATTTGCAAGACGCATTTTGTACACGCACGAAGGCTCGCGGGAACAGGCTGCATAAAGCGCTGGTCGCGGCGATCAGCGTTCCTTCCCCGGCCGCCTTCAACCTTTCGCTGCCAGGTTGGGCCTATGTCCCCGGCCAAATTGTTGCAGTCGTCGTGGTCCAAGGCCGATTGGGTGACGATCGGCGCCGTCGGCCGAAGATGAAACAAAATGCATATTTTTCCATTATAGGCTGGACCTCCGCCAAAACATGCATTATTGTGCATGAGATCAATCGTCGCAGCTCAAGGGTGGCCCATGGCCGGTGAAGATCGCGTCCTCACTGGTGGCGCGAAGCACATCGATTTCCAGACCGATCCGTCGCGCTACCGGCATTGGAAGCTGGATATCGATGGCGATGTCGCGACGCTGACCATGGATGTCGACGAGAACGGCGGGCTGTTCGAAGGTTATCAGCTCAAGCTGAATTCCTACGATCTCGGCGTCGATATCGAACTGGCGGACGCGGTGCAGCGGCTGCGCTTCGAGCATCCCGGCGTGAAGGTGGTGCTGCTCCGCTCCGGCAAGAATCGCGTGTTCTGCGCCGGCGCCAACATCCGCATGCTGGCGGGCGCTACCCACGCCCACAAGGTCAATTTCTGCAAATTCACCAACGAGACCCGCAACGGCTTGGAGGATTCCAGCGAGAATTCCGGGCAGCGCTTTATTACCGTCGTCAACGGCACCGCGGCCGGCGGCGGTTATGAACTGGCGCTGGCGACCGATCACATCATCCTCGCCGACGACGGCGCGGCGGCGGTGGCGTTGCCGGAAGTGCCACTGCTGGCGGTATTGCCGGGCACCGGCGGACTGACGCGCGTCGTCGACAAGCGCAAGGTGCGTCGCGACCACGCCGATTATTTCTGCACCATCGAGGAAGGCATCAAGGGCAAGCGCGCGGTGCAGTGGCGCCTCGTCGACGAGATCGTGCCGAACAGCAAGCTCGAGGCCAAAGCCGCGGAGCGCGCAAGGGAATTCGCCGCCGCCTCGAAGCGCAGCGGCAACGGAAAGGGCATTTCGCTTAACCCCCTGACGCGCAGCTTCGACGACAGCGGCATCCGCTATGGCCTTGTCAGTGTCGATATCAATCGCGTCGAGCGCATCGCCACCATTTCGATCAAGGCGCCGGACGCAAGCCCGCCCGCCGATATCGACGGCATGATGGCGCAAGGCGCATCGTTCTGGCCGCTGCAGGTGGCACGCGAACTCGATGATGCGATCCTTCATTTGCGCATCAACGAACTCGATACCGCGATGCTCGTGTTCAAGTCGCACGGCGAGCGCACGAATGTTCTGGCCTGCGATGCCTTTCTGGAGGCCAACAAGGCGCACTGGCTGGTCAACGAAATCAGGCAGTACTGGAAGCGGGTGCTGAAGCGTATCGACGTCACCTCGCGCACGCTGGTGGCGCTGGTCGAGCCGGGCTCGTGTTTCGTCGGCACGCTGGCCGAACTCGTGTTCGCCGCCGACCGGTCCTACATGCTGATCGGCCAGAAGCAGGGCGACAACCGCGCTCCGCCGACCATCGAGCTGAGCGCGATGAATTTCGGACCCTACCCCATGAGTCACGGCCTGACGCGGCTGCAATCGCGCTTTCAGGCCGATCCTTCGGATCTGGACCGCGCGCAGGAGAGGATCGGCGAGGCACTCGATGCCGCGCAAGCCGAGCAGCTCGGCCTCGTCACCTTTGCGCTCGACGATATCGACTGGGATGACGAGATCAGGGTGTTCTTCGAGGAGCGCACCAGCTTTTCGCCCGATAGTCTTACCGGCATGGAAGCCAACTTACGCTTCGTCGGGCCCGAGACCATGGAATCTAAAATCTTCTCGCGCCTGACGGCGTGGCAGAACTGGATCTTCCAGCGCCCCAACGCGGTCGGCGAGGAGGGCGCGCTCAAGCGCTACGGCACCGGCCAGAAGGCGCAGTTCGATACGACGCGGGTTTAGTGACTTTTGTTGCGTCCTGGCCGGGCAAAAGTGCGAAGCGCGTCTTCGCGCTGGATGTCCCGGCCATGACGGCTTTTCTTTTCAGTGACGAAGGGAAGACGTGGATGCCCGGGACAAGCCGGGCATGACGGAAAATGTCTCCAAGGAGCGCGCCATGAACGTGGACATCATGAAGGTCGATTACAGCACCAAGATTCCCAACAACGTGAATCTCAGCGAGGATCGGCAGGTGCTCAAAGCGCTGGAAGGCTGGCATCCCGGTTACATCGACTGGTGGAACGACATGGGGCCGGACGGCTTCCAGCAATCGCTGGTATATCTGCGCACGGCCTACTCGGTCGATCCGCGCGGCTGGGCCAAGTTCGACTATGTGAAGATGCCGGATTATCGCTGGGGCATCCTGCTCGCGCCGCAGGAGGAGAACCGCGTCATACCGTTTGGCCAGCATTACGGCGAGCCGGCGTGGCAGGAAGTCCCGGGCGAGCATCGCGCCATGCTGCGCCGCCTGATCGTGATCCAGGGCGACACCGAACCGGCATCGGTCGAGCAGCAGCGCCATCTCGGCAAGACCGCGCCCTCGCTCTACGACCTGCGCAACCTGTTCCAGGTCAATGTCGAGGAAGGCCGCCATCTCTGGGCCATGGTCTACCTGTTGCAGAAATATTTCGGCCGCGACGGCCGCGAGGAGGCCGACGATCTGTTGCGCCGCCGCTCGGGCGATGCCGATTCGCCGCGCATGTTAGGGGCCTTCAACGAGGCGACGCCGGACTGGCTGTCGTTCTTCATGTTCACCTATTTCACCGACCGCGACGGCAAGATGCAACTGCATAGTCTCGCCCAGTCCGGCTTCGATCCGCTGTCACGCACCTGCCGCTTCATGCTCACTGAAGAGGCGCATCACATGTTCGTCGGCGAGACCGGCATCAGCCGCGTGGTGCAGCGAACCTGCGAAGCGATGAAGGCCGCCGGCATCAGCGATCCCTTCGATGTCGCGAAGGTGCGCGCGCTCGGAGTGGTCGATCTTCCGACCATTCAGAAGAAGCTGAACCTGCACTACACGCTCTCGCTCGATCTGTTCGGCTCGGAGGTTTCCACCAATGCGGCGAACGCCTTCAATGCCGGCATCAAGGGTCGCTACCACGAGACGCAGATCAAGGACGATCACCGCCTGCAGAACAGTACCTATCCCGTTCTCAAGCTGGTGAACGGCGAGATCAAGCGCGTCGACGAGCCGGCGCTGACCGCGCTCAATATGCGGCTGCGCGACGATTATACGCAGGACTGCATCAAGGGCCTGCTGCGCTGGAACAAGATCATTTCGCTCGCCGGCTACGACTTCAAACTGACGCTGCCGAACGTCGCGTTCCATCGCCAGATCGGCGAATTCAAGGATATCCACGCCACGCCCGACGGCGTGCTGATCGACGAAGCGACCTGGAACAAGCGAAAGAGCGAATGGCTGCCTTCATCGGACGATGGCGATTTCATCGCTTCGCTGATGACGCCGGTGACCGAGATCGGCGAATTCGCCTCGTGGATTTCACCGCCCAAGGTCGGCATCGACAACAAGCCGGGCGATTTTGAGTATGTGAAGATCGAGACGTGAGGGCGGGACGTCATCATCCGCGAAAGCGGATGATCCAGTAAACGCCATCGTGGATTTTTGACAAACGCTGGTGCCACATCAATCGACTCGGAGTACTGGATACCCCGCTTTCGCGGGGTATGATGTTTGGTGCTGCCGCGAGTCCTCTAATCCCGACGGTATGGCACATTACGCCGCGTCGATGCGCCTAAAACCGTTCCACATCGCGGTGGCGGCGCCGGAGGTCAGCACCGGCAAAATGCGCGTATCCTGATAGTTGCCGTTGAGCGAGACCCGCGGCAGCGCGGTCAGATGATCAGCGCTTTCGGGAAAGATCATGCCCGGGCGCGTCGTCACCGCGGTCTCGAATCCAACCGCATGCGCCAGCGCGAATTCGCGGGCGCCGGCCGCGATCTTGTCGCCACAGGGATAGGCGAGATGGACGACGGGACGCTGCAATGCCTTTTCAATTCGTGCGCGGCCGATCGCCATCTCGTGGCTGGCGATCTCCTCGGGTTGCCTGGCAAGATTGCAATGTGTGATCGTATGGGCGCCGATGGTTACGAGGGGATCGTCGGCGAACGGCTTCAGCTCATCCCAGGACATGCAAAGCTCACGGCAAATCGCGGTTTCATCGAGTTAGGCGGGGAGGCTGTCCGTCACTGGATTTTTCCGTGCTATTTCCAGTTTGACAGCCTCGCAAGGGTTTGATTTCTCTCTGTTCCCAGACCCGCAGGACATCGAATGCACGGACTTTTCAGGTGGAGCAGCAAATGGTGGCCGGGCGTGATTCCGCTGGTCGCCTTTTGGGCTATCGCGGCTTGGACAAGTACCTCACCCCTGGAATCCGACCTGGCCGCTCGCAGCACCGCCGAGCTTAAGGATACTGTGCTCGACAAGACGAGGATCACGGTCGCCGGCCGCGACGTTACGTTTGCCGCGGACGCATTCTCGGAAGATGGCCGTCGCAGCGCGGTGGCCTCAGTAGAAGTTGTGTCGGGCGTTCGGCTGGTCAACGACGAAACCCGCCTGGTTCCTGAAGCCAAGCCGTTCGTCTGGTCGGCGGAGCGAGACGTGGTCAGGGTAACGTTACGCGGTAATGCGCCCTTGCCGGCCAGCAAGGGCAGGTTGCTTGAAGCGGCCCGCGCTGGTCTCGGCGGCGTCGAAGTCGTCGATCAGATGAATTTGTCGCGGGGCGCGCCGCCGCGTTTCGACAATGCCGCGTCGCTGCTGCTCGATCAGATCGGAAAATTGAAGGACGGCAAGGTCACCATTTCGGACACCAAGGTCAGCCTTTCCGGCATGGCGCGCGACCTCGGCGGCCGGGAAGCGATCGCGGCCGCGCTGAAAAATCTCCCGGAGGGCTTTTCGGTGGCCGCCAATGAGATCAAGGCGCCGCCCTATATCTTTCAGGCTTACAAGGATCCGGTCGCGGTGACGCTGACGCTGACCGGTTATGTGCCTGACAACAATGTCCACGCGGCGCTTGCGGCGGCCGCGGGGCGCAAATTCTTCAGCGAAAAAGTGGTCGACAATCTCAAGGCCAGCGTCGGCGCGCCCTCCGGATTCGCAGGCGCGGTGGTGCCGGCGCTGGGTGCGCTGTCGCGGCTATCGACCGGCACGCTGGTGGTGTCCGATCGGGAGGTGAAGCTCTCGGGCGACGCCTTCTATGACGCGGCCGCGGCTCAGATCCGTGCCGGCCTCGGCAAGGATTTCCCCCAGGGCTGGGAGTTCAAGGCCGATATTTCGGTCAAACCCGCGGCCGCGCCGGTGGATGCCACCGTATGTCAGCAGCTGTTTTCGGATTTGTTGGCTAAGGGAAAAATCCGCTTCGTATCCGGGCGCGCCACCATTGATCCGGATTCAGCCGGGCTGCTCGACCGCCTGATCGAAACGGCGCTGCGTTGTCCGACCGTCAATATCGAGATTGCGGGACACACCGATGCCGATGGCGAGGATGGTTTCAACCAGACGTTGTCGGAAAAGCGTGCGCAGACGGTTGCGGATTATCTGGTGAAAGCCGGGTTGCCCGCGAGCAGGTTCACCGCAATGGGCTACGGCAGTACCCAGCCGGTCGCTACCAACGATACCGACGAAGGCAAGGCGCAGAACCGCCGCATCGATTTCGTGGTGAGGGAATAGCGATGGCATATCTGGTGACATTTCACTGGGGCTGGCTGCTGGCGTCGCTGTTGCTGGGTCTCGCAATGGGCTGGATCGCGGTGGTTCACCGCGGTCAAGGCGTATCGAAGGTGGCGGCGCGGTGGCTGGCCGTGTTGGCGGCGGCGCTTGTTGCGTTAGCGCTTGCACGCGTGATCCCTGGACGCCCCGGCTACTGGCTCGACCTTGGTCTTTGCATGTTTGCGTTGTATCTGGCCGGTTGCGCGGTGGGGTCGTGGCTGCGCGACTGGGCGCTTTCGCAGCATACGCCGGCGGCTTGAGCGGCTCAGCACCGAACAGTCCACCCCTGACCGGCCTCGTCGGCAAGCGCCGGAACTCGATCTGCTGATTTTCCAGCGGCCGTCGGCAAAACCGGCCGCCTGATATCACGAAAACTTCACCACCTCATGCGTATGGTTGCCGCCGGGGACTTTGCTTTGCCGGAGCGGTTGCAGCAATACTGTCCGTTCCGCTGTTGCGAATTACCCCTAATAGATTGAAGGAGCGCGTTTTATTTCCACCAAGCGAATTCCACTCCGGCTCAAAACACGCTACGACATCGTGTCGGGGAGCAAGCGTGGCGCCGGCGGCGGCAAAGCTCGCCCGGCAGTCGTCGTGGTGGGATCGTAATTCGAGGTGGCGATGCTGGAAGCAATACGCAGGGCGATCTCGTTTCTGCGCCAGAAGCAAATCCTGCATAAACTAGGTGTTGCGGTCAGCGTCTCGGTCATCGCGATCGCGTGCTACGTGCTTTACCACATGCTTCGGGGCATCGATGTCGATCAGGTCGTCGAGGCCATCAAGCAGACCGAGCCCAGCTCGATCGCGCTGGCGGGGCTATTCGTGGCCGCGGGCTATTTCACGCTGACATTCTATGACCTTTTCGCTGTTCGCGCGATCGGCCGCAGCGATATTCCTTACCGCGTCAACGCGCTCGCGGCCTTCACCAGCTATTCGATCGGGCATAATGTCGGCGCCAGCGTCTTTACCGGAGGCGCGGTGCGCTATCGGATTTATTCCGCTTGGGGGCTGAATGCGATCGA
>WNFR01017374.1_pt1 | contig 20586 bp, 19 predicted proteins | sample 5400221 | NCBI WGS metagenome assembly WNFR01 (sample SAMN13153357, study PRJNA577476) | soil metagenome | isolation source: 40 cm soil under Madrone tree | place: USA:California | collected 2016-06-14 | reverse complement strand
GCTTTCGTGCGCCCGATTCGGCCAGCCGGACTTCTTCCTGCGTCATCGACCATTCTCCTGTGTCACGCGGAGTCTCACCCCCTGCCGGAAGGGCTGCCGATTCGATGCTTGGCTGCCCTTGAAAGAAGCACTCGCGGATGCGCGCAACTTTCGAAACACCATTCCCCCAGTATGGCGGCGGCGTTTCAGGCGCCATTATGGCATCACCCGCCGTGGTCCATCTCGGTCTGGGGCGGCAACCGCAGTGGCCTGCCCTGTTCCGGTTCTGTAACAGCCACAACTCCGCACCCCGACCAGCCAGTGCTGTTCTGGAACAAGCGGCGTTGGCACCGGCAACGCGTCACGCTGGCCATGCATAGGCGGCGATCGATGTCCTGCGCTCGGGGAAGCGAAGCGTTCGTGCCTGGATACCGCTCCCCGGGCGGCAAAGGGGCGATCGTGCACCTTTCCCGCAAGAACAGCCAAAAACCCTTGTTTTTAGCGGTCAGAAAGAGTAATTTCTTGTTACAAAATCGGAACAGCGGGATCGGTCCGGCGAGCTCAGGCCGCGTGTCGGGGTCGGGCTGCGACGTAACAGGAGGCACAGATGCTATCTGGAGGGCAAAGCCTCCGCGTTTTGCGTGAACAACTCGGTCTGACCATGCGGGATGTCGAAACCGCAAGTGCCGCCATCGCGACCAAGCACAGGAGCGATGAATTCGCCATTCCGCCCAGCCGCTTGTCTGATATCGAGACCAAGGGAGTGGTACCCAGTATCTACCGGATTTACTCCCTCTCGGTGATCTACCGTCGGGATGCGCGCGAGCTCCTGTCGTTCTTCGGTGTCGATCTCAACAAGACCGCGGAAGATCTGCATCTCTCCCTGCCGCCCAAGTCGCACCTGTCGGATGCACTGGAGAGCAACTCGGCCGCCCGCGTCCCGGTTCGCATGGACCCGAGCTTTGATCTCCGGCTGACCGTCAACATGGGTCGCGTTGTGGAGCAGTGGGGGATTGTGCCCCTCAGCTACCTGGCGCAGTTCGCAAACCGCCGCTACACCTATGGATACATCGGCAGCGAGGACTTCACGATGTATCCCATCCTGCCGCCGGGAACCTTCATCCAGATTGATGAGTCGAAGAACCGCGTGGTCGAGGGCGCCTGGCGCTCCGAATACGAGCGGCCCATTTACTTCATCGAAACCCGCGATGGCTACACCTGCTCGTGGTGTGCCCTGCAGCCAGATGGGCTCGTCCTGCAATCTCACCCGCTATCGCCGGTGCCTGTGCGACTGCTGAAACACCCGCAGGAAGCGGAAGTGATTGGCCAGGTGGTGGGAGTCGCGATGCGACTGGGCGAGTGGTCTACCGTCGCGTCTTTGCCAGATGCCATAGCGCGTGAAGCACTGAACTGAGGTGCCGTCCCGTTCCCGCTCCCGGCCCGGGGGGCACCAATTCCGAGGAATGATCTTTCAGTTTCTCGAGAAAATCGACCGGTCCGGTTTCCTTCGGATTCCTTGAGTCGTCCACATCGCGCAGCAAACTCTGCAAAGGCGTTCGCAGAATTTGTGTGACAATTCCCCGGTGGGCATCCACGAGCGCGCGTTGCGTGGCCGACTCCCCGTGCACGCGCGCGAGGCCCCAGTGAGAGTACGACCCGTCGGGCGCCCGCAGCCTTGAGAGGTAGTCCAGCTTGCCGAGAAGGCCCGACACGGCCCGCAAGGTGCGGCTCTCCAGGTCTTCCATTGCCGACTTTAATGTCATAACTGTTACGGTTTCCGAAAACCAGACCCGCAGCCGGTACCGCGCCTGACAGCGCCCTGCTCGACGAAAGTATCACGGTCCGCAGACTTCTCAAAGGAGATGCACCGTGAAAAGACTTTTCTGGATTCTGGCTACCTTCATCCTGTTGTTCGGAACCCTGTCCGCTCCAGTTCAACTGAAGGCTGACGGCACACCCATGCCCACATGCCCAACCGGAAAAGTTGGCTGCAAACCGTCGCTGACGGCCGGAACCATCTAAGAAGGCCAGCCGGAACGGCTTACCAGGGATGGTTGAGAGCCGGCAGGAGACGCGGTATAGTTGGCCAGCAGGTTACCTATGTCCGCACATCCGCTGCTCTACACCTATCTCTGGATCGCTCCGCACGCGCTTCTGGTGGTGTTGGCGGTTATGATGATGCGTCGTAAATTGGCACGGGAATTCCCCGCGTTCTTTCTGTACGCGGTGTATCAGGCGGTAGAGTTCTTGGTGCTTTTCGTGCTGTATCGGCTGAAGTCCGTTTCAGGAATGCAGTTCGCCCAGGCATGGCTGGCTGGAGCCGTGATCAGCAGTGGGTTGCGTTTCGCGATCATCCAGGAAATCTTCCGCCATGTCTTCGGGAATTATCCGGCCCTGAAGGATTTCGGAACCTTGCTGTTTCGCTGGGCCACCGCGGTCCTGATGATCGTGGCCGTCACCTTGGTGGCTTTTTCATCAGGAACTGAGATGGACAGGCTTACGCTCGCCTGCACAGTGGTCGATCGTGCCGTCAGTACCGTGCAGTGCGGCCTGCTCGTGCTGATCCTTTTACTCACGCGGTTTCTCAGCCTCCCGTGGCGCAGTTATGTGTTCGGAATCGCTCTCGGACTGGGATTCTTTGCCAGCACGGAACTAGGAATTGCTGCGCTTCGGGCACAGTGGGGTCTGGGGGTCAGGGGCGATTTGTTCGCACTGCTCACCATGGCCGTGTACCATTGTTGTGTACTGTTCTGGGTCGTAACTTTGCTCCTTCCGCAGCCCGCCGAGACCCGCGTCACGTCAGTTCCAACCCATGAGCTAGATCATTGGAATGACGCCTTGGAGCGGCTATTGCAGCAATGACGGCCACCGTTATCCTCTTCCTGCTCGCGATCCTGACCCTCGCAGTGTTCCTGTTGAGGCTGCTGGGAAATGTTCGCGATCAGGCAGACGAGAGCAGGCTCATCCAGCAGCTTCAGCCGATTGACCTGGACGCCTTCCGCAACCTCATCGATCCGGACGAAGAGCAATTTCTTCGGGCCAACCTGCCTGGTCCCGAGTTTCGGGCGGTGCAGCGGGAGCGCATGCGGGCGGCAGTGGAGTATGTGGGGGGAGTTTCCCGAAACGCCTCGATTCTGCTGCGGCTGGGCATGGACGCCCGGCGCAGTGCCGAACCACGGGTCGCGGAAGCAGGACGCCACCTGGTCGACAATGCCTTGCGGTTACGGCTTTATTCTTTGCTGGCCGCTGGCAAGCTCTACAGCAGAATCGTTTTGCCGGGAACCACCCTGGAACCAGTCGGGATCGTGAACCATTACCAGGAAATGAGCAGTTGGGCGGCGCTCCTGGGCCGCCTGCAGCATCCCGAGAGCGGTGCCCTGCTTTCAAGGGTTCTGTAGCCCCATCGCGAGCATCAACCCACCCCCCTGCTGCTACCGATTGCCCTGGAGCTCTTTGTTCGTTTTTCGGAACAAGCTGACCCTTCTTGTTGCGAATGACCCGACCGACCATAGCATGTTCACGCGCTGCGCGAGCAGCCAGGCTAAAGCCCGCGTTGAGTCTTCCCCCTCAGAACACTCCACGACACGGGCTTTAGCCTTTTTTCAGTCCGTTGTTTGTAGATAACGTTTGTAGATAACGTTTGGAGATAACGTTTGGAGATAACGCTTGGCCATTTCGTTCGGCGAACCTAGAAGGGACAGAACGTAGCAGCGCAGTGCACGCCTGGCATCGGTTGGGCTGTCGTAGGGCCCGTTTCCGAACATCCCGGCGCTCGGGTTGCGCGATTGTCGGTCCCATATGCGCGGACCGGAGCCCGGTTCACCATCAGGCCTAGGATGCCATTGCACGGAAGGCCTGGAGCGCGCCGCCGAGCCTTTCGAGGCCGCCTTCGAGCGTCTGAGTCGCACCCGAAATGCCGACGCGAAAATGCTGGGGCTGCTCGAAAAAATCACCGGGAACGACACTGGTTTCGAATTGTTCGCGCAGCAGGGTCACAAAACTGGCAGCGCTTCCACGGCTGAGCCGGGGAAACAGTACGGTGCCGAACTGGCTGGGCTCGCACACCATGGCGGGATGGGTCGCGAGAAACGCATTCACCAGGGTGCGATTGGTTTCAAGCAACGTGCGGGCCCGATCGCGGATCTGGCCGAGGTGGTCGAGAGCAATCACCGCAAGGCGTTCAGCCGGATGCACCGGGCTTCCGTAGGTAAAGTCTACGATTTGCCACATGCGCCGGGCCAGTTCAGGTTCGGCCAGCACCCATCCACAACGGATCCCACTCAGCCCGTACGCTTTGGTCAGGCTGCTTGTGGTTACGAAGTTCGGACCAAGATGGAAGGCTGAACGCCACGAACGGTCGAACAGGGTCTCCAGGTAGACCTCATCGACCAGCACACGAGCTCCCACCCTGCCCGCCATCTCGCCCACCTGGCGCATGGTCTGATCGTCTATCAGGGCGCTGGAGGGATTGTGCAAATTACAAAGGACAACCAGCCGAATCCCGGACGTAATTTTCCGTTCCAGTTCCCCGAGGCCCAACCGAAAACCCCGCTCCGCCCGGCGTTCGAAACGGGTCACGCGCGCACCCAGATGATCGAGAATCGTCAACAAAGGATCGTATGTGGGCCGCTCCACCAGCACTTCATCTCCTCTTTGGACCAGCGCCGAAAGCGCCAGAAAGTTCGCCATCGATGTGCCCAGGGTAGTCACCACACATTCCTCAGCGACACCAGCCCGGGCGGCGATCCGCTGGGTCAGGGGCTTGTAGCCGTAGGGTCCGGTGCCTCCGATTTCCAAGTCCTCGATCCGGACGGGCAACTCTCCCAGGGGAAAGTCCAAGACTCCGCTGACTGCCAGGTTAAAGCGCGCCTGTGAACACAGCTTCGCCCAGGCCATATAGCGCGAAATTGCTTCCGGCGGCGAACTGTTCATAGACTCTCCCGCGAGAACGACGGGGTCAGCGGCTTTTCTGTCGATCGCCACGCCGCTTGCTCCACGCCCAGTAAACCGGAAACCCCGCCAGCAGCAGGCCGAATCCGATCAGACTGTTCGAGGGGTAGCGATAGATCGTGTTGGCCACCACCCACCAGCATACCGCGATGAATGCGATGGTGGTTACCGGATGTCCGGGCATGCGGTAGCTCGCGACCGCATCCATTGCACCCTGAGCCGCGCGACGACGAAACACGAAAATCGTGGTCGCGGTTAGCCCGAAGAACAGAAAATCCATGGAAACGACATAGTTGAGGATCTGCTCGTAGCGGCCGGAAAGGGCGATCACCATGGTCCACGCACTTTGCAGGAGGATCGCCACAACGGGGACGCGCGTGCGCGGATCCAGCCACGCGACCTTCCGGAAGAACAGTCCGTCGTCGGCCATTGCAAAATACACGCGCGGGGCGGTCAGAATCGATTGACTCAAGAACCCCAGCGTGGAGATCGCAATGGCGGCTGCGACAAAGGCCGCCCCGCTTGGGCCGAATGCGAGACGCATCACCGCGGTTGCGGGGGTCGTCGTTTCCGCGAGCGCTTGCGGACCGAGGGCGCGAACGCATACCCAGTTCACGGCGGTGTAGAGCACCACCACGCCGAACACGCCCAGCAGCAGGCCGCGCGGCAGATTCTTCGTGGGCTCTTTCACTTCCGCGGCAATGAAATTAGCCGTCTGCCAGCCGCCATAGGCGAACAACACCGGCACCATCGCCGCACCAAAAGACGAAAGCGACCAGGCCTGGTCGATCACTCCCGACCCGGGAGCGCGTTTTCCCGCCCGAGCCAGCCCTCCGATCACCAATGCAGCGATAGCCACGATCTTCAGGATCATCAGGGCGCTTTGCGTCCGGCCCCCGCTTTTGACCCCCAGGCAGTTGATGAGTGTCAGCAGCGCCAGGGCCACGGTCGCGACCAGCCAGTCGGACACATGGGCGCCAGTGAGTGCAAGAAAATAGCGCCCGAAAGTGATTGCGACCGCCGCCATGCCCCCCGTCTGTATGACCAGCAGAAGCACCCATCCATAGAGGAACGCGACAGCCGGGTGATAGGCCTCACGCAGGTAGGCATCGTATGGAGCTGCCGTGCCACCACATAGGGGTTCATGAAGATGCCCGCGCCCACGATGCCGCCCATCACGATCATGGTGGCGTCGAAGAGCCCAAGTTGCCGCGCCAAAGCGGGCCTGGAATCGCGCCGAAGGACTGTACCGGGAAGCTCGGTCACGGTGTCGGTTGACTCATCGCGGCAGTCTCGCCCTGTAAGGTCGCGGCATTGTACCTCGGGAGGGGAACCGCCAGGCCACGCCAGCGTTCATCCACCTGCCTGGTGTTTCCCGATTCCCAAACGATTTTCGGCATCCAGTCTTCTCTCTGGGACATCTGTCGAATCTGAAGTAGACTCGGTACCGCTTATGGTCAGGCCCCGTCTGGTGTTCGCGACAAGCTCGGGTTTCCTGCTTTGGGCCCTGCTGAACGGCCAGCCCACGTATGCAGGCGACGCCAGCTCGGTACCCTTGTCCCGACCGGCTTCCTCGCCACCCGCTCTGGTTTTCGGCTTCCTCGGGGGGTTCGTCCATCACGATGATCGGCGGCACCCCGCCGTGAAGTTCGTCGAGCGCCTGCGTGAGGATTATCCCAAAGACGTCGAGGCCGCCGTGTTTGAGAACCGGCGGTATCGCGACGCCTACAAGATCATTCGGCAGCGTCTCGATACCGATCATGACGGAACGCTGTCCGACGCTGAAAAGCAGCCGGCGCGCATCCTGCTGTTTGGAAACAGTTGGGGGGGATCGGCGGTCGTGTCGCTCGCCCGACGATTGAACCGTGACGGCATTCCGGTGGTCCTCACCATACAAGTCGACAGCGTAGCCAAGCCCGGCAATGACGACTCGGTGATTCCGCCGAACGTTCGCGCAGCGGTGAACTACTATCAGACCCACGGGTGGGTTCGCGGCCGGCGAAAGATCATCGCGGCCGATCCGTCCCGCACCAAGATCCTCGGCAACTACCGACTCTCCTACGAGAAAAATCCGGTGACCTGCAAAGGATTTCCCTGGTACGACAATATCCTGACCAAGACTCATGTCGAGACCGAGTGCGATCCCAAGGTATGGTCCGAGATTGAAGCTCTGGTCCGACGCGAATTGCCGGACACGACCAGTCGACCTGCGGAGGCCGGCGCTCCGGCCAGCACAACCGAGGGCGAGGGCGCGGCGCACCGCAATTGATCCTGTCCCGGTGACCGTCTCTTGCCCTCTGGAATCACTCACCCCCTTCGAGGATAAGAACACGCGCAATGACCAAGCTCTAGAGGAGAGATTTCCTTGGACTATCGAGCCATGCTAGCGATCGCACTTGCCGAAGCCCGCAAGGGGCTGATCGAGGGTGGCATCCCTATCGGCGCGGCGATCTTTGACGGGAGCGGCCGATTGATCGGCTCCGGCCACAACCGCCGCGTGCAGAACGGCGACCCGTCGATGCACGGAGAAACCGATGCCTTTCGCAACGCCGGTCGGCAGCGCACCTACCGCAACCTGATCATGGTGACCACGCTGGCTCCCTGCTGGTACTGCAGTGGATTGGTTCGGCAATTTGGCTTTGGGACATTGATCGTGGGTGAAAGCCGGAACTTTCAGGGCGGAGTGGACTGGCTGCGCTCCCTGGGGATGCAGGTGGTCGATCTGGATTCCAGCGAGTGCGCCTCAATGCTCGCCCACTACATCGCCGCCAATCCAGAAATCTGGAATGAGGACATCGGCGAAGTGTAGGCTACCGGGCTGGCATGAACTGCAAGGTGTAGGCGGTCGCCGGATCGAATGGACGGCCAATCACTTTCAACGCCAAGAGTTGCTCATACATCTGCGTCCAACGGTTGGCCTCCATCTGGCCGAGTTGCCCGCCCTCCCCGCCCTCCCTGCTCTCTCCCGTCACAAAGCGGCCATCGCGCAATGCCCGCCAGCTGAACTGCATCCACTCCGGGTTCAGTGCGGGGTTGAGCTTCACAATGGTCGCATGTGCCGCCGCAGGATCATTGAGATAGTCGTGCCATCCTTTCAGAGAAGCTCGCACGAACTTCGCCACCACATCAGGCTTTTCCCGCAGAAAATCGCGCCTGGTGAACATGACCCGGTAGGGGTTGTATCCGGCATCGCTGGTCAGCAGCACCCGGGTCTCGACGCCGGCCTGCTTCGCGAAGAAGGGCTCCGACGTCGCGAACGCCTGCTGGATGTATTGGGGGTCTGATATGAAATTCGCCACGCTGAAGGTGGCCGGGATCTCATGCACACGATCCAGCTGATAACGCTTCAGAAGAAACTCGAACCACGTGGACCCGAGCTTGATGGCCACGGTGCGACCGTTGAGATCCGCGAAGCAGTGGACGGGCGAGTCCTTTCTCACCATGATGCCTTGAGGGTCGCGTTGCATCGTGGCCGCCACGGCCACCAGCGGTTGCCCGTCCGCGACGGCTTCGAGGATCTGATCTGAACTGGCCATACCGAATTGCGCTGCGCCCGCTGCCACCTGCTGGGGCACGACCACGTAGGGACCGCCGGGCTGAATGCTCACGTCCAGCCCCTCGTCCCGGTAGTAGCCCCGGGCAAGCGCGGTATAGAAACCGCCATGCTCGGGCTGGGGATACCAGTCCGCCTGCAGCGTAACCCTGGTTAAGCCTGTCCCGTCAGCCGCCGGGGACGAGCGCTGGCATCCCACCAGGAGGCTTGCACCCAGCAGGATGCTAGAAACCGCGAAGATTCGAAATCCCTGCATCGTGAATGGTCGATAGGCCTGCCTAGCAGCCTAGCACCGCATTCTGCCCGGTACGGCCACCTGCTCTACAAGAATTATTGATGTGTCCGTGCCATTTTTCCGATTGTTACCGTCAACCGACCGCGTGCTAGAGTTCGCCATGGCGAGCCCGGCAGCCGAAGGCGGCGGTGTGACCCGGCTGGACGAAGAGCGCATGCGCGAGTTGTTTCACTTCACCGCGCACACCCTGCAAACGACGCGACCCGTGCCTTTTGGAGCGCTGATCGTCCACAGCAAGACTGGCCGAAAGCTCATGCGCGCCACCAACGCGGTCATGCGCGAGTCCGATCCCAGTTCGCACGCGGAGGTGCGCACCGTCCGGCTGGCGTGCAAGAAACTGAAGAGCCCTCGACTGTCGGGATACACCATGTACTCCACCTGCGAACCCTGCGCGATGTGCATGGCCAATGCCCTTTGGGCGCGGCTGGATCGGGTGGTATTCGGAGCCACCATCGCCGATGCGAATCGCCATTGCCTGCAGATTCGAATCCCGGCAAAGGAGGTCGTTCAGCGCTCCGACATTTCCTGCGTGGTGGACGGGCCAGTGCTCCGCGAGCTATGTAACACGCTCTTCACGCATCCCAACATGCAAAAGGCGTTCCGCGCCTGGAGCACACGCAAGAGCAAGCCGGGCAGGAGCTAGCCGGCGAAACGATACGGTCATGGACCCAATCCACGTTACCGCGCTCACCGCCCTGCTCGGCGATCCGTCGCGCGTGCTCACCCAGCGTCCTGTCGTTGAGCGGCTCTCGCGTGATTTCTACTGGTACTCGCCGGTGCTCCGTAAACAACTGGACGGCAAGACCGGTGAAATCGTGGTACAGCCTTTGAGCGCGATGGAGATCCAGAGTGTCCTGAGGTACTGCTACGCGCACGGGGTTGCGGTGACCATCCGGGGAGCCGGGACGGGCAACTACGGACAGGCGGTACCGTTGCAGGGAGGAGTGATCCTCGACCTCGCCCACATGGACCACATCCACGCCATAGAGCCCGGCGGGGTCGCGGTTTGCGAACCGGGCGTACGCCTCGGCGCCCTCGAAAGGGAAGCACGCAAAGTCGGGTGGGAGTTGCGCTGTTACCCTTCCACCATTGTCAAGGCTTCGCTGGGGGGATTTCTCGGGGGCGGATCGGGCGGCATCGGTTCGGTGACCCACGGCGGGCTGCGTGACTTCAACACGGTACGCGCGCTCGAAGTCGTCACCATGGAATCGACGCCGCGCGTGGTCGATCACGAGGGCGAAGCGGTTCACGACATTCTGCACGCCTGGGGCACGAACGGAGTGATCACCCGCATCTGGCTGGCCCTGGCGCCGGCGGTGGACTGGTCGCAGTGCGCGCTTGCCTTCGACACGTTCGATGCGGCCTTCGACTTTAGCGAGCGCATTGCCACCGGCGAGCTCTGGATCAAACGGCTGGTCACGACTTTCGAGTGGCCCATCCCTTCATTCTTCGCTCCGCTCAAACGGTACGTGCCCGAAGGCAAGTCCCTCACATTCTTTCTGATTGCGTCGGAACAACGGGCTGAGCTGGAAGCTGCGGCCAGCGAAGCGGGAGGCAACGTCGCCTATTCCGGTGTTTATCACGGGCTGCGCACAACTCCGCTGCTTTCCGATTACACCTGGAACCATACGACTTTGTGGGCGCTGAAAGCGGATCCCGCCTACACCTATCTTCAGTGCGGATTCGATCCGGCCACGGTTCGGGACCAGTTGCGTTTGCTGCGGCGCCGCTTCGGGCTGGAGCTCCTGTTCCACATGGAGTTCATGAAGAACGGCACGGGCCGCGTGATTCCGGGGGCGATTCCACTGGTTTACTACACCAGCGAAGAGCGGTTGAACGAGATGATCGCGTTCTGCCGCGACATCGGCGTGTTCGTCGCCAATCCGCACGTGAACAACGTGGAAGGAGGCGGACGCTACCGCGAGGACAACGTCCAACTGCTCGCCAAGATGCGCTACGACCCCAAGGGCCTGCTGAATCCCGGCAAGATGGCCACTTTCCACGTGGAACCTGCGGCGGAAACGGCCAGCACACGATGAAGACCTGGGTTCCGGACGCCCGCAACTTTGCTTACCTGAACTGGAAGCAAGTGGACGCGCTGCCGCGCGCCTCAACCCTGCTGGTGTTGCCCACGGCAGCCATCGAACAGCACGGTCATCATCTGCCATTGGCGACCGACACGCTGATCAACAATCTCCTTTTGGGCCACGCGCTCGAGAAACTGCCGGCAGCCTTGTCGGTCTACGCACTGCCGCCGGTTCACTACGGCAAGAGTAACGAGCATTTGGGCTTTGCGGGAACGCTTTCGGTAAGCGCTGCTACGTTCATGGCAGTCTTGCGAGACCTCGGCGGAAGCCTTGCCAGCGCCGGGTTTCAGAAGCTCGTTCTGTACAACACCCACGGAGGCAACAGTGCGCTGATCGACGTCATGGCACGCGACCTCAGGGCTGAGTTCGGTCTTCGTACCTTTGCGCTTCATGGAGCCGGCGGGATTTCTTTCGAGGGGGTCTCCCCGCAGGAGCGTGCCTACGGATTTCACGCCGGAGAAGTGGAGACCGCCCTGCTGTTGGCATCCGTGCCAGACCTGGTGGATCGCACGGCCTACACCGTCAACTACGTTGCGGACATTTCTCGTCCCGAACTCCTTTTGCCGGAGAACGCTCCCGCCACCTTCGCTTGGCTGACTCGCGACCTTGCGCCCAGCGGTGTCATGGGCGATCCGCGTCCGGCGACGGCCGAGAACGGATCACGCTGGCTGGAAAAGGCAGCCACCCGGCTGGCGGCCGCTCTCGAGGCCATGGCGCAGTATCCGCAGCAGCAACCATGAGCGAAGCGTCCTGGATCGACTGTGGCGGGGGCGTGCGCCTGGAGCGCGCAGTGCGTTGTCCCATGTCGGACGGTGTTCGCCTGGTCTCCGACCACTATCACCCCCCGGGAACAGGTCCTCATCCTACGCTCCTCATGCGTCAACCCTACGGACGAGATATCGCATCGACCGTCGTCTATGCACATCCTGCGTGGTTCGCACGGCATGGCTACAACGTGGTCATTCAGGACGTGCGCGGCCGAGGTGACTCGGAAGGCGAGTTCTATCCGTTCCGCCACGAAGCTCGCGATGGGGCTGAGAGCATCGCCTGGTTGCGCAGCTTGCCCCAAGCCAACGGTCGGGTCGGCATGTACGGGTTTTCCTACCAGGCAATAACCCAGTTGCTGGCGGCGGCCCACCAGCCTGACGGTTTAGTCTGCATCGCGCCCGGCATGGCGGCCTGTGATCTGTATCAGGGCTGGTTTTATCACCACGGGGCTTTGCGCCTTGCCTCCAGCCTGGGTTGGGGTTTGCAGATGCTCCAGGCCGACGTGCGTCGCTACCAACTGCGTGAGGCAAGCGATCGCCTTGAACATGCGTGGGCAAACCTGGGGGCGCAGAACGGCATCCTGCCGTTCCGCTCACATCCCGCGCTGCATGGGGAAGGCGTACCCCGGTATGTTCTGGACTGGTTCGATCACCCTGAACCCGAACCGTACTGGAGCGCTCTCGACCTAAGCCAGTCGGCCAACCGCATCCTTGTTCCCGCTCTGCACGTGTCGGGCTGGTACGACACCTACCTCAAGGGAAGCATCGACGGGTTCCTGGCCTTGCGGCAAAGCGCCGGCAGCGCCTTTGCCCGCGAGCATCAATACCTGGTGGCGGGGCCCTGGCAACACCTACCCTGGGGCGATCGGGCGGGAGTGGCCGAGTTCGGCTCCGAGGCACTGCTCGACACAAATGCACTCCTGCTGCGCTGGTTCAATCACTGGCTGAAGGACTCCGGTGAATTTTCCGGTGAACCGCGCATCCGACACTTTGTGCTGGGTGAGAACAGCTGGGCGCAAGCGCAGACCTGGCCCTCCGAAAGGGCTCACTCCTGGTACCTGCACAGCGCCGGACTGGCGAATTCCCGCAAGGGCGACGGTGCGCTGACCGCGGACCCGCCTCGGTCGGAGGAGCCCTGCGATCTTTTTATCTACGACCCTGAAGTACCGGTGCTCGCGCCCGGAGGGCCGACGGCGACGAGTGGCCAGTTTGATCAGGCGATGCTCGAGCTGGGCAACAACCTGCTGGTCTACACCACCGGGCCGCTTGCTCAGGCGATTCGTGTGTTCGGTGCACCTCGCGTTTCCTTCTATGCCGCCACCTCTGCCGCGTATACCGATTTCACGGCGAAGTTGGTGCGGGTCCGGCCCGACGGGACGGCCGAGTTCATCTGCATCGGCATCGCGCGCTCGTCCTGGCTGTTTCCCGATGCCTCCTACGCCGCGGACACCGTGCATCTTTGGGAATTCGACCTCGAACCAACGTCCTGCCGTTTCGCTCGTTCCGACCGGGTCCGGCTCGAGATCGCCAGCAGCGCGTTCCCTCCTGCCGTGCGACTTCGTGGGACTGGGTCCGCTCGACGCAAATCGTCTATCACGACTGCGAGCGCCCCTCGGCGCTGCACCTCCCGGTCAGCCAGGAGCGCGCATGACCGCCCAATTCATCGCGCCGCAGGTCGAGTTCTCGGGTGTAAGCAAACGCTATGCCAACGGTGGCGTCGTGCTCGACACGATCGACCTCACCATTGCCAAGGGCGAGTTCGTCAGCATCATCGGCCCGTCGGGCTGCGGCAAATCGACCGTGCTGAAGTTGATTTCCGGGCTGGCGATGCCCAGCGCGGGAACCATCCGGGTGGATGGCATGACACCCAGGAACGCGCGCAAAACGGTCGCATACATTTTCCAGGACGCCACCCTTCTTCCCTGGCGCACGGTCCGCCAGAACGTGGGCCTTGGGCTGGAACTGGAGGGCATCAACGGTAACCGCCGCCAGCAAACGATCGCCGCCCTGCTTGAACTGGTGAGTCTTCGAAACGTCGCGGACGCCTATCCGCGCGAACTTTCCGGAGGGATGAGAATGCGGGTCTCGATCGCCCGCGCGCTTGCAACCAGCCCGCGCCTGCTGCTGATGGACGAACCTTTTGCCGCGTTGGATGAAATGACGCGGGACCGCCTGAACGAAGAATTGCTCCGACTGCGCGAAGAACAGAACTGGACTGCCGTGTTCGTAACCCACTCGGTGCCGGAGGCGGTATTCCTGTCGACCCGCGTTGTGGTTCTATCCGCAAACCCGGGACGCATTCACGCAATTCTGCCCGTTGAATTTCCGGCGCCGCGCGCCGCGCAGCTGCGCAACAGCCCGGAGTTTGGCTCGCTGGTGGTGCAAGTATCGCGCAGCCTGCGGGAGGCGCTCGTGCCATGAAAGCCCGACTGGTCTCGCTCGCGAATGCGGGAGCCGTGTTTGCCGCGCTGTTGGGGGTCTGGCAGCTGGTCTTGTGGATTTTCCGCGTGCCACCCTACATGCTTCCCTCCCCGTGGGCGGTGGGCCGCGCCGTGGTCGCGCGCTTTCCTTCCCTGATGACATCTCTGTCCATCACCGCGCTTGAGGCCGGCGGTGGACTGGTGGCCAGCATCGTGATGGGTGTAGTCGTCGCTTTGTTCTTCGCGCAATCCCGCTGGGTTCGCCGGATGCTTTATCCCTACACCATTCTCCTGCAGACGGTCCCGATCGTCGCCATCGCTCCGCTGATCCTCATGTGGGTGGGCGCGGGCAGCTTTGCGGTGACCTTGATCGCGTTCATCATTTCGCTGGCGCCCGTCATCGCCAATACCACCCAAGGCCTGATCAGCGTGGAAGAAAATCTGGTGCATCTGTTTCTGATGCACAACGCGTCGAGGTCGCAGGTGCTCTTCAAGCTCCGCTTGCCGCACGCCGTGCCTTCACTGTTCGTGGGAATCCGCATCGCGAGCGGCATCGCGGTGATCGGCGCGATCACCGGGGAGCTCTATGCGGGATCGAGCCGCGTCGGGCGGGGCGGTTTAGGATATTCCATCCTGTACGCTTCCTCCCAGCTGCAAACCGACTACTTGTTCGCTCTGGTGCTGGCTGCGACCGTCCTGGGCTTCGCCTTCTTCTTCCTCGTGATGTTGCTGGAGTGGCATTGCCTGCATCGTTGGCACGAATCGGCCCGCACGCCGGAGGCCGAGTAAACATCAACTCCGAAATGGAGGGGGCAATGTTGCGGTTGGAGACCGAAAACGGATGGTGGCTCGTCACCCACCCCGACCATGCACGTCTTGCGGGAGCGTTTGCCGAGCGCTGGGGCAACGAGCGCTTTCTCGCGCCGGAACCGCGGGCTCACGTGCTGACAGGAATCGCGCGCCACGATGATGGCTGGGCCGCGCGCGATGCTGCTCCCCAGATCACTCGTCAGGGAAAACCCAGTGCGTTCTCTGTCGAGCTGGTGGGGAAGTACTCGGCGTTCGAGGAAATCGACCTGGCCGACTACCTCGCCGTTCGCGAGCGGGCGGTGCGCCTGATGGCTGCCGAGGATGCCTATGCCGCGGTGCTGATCTCGATGCACACCTACAACCTGCTGACCGAGCACGCCGATCGCTCGACGATTGCTCCGGTGCAGTTGCCACTGCTGGATGAATTTCTGCGTGCGCAGGAGGCTTTCCAGCAAGCGCTCTTGCGTCAGATCGCAGACGATTCGGGGTTCCTGGACGGCCAGGCGAGTGAAGCTACGATTCTCGACCATTTTCGACTTCTGCAAGCCACCGACAACCTCTCTCTGCTGACGTGTGTGGACTTTCGCGAGCCGGCTCACCTGTTGCATCCCCTGGCTCTGCGCGATGGCAGCCATCGCCGGATCACGGTGAAGGCGGTCGCTCCCCGACATTTCGTTCTTGATCCCTATCCGTTCGCTGAGCCTTCCCTGAGTTTCGAGTTCCCGGCGCGGCAGGTACGCGGCAAGCTCTTCTCATCCTCGGCGGAGCTGCAAAGAGAGTTCAGCGTCACGCCGGTGGAGGTGCTGACGGTCACGGTCAGCGCAAACCAGGTCTCTGTGGCGTGAGCGTCGCGCTCGTCAGATTCGCAACAAGACAGAACGGCGGCCCTTGCAGCCGCCGTCCCTGATGTGGCGTCAGCAGGATTAGAAGGTGAGACTCAGGGACATCTGAATCTGCCGCGGGCTACCGATGGTCTTGTTCGTGACGCCCAAGCCGCTCTTGCTCGGGCAGACGTACAGGGCTGTGAAGTCGGTGTTGCAAGGCGTCGTCGCCCCGGCCTGGCCGACCGACGGAAAGCCGTTGAAGTTGATGTTCTGGGTCACGTCGTTGATCGGGATATCGAAGCTCGCGGTGTTGGTGAGGTTAAAGACCTCGAAGCTGTACTTCAGGGAAAAACGCTCGTTCAGCGGCGTGATCTTCAAGATAGAGATGTCCGCACGTCTTTGCCAGGCTTGCCGGAAGATGTTGCGCTGGCCGTGATCGATGAAACTTGTCTCGTAGGGATCATTGGAAGGAATGGCGCCGTTCAGGGCTCCGGCGGCCAGCAGAGGCAGGCCGAAGCAGGCGGGATGCAGTGCAGGAGAGCCAGCCTTCGCACCCGAGGCCCCGGTCAGCGCCTGCTGCGGTGAACAGCTGGTGAGCGGAACGATCGGGTTGGTAATGCCGTCGTTCACGCCGTAGAAGATGCTGCCCACGGCTCCCGAGTAGTCAACGACGCTATATGGCTGACCGCTCTGGATCACGGTCAACCCCGAAAAGGCCCACCCGTTAGCGAGCTTGCCCGTGAAGGAAGATCCCGAAATGAACTTTGGAAATTGGTAGGTGTAGCTGAAATTGATCACATGCTTGCGATCGAAATCGGAGAGGCCGTAACCCGAGCGCAAACTGAGGGGATTGTTCCCGTTATAGAACAGGCCCATCGCACTCTGCTCGTCAGTCGCATGAGAGTAAGTGTAGGAGAAGCCGGCCTGCAGGCCGTGACCCATCCGTTTCTCGACGTGGGCCTGGAGCGCGTGGTAGGCAGAAACGCCGGCCGCCGTGTAGGACTCCGACTCCGACGAATAGCCGATGTAGGGAACGCGCAGGTCGACATTTCCGCCTTCAAATGTCAGCAGGTACGGCTGCCCGTTGGGCAGCGATATCCCGGTGAAGCTGTTGGGGGCGGTAACAATCGAGTAGCCATAGGTGTAATCCTGCTCAAACTGCGTGCCCTTGAGCATGGGATTCGAGGGCGAGGCAATCCGCGCCTGGTTGAACGGCACAGGAACGACCGCGTGGCGGCCGAGGTTGCCGACGTAACCGATGTCGATCGCCAGATCGTTCCTTGGCTGCCACTGGATATCGAGGGTCTGATTCATCGAGTAGGGAAGCTTGTTGGCGCGGTTGTAAACGCCAAAGGAGAAAAGGGGCTGCCCGCCTTCGATGGCTGTCGCATTGGGCAGCACCAGGTCCTTGGGATTACCGGAGGGAGGAGCACCGAGCGTACTCCGCGATCGTAGTACAGTCCCCAGCCTCCCCGGACCACCACCTTGTCGTTGAACATCTTCGGACTCCACGCAACCCCGACCCGCGGCGCAAGCCCCCACTGGCGTCCGGTCAGAGTCGAATCGCTGACTCCCTTGGTCGGAAAATCTGGATTATTGCCAGCGACAATGAATCCGTTCGAGGTGATGGCATCGGTGGTTGGATTGTAGCTGTACTGCGACGAATCAAAATTGAAGATGCGCCCATTCTTTTCTTTCAGACCGCCGTGATAGTCGAAGCGGAGTCCGGCGGTGAAACTGAGGTTGGGACGAACCTGAAATTTGTCCTGCAGGTACCAGCCGGTCTCATTCGAGCGGTAGTAACGGTTGGCATCGCCTTGCAAGAAGGTAGTAGCAATGAAGCCGTTCGCAGTGTAGGTGATCGGTGATCCGGTGAGGAAGGTTTCGAAATTGTTGAACCCGATCATTCCGGTGTTCGTGCGTTTGTCGCGCGCGTTAAGTTGGGTGTAGGAGTAGCTGCCTCCAAAGGTAAAGGTGTGTTTGCCGTGGTTCCAGATGGCATTCACAGAAGGCATCCACCGGTTCTGAAAAATGCCAGTGAATGCGCCTTGCGAGGCGGCCGTGGAGCCGATATTCAGTCCGGCGTTGAAAGGACCACAGGGGTTGGCAGGCGGACAGCCCCCCGTATTTTGGGAAGAGAAGTTACCCAAGTCGTCCACGATGGTTATGCCGGGAAACACGTTAGAACCAAACGCATTAATGCCGATTCCTTGAGGAGTAAAAGGCTGGCTGATGGTGCTGTAGATTTTCTCGCGGATGAAGCCGAATACTTCCGCCAGGCTGAAGGTCGGCGTGATGGATTGCGTATTGGTGATACTAAAGACTTGGCTTCCGGCGTCCAAGTGTTGCGGGAACCCTTTGACGGAGGAGAACCCGAAAGGAGCCGTGGTCGGATCGTGCTGGTAGTAATATTTCAACGACAACGTATCCTTGGGACGAGCCTGGTAATCCAGATTGGCGGTGGCTTGGTCGGAAATAAAGTACGCGGGCTGGGTGAGAAAGACGTTCTCCGGGAAATTGATGGTTGGCGTGAACGATGGATTGGCCGAAGGGATCATGTACTGACCGTTGGGCAATTTGTATTGCAGCAGGGCGAGCGCGACCGAGTTAACATCGCTGGCCGTCAAACAAGCTGGCTGGTTCTGTCCGCCGCAAGGGCCTACAAAATCCTGGTTGGCAACGTTTGCCAAGGCAGAGGCGCTGCGATCATCGGTCAGCCCGAACGGCACCGCCGTCCGTGAAGTTCCGATCTCCAGGTCGGAAACGTGGACGTGTTGGTAGCTGAGGAATCCGAAGAGCTTGTCTTTGATGAGCGGACCACCAAGTGTCCCGCCTGCCGTGTAACGGTGCAACTGAGGCACTTTCTCGCTGTTCGGGATATTCCCGTCCTGCTTGTAAAAGTACGGAGCCGCATTCAGCGCGTCGGTTCCGCGGTGACCGTAAGCACTGCCGTGGAAAGCATTCGTGCCCGAACTGGTGCTGATGTCGATGTGAGCGCCGCTGGTGGAGCCTTGCTGCGCATCGTACATGGAAGTATTGACGCGAAATTCCTGAACGGTTTCCGGCGCAGGCGTGGGCAATGCCTGGCCGATGGCCAAGTAGGGCGATGCGGAACTCTGCAGGATTTCCGCGGTCGTGCTCGAGGCGCCGGCGATGCCGGTGTTGTTCACGATGCGAGCGGACGCCACGCTACTGGTGCTCTTGCCGTTGAACAGATTGCTGGCGTCGACACCGTTCAGGAGGAAGGTGTTGCTGGTATCGCGCTGGCCGTTCGCCCAAATCGGCTGATTCCCCAGGCCGGCGTTGGCGCCTGTTCCGTTGGGCAATTCTGCATTCACCCCCGGAGACAGGATCGCGAGACCTGTGAAGCTTCCGGTGGGCAGCGGGATGGCATCGATCTGCTCTTTTTCGAGGATGTACCCATTCGTCGTGTCGACTGCATTCATCAGCGGAGCGGCTGCGACTTCGACAATGGTACCGACCTGGCCCACGGGCAGGGTAACGTTCAGCGTCGCGGTGCGATCGGCCTGGACCTGAATCGACGGAATCTTCTGGGTCTGGAATCCATCATGGGTGAAGGTCAGCGTGTAGGTGCCGATGGGGAGATTGACAAAATCGTAACTGCCGTTCGGGCTTGTCTTCAGGGTGCGAGTGAGCTTGGTCTGATCCCCCACGATGGTGACCAGGGTCTCCGGCAGGACGCTGCCGGTCTTGTCTGCAACCGTGCCGGTGATACCGCCCAGGGTCTGCTGAGCGAGCGCGTAAGGCGCAAAGGCGACCAGTGCAAGCGAGGAAATCAGGAACAGGACGGAACATCTGATTCTTGTCAACATATCGGCATGGACCCCGTGATCAGGAGATACACTTCTCCAGCAAAGTCGTCGAAATGTCGTTCTGATTTGCGATGTTTCGTGGCAGAGATGATTCGCTGGCTGGCTCTGCCCCTGGCAACCGCGAAAATGTTGACGTGGAATGTACGCCAGTTGGGCGCGAAACGATAGCATGACGGCCAGTGAAAATTTCTTTGCCCATCATCAGGAATTTTTATCGTGCCGGGAGGATTCCTAAGTCACAGCAGGGCCTCACATTACCTGCGCCGCCGAGCCTGCTCGCGGCCAACGGGGCCGAGCGCAAGGATGAGCAGAACCGATCGCGTGAATCGGAACGATCACTGCTTTGTGGGAGACTTGCGCGATCGGCCAGTTCATGGCAGCAGCGAAACATGCGCGGCCACGATCCGCCAGCCTTGCGGAAGTCGCACCCACACCTGACTCTGTCGTCCCCGAACCAGTCCCCCGTTTACCGTCCGTTCGAATTCCAGAGTGACGCTGCCGAAGTCGGTGCCAAAGGTCACGATGTCTAGGCGCTGTACGGTACGCGCCCGGTTCACCGGCGAGCGGCCCATCCGAACGCGGAAATCTCATCGATCCCGTGCAAATTCTCGGTTGCCCCAAAACGGACGGCAAGCGGAGAAGCCCAAAACAGGCGCAGCAGGGTCTCGACATCGTTGCTCGCCAGGGCTGCTTCGTACTGCGGATACAACCTGTTCAGTTCGTCCACGATCTGGGGGTCATTGATGCGCATGGACTAGAAAAGCCTCCGGTGCGGCAACACCTGCCTGGGAAGTGCCGCGCTGACGGTACACATGGGCTCGTTCACAACCTGACTCAAGCGCAGGTGCATGGCGACGCTGCAAAGAAGGTAGGCATGAACGTCAGAGAAACCCCATTCCCCCACCAGAAGATCGATCATGCGGGAGGTCGCCGCGCGTGCTGCGCCCAGGGCATCCGCGGCTGACTCCACCACGATCCAAGCTTCCCCTTCCTGGTTGCGCGGTTTCGCCGACTCAATCATGGGCCCGGCGAGCGATCGCTGCCGGTGCAGACCGAACCGCAAGGTCA
>WNFR01002143.1_pt1 | contig 20590 bp, 26 predicted proteins | sample 5400221 | NCBI WGS metagenome assembly WNFR01 (sample SAMN13153357, study PRJNA577476) | soil metagenome | isolation source: 40 cm soil under Madrone tree | place: USA:California | collected 2016-06-14 | reverse complement strand
AGTCCGTTGCGCTGATACTCGGCACGAGTGATTTCAGTCCACGGCATGGTGCTCTCCCTCGAATCTTCGCAAATCCGATGGAATCACAGCCTGCTGAAATCACTCACTGCTTTTTGGGTCAGGCTCTCAGGATGAGGTCCTCTAAACCCTCATGGTGAGGAGCGCGGCAACGCCGCGCGTCTCGAACCATGAGCTCAGCGAATTCGACCCGACAGCCGCAGCACGAAGATCAGAACTTCGGCGACGGCCTTGTAGAGCTCCGCCGGGATTTCGTCACCGAGTTCGACATTGGAGAGCGCACCGGCCAAGACTTCGTTTTCCTCGATCGGGATGTCGTGCGCCTTGGCGACTTCGATGATCTTTTCGCCGATCGGTCCCCTGCCCTTGGCGACGACCCGTGGCGCACCCGTGCGGTCGTAATGCAGCGCCACCGCAAGCTGATTTTTTACGTCTACGCTCATAGCGCGCGATCCAGAAAATGCCCCGCACGCGCCGGCGCCGCTTGTGGCGGCGCGCCGTCGCGGATCACGATCTCGCCGGGCACCAGCTCGGCCTTGCTGAGCGCCTGAGTGAGTTGTGCCGCGCCGGCGCGCAATTGCGCCACCGTCGCCGGACGCTCCGCCCACATCCGCACCGATGTGCGCTCGCCACTCAAGGAGACCAGTGCGTGGACGGGGCCGGCCGGCTCGAGATCGATCGAAAATCGAGCCCGCCAAACCTGCTGCGTCGCCTCGGCTTCGTTGCCGCCGCCGTCGCGCGAAATTTCGAATTGCGTCACCGCCGTGCCTTGCGGGGTCACAAACGGAATTTCGAAATTCCATCGCAGCGCGGCTGGATCGAGGCGCGCGTTGGTGGTGTTGCCGGGATCCGGCAGCGAGGCCACCTGCAGCAAGGTTTGACGCGCGAGCGCGGATTCGGTGTCGTCGAGCAAATGCCGCACGCTCGTCGCAAGCGGCGCTTCAAGCGCGATCGATGGCAAGGCCACGGGCTGCGTCGAGGGCAGCGCGCCACGAAAGGGCGGCGGCGGCGTGTTGGTATGGACCGTTACATCGTCGTTGCCCGCACCTCGCAACGGCGTCGCGGGCAATGATGCCTTGCCGACATCGCGGGGAAATTCCTGCACGATCTCCTGCAAAAAATTCAACGCAGCCGCAGCCGTCGCCGCGCGTGGCCCGGGGTTGAGCAGCGTTGGCGGAAGCACGATACGGGGGGTGCCGTTCGACCCGGAAGAATCCTCGGCCACCGCCAGGCGCGCCTGCGGCAACAGAATTTCGTGCACTTCAATTTGGGGCGACAATGGCGGGGCGGCCGTGAGCGTCACCGCCGCATGCGGCGCAGACGCGGCGTCCGCCGTGGAAGGTGCCCCCAGCGAAACGGACGGCTGGAGAGAGGCCGGCTGCGGCGACGATGGCTGCGACGCGAGAGGTTGTTGCGCCGGTGTCGGCGGGGTTGACCCCGTCGCTGCCGGCAGCGACGACAAAAGCGCCTGGCGAAGCACGATCAGCGCGGCCTTGAGATCGGGAATGCCCGCCGTCGCCGAGACCGATCCCGACGCCAGCGACGCCTCGAGGAAAATTCCAGATTTTTGAACCGCATTTTTGAGATCGCTCGCGGTGAGGTTTTGATCGAGATTGGTCTGCTGCGCCAGCACCTGAGAAATCGCCTGCCGCAGCGCGGGCGGCAGGCTATTCGACGCGGCGACCACGCCGAGATTCGCAAACAGCGGCGCCAGGCTTCCCTGCTGCGTGGCGGCGCTCTCGACCGCCGTGGCGAGCGCCACCCGCTCAGGCGCGGTCAATTGATTGGCTGCCGGCGCCGCGCTCGTGGGCGGATTCGCCGCCGCCTCGCCGATCGTGCCCGGTGCCCCGGCCGTGGTGTTGGGAGATGTGGTGGCGGCCGCGGTGGACCCCTGGGTGCCGGCATTGGAGCCCTGGCCAACGACCGCAAGCCTGACGCCGTCGGGCGTCTGCGAAACCGCAAGCTGCAGGTTTTGGCCGGCGGAAAGCGGAATTTCCGTGAGCACGTCGATCGCCAGATTCGATATCGCGATCCGCACCAGGTCGTTGGAGAGAACCTTCAGCACCTGGGCGTCGATCACGCTGCCCGGCTGCAGCACGAGATCGGCCGCCACGCCTTGGGCGGCAATCACCGGAAGGGTCGAGTTGATGGAGATCGACATTCGAGGCCTCGCCTAAGCTTCGAAAACTAGCTCAAGCGTCGTAAACCTCTCGTTAAGCCAATGGCCCGTTGAGCAGGCAACCCAATGGCAGCGCCGAGGCGGCACCTCGATGACAGCCTCGATCCAACCCGATGGAACCGGGACCCAGCTTATTGAATTAATTGGATCTACAAAGGCTTACGACGTTGTCGGAAACCCAGGGGCACGGCAACATCGCGTGAAATTGCCAACCAGAAGGAGGCAACAATGGCGACGACACACAAAGGCGAGTGTTTTTGTGGCGCAGTCCATGTCGAAGTTTCCGGTGAGCCGGAAGCTATGGGCTATTGTCATTGCAGTTCTTGTCGCTCGTGGTCCGGCGGCCCTGTGAACGCTTTTAGTCTTTGGAAGCCGGAGGCCGTGCGGATAACTTCGGGGGCCGAGCATGTCGCGACGTTTCAGAAGACCGAGGTCAGCCAGCGGCAGTATTGCGCGAAATGCGGCGGGCACCTGATGACCAATCACCCGCCCTTGGGGCTCGTTGACGTCTTCGCGGCGATGCTGCCGACGTTGAAATTTTCGCCCGGTATTCACGTGAATTACGCCGAAACAGTTATGCCGATGCGCGACGGCGTTCCCAAGTTGAGGGATTTTCCGAAGGAGTTTGGCGGCTCAGGAGAGATCGTGCCGGAGTAGAAAACGGGCGCGTGCTTTCGACCGCCGCGCTCCTTGGCCAAATTGGCAAAGCCTCAAATCACCCGGCAGATCATGTGGCAGGTTTCACGGCCGCGAGTATGCTCGCCGCCGCCTTGAAATCGACCAGCCGTGCCGCACGGCGCGCCGCGACCTCTTCATCCACGCCCCACTGCGCGGTGTTCCAGTCCTCGTCGACATGGGCAGCAAGCCAGACCTGGTCCTCGTCCAGCAACCCGCGCATCAGCGCCAAAGCAAGCAGCGCCGAACCGGTCAAGGTCGTGATCACATGCAACGCCGCGATCGACCAGGGATCGTCGGGCAGCGCCGCGCGCGCGGCCGCAACCGCCGCTTCCGGCTGACGAACATGCACGATGCCTTCGGCGAGAATGAAGTGCGCGCCAAGCGTGTCCGCCGCCCAAAACAGCACGGGATCCCAATGCTTCGTTTCCCGAGCCACCAACCCCTCCGGATGGCCGGCGCGGTAGAACAACAGATCGGACTTAAGATATTTCGCGATATCCTCACTGACGGCCTCGACCCGATCGACCACGCCCTCGATGACGCTGTTGGCAAATCGCGTCAACGGCATCGTCAGGGGGTCGATGGTCTCCCGCTGCGCTTCCCATTCGGCGGCAACGGCGGCGGCGATCTGGCGGCTTGGTACGGCGAGAGGCCGGCCGGAGGGCGTGCGGACCGGCTTGTCATCGAGCGTAATTGCAAAACCGTTCGCCGCCTCGACGACGCCGGCTTTGGCATAAAAGCGCTTGCGGGTGGGGCCGCGCGTCGTGCGCCGCACCGCCTCTTCCGGATCGAGCGGAGATTTTCCCGCCACTTCGTCGAACAATTCGCGCATTTAGGTTTTCGGCTTCCGTCGCTTAGAGCATGATCCGGAAAAAGCCTGCCCCGCACTTGATGCGGGGTGGAAACCGGTTTTCCACGCGACAAACGCGAAACGCGTTTGCGCGCAGATCATGCTCAAACAAAGAGATGAGATCATGATGCGATTCTATTTAATCGCATCATGATCTACGTGGTAATCATGCGCCAGAATACGACAACGACCCGTCCAAATAAAGCTGAAGCGGCGATGACGAAAATCCTTGCAAGCCTGCTCGTTCTGCTTGCCGGTATTGGCACCGCCGAAGCTGGTTTCCGTTCGCCGGAATCGCTGGTTCGCAACATCTACGCTTTTTACGGCAATGGGTCGTCGGAATTCTCCAGGGGGCTGCCGCATGATCCCGCCACGGCGCGCCAATTCTTCGATCCGAGCGTCCGGGAAGCCTGGCTTTCCCTGAAAGCTCAGCCTTACGATTTTCTGGTCCAAAGCCCGACATGGAAAGTCGGCGCGCTTTCGATCTCGATCCTCCGCAAGCAATTCGACGCCACCTATGTCGCGGTCGCCTTCGACAATCAGGGCCGCGAAGTCACGCTGAATTTCATTCTCGTCAATGGGCCCGACGGCTGGGTGATTTCGGACGTCGAGAGCCCGCACGATTCATTGCGGATGTTTCTGGCGCAATACAAAAACTGAAGCGATTTATCGGTTGGCGCAGGTGCGCGAATACGCCGCGCGTTCGTTGGGGCCGAGTCCGGCCGCCGCACCTTCGTCGAGGCAAGTGTTGATCCTGTCGCCGAACGAAGGTCGCGGAGCCGGCGCCGAGTTCTGCCGCATCGGCGCGTCCATCTGCGGCACAACCGGCACCGCGATTTTGGGCGGCGGCGGTGGAGCAGGCGGTGGCGGATTAAATGGCGAGCCGCCCGGCGGAATCGTTTGCGCGAATGCGGCATTCGCGGCAATTAGCGCCGCGACGATCACGCCAAACAGAATCGAAAATCGCCTCATCGCGAATATGTCGTAGCGACATCCGAAAACCGCAAGCCGCTTTTCTTAAGCCATTATTCTTCAGGCGCGTTTTCGATCGGATCGAACCGATCGGCCTCAAGGCCGAGCAGGTTCCACGATTGCAACATATGCGGCGGGAGCGGTGCGGTGCAGTCGATGAACCCGCCGCGCGGGTGCGGTATCACGATCCGGCGCGCCAACAGATGCAGCCGCTTCTGCAGGCCGCCCGGCAGTTCCCAGTTTTCCTTGTTGAAGTATTTGGGATCTCCGACGATCGCGTGATCGATATGCGCCATATGCGCCCGCAATTGATGGGTCCGCCCGGTGACCGGCTTCAACGACACCCATGCGAGCTTTTGCGCCGACGTTTCCACCACCGCGTAATACGTCACCGCGTGGCTCGCGCCCTCGTCGCCATGCGCCGCGACGCGCATGATGGTGTCCTCCTCGCCCTCTTCCTTGGCGAGATAGGTCGAAATGCGACCCTGTTTCGGCTTCGGCACGCCGGCGACCAACGCCCAGTAAATCTTGCGCGCCGAGCGATGGCGAAACGACCCGGTCAGCGCGGTCGCGGCAAAGCGCGTTTTCGCCACCAAAAGACAGCCGGATGTCTCCTTGTCGAGACGATGAACCAGCCGGGGCTTTTGGCCCTTCGCGTCGCGCATCGCTTCCAGCATCTGATCGACATGCCGCGTGGTGCCGGAACCGCCCTGCACGGCAAGCCCGGCGGGCTTGTTCAGCACCATCACGTCGGGGTCCTCGAAGAGGATCATGTCCTTGAGCGCTTGAAGCGTCTTCGCCGCGGCTTCCGAAAGATGGCCTGCGACCTTGGGCGCATCGAGCTTGAGCGGTGGAATGCGAACGCTTTGCCCCTCCTCCAGCCGGTCCTTGCTGTCGGCGCGCTTGCCGTTCACGCGCAACTCGCCTTTGCGGACGATGCGCTGGATGTGGGAGAACGACAGACCGGGAAAGCGCGCTTCGAGAAAGCGGTCGACGCGCATGTTGGCTTCATCCGCCGTCACGACGACGGTCTGAACTTTCGTAGGCAGCGGCGGCACCTCGGCGACGGGCTTCGGAGGCTCTGCGATGACGGGCGGCGGCTTCACGGCACGCGGCGCGGAAAAGCGCGGGGGCTTGCCCCCGGGGCGGTGCGCCTGCGGCCGCTCGGCCTGCGAACCCCGATAGGGACGTGCGCCCTTTGGCCGATCGCCCGAAGCGCGTTTCGCCAGGGGGCGCTTGATTCGGCGGCTCATGATGATTTTCCACTTCTCAACTTCGCCCAATATTCCAGCCGCTTGCGAATCTCGCGCTCGAATCCGCGATCGGGCGGATCATAGAAGGTCTGGCGGCCCAGCGCTTCCGGGAAATAATCCTGGCCGGAGAAAGCTTCCGGGGTGTCGTGGTCATATTCGTAGCCGCTGCCATAGCCTTCCGACTTCATCAATTTGGTCGGCGAGTTCAGGATGTGCTTCGGCGGCAGAAGCGAGCCGCCCTCCTTGGCCGTGCGCATCGCCGCCCCAAAGGCCTTGTAGGCGGCGTTCGATTTCGGCGCGGTGGCAAGATAGATCACAGCCTGCGCGATCGCGAGTTCGCCTTCGGGGTGGCCGAGAAAGTCATAGGCATCCTTGGCGGCGTTGCAGATCACGAGCGCCTGCGGGTCGGCAAGGCCAATGTCCTCGACTGCCATGCGGACCACGCGCCGCGCCAAAAACAGCGGGTCTTCGCCGGCGTCCAGCATCCGCGCGAGATAATACAACGCCGCGTCCGGATCGGAGCCACGCACCGATTTATGCAGCGCCGAGATCAGATTGTAATGACCGTCGGCGGATTTGTCGTAAATCGGCGCACGGCGTTGCAGGATCGCCTGCAATTGCTCGGCGTTGAAAATCTCGCTTTCGCGCGCGGCGCGCCAGACCTCCTCGGCGAGCGTCAGTGCGGCGCGGCCATCGCCGTCCGCCATCCGCACCAGCACCGCGCGCGCCTCCGCGTCGAGCGGCAGCTTTTTGCCTTCGATTTTTTCGGCGTGCGCAAACAGTCTTTCGATCGCGGTGGCATCGAGCGAATGAAATACCAGCACGCGCGCCCGAGACAGCAAAGCGGCGTTGAGTTCGAAGGAGGGATTTTCGGTAGTGGCCCCGACCAGCACCACCGTGCCGTCCTCCATCACGGGCAGAAACGAATCCTGCTGCGCCCGATTGAAGCGATGCACCTCGTCGACGAACAGCAACGTCCCCTTGCCCGTCTCGCGCCGTGCGCGGGCCGCGTCGAACGCCTTCTTCAAATCGGCGACGCCGGAAAACACCGCCGAGATTTGCTCGAAATGAAGCTCGGTGGCATCCGCCAAGAGCCGCGCCACCGTGGTCTTGCCGGTGCCCGGCGGTCCCCAAAAGATCAGCGAACCGAGCGTGCGTGTCGCCAGCATGCGCGTCAACGCGCCGTCGGGCCCGAGGATGTGGTCCTGCCCGACGACGTCCGATAGCGTGCGCGGGCGTAATTTGTCCGGAAGCGGATGCGGCGCATCCTGCTCCATCCCTGCGGCGGCGAACAGGTTCAAACCTTCGCGTGGTCGCTTCGGGCTCATCCGCCGAGCGTGACGTTGATTTGCTGGCCGCCCCGCACCATCGTGATCCGCCAGAATCGGGCGGCGTCGCGCGTTGCTTTTTCCAGATCGCTGGTTTTCGAGATTTTCTGGCTGTTCACCGCCAGGATGATATCGCCTTTCTGGAATCCGACACTCGCGGCCGTCGTGTCGTCGCCACCGAGGTCGGTCACCACGACACCGTCGGTGTCCGCGTCGAGATGTAACTCCTCGGCGAGCGCGGGTGAGATATTGGCAACCTTCGCACCTTTCAAAGGCGATCGGGTCGTCAGGACGACTTCATTGCGCCCGGTATCGGGCGCGGTTTCGAGCGCCACCGCCAGCTTGACCGCTTTGCCGCCCCGCTGCACGTCGATCTGCGATATGCCGCCGAGCGGACGCGTGGCGAAGCGGTAGTCGAAGGCATTGGGATCGTCGACCGTCTGCCCGTCGATCGCGACGATCAGATCGGACAACTTCAAGCCTGCCCGCGCCGCCGGACTTCCCGGAATGACATTGGAAACCAGCGCACCGGTCGGAAGGCGAAGCCCCATCGTCTCGGCGATCTCGGGCGTCACCGCCTGCAACTTTGCGCCAAGCCACGGCCGTTTGACCGCCTTGCCGCCGCTCTTGGCGGAGGCGACGACCACGCGCACCATGTTGGCGGGAATCGCAAAGCCGATGCCTTGCGATCCTCCGGAGCGCGAAAAGATCGCGGTGTTGATGCCCGCAAGCTTGCCGGTCATGTCCACCAATGCGCCGCCCGAATTGCCGGGATTGATCGCGGCATCGGTCTGGATGAAGAACTGATAATCGGTGATGCCCACTTGCGTGCGCGCCAGCGCCGAAATGATGCCGTGGGTGACGGTCTGCCCCACGCCAAACGGATTACCAATCGCAAGCACGGCGTCGCCGACCAGCAATTCATCGGAGTTGGCGAAATCGAGCGTCGGGAACCTCTCGTGCGAATCCTTCAAGCGCAACACGGCCAGGTCGGTCCGGCTGTCCTTGAGAACGATCTCGGCTTCGAACTCGCGCTTGTCCGAGAGCGAAACCTTGACCTGATCGGCGCCTTCGATGACATGGTTGTTGGTCACGACCAGACCGGATGGGTCGACCATCACGCCCGAACCCAGCGCGCGCTGCATCTGTTCCGGCTGCTGGCCGGGAACGCCGAAAAACCGCCGGAAAATCGGATCGTCGAGTAGTGGATTGCGGCTTTGCACCACCTTGGCGGCATAGACGTTGACCACCGCCGGCTGCACGCGCTGCACGATCGGCGCGTAGGAAAGCCTGATTTCCGCCGATGAGGCCGGCACGCGGCGATCCTGGGACATTGCAGGCGCCGCGACCAAAAGAACCGACAATGCCGTGAAGATACGAGCCGCAATCATGGAGGGATTCCCCGGGGGATTTGACGTTTCGAATATAGGCTGCCCGGCCTGCGAATAGAAGTGACTGAACCGCCGTGGGCAGCCGTCAGACCCGATTCGGGCCCGAGAAGGCGTCGGCTTTCGCGCAATACTTGCAATTACCAGCGCAGAACTGCAGGTAGTGCCGGAAGGTGGTCTTGCCGCCGGGACTTAAGGGAGAGCTGCTTGATGAAAGCCGTCGGGTACACAAAATCACTGCCAATCGAGGCCGCCGAGGCTTTGATCGATTTCGAGACCGCAAAGCTAGAGCCGAAAGGTCGCGATATCCGCGTCGCCGTGAAGGCGATTTCGGCCAACCCGGTCGATTACAAGGTCCGCAAGCGCGCCGCGCCCCCGGAAGGCGGGACCAAAATCCTAGGCTACGACGCCGCCGGGGTCGTGGACGCGGTGGGTCCAGACGTTACTCTCTTCAAGCCGGGCGATGAGGTGTTCTATGCCGGCTCGATCCTGCGGCAAGGCACCAACTCGGAATTTCATCTGGTGGATGAGCGCATCGTCGGCCGCAAGCCGAAAACGCTCTCCTTCGCGCAAGCCGCCGCCCTTCCCCTCACCTCCATCACCGCATGGGAATTGCTGTTTGATCGCTTGGGCGCGGTGCCGGGCGAGAGCGTCGATCCGCGCACGCTTTTGATCGTCGGCGGCGCCGGCGGTGTCGGGTCGATCCTGATTCAACTGGCGCGTCGTCTCACCGGCCTCACCGTGGTCGCCACGGCATCGCGGCCGGAATCGCAAAAATGGTGTCTCGATCTCGGCGCGCATGCTGTCATCGACCATGCAGCGCCGATGAAAGAGCAGATCGACAAACTGAAACTTCCGCCGGTCGGCCTGATCGCGAGCCTCACCAACACCGACCAGCACTACAAAGCACTTGCCGAGGTCATCGCACCGCAAGGGAAATTCGGATTGATCGATGATCCGCCGGAATTCAACATCGCGCTTTTCAAGGGCAAGGCCGCCTCGATCCATTGGGAATCGATGTTCACGCGCTCCTCGTTCCAGACGCCGGACATGATCGCTCAACACCGTTTGCTCGACGACGTCGCCGACCTCATCGACAAGGGCGTACTGCGCACCACGCTCGATCAGAGTTTTGGGGCCATCAATGCCGGCAACCTCAAACGGGCGCATGCGCTGCTGGAATCCGGCAAGTCGCGCGGCAAGATCGTGCTGGAGGGGTGGTAGCGGTTTTGACGCCGACGAGAGGCGTAGGGTGGGCAAAGGCGCTCTTAGCGCCGTGCCCACCGTCCTTGTTCGGTGGCAATGATGGTGGGCACGCGGAGTTTATCATCGGGCGCGCGTTTCGCGCGACCCGTTGGCTTTGCCCACCCTACGGTCTTCGCACGAACAATCATGTCGCCAATTATGCGATGGTCTGAACGATGCCGCCCTCGGCGCGAAGTGCGGCGCCGTTGGTTGCGGAGGCCTCTTTCGAGGCGACATAGACGACCATGTTGGCGATCTCATCGACGCTTGCGAAGCGTTCGAGCAGCGAGGTCGGGCGAAATTGCTTGACGAAGCGCGAGGCGGCCTCTTCCACTGACTGGCCGTTTTGCCTGGCGAGGTCTTTCACGAAGGCTTTCACGCCCTCCGACATCGTCGGCCCCGGCAGCACCGAATTGACGGTCACGGCGGTGCCTCGGGTCATCTCGGCGAGCCCGCGCGCCACCGCGAGTTGCGCGGTCTTGGTGACGCCGTAGTGGATCATTTCCTTCGGAATGTTCAGCGCCGATTCCGATGAGATGAAAACGATGCGGCCCCAATTGCGCTGCAGCATGCCCGGCATGTAGCTGCGCGACAGCCGCACGCCCGACATCACGTTCACCTCGAAGAAACGGATCCAGTCCTCATCGGGAATGTCGAAGAAGTTTTTGGGCCCGAATATCCCGGCATTGTTGACGAGGATGTCCACATCCGGCAGTGCCGCGACCAGCGTGTTGCATCCGACCGCGGTCGAGACGTCGGCGGCAATGCCGCGGACCTTCGCTCCAGCCACGGCCTTCGTAATCGCGGCGACCGCCGCATCGGCCTTGCCTTGCGTCCTGCCGTTGACGACAACGCTCGCGCCCGCCGAAATGAGGCCCTTGGCAATCGCATGGCCGATGCCGGCGGTGGACCCTGTTACCAGCGCGGTCTTTCCCGAAAGATCGATTTTCATGGGACTTCTCCATCGTTGCTGACGGAGATATCGGGAGCGGTGTGTGCGCCCGCAATCGCCGGCGCGCGGACGCCGAAATGAAAAAAGCGGCGCAGAAGGCGCCGCTCTTTTAGTTCTATGTCGTCCCGTCGTCCGCCGGGACGACAGAAGTTACGCCGCTTCCGCGGCCTTTTCCTGCACCGGGCCGGAATCGAGGCCCTTGGCATCCACGTCGCGATCGACGAATTCGATCACAGCCATCGGCGCGTTGTCGCCGTAGCGGAAGCCGGCTTTGATGATGCGGGTATAGCCGCCCTGCCGGTCCTTGTAGCGGGTGGCGAGCACGTCAAACAGCTTCTTGACTTGATCCTGGTCGCGCATCTCGCTGATCGCCTGGCGGCGCATCGCGAGACCGCCCTTCTTGCCGAGGGTGACGAGCTTCTCGACGATCGGGCGCAGCTCCTTCGCCTTCGGCAACGTGGTGACGATCTGCTCGTGCTTGATCAGCGCCGCACACATGTTTGCGAACATCGCACGCCGATGCTCGGCGGTGCGGTTGAGCTTCCGATGAACCTTGCCGTGACGCATGTTATATTCCTCAATACTTGTACTGTCGCGACGGCTCGTCGGACACGTTGCTCAGGTGGGCTGCCTGCGTTCGCCCAAAAAGTCACGGCCGTGAAGAGCCCGGCCACGACGGTCATCGATCAATAGTGGTCTTCAAAACGCTTGGCCAGTTCGTCGATATTCTCCGGCGGCCAGCCCGGCACTTCCATTCCCAAATGCAGCCCCATCTGGGCGAGCACTTCCTTGATCTCGTTGAGCGACTTGCGGCCGAAATTCGGGGTGCGGAGCATTTCCGCTTCCGACTTCTGCACGAGATCGCCGATATAGACGATGTTGTCGTTCTTCAGGCAATTCGCCGAACGCACCGACAATTCCAGTTCGTCGACCTTCTTGAGGAACGCCGGATTGAACGCGAGATCGGGAATGATCTCCTGCGTGACTTCCTTGCGCGGCTCCTCGAAGTTCACGAACACGTTGAGCTGATCCTGCAGGATGCGCGCGGCATAGGCCACCGAATCATCCGGCGAGATCGCGCCGTTGGTCTCGATCGTCATCGTCAGCTTGTCGTAGTCGAGGATCTGGCCCTCGCGGGTGTTCTCGACCTTGTAGGAGACCTTGCGCACGGGCGAGAACAGGCTGTCGACGGGGATCAGGCCGATCGGCGCGTCCTCGGGACGGTTGCGTTCGGCGGCGACGTAGCCCTTGCCGGCCGCCACGGTGAATTCCATGCGGATTTCCGCGCCCTCATCGAGGGTACAAATCTGCAGATCCGGATTGAGCACGACCACATCGCCGACGGTCTGGATGTCACCGGCGGTGACGACGCCCGGCCCCTGCTTCTTCACGACCATGCGCTTGGGGCCTTCGCCCTGCATCTTGATCGAGATGTCCTTGATGTTCAAAACGATGTCGGTGACGTCCTCACGAACGCCCGCGATCGAGGAGAACTCGTGCAGCACGCCGTCGATATGCACCGACTGCACCGCCGCGCCCTGCAGCGACGACAGAAGGATGCGGCGCAACGCGTTGCCCAGCGTCTGACCGAAGCCGCGCTCAAGCGGCTCTGCGACGAGCGTCGCAAAACGGTTCGGATCGGTGCCCGGAGTTACGTGGAGCTTGTTGGGTCGAATAAGTTCTTGCCAATTTTTCTGGATCGTCACTGTTTTCACCCATACCGGCCAGCATCTGAGTTACTGGCGTTGGAGATCGCGGATCAGTCCGCGGCTTTTTCAAATCTTGCAACCGCCGCAGGCGAACCCATCGCCCGCGGTCGAAACATCAAACCCGCCGACGCTTGCGCGGACGGCAACCATTGTGCGGAATCGTCGTCACGTCGCGGATCGACGTCACGGTGAAGCCCGCAGCCTGCAGCGCACGAAGCGCCGATTCGCGGCCCGAACCGGGACCTGCAACCTCGACTTCCAGCGTGCGCATGCCGTGCTCTTGCGCCTTCTTGGAAACGTCTTCCGCCGCGACCTGCGCCGCATAAGGCGTCGATTTGCGCGAGCCCTTGAAGCCCATCGTTCCCGCCGACGACCAGGCAATGGTGTTGCCCTGCGCGTCGGTGATGGTGATGGTCGTGTTGTTGAACGACGAGTTCACGTGCGCGATGCCGGATGCGATATTCTTGCGTTCACGGCGGCGGACGCGGGTGGCTTCCTTGCCCATTCCATAACCTTTCTTACGATCTCAACGCCGCCGTAATGCCAGCGGCTACACCTGACGAGCGAGTAGCGAGTAGCGAATAGAACTACTCGCCACTCCCTATTCGCCATTCGCCTCTTACTTCTTCTTGCCGGCGATCGACTTGGCCGGCCCCTTGCGCGTGCGCGCGTTGGTATGGGTACGCTGACCGCGCACCGGCAATCCGCGGCGATGACGAAGACCGCGATAGCAGCCGAGGTCCATCAAACGCTTGATGTTCATGCCCGTCTCGCGACGCAGGTCGCCTTCGACCAAATAATCGCGATCGATCACTTCACGGATTTGCAGCACTTCCTGGTCGCTCAATTGCGACACGCGGCGGTCATCGGGAATCTTGACCTTCTCCAGGATATCGGCCGCATGCTTCTGGCCGATGCCATGAATGTATTGAAGCGCGATCAGGACGCGCTTGTTGGTCGGAATATTCACACCGGCAATACGGGCCACGAACTTCTCTCCTGTCGCCGATCCTCACGGGACGCGGCTGTGTTTGACTATCTCGGGCAGGTGTTCACAAACGCGAACACGACGCCCTCCCCCTTGGATGTCCCGGGGCCCGGCATCGTCTGAAAACTATCCGACTGGATACGGGCCTTATTAAAGGATTCAACTTCGTTTCGTCAACCTGATCTATGCCTTAGCTCGCTTTTTCGTGAGTTTTTTGGCGACTTTCGCACTCCGCCGGCCGGGATGGGCCTTGGAACCCGCAACCGCCTTGCGCGAGGCCTTTTTGGGCCGCTTTGAGGCCGGTTTCTGGGCCCGCCCAGCGGCTCTGGCGGCCTTCCCGGCGGCTCCAGCGCCTTTTTTGCCCGCGGCCTTGGCGGTGCTTTTGGCGGTCTTTGCGGCTCGCTTCGCCGCGACGGTGCTTTTGCTGGGGGCCTTTTTGGAGGACGCCTTTTTGTGGATTCCCTTGGCTTCCACCGCGCCGATCGCGGCCAGGATACGGTTAATCTCCCGCGTGACGTGTTCGATGGTCATCATGCCGTCGACCGTCAGCAGCTTGCGCCGTTCGGAGTAGTAGTGGATCAACGGCTCGGTCAACGAGCGATAGCTCGCCAGCCGCTTCGACAACACTTCCGGCGTGTCATCGATGCGCACTTCCTCGCCGCGTGCGCGCATTTCCGCGACCCGGCTTTCGACGCGCTGCAGCAACGCGCTTTCATTGACGCGAAGCTCGATCACGGCATCCAGTTTGATATGCTTCTTCTTTAAAAGTTCATCGAGCGCTTCCGCCTGCGGCACCGTGCGCGGAAAGCCGTCGAGGATAAAGCCCTTCGCCATGTCCGGCTGATCCAGCCGATCGGAGATGATTCCGATCACCATGTCGTCCGGCACCAGCCCACCGCTGGCCATGATGTCTTTGGCTCTGAGCCCGATCGGCGTCTGCGCGGCCACTGCCGCGCGCAGCATTTCGCCGGTCGAAAGCTGAACGATGCCGTGCCGCTGGACCAGCCGTTGCGCCTGTGTTCCCTTGCCCGCCCCCGGCGGCCCGAGAAAAATCAGTCTCATCCTTCTTCGCCCCCCGGCCTGGTGAGCGACGAAACGCGCACCTCTCATTTTTTAGACAGAGACGCTAACCACGATCAGCGCCGAGCGCAAATGGCGAAAGCGACGCTGGCGCGGCAGCGTCAGCGACGACGCCCCCGCAACTTCGACTTCCTGATCAACCCTTCATATTGATGGGCAAGCAGGTAACCCTGGACCTGGGCCACGGTATCCATGGTCACGCTGACCACGATTAGAAGCGAGGTTCCGCCAAAATAAAACGGCACCGAGGCGTAGGAAATCAGGATTTCAGGGATCAAGCAGACGATAGCGAGATAGACCGCGCCCAACACGGTGATGCGCGAAAGCACATAATCGATGTATTCGGCGGTGCGTTCGCCAGGACGAATGCCCGGAATGAAGCCGCCATGCTTTTTGAGGTTGTCGGCGGTCTCGGTCGGGTTGAACACGATCGCGGTATAGAAGAAGGCGAAGAACACGATCAGGGCCAGATAGAGAATCAAAAACAGCGGGCGGCCGTGGCCGAGCTGCGTCGTAATCCACTGAAACCATTCCGGCCCCCTGCCGGCATTGAAGTTCGCAACCGTGGTCGGCAGCAAGAGCAGCGAGGACGCAAAGATCGGCGGAATCACGCCCGATGTATTGAGCTTGAGCGGCAGATGCGAAGACTGGCCTTCGAACATTTTGTTGCCGACCTGGCGCTTCGGATACTGGATCAAAAGCCGCCGTTGCGCACGCTCCATGAACACGATGAAGGCGATCACCGCGACCGCCATCACGATGACCACCAGAATGAGACCGGTGGAGAGCGCGCCCTGACGACCGAGCTCGAGCATGCTGGCGAGCGCCGAGGGCAGTTCGGCGACGATGCCGGAAAGAATGATCAGCGAAATGCCGTTGCCGATGCCGCGCGAGGTGATCTGCTCGCCGAGCCACATCAGGAACATGGTGCCGCCGGTGAGCGTGATCGCGGTGGAGAGGCGGAAGAACAGGCCGGGATCGCTGACGACGTTGCCGGCGCCCTCTAATCCAACGGCAATGCCGTAAGACTGGAAAGCGGCCAGGATCACCGTGAGGTAGCGGGTGTATTGGTTGAGCGTCTTGCGGCCGGCCTCGCCTTCCTTCTTCAGCGCTTCGAGCTGCGGCGACACCGTGGTCAACAGCTGGATGATGATCGATGCCGAAATATACGGCATGATGTTGAGCGCGAAGATCGCCATGCGGTGAATGCCGCCGCCCGCGAACATGTTGAACATGCCGAGAATGCCGCCGGCCTGGGAGCGGAACACCTGTTCCCAGATGTTGGGGTCGATACCGGGCAGCGGGAGGTAGGTGCCGAGCCGATAAACGAGCAACGCCCCCAGTGTGAACCAGATGCGCTTCTTCAGTTCGTCGGCCTTACCGAGCGCCGAGAAGTTGAGATTTGCCGCCAGTTGTTCCGCTGCTGAGACCATGTTTGGCTTTCTCCCCGCGCGCCGCTTGTGCTGTCAGTCCTCCGACGGCGGGACATTCAGCAGGCGCCGGACATTATTTGGTGCTCGGCTTCGATAAGTCCATCGTCCCGTCGTCCAGATCGCCCGCTTTAGGCCGGCGATGACGTAGATTTTACGCCGCCTCGCCTTCGTCCTTCTTCGCCGGCGCCAGAATCGTCACAGAGCCGCCTGCCTTCTCGACCGCCGCGATCGCGGATTTGGACGCGCCGTGGACCTCGATCTTCAGTTTGGCCTTGATTTCACCGCGGCCGAGCAACCGGACGCCGTCCTTGGCGCGGCGCAGAACGCGGGACTTCACCAGCGATTCGGCGTTGATGGTGTGCTTGGCGTCAAGCAACTTGGCATCGATCGCCTCTTGAAGGCGGTCGAGATTGATCTCGGCGAATTCGAGCCGGAAAATATTGTTGAAGCCGCGCTTCGGCAGGCGCCGATGCAACGGCATCTGGCCGCCTTCGAAGCCCTTGATGCGCACGCCGGAGCGCGCGGTCTGGCCCTTGCCGCCGCGGCCGGAGGTCTTGCCCTTGCCTGAGCCGATGCCACGGCCGACGCGCATCCGTTTCTTGCGCGAGCCGGCATTGTCGGCGATATCGCTGAGCTTCATCGTTCGCTTCCTTATTTTCCGTCGACGATGCGGACGAGATGTTGAACCTTCGAGATCATGCCGCGAATTGCAGGCGTGTCCTGAAGTTCGGTGATCCGGCCGATCTTGTTGAGCTTGAGGCCGATCAGCGTTTCACGCTGCGAGTGGTGGCGGCGTATCGCGCTGCCGATCTGCTCGACCTTGATCGTCTTTGCGGCCTTGGCCATCGTCGTAACTCCACCTATTTAGTTTGGCATGATCTTTTCGGAAAACCGGTACCCACTTTTCCGGATCATGCCGTACGCCAAAAGGCGCGTGTTGTTATTCCGCCACCACTTCAGCATCGCCGCCGACACGGCGCGACTGCAGGGTGGAGACCTTGATGTTGCGGCGCGCCGCGACCGAACGCGGCGAATCCTGATGCTTGAGGGCGTCGAACGTCGCGCGAACCATGTTGTAGGGGTTCGACGAGCCGATCGACTTCGCCACCACGTCCTGAATGCCGAGCGTCTCGAACACCGCACGCATCGGGCCGCCGGCGATGATGCCGGTACCCGCCGGCGCCGCACGCAAGTAAACCCGCCCAGCGCCGTGACGGCCGGCGATATCGTGATGCAGCGTGCGGCCCTCGCGAAGCGCCACGCGCGTCAGGTTGCGCTTCGCCGATTCGGTCGCCTTGCGGATCGCCTCGGGCACTTCGCGCGCCTTGCCGTGGCCGAATCCGACGCGACCCTTCTGGTCGCCGATCACGACCAGCGCCGCAAAGCCGAAGCGCTTGCCGCCCTTGACGACCTTCGCCACACGATTGATGTGGACGAGCTTGTCGACGAACTCGCTATCGCGCTCTTCGCGATCCCTGCTCCGTTCGCGTCCGCCGCGTTCGCGTTCACCTGCCATGGTGTTTTCCAATCTCTGAGGGGTTTAAGGCCCCTGTCCTCGTATCCGTTGAAACCGATATTCCTAGAAGCTCAATCCGCTTTCGCGCGCGGCATCCGCCAGGGCCTTGACGCGGCCATGATAGAGGTAACCGCCGCGATCGAACACCACCTCGGTGACGCCGTTCTTCACGGCACGTTCCGCGAGCAGCTTGCCGACGGCCTTCGCCGCGTCGATGTTGGCACCGGTGTTGCCGCTCTCGCGCATCGCCTTCTCCAGCGAAGACGCCGACGCCAAGGTCTCGCCCTTCAAATCGTCAATCACCTGCGCATAGATGTGCTTCGACGAGCGAAACACCGACAAACGCGGACGACCGCTGGCGGTGCGACGCAACGACAGCCTCACGCGTTGCTTGCGCCGGGCATTCGTAATCTTGAGTCTCGACATGACCGGCTCCGTTACTTCTTCTTGCCTTCCTTGCGGAAGATGAATTCACCGACGTATTTCACGCCCTTGCCCTTATAGGGCTCCGGCGGACGATAGCTGCGGATTTCGGCGGCCACCTGACCGACGCGCTGCGAATCATTGCCGGTGACGACGATCTCGGTCGGCTTCGGCACCGCGATCGCAATGCCTTCCGGGATCGCGTAGACGACGTCGTGGCTATAGCCGAGCGCGAGCTGCAGATTCTTGCCTTGCAGCGCGGCACGATAACCGACGCCGGTGATCTCGAGCTTCTTCTCGAAGCCCTTGGTGACGCCCTCGACCAGGTTCGCAACCTGCGCACGCGCCGTGCCATACATCGCTTGCGCGCGGTTGGTCTTGACCCGTGGCGCAACCTTGACCGCGCCGTTTTCGAACTTCACCTCGACGTCGCCGTGCACGATGAACTGAAGCTGGCCCTTCGGACCCTTCATTTTCACGGTCTGACCTTCGACGGTCGCGGTAACGCCCGAAGGAACCGTCACTGGCCGTTTGCCGATACGTGACATGACTAATCCAATCCTTCCTCAGAACACCGTGAAGAGAATTTCGCCGCCCACATTCGCGTCGCGCGCTTCGTGGTCAGCCATGATTCCCTTCGGCGTCGACAACACCGAAATTCCGAGACCGTTGTTCACCCGCGGCAGGTTCTTCACCGAGGCATAAACCCGCCGCCCCGGCTTCGACACCCGCTCGATCTCGCGAATGACCGGCTCGCCGTCGAAGTATTTCAACTCGATCTCAAGCTCGCTGCGGCCGGAGGCGTGTTCGACGCTGGCATAGCCGCGGATATAACCCTCGGCCTTGAGCACATCGAGCACGTTGGCGCGCATCTTCGAGCCCGGGGTCGAAACCTTGGACTTGGCGCGCATCTGCGCATTGCGGATGCGGGTGATGAGATCGCTGATCGGATCGTGCGTTGACATCTTGACGACCCTCCTTACCAGCTCGACTTCACGAGCCCGGGAACCAGGCCTTTGGAGCCGAGTTCACGCAGCGCGATGCGGCTGAGTTTATTCTTGCGATAGATCGAGCGCGGACGCCCTGTCATTTCGCAGCGATTGCGGATGCGGGTGGTCGACGAATTGCGCGGAAGCTCGGCGAGCTTCAGCGTCGCCGCGAACCGCTCTTCCATCGGCTTCTTCTTGTCGGCGATGATGGCCTTCAGCTTCGCCCGCTTGGGCGCGGCGTTCTTGGCCATCCGCTTGCGCCGGTTGTTCTTCTCGATCGAACTCTTCTTTGCCATGCTTGGCTCCTGGGTTTCCGCGTTTGAGATGCTTAGTTGCGTCTCACTGCCGGAACGGGAAATTGAATGCGGTCAACAAGGCTCGCGCTTCGTCGTCGGTCTGCGCCGTGGTGCACACCGTGATGTCCATACCCCACGTTTCCCCCATCTTGTCGAAGTCGATTTCGGGGAAAATGATGTGTTCCTTGATGCCGAGCGAATAGTTGCCGCGGCCATCGAAGCTCTTCGTGTTGAGGCCGCGGAAGTCGCGCACGCGCGGCAGCGCGATGTTCACCAGACGGTCGATGAACTCGTACATCTTGGCCTTGCGCAGCGTGACCTTGCAGCCGATCGGCTGGTTTTCACGCAGCTTGAAGGTCGCAATCGCGATGCGCGAATAGGTCACGACGGCCTTTTGGCCGGCGATCAGCGACAGGTCCGCCGCGGCCAATTCCGCCTTTTTGCGGTCGTTGACGGCCTCGCCGACGCCCATGTTGAGCACGACCTTGTCCAGGCGCGGCACCTGCATGACGTTGGCATAGCCGAATTGCTCGGTCAGCTTGCCGCGAATGCTTTTGTCGTATTCCGCGCGCAGGCGCGGGAGGTATGCGGTCTCAGCCATCGATCTCTGCTCCCGTGCGTTTGGCAATTCGCACCTTCTTGCCAGCCGCATCAATCTTGAAACCCACGCGCGTCGGCTTGCCGTCCCTGCCGACGATTGCGATGTTGGACAGGTGGATCGGCGCCTCTTTCGAGATGATGCCGCCTTCCTGGGCCTGGGTTTGCTTCTGGTGACGCTTCACGAGGTTGATGCCACGGACGAGAGCTTTGCTCTCGGTCGGACGCACCTCGAATACCTCGCCGCTGCGACCCTTGTCGCGGCCCGACAACACGACGACCTTGTCGCCCTTCCGGATTTTCGCAGCCATCACAGCACCTCCGGCGCGAGCGAGATGATCTTCATGTGGTTCTTGGCGCGCAGCTCGCGCGGCACGGGCCCGAAAATACGGGTGCCGACCGGCTCCGACTGGTTGTTGATCAGCACCGCGGCGTTGCGGTCGAAACGGATGACGGAGCCATCGGGCCGGCGGATGTCCTTGCGGACCCGCACCACGACGGCCTTCATCACGTCGCCCTTCTTCACCTTGCCGCGCGGAATTGCTTCCTTGATCGAAACGACAATGACGTCGCCCACGGTGGCATAGCGGCGCTTGGAGCCCCCAAGCACCTTGATGCACATGACACGGCGTGCGCCTGAATTATCGGCCACGTCGAGGTTGGTCTGCATCTGAATCATTGATGCACCTCGTCCTC
>WNFR01002141.1_pt1 | contig 20602 bp, 35 predicted proteins | sample 5400221 | NCBI WGS metagenome assembly WNFR01 (sample SAMN13153357, study PRJNA577476) | soil metagenome | isolation source: 40 cm soil under Madrone tree | place: USA:California | collected 2016-06-14 | reverse complement strand
TCCGTAAAGCCCAAATCCTGTTGATATCTTGATTGAGTATGTGGCAACTTAGTTCTCCCTTCCGGATTTAATTTTCCAGGCGGCTATTCTCGCCGGTGATTTTCCTTGACAATTTAATTCTAGCATTTTCTCTCGAAGTTCTTCCGAGGGAGAAACAAGAAATCGGAGAGCAACTTCAATTCTTTCTCTCTTAACAACAGAGTATGGAAGAATATCTTCTAATAATTGTTTTATTTCTTTTCCATTAATTCTATAAACAAAGCAATCAATCATTCTTCCGTTCTTATTCCCATTATAATGAGAGTATATATTCCCAGCTCTATATTTCAGCATTATAAGAGCTAGAAGATATTCGTCATTCTGAGTAATCCCAAGCTGAATTGAAAGGTTACCAGATTTCGAGTCTTTCATTATAGAAACATGACCTTCACCATCAAAAAACCCGGCTAGCCATTGTGGGGTAATGCGAGGTAGAAGCTCTAGAATCTTTTCATAATCATGAGGCATATAACCTAATCCTTTCTGGATTGCGTCCGAAGACGGCTAAAGGTTAAGATGATATAGAATCTACATCATCACTTTGACTTTCTTTTAGAATCTCCGCTACACGGAGTTCTTCGTCTCCGCTAAATGAAAGTTTGTCCTGAATAATAATCGGACGTTGCCAAGCGATTGTGTCATCTACACAAGTGGGGCATAGAATTAATCCCAACTGCTTCTTCAACTCCGTTACACGATAAGTATAACCACAGCGGTCGCAGTCGTGGAATGGTGCTATACCACGACCGCTGTGGCTGGTTTGAGGCATGATCGTCTCTCCCCCGGTTAAGGTCCGTTACTTCCCCAGGTTCCCATCCATGTTGTCGCTCCAAAAGCGAAGCGCATCCTGGAGAGTTGCTTGATACTGAAAGTATCAAAGTCATCCGAGAAATCTTCATCAAGCTCCTTACGAACCAAGAACTTGAGCCAGTGTCCTTCTTTCTCAGTGACGGCGAACCATGCTGACGCCGAAGTGAGATAATGCGATACGAAGTACTGCAAGTCTTCTTTGATTAACGCATTAATCTCATTATCAGCAGTGTAAGGCTTATGCGGAGACCCAAGGACCTCACGCGCAATCCACTTCAGTTCAGGTGGGATGATCAGATACCGAGGCTTGATCGAAATCGGCAAGCCTTGGCTATCCACGAGCCTCTCGAACATATTCACCATCAACTGTATGGCCGTGAACGAAATGTCAACGTCCGTCGCAGGTCGATTAGGATAAGTACCAGCGGCACTAATGATATTCCCCAAACCAGGCCCGTACGAAGTTGCGGCTGTGCCACCGAGAAGCGGATGTTGGTTGTTAAAGATCGAAACGCCATCGGCAGTAATCTGAGTCGTGAAACCTAGATTAAAGAGATTCCAGGCGTTCTGCTCTTTAGTGAAATGAGCGCTTCGAGCGATTGCTTTCGGAACTTGCATGATAATGCCATATTGATCGTCTTCATACAGTTCGAACGACGAGCGAACGCCTAAGGCGTACGTAAAGTTAATATATCTCTTCGTGCCACCCTGCACCGCATCTTGATAAATCGTCGCCTCAGCCTCAGGCTTCAGCGGCATAGGTGGAAGACCTGAGAACTCTACTTCGTCCTCGAAGGCCTTATCGGAAGGCTCCACATGCAGGATGTGAGAGAATTCCTCTTCACGCTGCAAGGTATCAACCCAGTGAACGAATTCACCGTGAAGACCTGGAGCTTGTAATTGTGAGAACTGCCCTCTAACCATTGTCATGTTCGTCAGTTCTCCTTATAGCAATGCCTGGAACGCGGCAGGTATAAGAACAAAATATACACCGCGAGGCACGGCAGCTTGATCGTTAGGGTCCAGTTTCGTAATAGTGGCGACTTTGTTAACGCCGGCTGCGGTCTTGTCCAGAAACCAGTGATTATCTGCGTCTTTGGTAAGACCAACGGTTGTACCAATGTCGGTAATAAGAGCAGTTTGAGCAGGCCCGACCTGACCCAAAAAGACAGTATCCTGAGTCGCAACTTCAAACCCAGTATTACCGTCGTTAAAGAAAGGTCTAGCGATATTTACAGCAGCAGCTTGATTCGGTACGGAACCGAAGGTCTGCTGCTGTGCGACACCACTAGCTGCAAGATTCGCTGCTTGCTCTTTGGAGAATCCCGCCAAAGGCACCGCGGTAGTCGCAGGAGAAACAACAGCAATAAGAAAGCCCGTTGCGTCTACGAATATCGGGGTACCAGGTAGAAACGTCTGTCCAGCTTTCTCAGCCATCCTTCGGACACGAGGTTGGTTTCCTGAGACAGACTGAACACTGTGAATTTCAATGCTAGCCAACTAATCCTCCTTTGTCCTTTCGGACGGTAGTTTGTCATCTTCGGCCATAAAATTTGGGTCAGCGGTTTTATCCGACGACCCAGGCCGAAAGGCTTGTAGTTTCGACGCGAGCGTACGACCCACATCACGCGGTACGCCTGCTTGAGTAACTGCTTTAGCGAGTTCTTTGCGACCGGTTTGTAACTGGCGATCAGGCGCCAAGCGAGCTATGCTACGTTCCCAGTTATACTTCAAAGCGCCTTCGTATTGCTTTCTATCAATCTTCATTAGGATAAGATCGCCACGTATGATCTTACCATCTTTGATTAAATTCGCCATTAAAGGCTTCCCGTCAGGCATAACGACTTCGGATGGACTAACAGGAACGAAGCCAGCGTAGATCATTTCGTCAAGGCGCTGCGTGGAGCCTTGAACGCCTACGGCTCTGTTAACCCATCTCAGAGAGATACCAGGATTTCGCGGCTTCACATTCACGAAGTCAGGTAACTGAAGAGGACGCGCTTCGATACCTGGAAATGGATCCCCGTAGGGAGTGTCGTGTTGCTGATTGATCATGCTCATTTGAATTCTCCTAGACGTTCACGAACGTCATCTTATCTTTTGTTTTTTGATATGCCTCGGGTGTTACGCCCTTACCGTAGCGAGCCTGCTTCTTGATAACTTCTTCTTCCATTGTGGTGAGTTTGTCAGGCTTCTTCTCGTCGCCTGGGAGTCTGTCCTGGTTTGTTGATACGGATTCAACGAATGTCTGAGGCTCGGCCATCAACTCGTTGAAGTGTTTGCCTTTAATATAATCAAAGAGATTGATCCAAGTCTGCATGTTGCCTTTTACATGCAGAGCAACTTCTGAGGCAGCTTTATCAATCTCTCCAGACCACTTATCCCAGAGTCGAGACATAGAAATCTTACCACCAGGAGTAGTGACAAACTGTCCTTGAAGAGACTGCTTCGCAAGAAGCATCGCAGAATTAGCGGCAGCCTGCAAGGCTACTTGAGCCACGGGCTGCATTCCATCGACGAGACGTTCGGTGAAGGCTTTGTTCTCGTCGTCGATAAAAGAAGTATAAACTCTTTCTTCGGTCTGCTGACGAGCAGGTTTCTTAGCGTTAGCTTCGAGTTCGTCAAGCGTCCGCTTGGTTTCGTTAAACTTACCATCTAATTGAGATAGATTCGTTTTGACGGTAGAAAGCTCGGTTTTCGAGTTAGCGAGATCCTCGGTTAGCTTTTTGTTATTCAAAACTTGTTCACGAATCTGAGCTGGTGTTAGACCAAGGTCTTTTAGTTCATCAGGTATTTCTTCCTTCTTAGTTCCCCAGGGCATGATCTTTCTCCTTTTCTATTTCTATCTTCCGCATTTTACCGCTAGATACGCCTTTGATATAAGTATCCACTTCGTCACGAAGTCCGAGTAGAGTATCCAGAACTTTGAGAGCACCTTGAAAGCGATATATCTCCACGGTATCGTGAGAAGTACCGAGCTTATCGAAGATTTCTTTTCGATAATCTCTAAGAAATTCATTGAAGCATTCCGCTACCTCCTCCTGGAGCCATCCCCGGAATTTGTGGGCCTGCACCAGGAGCTTGTCCAGTTTGTTGGCCACCTTGACCTCCTAACTGCGGTTCTGGTACGAGAAGGTCTACGTCTTCTTGATCGAAATTACGAAGGACATTCTTCATAACTATGTTAGAGGCTTTGATAACCTGAGCGAGATAAACTTTTACTTCTGGAGGCGTCATCATGCTAGATGTTTGATTAATCAGGTTAGCGATACCCATATAATGCTGACGCATTAGGTTAACCAACAAGAAGAGATTCTGCTTCTCAACTTCTTTGTTAACGGACGCAGTAGATGAGTAAATCGGAAGTCCAATCCTAGCAGATTTCACAGCCTCCAAGGCTTTCGTTATCTTCGACGCCTTCTCTCCAAACATCTCAAGAAGAGAAGAACGAACACCGAACTTAGCATAATCAGCAAGAAGAATTCTACCGAGTTTGGTGTGAGCATATCGGAGATCCGATATATTAAGATCAGTTCTTCTATTGCCTTCTTGCATTACGGATAAAGTGCCCATGGCGGTATAAATCCCCCGCTTGCCCTGGGACCCGGCCCCCGCCCCTTGCATTGGAGGACTTATTCCAGCTCGTCGCTCGGCAAGTTCGAGAGAGAATCTTTCATCATCGATAGTTTGCTGTGATATATCTCCAGCTTGTAAGGATTCGATTTCGTCTTTCTCCGCCGGAACACACGCAGAAGGGTAGATGCGATAGCCTGCGTGGAGCTTAGAATCAGGAGAAACGCGCCACACGCGAGTGTTAGCGATAGTACGATTATCGAGACGTTGATTATGCTGCTCAGATATCTCCTCCTGAAAGGCCCACATGGTTTCACAGAAGCCGTAGCCATAAATCATGTCATCGCGGTAGAAAAGGCGTGCTAAAGCGAAAGGCAGTATCGTGTGCGTATCATAGATAGCACGCATTAAAGTATCGGAGTTCTTATGATACGTGGCGATTATCGCAGGCTTGTATTTACCATCAGGAGTAGGCCAGTTTAGCCAGCATTCGTAGAGATCCCATTCTTTGTAGCCATAGGTACCTGTCGTCTTGGCTCCGAGGGTCTCTTCGTTCATCAACTGCGGATAAGCAGGAGAAGTCCGATCGGGGCGAGATAGAATAGAATCGACTTTCAAAGGATCGTAAATCTTGAAGAATCGTCGTTCTTCAAGTTCACTTTTAATCATTACACGTTTATGAATCCGAATATCAGCAGATTCGAGAGACTTTGCGCCAGGAGGAATCAGGAAGTGCTCAAAGGCTATCTTCTCAGGACGTGGGCCTTCATACGCAGTTTCGCGCATGAAAGCGACTTCCTTTCTGCCAGAACCATCTCCTTCAGATTCCACGAGTTCGTCTCGATAGCGAATTTCATGTGGGCACTTCAGAACGGACGTGCCGTATTTGATACCTTCACCAAACCATTCGTGGTATACACGGTAAAGATCAAGCTCTGTTGGTTCGATACCTACATATTCCATAAACTCTTCGAGTCCGGTTCGAACGGAGTCATCTATATCTTTATGAGAACCAAAAATTTTAGCAACCCAAGGAGGTCTTGTCTTTAATACCGCCGACATAACACGAGCAAGTAAGGTGTCACTGAAAGTAGCAATAATAGGAACAACCAGATTTGAAGCGTTATAGAATGGGAACTCACGAGTTTTCTCCCTAGGCGTGGCCTCATACGCCTTACGCCACTTAACAATCTTGGTTTCGTGAAGCTCGCGGAGGCCGTCTTCGAGCGCCAGAATACGCATTTTCAAATGCGCCTTTAGCTTCGACTCGGCGTCGTTAGACAGCTTAACGGGAATGAAGTTTCTATCAGCCATTAAAGAGCCAGTAGAGCTTTAATATCTTCTTTATTTTGCAAATCCTGTGCATCTGCCAAAGCAACCAACTGCTCAGGAGTTAGTCCTGCTTGTCCTTTGACAGACTTAATAAATTTGATTACTTCATCAAGAATAGTCAAGCCTAGCATAACTGCAACATTAGGATCCATTTACTTTCCTTTCGCGCTCTGAACTGCGAGACTCACGCCGTTAATAGCCGTATCAACGGCTTTAAGAATCGCCGAAGCACTCGGATCATTCATAACTTGAGGGGTAATTTGAGCACAACGAACGAAGGAGTCTGCGATTGGTAAAAAAGACTGTTTTACAGTTTGGCCAGAATTATGAGTGTTTACTACGGCCTGACGAAAAACTGTGTTACAGTTAGTAACAGTATCAAGAATACCGGCAACAGTGGCTTTCTTTTTGTCGTCTATAGTACCGGCACTGTAGTAGGTGGCTGTGATCTTAATAGCAGAACTAACAGCCTGAGAAACGTCGGCTGAGCCTTGCAAAGCCGCTTTATAAGGATCCTGCGGACACCCACTAAGCAGTAGGAGGAGCGGGAGGAGCAGGAGTATCACTCGTCGTTTTGCCATTTGTTACCACCTTTTGATAGGAAGGATAAAGTTTCATTGTTATACTACGAAGATTAAGAGCACCAACGGTGCCTACAAAAACAACGAGGATTCTGTAGACTACTTGAAAACGCGGAGCGAAAGAAAAGACTTCGTAAGGGGGGAGAATAGAGCCTATAAGTGAGCAAACAAGAACAACACCCGCGATAATATCGAAATAATGATGTGATGGCATTAACGGGCTCCTATCGAATAGGGCAGATTTATCTTCCTAGCCCAAGCTGCGTTCTGCATCTTCCACTTCTGACCTTCTACCCAAGACTGCGGTAGTCGTAGCATCTGCGGGACGTAGGCCAAGGCATCGAGTAAGTCCACGAATCTGCCACGAGGAAAAGAAGTGAATTCACCCTTAAAATCTTGAAACCTACGCTGAGTGTAAAACTTATTAGATTCAAAGATGGGAGAAAGTACGTTTCGGATTCTCCATTCTTTCTTTCGAGTGATAGTACCGTCAGGGGCATCGACTTCACCTTTAAGCTCAATGAGACGAAGGTTACGATTCTCCAGTCTGTTACGATAGTTGATATGGTAAGCGAGGTACTTTTGCGCAGCAACAGTCTCAATACCGAGCTTACGCATGTTCCATTTAGCGGCTATTTCGTAGAGTTTTGCGATGTATTTATCGGACTCGCAGGCTTCGGCCCAGCAGTCAAGCAGGTAATAACGGCCATCAGACGAAAGGCCAACGACGTTGATCGCGTGACGGCAGCGTCCCTCAGCTCCGCTATGATTTGGGTCAGTGACCATGCACACTGATAAATGAGATACTTTAATATCCTTAACGATAACGCCATCGACGACTTCGTGTCGAATAATTTCTTCATCATTTTCCCCTTTGAATATAGAGAAATGACGCAAGTCGGCTTCTTTGAAGGCAGCATTTTCAGGAGAAGCGGGGTTATTTAAGAACTGACAGGAGAATTGATACGCGCCTAAACGCTCACGCCACCTAGCGAGCTTCTCAGCGGAGAACTCCTCAGGGAATATAGGGGTATCTATCGGATGTGCAGAACAGCACCCACCCATTGCGGAGTGGGTTTGAAAGGAGAACCAGGGTGCGTTCTCTCTTATCCAGCTATTAAGATCGTAGTAACCCCATCTGTTACCTACAACTAACTCGTCGTTGTCTTCGAGAGCATCTTCGTTTTCAAAAGCGCCGACCATGAGCTGATGACACTTAATAGCCTTGTCCATAATGGACGGGGATTCAATAGCTTTGCGACCGACAAGGTCATCTTGAACTACGAGCCCATTATAGTGCCTAGACTGGAGGGCACCCCCGACGCCAAGAAAATCGAAGGTGCCTTCCCCATGTCCCCCCAGTGACTTACATTGTGTCGGCAGCCTGTGGCACTTGGAGATGTTTGACCATATTTCAGAGGAGGTGGGAATTAATTCAGGGAAGATATTACGATATACTTGGTTGGATTCGTAGTGAAAGTCAATTTTTCTCCCAAGTTTACCAGCATTGGTAATGTTCTCAGAGACCAGTAAATTGCGGGCCTCTGGACGGTGTATCTCTTGTTGCCATCGAATAAACTCAGGAGGATAACCAAGTCTTTGAAACTCTCGAAGATCCTCATCTGAGCAGAAGAGGACGCGCCACATTGAAAGACCTTCGCCGCAGATAGTGGATTTGAAGTGGTCTCGTGGGATTTCATAAACGTCCTTGATATGCCGACGTTCGAGAGACTGACATAAAGGCTTGTGTAATGCTTCGGTGAGGCGTCTACGACGGAGGGTGATCTTGATAAAAAAGTACAGACTGCCAAGACTATTAAGGCGCATCGCTTTGCGCCAAGCCTCACCAGTCAAGCCGACTATCGGAAGTGGCTTGAAGGTGGAATCAAACTCAAATACTTTAGAATCTTTATTAAGCTGTTCTAAAGTTTCCAATTACTCCAATCTTTCTTCTTGGCAGTGAAGAAAGTCAAAGAATAACACGCTACCCTTCGGGGAGCCTCCCGGCGGGCACAGTGCTTTGGGCTAAAAACAGTAGTAGCTGTGCGCGGAAAGGCATAACATGATTTGGAGGAGACTAACACAATCTGTTTTTGAGCCACCGGACCAGGGCCTGTGAGGAAACTGGCTACCCGGTTTATTTGCTGCCTTGTGTTAGTCCCCACCATATCACATATTCACATTACAGTGTTGCAAACTCTCATGCGCCTTCTCCGTTCCGCAGGTACACGGATGCTTACCGCAGGTGCAGTTAGGCGTGTGGAAGCCATGTCCAGCTCCGCGGAACTTCCCGGAGGGGCGACGCGCCATCCTGCCGCTATTTACTTTCGAGGCGTTTTCGTCTTCATGCGAAGCAAATTCGATCGTAGAAGGATACTTCCCACTGCGTGGATCATGGACGGAACCTGTGGAGGCCGTGCGGGAACCCTTGGGTTTAACCTCTTTCGCGTCGTCGTAACGCGCGCTGTCGGAGGATGGCATAGCTAAACTCCGTTTCTGTTCACAGAGTGAACACTAAATCGTCGATTCTTGAATCACTTCATAACAAGTCCACGTGGTTAAGTCTGCTGCTGTTTCTCTTGGAATGGCAAATTTAACTCTTAGAATTCGCCCGTCCTCTAGACTCTTTTGATATGCTAAATGAATTCTGTAAGAGCCAATTACTCTACCAGTAACGGAGAGACCTTCAGGTACTATATCACCTTCTCTCCTATCTACAATCTCTAGATTCGTTTCTGCTGTTGTCACTGAACTCTCTTCGATCCATTAATCTCATTTACGACTTTATCGGCTTCCTTCGATACAACGTCGATTACCCCATCGGGCAGCCTAACGGCATCGACAGCAAGTTCGGAGGGCTTGCTCCTTTGCGCGACGCGGTCTGGGTCTCTATCGAGTAATTCCAGCGACGCTGCAAGCGCCGTCTTCAAGTCACGGCGTTGATTCGCCACTTCTATAACAGTTCGCAACGCAGCCGGCACAGCTCCTCTAACTTCATTACGAAGTGTCTCTACATTCCCCGCTATCGCTCGGTCCATTGCCGAGAGCGTACCATCGAAGATGGCTTCTTCTACTTCTTTATATTCAGGGAGATTAATGAGATAGTGGAAAGCAGGGGGTGTTATGCCTTCGCGGAGCTGGATAACTTGATCTTTTATACCCGCTACGCGCATACGGGCGACCCGTTGTATGCGGAGGCGAAGAGCGGACGAAACCCCACCCGGGCGGCCCGGCCCCCCAATTGCTTGATGATTACCTTGTCCATTATTAACAGGGCTGTTATCAGGGAACGGCGATAGCTCCGCTTCTAGAACTGCGTTTACTCCGCCTGAAGTGCTATTAGGAACGTGGATTTTCAAGGTCCTACACTCCCTACCGAACCTTTTTCGAAGAATAATCTCCAGGAGGACTGGGAAACTGGGAGTCTATATCTTCGATATTCCTCACGACTATAAACTACTTTATAAGTCAGAATATGATCCCAAAGAACATTTATTTCTGAATCAGCGGTGTATTTCTTTCGAGGCGGATCTCCAAGAATTTCTCGTGCAATCCATCTCAATTCCGGTGGTACCACAAGAACCGTCGGCCGACCGAGCTGATTTTTAGCACCTACATTAATAGCCTCTTGTAGAGCCGTCATCGAAAGATCACAACCGGTTTCCAGCTCAAGATGCTTCTGAAATAAATCGACCTTCGCCACCAACGGTATTAACGGAACAGCGGCTAGCCTCTTTAGAAATCCTCTTCGGTTTAACATACACCCGTCCTATCCTGGGTAGACTATCACAACGCGAAGCGTTTGTCAAGTCCTTAATCTTTTAGAATCAATAGTTTACAAGCTCTATCTTTAGTGTTCAAAGACTGAACAGCAAAGCCTGGAATGTATTCCAGGTTAAGAAACCAGGTATTCTGGAAAAGGACGGGAATGGAAAAATATCCCGCCTGTAGGGCCGAAAAAATTTCTGGCGAACTCTCCCGTCCGCCCAGAGAAAACTTCGTTTTTGTGCCTCACCCTGCGTGCGGACACTATAGATGAGTACTAGCAGAATATCTACACGATAACATCCGTAACGTACGGATTGCGTGTTGATAATGCTGATGTACATATCAATCGTGTCTCTTGTGGAGGTGTTACATGCAAGAGAAACGTCTATACTCTTTATTCGAGAAACGAGACGGCAAGTGGGTACGAATCACGACACTTGCATTAAAGAAGTCCGCTGCCGTTCGCTTCTTTCAAGATGCTCTGCTCGCCCCGTTCTTCGGACGCGCCGAGTATATCAGAGAATTAAGAGTTGTGCGGAAGTAACACCCGCACAAGGGACACGATATAAACTCCGTTTGTCTTGCGATGCTCTCCATTCTATTCGAGCATCAACAAGGAGAAACACGCTATGGCAAACGAAAAGCAACTGTTCACAACTCGGTCGGGTAAACAAGTGCCTGTTCCGTCCGTAACACTCCCAGCGACGGAGGTTGTATCACTCCTTCGTCTACAAGAGGACTTTATCAGACGTGGAGAACACCTCTCCATGCTTGGAGTCCTTCTGGATGTTCTCGACAAAGGCCGACGGCAAGTCCGTAATCAATGGAAGAACGGGGATTTGTCGAAGAACCGACGGGACTTCGCAAAGGCAGTGGCACCGTACATGGTGAATCCAGCCAAGTACGCGGTGGATATTGCGCAGCTTGCGAAGCAATACGGATTGATTAACGGTAACACCGTTGATCTATCTAAGCCGACGGCGGAATCGGACGATCAAGAACCGGAGACTGAACCGGCTCCTGACCCGAAGTCTGATTCTGAATCCGAACTAACCGAGTCCGAACTGGAGAAAGCAACCGCACCTGAAGGTGTTGCTTAACTCCGCGAGGCGGAGAGCCTCGCTAGGCGAACGGAGTTTAGAAAGGATATAAATGAGTATCAATCTCAACCGCATTCTCAAAGATGCGGCGTTGCGGCGTCTAAATGCTGAATCACAGGCGCTGCCTACCCCACGGACAATCCGTGAGCCTTCTCCTACGAAGCGTAACGCATCGTACCTGCCTGTAAACTACGGCCTTCTATTTTGCTGCCACGCTAAAAGCTACTTCGATACCTGTCCGTCCTGTAAACGATCCAGGAAAGATGCTCGGAGACAGTATGAATACTTCTGTTTGAAGAACGGCGTGGCATGTCAATAGGACGGAAACTGTGTGTATGTATATGGTTATATACTCTATTATACATACGTAAAAAAAATAATAAAAATATAAAAGATAGAAGAAAAGACTTTATATCTCCTGTCGAATCAATAACTTACAGAAAGACAGTACATACACTATTCTGTGTCAATCTTGACACGTCTAAGTTATTGATTCTAGAGCAGATAAAAGCACTTGACAAGAGCAAAACTGTATGCGAAACTGAAAAGCATGAAGAACACACCTCCGCCTAAACGCATATATCATCCGTTGTGCGGGAGAAGTTATTACTATGTTTTGATAAGCAAACGTTACAAAAAAGAAGTGGAGGGGCGTATTCTTCATGTGAAGGTATACATGTGCCGAGCGTGCGGAGAAGAGTTTAGTGACCTGGATATAATGGAGCACGAGGCAAATACGCCACAGGTTGACATAACTCAGATGAGTCCCGAAGAGAGAAAAGAGTTTATTGACAACCTTTTCAAAAAGAAGAAAGACAATGATACAAGACCAAGTTAGTGTTTGTACATGCGGTAGAGCCTATTCACATTGTAAGATATGTGGGAAGCGCAGTATTTATTATCAGAAAATGCGCTCCATGAATCTTTCATTAATCGCTAAAAAGGAAGTAAGAGCGTATCGATGCGCTTGTGGGGTGGAGTTCTCCGATGATACGCCTTGTTCAGCGGAAAAGATGACAACCAACATTGGCGACATGCTAGTACCAGGTTCAATAGAATACGCTCGCGCAATGAATGAATGGGTTTCCGAATACTCATTGAAAAAAGGCGTAAACGTAAACAAAGCATTCTGCGAAGCCAAGCGTCAGGGATGGCAGCCAGAGCTATACGAGATGGAAGATGATCTGCGTGAGGCGTTAGAGACGACTGGTTTGATATCAGCGACGGCTAAACCTGTGGCAGAGCAAACGGAGCCTCAAGAATCCGGTGTTTCACTCGATGATATAATTAAGAATTTACAGGAGGATTCGAAATGAGTAAATACGATTTCCTTTTCTTCCTTCTCCTAGCCGCTGCGGCGGTATTCGTGTATATCGATAAGTGGATCACGAGATGGATTGATAGGACGAACGGCTGGTGAGATATGATTCGCTCATGCAAGTATTGTTTACAACAAACACACCTTTGTCCGCGGTGCGAGGGCCCGGTCGAAGTACGGCGTATAACAGTATTTGCACACGCCGAGTGTCATTCAACTTCGTTGATTCTTTGTACCAATCTAGAATGTCAGAATTACGGTCAATTCAAACAGCAAACAGCCGAAGCCATCGAAGTCTACGTCTGTCCGGACTGCGAAGCACAAGCGAAGGAAAAGCAAAACTCAAAAGAGTTTATTAGCGAAACTATCACGTAACCGATTGAGAACAAAGAGTTTATTTACTGTTCAATCAATGAACACTAAAGCAAACTTGACAATGCTACACAAGTACGATAGACTTTTCAAGTTAGGAGTACGTTCAACCGTTTCCTAGCTTTCTTTTTACCCAAGGGTCGAATTCTAAAACGAAAGGATGCACACAGAATGGCAAGCAACTATAACGAAACACGTGTTAATTACAGAATCCTCGAAGCGAACGGCCAAGCCGGCGAGACGGAGATTTCTGTAAAGGAAGATAAAGTCCAGGAGGTGATGGAAGAGTTGGTCACTGAAGGCAAGGGGCGTACTGTTGATGTTCTTGCTTCGCAGACCTACACTTTTCACACCGTCTCCGAGACTGATCCGATTACGGATTTTCTTCAGTTCGTTCCGTCGGTTGATGAACAGGCAAATCTAATCAATCGATCGGTTGTCCTCAAACAGCAACAGTTCGTCCGTCGGCAGTTGATGCAAAAGGATTTCACTCCGGTGGAAGGAGCCTTTGACCTATTCCCGATCATCGGTCAGAAGTCCGAGCGTCAGTCTGCGACTCCGCAGGAGAAGGCCGCTAACGCACTTAGCAAGCTCCTCGGCAGAGACGTTTCTATCGACGAACTCGCCAATATCATCGCCTCTCTCGGTGCTACTCAAACCGCGACGGCGTAACGAAGTTGGGCTGATGCCATGAGTCGCTCTCATCCTAGTTAGCCCAATACACGGGTATGCAAACCCGTCGAGAAGTCTGATAGTTATGGGTGACAAACTCGTAAAAAGTCGGAACCCTTTGCGGTCTGGAGACGCCAATAGCAAGAAGTCTCCATTTCTTATGTACGAGACCCTGTTGATCCTCCTAGGATTGCCTCCGAGGGCTTCAACAGGCGCTTAGCCATAGCCACGAGTGGTTTGTAGCGGGGTTGGAACAGACCACTCGCGGAAGTGGCTAAACACTACTTCATCCCTTGATTAGGAGAAGTAATAAAGCACACGACCACGGTGTGCAAGAAACTTATAGCCTATTCAAGGGCGTGGGAAATTACTAATAGTTTAGTAGTTTTTTATAACCTTAAAATGAGAAGTCCCACTGTGAAAAAAAGAAGTAGTTAAGGAGGTTTCTAATGCGACCAGAGCGGTAAACAACGTGCGTCGAACATGCAACTCGAATTGGGAGGTGGTAGAAATATCACCTCCTTTTTTAGAAAGGATTTAAGTCTATGGCTAAAGCCTCAGTTTTTTGGGACTCATCCGTCCAAGCATATCGCCTGAAAATGCAAGGCGATTATCATAAAATCGAGAAGTGTGTAGAATTTCTTAAGCAGCAGATTCCACACTCCGATCGTGAACTCGTTGTGAAAGTCGATGCCAGCGGCAAAAAGGATTACACCTGGACCTTCACTGAGAAATACTACGACGGTACTCTAAAGTTCCTTCAACTAATCTACGGCGCTGCGGAAGTAGCGTCCGTAACACGGCAGCAAGTAGAAGCCGCACAGCAACCGAGGATGCCTATCAGCGTAAACGGCAATCCTCTCGCTTCCACTTGCTATGAATTTCTCAAGGCCATCTCCTACGAAGACGCTCAAAAAGCATACCGCTCTGCGGCGATTCGCCTCCACCCAGACCGCGGAGGAGACATGGAAGCTATGTCGAGAGTTAATTCACTCTGGACTAAACTTCAGAAGGAAATTTATGGACAGTAATCGCCTGAAAGCCATTATTGATCTTCACGATTATCTTGACACAATCGGCGAGGATAGACCTCCTGTCGGAGTGTTCCTGAAAGAACTCGGCATCGACCCGAAAACAATGTCCGATTGTGTTACAAACATCACAGCCAGCGCTACAATGACTCATCCAGAGGTAGCAATCGAGTTAGTAAACCGTCTCTTCAAACTTGGTGTGACCATTGGTTATAAATACGCTATTAAGAAGGAAATGGAGCGACAATTCCCAACTGATGATATCGCTCCGGAGGAGAATGAGGATTAACTATGGCTAATGAACTCACAAAATCAAACAAAATCACAGTCGGTGGTGGTCTCCATAACCGTCTCCGACAAGCCGAAGTTCTGAAAGAGGCTGTTCCGACTCTAGATCCACGTAATCTGCCCAACAGACTGGCGATTATCGCTGATTTCAGCGGCTCCATGGGAGATCGCGCATCTGGAAGATGGGACACCGATAATCTGAAAACCAAATTACAGCTTCTTCAGGAAGCAATCCAGGACTTCGCGCTTCGCTCTAATCCAACGGATACGGCTATCGCAGTAGAATCCTTTCCTCGCGGCTTCCGCATCGACTTAACCAACGACACGCAAAGCGTTTATATGCGTATGATCGCTATCTCTACTCTCGGAGATACCCCGATGGGAGAAGGGATGAGCTATGCTCTCGAATATCACACACCTACTCGATGTATGCTCATCTCCGACGGAGAAGCAACAGATGGCGAAGCCTCTCTAAGACAGGCAGAACGCTTCAAGAGTAAAGAGATCCTCTGTGACTGCGTTCACATCGGCACTTCGTCCTCTGGAGAAGAAAGACTTAAGCGCATAGCGGAAATCACTGGCGGCATGTACATGAAGTTCCGAGACGTGCAGAGTTTCTCAGCTAACTTCCATTATCTCCTTCCTGCGGAGAGAGCGAATATCGCCGGTATGTTGCCGAGTGAGGTGTCGAATCTACTGGGAGCCGATGAGGTTAAGTAGGATTTAACATTCACATGCTGAACACTAAAACCGAAGTAACAAGGAGAGTAATATGGAAAAATCAACGATTCATCAACTAATTGCAGACAAGAACAAAGAACTCGAAAGGAATGTTCTTCGTTCCGCCGAATCTGTAATCGATCAGATTGCGAAGCAACAGGATATTATTCAAAAAGCACAAGAACGGATCGTGGAGCTTCGCAAGGAACTTTCAGATTTGGAAGTTAAGCAAATCGACGCCAAGTCTATTCTCGGACAGGAATAATCTATGCCAATTACCATCAAGGGGATTCGTATAGATTTAGTCAGTATCAAACGCTCAGAGGAAACAGGTGGAATGGATATCGACGCCTCACAATATTCCCTTATCAGTTCCACTGAGCACGTACTCGCCAAACAGTCGATAGGATCATACGGAGGGCTTACGTTAAAGCCCTCTCCAGGCACCAAGAAGTTACTAGATTCCTTCATGGAAAGTTACAAGGCAGATGTAGTAGCCGTTCTTGGGTTAACTGATTAAAATGACAATCATTAAAACAACCGATCCTTCTACGAAGCTAGACGAAAAACACCTCGCCGTCCTAGCTACGCTGCAAGTAAAACTAGCTTCGCTTGGCGTCGAGGGTCATTTCCTTCCTTCCGTTTCTGAAGGTCCGGTAGTCACCCTTTATCGCTTTGTCCCCCAAAATGCAACCCGCGTTAGCCTCGTCGAGCGAGTCGCCCCCGATCTCGCTATCGCACTAGGAGCCGAATGTGTCCAAGTCAAACGCCTCCCAGGAGAAATGGCCGTCGGGATCTATGTTCCCAATAAAGAGAAAAAGCATATACTTTTCCGAGATTCGGTTGGGCATGTGTGGGATGCGTTCAATAACAAAAAGCAACGTATTCCCTTACTATTCGGCATTGACCATATGGGTAACTTCGTCGTCGAGGACTTACCTCTACTTCCGCATCTCCTTATTGCCGGTGCGACTGGGTCTGGTAAGAGTACGTTCCTTAACTCTATTCTCGCGGGACTTATATACTGCGTCCCTCCGGGAAGACTTAAATTAGTTCTATCGGATGTAAAACAAGTAGAGTTCACTAACTTCGTCGGTGCTCCGCACTTAATGTTCCCAGTCTCAACCTCTATCCACGAAACTCTAGAGCAAATGGAATGGCTAATCGATGAAGTTAACAGACGATTAACTGTTCTCGCCAAAGCTTCCTGCCAGAACATTCTTCAGTATAACGCCCTCGAAACACGCTCCGCGCTACCTTACATTCTCTTCGTAATCGACGAACTCGCGGAAATCCTAATGGACAAATCCAACGAAGAACAGGAGATACCTGATGGAAAAGGAGGAACCAAAATCAAACTCCTTTCAAGAGGAAAACTCGCCGAGCATAGACTTGGACTCATCGCTCAAAAAGCTAGAGCAACTGGCGTTCACATTATTGCAGCAACGCAACGACCTAGTGTTAAGGTTGTCGAAGGAAACATTAAAGCAAATTTCCCTGCTAGAGTCTCCTTCAGACTCCCAAGCGAGGCTGATTCTCGCACGATACTTAATACTAGTGGAGCTGAACAACTCCTCTCTCAGGGAGACATGCTCTTCGTATCGCCTAATAGTCCAGCAATTAGAAGGCTTCACGCTCCGCTTGCCTCTATCGAAGATATCAGAGCAGCCGTTGATGTAGCGTGTAGAAGGTAAAAGAATGACCACCGAGCGCCTTGGTGTAGTTTGTTCTCACTGTAAAGAGATTAACTTCACCAACGAAGAGTTCTATCCAGTGTGTCACACCTGCGGTCATCAAGCGGATAAGCCGCGTTATCTGTGCGATTGCGAGAGGTGTAAGAATATGCGAGTAAATATAGAAGCGGAGAGAAGGAAAGAGTAGCAATGTCGTACAAAACCAAGGAAGCACGCGCTGCTCATTGGCAGAAATGGTATGCCGAACACAAGACCGAGCGTGCCGCTTATAAAAAAACTTTGCTTGATTCCCGTAGAGAAAAGAACTGGCGCTTCAAAATGCAGGAGACGGCGCGTATGTCTCCAGAAACAAGACAAGAATTAGAGCGCATGATTTTCATAAACTCCATCAAGGAGTTGGAGCGTCCTGTTTTCATCGTCGAGTTACACGGCAAGAAGCACAGGGAGTATTTGGACGAGCCGTTGCCGCAGTGGTGACATGGGAGGAAGGTGCAGTGATGAGTAACTACGTACGGATTGAGCTTCCTGGCGGTTATGTTCGCGTTGTCAGTGAAGCGACTTATAACACACTGGTCATAAATCTCCGCTCCATGGCGCGAAGTTTGGAAAATGCTGAGTTCGTCAGCGAACCTAACGGTCAGACACGATTGGCGTTGAAGGGTGGAAGAGCTTGGTGGAGAGACTTGTTCGTGACAGCCAGTCGCCCGCCGAGAAAGGTGCAGTGATGAGCGTAGCAGGCAGCAAGAAGGGGAAGGGGAACGATGAGCAACGCTATGAATGTTTTACTCGCAATGTTCTTATTCCTTGGTTGTCTTTGGTTTGTTATCGATATGACGGCTACCTTCAAATCTTGGAGTGATAAGCCATGACCCCCCAACAAGCTGGAGTGAGTGCGGAGGCCGTGGGGAAGCTGGTGGAGCGCTGGCGCAAAGGAGCCAACGACAAAGAACTTACGATGGTCGCCGGGTTCCATCAGACTGACATGCTCACTATCTGCGCCGATGAACTGGAAGCCGCACTCCGCCAAGAGGTCCTAGCCACCGCCCCGCCCGAGCAGGCCCCATTCGACCCAACATTGAGTACGATAACCTGGGGCCGAGCACACAGAGCCGCAAGTGCTGGGGCGCTGGAGTTGAGCGAAGACGAAGTGATTACATGCATTCTTGACTCGCTTTTCCCGTCGAATAAGGTTCAGATTCTTGCGGCGGACACTACGGCAGCGATTAAGTTGGCGAGCGGACCGGATGGGCTGACCGTGCAAATAAACAGAATACTTCAGAAGCGGCTCGCCGCCCATGATCAAAAGGTGCGACGCGAGGCTTTCGAAGAGATTGCGCTGTATCTCGAAGTGAATCACCGAGACGACGACGATGCGGAATGGGAAGCGTGTTGCAACTTGCCTGACGCCATCAGGTCTCTCGCCTCGCCCGCCACAGCCGCCAGCAAGCCCGAGGCTGGCAAGGGAGAAAAATAATGCAGGCTTTTGTTTGCGACCGCTGCGGAAACACGGTAAAGCCACTGCGGCGCGAGGTGCTAGGCTCGCCTAAAGGTCAGGCCCCTGATTATCTTGCGGCTGAAATTGTTCGTGGACTGGAAAACAGAGGCTATATGGACCTTCAGTTTAGCAAAGATGATGCAAGCTCCGCAAGAGAGTTCGTCGTTGAAATGCTAATAGACCAAGAAGTCGAGATTCGAGACCGTGCACTGAAGGAAGCGGCCAATAAGGCCGCTGAAATGGCAAGTTGCCCATCTCACGGAAAGGGTAGGCATCATAACTGTGTTGATTGTCATAATTGCGGGAATGTCTATAGAGCCATCCGATCGCTTGCCTCGGGAGCGGTGGAGAAGGCCGACCAATAATGCTCGAAACAAAACTCGAAACCGAGGAAACAAGTATCCTCCAGATTCTTTTATTTGCATATTGGATGTGGCTTGAATTAATCAAAGTGGAATCAGTATCAGAAATCTCCAATCACGACGCAGTACAAGACGCTACCGCAGGAGAGTGAAACGCTAATGAGCACCAACGGTGAAAGTCATTGCTATGCGTGTGATGAGCAGATAAATATCTCTATCTGCAAAGCGTGTACTAATTTATTCTGCTCCCTACACGCCTCGCAGTTAGATCATACATTCTGCATGGCGTGTATTGATTTCTCCAATACTCGAATCGAATCAAAGCCTTTAATAGATCTCGAAGGTGTCGCTCACAAAGGTCGTCAGTTGATTCTAACTGGCGAAACCTGGATGCGTAATCGAGATATTATCGCCAAGATGACGGATGTGGAGCTGGAAGCAAAGCTAACGGCTATAACACAAGCCGTTCATGAAGCGGAGATGATTCTCGATTTCCGTCGCATAGCGAAAACACAGTTAGAATCAGAAAAAGGTGATCGTTACTCTCGTAAGCTCGGCCGTAGGCGTCTAATTGGCGCTATGGATTCCGTCCATAAATCCGCTACTAAGATTCCTGGAACGCAGAGTGAGAAGGTGGAAGTAGCCAAGGACGTGCTAAAACAGCTAAAGAATCTTGGTCTTACAAAAGATGGGATAGCAAACGTTCTGTTGAAATTGGCGCAAACGAAAGGAAAGACATGAACGGCGTAACCGAAACAGCAGACAGAATCAAACCCGGCGAGTTCTACCGCATTCGTTCTGATGGACGCTGGGAAATCTATACAGATGCCTCAATGATGGGAACATTTGGAGTATGCGAGGCAATGTTTCACGAGAGCTACGTCCAATGCCTTGCCCCAAAAGGTGATAGACCATTCGCAAGAGATCTTGGTAGTTGGTGGTCTTCCGTCTGCGAGCACATTTATACCGCCGACTTCAACTCCAAGCGTCTCGACTCTAAAGAAATCGTCGATATGTCCATGAAAGTATGGAATGAACTCCAGATGGACGAACTAGAAAAACATCACCCACGCAGTTTCAAAGAATTTGGTGGTCGATACGGCGCTTTGCAGATGATCGCAGAATACGCACAGCGTCAGCTTCCAATCGACTACCAAACATGGAAAGTCGTCGCAGCAGAGGCCAGCTTTGGCCGTAACAGGGAGGTGTGCATTGGAGAAACCGATAAGATCATCCTCTACTGGATGGGACAACCGGACTTATTTGTGCTTTCAGGAGAACGACTTTTCCCAGTGGACCACAAGTCAATCGCTTATATTGACGCAAATACTTCACGCAAGTACAAACCTAATATACAAATCCCAGGTTACGTCGTGGCCGGTCAAACTCTCGCTAAGAGTCTCGGTTATGAAATTTCAGTTGACCGCGCTGTTATTAACTGCGTGGC
>WNFR01002139.1_pt1 | contig 20604 bp, 16 predicted proteins | sample 5400221 | NCBI WGS metagenome assembly WNFR01 (sample SAMN13153357, study PRJNA577476) | soil metagenome | isolation source: 40 cm soil under Madrone tree | place: USA:California | collected 2016-06-14 | reverse complement strand
AGACGGGGGAGTTCTGGGTGAACGGCCGCATGCTCGGCGCCGGCATCCACGGCGACTTCGAGCACTGCGAGGTCGCGGTCTTCATCGGCAAGAACCCGTGGCAGTCGCACGGCTTCGCCCGCGCCCGCGCGACCATCGGCGAGATGAAGCGCAACCCGAAGCGCGCGATCGTGGTCATCGATCCGCGCCGCAGCGAGACCGCCGAGAAGGCGGATTTCCACCTCGCGATCAAGCCCGGCACCGACGCATGGTGCTTGGCGGCGTTGGTCGCGATCATCGTGCAAGAGAATCTCGTCCGGCGTGAGTGGGTCGCCGAGCACACGCGCGGATTCGAGGAGATCGAGCCGAAGTTCCGCGCGATCGACGTCGCCCAGTACGCGGCGGCGTGCGGCGTCGAGGAAGAGCTCCTGCGGCGCGTCGCGCGCCGGATCGCGACCGCCGAAAGCGTGTCGGTCTACGAAGACCTCGGCATGCAGATGTCCGTGCACTCGACGCTCGGCAGCTGGGTCCAGCGTCTCATCTGGCTGCTCACCGGCAACTTCGCGCGCAAGGGCACGAACTACGTGCCGCTGCCGCTGGTCGCGCTGACGGGCGCGAGCAAAGCCGAGCGCCGCGACACGACGGACGAGCGGCCGAAGGTGAGCCCCGTCGTCGGCGCGAAGATCATCACCGGCCTCATCCCCTGCAACGTCATGGCGGAGGAGATCCTCGCCGATCATCCCAACCGCTACCGCGCGATGCTGATCGAGAGCGGCAATCCGCTGCACTCGGTTGCCGACAGCCAGGCGATGCGCGAAGCGATGCGGCAGCTCGAGCTGCTCGTCGTCATCGACGTCGCGATGACCGAGAGCGCACGCGAGGCGCACTACGTGCTGCCGGCGTCGAGCCAATTCGAGAAGGTGGAGGCGACGTACTTCAACCTCGAATTTCCCCGCAACGCGTTCCACATCCGTCATCCCGTCATCGCGCCGCTCGCGGGCACGCTCGCCGAGCCGGAGATCCACGCGCGCCTCGTCGAGGCGATGGGAGAGCTGACCGACGCCGACTACGCACCGCTACGCACGGCCGCCGCAGAAGGGCGCGCGGCGTTCGCGATGGCATTCCTCGGCGCGATGGCGACGAACCCGCGCGTGACGAAGTACGCGCCGGTCGTCCTCTACCGCACGCTCGGCCCGACGCTCCCCGACGGCATGGCCGCGGCGGCGATCTACTGGGCTTTCGCGCATCAGTACGTGCAGAAGAATCCCGTCGCCGCTGCGCGCGCCGGCTTCGACGGCGACCCGCTCACCGCGGGCGAGAAGCTCTTCGACGCGATCCTCACGGCAAAGACCGGCGTCGTCTTCTCCGACGAGGAGTACGACGCCAGCTGGTCGCGCGTCCGCATGCCCGAGCGCCGGATCAACCTCGCGATCCCCGAGCTCTACCCCGAGCTCGAGAAGCTCGCCGCGGGACCGCGCGCGCGCGCTACCGAGTTCCCGTTCATCCTCTCGGCCGGAGAGCGCCGCTCCGACACGACGAACACGATCATCCGCAACCCGGCGTCGCTCGTGAAGGAGCGCGCGGGCACGCTGCGCATGTCGCTCGCCGACGCGGGTCGCATCGGCGTCGCCGACGGCGACGTCGTCCGCCTCAGCACCAACAGAGGAACGGCGGAGGTGCCCGTCGAGGTGACCGACACCATGCAGTCGGGCCATATCTCGCTCCCGAACGGCGAAGGCATGGACTACATGCCGCGCGACGGCGGCGCGCGCCGCGTCGGTGTCCCACCGAACGCGCTCACCGGCTCCGCCGACCGCGACTTCCTCGCCGGCACGCCGTGGCACAAACACGTACCGGCGAGGGTGGAGCGGATCGGGTAAGCGCGGTTCTGAAGTCGTCAGGCCGCGCGATGACGCTTGGGAGCTCCGAGATGTCGCGCGAGATCGAAGCGAGTCGCGCCGAGCTTCAACAGGGACCGTACAAGTAGATCGAGGCTGACCGAAGGATCGCCTGCCTCCATCTTTGCGACGCGCGATTGGCTCGAGCCGAGCTTGCGCCCGAGCCCCTCCTGCGTGAGGTTCTGCCTGCTCCGTTCCACACGCAACGCGTTCGCGAGCTGAAGCTTCACCTCGATCAACGCCGATTCGTCGTCACTGAGACCCAGGAACTCCTTCGCGTCACCCAGTCGCCAGCCGGCGGCTTCGAGGCGCTTCCTCTTGGCCCGCTTCATCCTCGTGCGCTCCCCTTTGCTGCGTCATCGTAGCGGCGGAATCTCGCCTTGCAGCGGTCGATCACATGACGAGCCGTCGTCTGCGTCTTCTTGTCGAAGATCTCCCCAATCACTACGGCGTCGGAATCGATCCGATACACGAGACGCCAATTGTGCCCCGGATCTACGATTCTGAGCTCGTGGCATCGGCTACCGATCGACGGCATTGCTCGCGAGTGAGGCATCGGCAAAGACTCACCCTTCTGCAGCCTTCTCAACAAGATTCCGGCTTCGAGACGGGCCTCCTTCGAGAATGGTGGCGTCTTCACCTCACCGTGCAGCCACACGAGCGGTTTGTCCTTCACCGCCACATTCTTCCGTATCCAGGACTCCTATGTCAGATCCGACATGCACGGTCAAGCGACGGTCGATCGTTTCCGCGCGGCGGCGCCGTGGCACAAGCACGTGCCGGCGCGAGTGGAGCGGATCTCGCCAGATTGAGCGAACGTCGGCTTCCGGCACCGATTCAGCCGGGTAGAACCTGGAAGCCTTCTTTTTCTGCAGCCTCGTTGAGGCGCCGGTCGAAGGTCACGAAGCCGATATGTGACGTCTGATCCTCGACGGCAACGATGGCGGCGGCCAGGTGGAGGGCATCAGCCGCGCTGAGTGCGTGCACCTCGAGGAGGCGCCGCGCTCGGGCGCGAACCAGGTCGTAATGAGCGACCTCGCTCCATGACCGCTCGAGCATCGCGAGCCGTCGCTTTGCCGTTGAGAACGTACGTGCGCTGAGGGCGTCCTCGCGACGCTTCCGCGACAAGGCGGAGAGCACTTCCGTCGCAGCCAACGCCCAGACCACCACGACGGGATCGGCGCGCAACCATGAGCGGCACCGAGCGCTGTCAGGCTCTCGGCATACGAGCGGGACCACTGCCGACGAGTCCCAGAACCTCACCGGGCCGCGCGCTCGGCGATCAACGCCTCCATGACGCCGCACGGCTTCCCGGGCGGATTGGTTTCGAGAATCTCGCGGTCCAGTCGACCGGTCCCCCTTCGAATGAGGCCCTTACGCTCCATCTCGAGAAGCGCTTCCGCGCCGACGCTCCGCTCGGGACCTGGTGCCAGGATCGGAACGATCTGCGCCACCGGCACATTCCGGTCGAGAATACGCACCACCTCGCCTCGACGCACGAGCTGCAAGTATCGGCTGAGCTGGTTCTTGATTTGGTGTATCTTGGCTTCTTTCATTATAGCCAAGATAGCCTTATGCGGACGGCCCGGCAAGATGCCGTCACGACGTGGTGCTCCACGACGTCCCCTCGGCGCCGTCCTTCAGCGCGATGCCGCGGGCGAGAAGCTGGTCGCGGATCTCGTCGGCGCGGCGGAAATCGCGCGCTCTGCGCGCGGCGGCGCGCTCGGCAATGAGGCCCTCGATCTCGGCCGGGTCGATGCCGCTGGCGCTCAAGTGCCGCCCCTTCTCCTCGTCGAAGTAGCTGCGCGCCGGCGTGCGCAGGACGCCGAGGACGCCCGTCATGTCGCGCAGGTTCCGCGCGTGCGCAGCGAGCGCGGCGTGCTCGCCGGCGTCGAGGAGACGGTTGATCTCGCGGATCTCGTCGAAGATCGCGGCGAGCGCGCGCGGGCTGTTCAGGTCGTCGTCCATCGCCGCCGTGAACTCGTCGCGATATGCGCGCACCGATGGCGGTAGATCGCCGGTCGGGTCTCGGCTCGAATCCTCGACGGCGCCCAGCGCCTCTTCGAGACGCGCCGCGGTCTCGTGAATTCGCGTGGACGCGCGCGCGGCATCGGCGAGGCCTTGCTCGCTGAAGTCGAGCGGGCTTCGATAGTGCGTGCCGACGAGGAAGAGGCGCACCGCCTCGGGCGCGAGCCGCTTCAGGATCTCCTCGATCGTGAGGAAGTTGCCGAGCGACTTGGACATCTTCTCGTCGTTGATGCGCACGAACGCGTGGTGCACCCAGTGGCGCACGAACGGCAGCCCCGCGGCGCCTTCCGATTGCGCGATCTCGTTCTCGTGGTGCGGGAAGATGAGATCCTCGCCGCCGCCGTGGAGATCGAACGGCTGTCCGAGATACTTGATGCTCATCGCCGAGCACTCGAGATGCCATCCCGGCCGGCCCGGACCCCACGGGCTCTCCCAGAACGGCTCGCCGGGTTTCGCCGCCTTCCAGAGCGCGAAGTCGAGGGCATCGCGCTTGCGCTCGTCGACCTCGACGCGCGCTCCGGATTGGAGCTCGTCGAGCTTCCGCTTCGAGAGCTTGCCGTAGCCGGGGAACGCGCCGACCGCGAAGTACACGTCGCCGTCGACGGGATACGCGAGTCCCTTCGCGACGAGCTCCGCGATCATCGCGATCATCTCCGGCAAGTGCTCGGTCGCGCGCGGCTCGACGTCGGGCGCGAGACACCCGAGCGCCGCGACGTCGCGGCGAAACACATCGATGTAGCGCTCCGCGAGCGCGTTCGCGGGGATTCCCTGGTCGTTCGCGCGCTTGATGATCTTGTCGTCGACATCGGTGATGTTCCGCACGAACCGCACTCGTCGGCCGCTGAAGCGCAAGTAGCGCACCAGGGTGTCGAAAAAGACGATCGACCGCGCGTGGCCGACGTGGCAGCGGTCGTACACCGTGACACCGCAGACGTAGAGTCCCACCTCGCCGCCGCCCGGCGCGACGGCGTCGACCGCGCCGGTCAACGTGTTGTGCAGCTTCAGCGCCATTCGCCCTGCCCGAAACGCATGCCCGCCTGCACGGCGGTCGCCCGCCGCGACGACGCGCGTCGGAGAACGCGCGTCACTCCTCGTCCTCCCGCAGCTTCGCGATCACGGAAAAATCCTCGAGCGTCGTCGTATCGCCGATGCTCTCTTTTCCGGCGGCGAGATCGCGCAATAAGCGGCGCATGATCTTCCCGGAGCGCGTCTTCGGCAGCGAATCGGTGAAGCGGATGTCGTCGGGCTTCGCGAACGCGCCGATCTCGTGCGCGACGTGGTTGCGGAGCTCGTCTTTCAGCGCGTCGTCGGCCTTGCGGCCGGGGGCGAGCGTGACGAACGCGGAGATCGCTTGCCCCTTCATCGCGTCGGGGCGTCCGACGACGGCGGCCTCGGCGACCTGCGGGTGGCTGACGAGCGCGCTCTCCACCTCCATGGTGCCGAGGCGGTGGCCGGAGACGTTCACCACGTCGTCGATGCGGCCCATGACCCAGAAGTAGCCGTCCTCGTCGCGACGGGCGCCGTCGCCGGTGAAGTAAATGCCGGGGATCTGGCTCCAGTACTGCTGCTTGTAGCGCTCGTGATCGCGATAGACGGTGCGCAGCATGCCGGGCCACGGTTTGGTGATCACGAGATAGCCGCCTTGGTTCGCGCCGACGGGCTTCCCCTCGCGCGTCACGACCTCGGGGACGACGCCGAAAAAGGGACGTGTCGCGGAGCCGGGCTTCGTCGGCGTCGCGCCGGGCAGCGGCGTGATGAGGATGCCGCCGGTCTCCGTCTGCCACCAGGTGTCGACGATCGGGCAGCGGCCGCCGCCGATGACGCGCTGGTACCAGATCCACGCCTCGGGGTTGATCGGCTCGCCGACGGTGCCGAGGAGGCGCAGGCTCGAGAGGTCGTGCTTCTGCGGCCACTCCTCGCCCCATTTGGTGAACGTGCGGATCGCGGTCGGCGCGGTGTAGAGCACCGTCACGCCGTAGCGCTCGACGATCTCCCAGAAGCGGTCGGGCTGCGGTTGGTTCGGCGCGCCTTCGTACATGAGCGTCGTCGCGCCGTTCGCGAGCGGGCCGTAGACGACGTAGCTGTGCCCGGTCACCCAACCGATATCGGCCGTACACCAAAACGTATCGGTATCTTTCAAATCGAACACGAGCTTGGTCGTGAGATACGCGTGCACGAGGTAGCCGCCGGTCGTGTGGACGACGCCTTTCGGCTTCCCGGTGGTGCCGCTGGTGTACAGAATGAAGAGCGGGTGCTCGGCATCGAGCGGCTCGGCGTCGCAGATGGGAGGCGCGTCGCGCACGACGTCGTCCCACCAGAGATCGCGTCCCGGCTGCATCGTGACTTCGGTACCGGTGCGCCGCACGACGACGACCTTCTCGATCGTCGGTGTCTCGTTGAGCGCCTCGTCGACAGCGACCTTCAGCGGCACGACGGCGCCGCGACGGAAGCCGCCGTCGGCGGTGATGACGACCTTCGCCTCGGCGTCGTTGATCCGGTCGCGCAGCGCCTCGGCGCTGAAGCCGCCGAAGACGATCGAGTGCGTGGCGCCGATGCGCGTGCACGCGAGCATCGCGATCGCGAGCTCGGGAATCATCGGCATGTAGAGCGCGACGCGGTCGCCCTTGCGGACGCCGAGCCCCTTCAGCATCGCCGCGCAGCGCGACACTTCGCGGTGCAACATCTGGTACGTGAGGACACGACGGTCGCCCGGCTCGCCCTCCCAGATGATCGCCGCCTTGTTCCGCCGCCACGTCGAGAGATGCCGATCGAGACAGTTGTAGGAGATGTTCGTCGTGCCGCCGATGAACCACTTCGCGTCGGGCGCCTTCCACTCGAGGACCCGACTCCACGGCGTGAACCAGCGCAGCTCGCGCGCGACGTCGCCCCAGAAGCGCTCGGGATCGTCGACTGATTCGCGATAGAGCCGCTCGTACTCCGCGAGGCTCTTCACGTGTGCCGTGCTCGCAAACACGGCGTCGGGCGGGAAGACGCGTTGCTCCTTCAGCACTGATTCGATGTCCGATGCTGCCATGAATTCCTCCGACTCGGGGTCGTGCGACGTGCGCGTGACACACGCGGCGTGACGGTGAGGCGCGTGGTCGCCGCCCGCAGTTCGCCGCAGCGAGCCGCCGATGTCAACCCTCGATCGGGTACTGCCCCGATGGACAGCGCGCTTGATCGAAACGTATCGCCGTGGGTCGGGACGGTCGTCGTCTGCACCCGTTCTGCGCAATGAACCTTATCGCGCAGGTCGGGTGCAGACGACGACCGTATCGACCCACGACGCCGGCGCTACAGACAGCGCGTGGTGCAGTCTTCGGGAGCGGTGCCGATGCCGGGATCGCACTGCTCGCCGGGGTCGACGATGCCGTCGCCGCAGCGCGGGCGCGTGCAGTTCGCGCGACAGTGGACGTCGGCGGGGTCGTCGCATTCCTCACCGTGGTTAGCGATACCGTCGCCGCAGGTCGTGAGCGTCTCGAGGAAGGCCGACAGGTCGTCGATCTCCGCGTTGGTCAGCTGGATCCCATCGACGAACTCGCCGGCGAACGAGGCGTTGAATGCCGGCGATGTGTAGTGTGCGACCGCGTCGCGGATCGTGGGCGCGGAGTTGTCGTGGAAGAAGGGCGCGCTGTTGGCGAGGCCGAGGAGGCTCGGGGTGTTGAAGGCGCGCGCGCCGCCCGCCTCGCGTGGGCCGATCGGCGCGCATGGCGGATCGCACTCCGTGGCGGGGACGAGGTTCACCGGACGCTGCGTGACGCCGGTATCGAAGATGCTGTTGTCGGTGAAGAGCGGTCCGCCGTGACAGATGCTGCACTTCGCGGCGCCAAAGAAGAGATCCTGCCCGCGGGCCGCGGCGGCGCTCGTGATCAGCGCGCCGACATCGACGACGCCGTCGGGCGGCAATGCCAACGACTGCATGAACGCCGTGAGCGCGTCGATTTCGTGCGCCGTCGGCAAGCGGAAATCGACGCCGGCGACGCGCGCGAGCGTCTTCGGGAAGTGCTGCGCGACGGCGCGGACGGCGAAGTCCTCGAGCGTGAGGATGCTCCCGCTCCAGCCGAACGGCGCCGTCAGCGCGAGATTGAACACGTGCGGCACGCCGCGAAAGACGGGCGGCTCGTCGAAGCCGTCGATGTTCTCCAGGATCAATGCGCGCGGGCCGTGCATGAGCGCAGGCTCCTCGAGGCCGGCGAGCTCGGGCACGCGCTCGGCGACGAAGAGCGGGTCGTCGGGCGGGAGCGAGGCGATGAACGCCGGTGTCAACGTGAAATTCGCGGTCGCCGGATGACAGGTGCCGCACGTCCGGCCGTTGCCGTCGAACGTCTCCTGAAAGAAGAGCCGTGCGCCTTCGTCGACGAGGTTGGGCGTCGGAGTCGGGCCGGTCGACGATGGCGTCGCGCTCGGCGTCGGCGTCGCCGTGTCGCTAGGGCTCACCTCGACGGATTCGGTACTCGATCCCGTCGACCCGCCACACGCGGCGGCGACGAACGTGAGCAGCAATATTGCGTCGACAATCGCGTTCCTCATGTGCTGACGATAGCTACTGACGTTGCACTCGAGGCAAATCTTTCTTGCACACACTTGATGATTTCCTTCGCATCCGAAACAGTTCACCTCGCGGAGTGATGGACGCGGGCGGCGCGGAGGCGTGTCGTGAACCGGCGCACCGCGTTGCGGGTCGCGGGACTGCTTGTTATGCGCGTGCCATGCGGATGGTGCCGCTGCGGTCATCTGCGCGCAGGTCTCGGCGCGATCCACGCGTGCTGGCGTCGTGGGTCGTCTTTCTCCTGGCCGTCGCGCCGTCGGCGGCGCTCGCGCGCCACGTGAAGCTCTGGCCGCTCTTCGACTACACCTCCGACGCGGCGACCGGCACGACGAGCCTCAAGGTGCTCGGGCCCTTCGCCGAGTATCAGAGCGACCCGCAATACCGGCGCATCGCGCTGCGGCCGCTCCTCTCCATTCGCCAAGCGCGCGTCGGCCACGACGACGAAGTGCGCCTGCTCTACCCGCTCATGACCTCGCATTGGGGAGCGGAGGAGCAAACGACGCGGGCGTTCGGCGGGCTCGTCACCTACCGCACGAGCACGACGAGCGACGGCAAGACGCTCACCGGCCAGCACCTGCGCGTCCTGCCGCTCTACTTCTACGACTGGGATGGCCCGCACGGCCAGCGCGTCTCGCTCCTGCCGATCTACGGCAACGTCGAGAACCTCGCCGGCTACGAGCGCGTGCAAATGGTGCTTTTCCCAGGATATCTGCGTCTCGCGCACCCGCGTTACGATCGGCAGTACTGGCTGTTTCCGTTCTACAGCCGCGTCGGCGGCCCCGGCGGCAGCGGCTACGATCTATGGCCGATCTACGGACGCACCGCGGTCGACGACGCGTACCGCGCCGGCTTCGCCGCATGGCCGTTCTACATCTGGGACGAGCACAGCCATGACGGCGAGACGGAGCGGCGCTTCATCTCCTTTCCGCTCTACGCCAGCGTCGACGGTCCACATCGTACCAGCCGCGCGTACGGCACGTTCCTCTACGTCCACACGCTCGACACCGCCGCCGACCGGGAGGGCTTCGCGTTCCCGTGGCCGCTCTGCGAGTACGAGCGCGAACCGACCACCGGTGCCGCGCTGACCTTGCGCGCACTGCCATTCTACGAAACCCGCCGCGACGGCCCGCTCCAGACGCGCGTCGTCGCGTGGCCCCTCTACCGCGAGGAGCGCTTCGACGACGGCAAGCACGCGTATCGTCGCACCGACGGCCTCGTCGTCTTCGCGCACGACGAGCGTGAGACCGATCTCGCGACCGGCAAGACGGCGCACGTGCGCGCGCTCTTTCCGGCGGTCGTCGACGAAGGCGACCCGACATGGGATCGCGGCGGCGCCCCGGCGCTCGTCGACGCGATGCTGCCTCACGATACCGCAGTGCGCGAGATGTACGCGCCACTGTGGCGACTGTACGACTGGCGCGGACCGATCGGCGCCCCGCGCGTCAGCATGCTCTGGGGCGCAGTCACGCGTGACGCCGCGACGACGACCTACCCGTGGCACTGGGAAGCGTCGTCCCCGGCGACCGACCTGCGCTGACGCCGGCACTCGCGGGGATTACTCGCGAAGCCCGCTCGCAGCGTCGGAGTCCACCGTTCTGAAGGTGCCCGCCGTAGCCGCGGGGTCACTCGGCCAATGTGTAGAGGACATATCCCTCGACGGTTTCGCGCCGGACGATGCGGCCGGCCAGCAACCGTTCGACGTCGGCGGCGAAAAGCGGCTGGCGCGGATTGGGTCCGAGCACGATCCAGCCGAGGCGGAAAACGTCCGAGAACCTCTGCACGACCTCCGGCGGATAGTCCGGCAGCGTGTCGACGTGGCGCGGACCCCATGTTCCGTCCGTGCCCGTGAGCGTAAAGAGGTCGCCGATGATCGGCTCGTGTTCGAACCACGTGTACGTCGATATCGGAATCCGCGACAGATAGCCGCCCACACGCCGCTTGCGGTGGATGGTTTGCCAATACATCTGCGGTCCATTCTGCACCCCGCCTTTGAGATCGAGTCCGAAGCCGCCTTTACTCTCCGTAATGCCGGATGGCAGCTCGAGGAGCGTCCGATCCCCCGGCCGGTCCGCCAGCAGGCGGTAGACGGTGGGCACGTCCATCGTCACCGTGGGCATGCCGACTTGGCCGTATTCGACGCCGAACAGGAGAACACCGGCCACGAACACCAGAACGCTCCGGCCGGTGCGCCGCGCAATCGTTCCAAAGCCGACGCCGACCAGCGTCGCAACGACGAGTTGTACTCCGAGAGCAAAACGGCGGGGCGAGTCGAACGCGCGAAACGAGGGAAATTGCGCGAACCAATGCCATGGCGTGTGGGACTCGACGAGGAGCTCGTGCCTTCCCCACCGGATCGCCGTACCGCAGGCGAGCAGACCACAGATCAACGCCGCGATCCCGAGTCGAAGAACGATACCGCGAGGGTTTGCCGCGATCGCAGCAACCGCAACCGCGAGAAGGCCCCACCCGAGAAAGTAGGAGTCGACGTCATTGTTGTAGTGATCGAACGCCCATCCTCCGAACTTCGCTCCCAACAGTCGATTGTCGAGGCTCGGAACGAAAAAATCGGCGAGATTGGTGTTCGACATCGACGTGAAGTTCAAGCCGCCACCCGGAAGATCGCTCGTATTCAACGCCGGCAATACTTGGACGATCAATAGCGCGAGAACGACGTTCGCGATGAAGGCAATGAGGACGCCTCGAAATAGGGCACGCTGTGCTACGAGACCGGGCACGCCCACGACGACGACCACGATCAGAAACATCACGGTTACGTAATAGTCGGTGAAGACGAGAGCCCAGGTCGTCATGCTCAATGCGACGAGCGGCCACATCCGTCCCGTGGACAAAAATCTGACGAGCGCCGCCACACCCCACGGCATCAGCGCTGCGGCGATACCGGTATAGTAGTGCGAGGCCTTTGTGACCGAGAGCACCGCCGGACTGAACGCGTAGCAAAGTCCTGCAACCGCGGCCGCCGCCACGCTCTGCGTGAGCAATGTGACCAGATATGCCATGCCCATCGCGGCGGCCACGAGGCTGACGAGCACGGCGATGGAGAGGTACAGGATCGGCGACCCGAACGGGAAAGCGAACATCGATACGAACGGCGCGATGGTCGCATGCATCAGATTTGCGCCGATAGGATAGAGGACACGGTCGGTCCAAAACGGCGTCGTGCCGGCACGCAGCTGCGTCCAAAACGTGTCGATCGCCCACACGTAGAACGGCTGATCCGAGAAATGTCCGGGGAGTGCCTTTCCGAGCTCCCAAACGATTGGGTACGTCGCAGCAACGGCGGCGGCGGCGTACGGAACGACGAGAATCGCCAAAGCAAAACCCGCTACCGCTCGCCGTGGCGGTTCGTCGATAGCGCGATCGGTCGGAGACGTCGTGGGTAGTTGGGGCTCAGCCTGGTAGTCGATCATAGGACTCCGTCGATGCGTCGTTTTCTCGCCTGAACCGTCTAGCACAACACGGCGCAGAAAATGGAGAAGGCGGTGTCCGGCGTTGACTCGGTCCGCCATCGTGGCGTTTAAGGACGCCCCGAGAGCAGCGCAACGAATGGCCGATTCCAAACGTCACACTGTCTCGTTCGATGCCGGCACGGCCGTCGCGGTCGTCGCCGCGACAATCGTCATCGCGGCGCTCGCCGTCACCCGGCTGCGAGCCTATCCGTACCACCTCGACGTCCGCGCCGCGATGCACGGCGCAGCGACGACGGCGGCCGCGACAGGGGCGGCGGCGGCCCGCACGTGGACGTTGGTCGGCATCTTGATCGCGGCGATCGCCGGCTGGTTGCGGCGGCGTGCGCCTGACCTCACGCGCAGCGAGGCGGTCGCCGCGGCGGTCGTTCTGCTGTGGAGCGGCTCCTACGTCTGCCTGCTCGTGCTGGGACCGTTCGGGCTCTACCGTCCAGCGGTGCTGCGGACGCTCGTCGCCGCGGTGCTCGTCGCGACGGTGCGCCGCTCCGGCGCCAGCGTCGCGCGTCGCCGCCGTTGGCCGGCCGGGGCGTGGATCGCCGTCATCGCGCTCACGCTCGCGTTCGTCCCGCTCTTCCTGCTGCAGCTCGGATCACCCGTATCGCCGTTCATGGATACGTTGCCGCAAGCGGCCTCGCCCGAGCGCATCGTGACGTTCCAGTTCTACGACCCGTACCACAACGATCCGGCGGGACTCTGGGCGCAGACGCGGCAGATGAGCGGCCACGACGCCGTCTTCTCGTTCGTCGCGCTCGTCGCCGGAACGTCCGCACAGCTCGCGATGACGTCGTTGATCGTGCCGTTCGCGGCGCTGCAAGTGCTCGCGCTCTACCTGCTCGGCCGCGCGGTCGGCGGTCCCCTGACGGGCGGCTTCGCGACGCTCTTTCTGCTGCAGACGTTCGTCTGGCGCCGCAACAGCGACATCCGCGGTACCGCCATCGCCTTCACCACCGTCGCGATCGGCCTCGCGTTCCTGCTGAGCCGGCGGCGCACGCCGCTGCGGACGGCGCTCGGCGGCCTCGCGCTCGGCATCTCGATTCCGGTGAACGCCCTGATCGGCGTGCAGGGGATGGAGGTCGCCAGCCTCGCGTCGCTCGTGGAATGGCTCGACGTCGGGCGCCCGCTCTTTCCCGCGATCCTGGCGCTCGCGGGCGGCTCGCTCTTCGCCGGACCGCAGGTGACGATCGGCCTCGGGATGGAATTGCCGCCGCCCGTCCTGTCGCTCATCGCCGTCGTGGGCGCGGCGCTGCTCGCGTTCGTCGCCCGCTTCGCGGTGCGCGAGCACCCGCGGCAGTCGCGAGTCGCCCGCCTGGCGATGCTCGTCGGCGTGCCGGCCTACGTCCTCTACGAGCACGCGACGCGACAATCGGAGCTCGTCGGCGACCAGTGGTCCGGCTACTACATTCTCGCGCTGCTCGCCGTCGGCGGCATCGCCGTCGCAGCCCATACCGTCTGGCGGCGACCCGGCACGCATCAGGCGCTGGCGCTGCCGGCGATCATGCTGCTCGTCGGCCTCATGAATCACGATATCGCGTCGCCGTACCGCTCCATGGGCCAGACGCTCGAGATCCGCTCGCTCGCCGCCGAGGTGACGACGAAGAACGTCGTCTACTGGTGGCCGTACGCGATGACCATCGCCGCCGGTCTCTGGTGCGCCATGCTCGCGCACCGCTGGGCGCTCGCGCCGACGCTCGTCCTCATGCTTCTGCTCGTGATCTATCCGGTGCGGCAGGTGGAGTCCCCCGTCGAGTACGACGGTGCGCAGCTCTCGGTCGCCGAGACCTGGGGCATTCATCTCTGGATCGCCACCAACGGCTACCACAGCGGTCGTCCCGACCGCCGCTGGGTTCTCGACGACGGCTGGCGCACGATCGAGCGCGCGCTCCGCGGCGAAATCGCCGCCGGCCGCCTCGATTACTCGACGCACGTGCTCTGCATCTCGCCGTCGATCAACAGCATCGAGGTCCCACTCGGCTCCGGCGTCGCGGTCGACCTCATCACGCCGCAGTACGACCCGAAGAGCATCTGGAGCGGCAACGGCCGCGCGCGCGGCATGGACGCGCTCCCCGCCGCGTTCGCCAAGCACCCGCGCTACGTCGTCGTCGAGAACTTTCCGCCGCAGCAGTTCCCGGAGCTCGCCGAGTACGAGGAGATGATCGGTGCGCGCAACGCGCATCTCTACCGTCGTCGCGACGCGAGCTGAGCGCCGCGCTCGCCCAGGATGGCGACGATCAGAACGCGTTGACGGTGTGACCACCAGGGACTACCATGCGAACCAATGAGGGCCATCGGCGTCAAACAGCTGAAGGCGCGGCTTTCGGAATATCTCCGCTTGGTGAAGACCGGAGAAACGATTCTCGTGACCGAACGCGACGAGGTCGTGGCGGAGATGCGCCCCGCCCGACGCCGAATACGCGCCGCCGATGAGCTCGAAGACGTGCTGGATGTCTTGAGCGAGGCTGGTGAGATCACGCGCTCGGCATTGCCGAAACGTGCCTGGAGCTGGCGCACGCGTGGGATCGGTCTTCAGGAAGGAACCGCTTCGAGGGTCCTCGATGAGATCCGGGGCGACCGGTAGGGACGTGACCAATGGGCGCGCCGTTGTATCTGGACACCTCCGCCGTCCTGCGCGCGGTGCTCGAGACGGGAACGACACCAGACCTCGAGGCGAGAATTCGTGCGGCGCCGACTCTCATCACGTCCCGCCTTGCGCTCGTCGAGTCCGCGCGCGTCCTGGTGCGTCTCAGGACGACGGAACATGTTTCCGAGCAGCGCCTGGCCGACGCCGAGCGAGAGATCGACGCCGTATGGACACGGTGTGACATCTGGGAGCTGACGCGCGCGGTGTGTGACCTCGCTCGCCACGTGGCACCGACAAAAGCGCTACGCTCCCTCGACGCTCTGCACCTCGCGACTTTCGTGCTCGCCCGTCGCAAGCTCGAGGGTCTCGAGCTCATCAGCGTCGACAGTCGGCTCCTCGACGCGGCGATGAGCGCGTAGAGAGCTCGCGCACACGCGCCGACCGAAACGGTCGTTCGTCGCTCCTCGATCGGCGGGGCGCTACGTCAGGATCGCGCGTAGGGACGCCGCGTTGGCGCGCATCCACTCGTGCGTGTCGGCGACGATGCGCTCGAGGTCGCGCGTCGGCGACCAACCGAGCGCCGTCTCGACCTTCGCGGTGTCGGTGACGTAGAGCGGTACGTCGGCGATGCGCGTCTCGGCGACTGGATCGATCGCGATCGTCTTGCCGGTGACGCGCCGGCAGAGCTCGGTCAGCTCGCAGAGCGACGTCGACACGCGTCGGCCGCCGCCGACGTTGAACACCTGCCCGGCGACGTCGTCGAGGCGCGCGATTTGGCGCGTCACGAGATCGCAGAGATCGTCGACGTGCAGGACGTCGCGCACCTGCTTCCCGCTGCCGCCGAAGCCGATGTAGCTGAGACGTCCCTCGAAGAGATGGCGCGCCAGCCACAGCGCGACGAAGCCTTGGTCGACTTTGCCCATCTGCCATGGCCCGGCGAGCACGCCGCAGCGGTCGACGACGGCGCGGAGACCATACGCGTAGGCATACTCCTCGATGAAGAGCTCCGACGCGAGCTTGGTCGCGCCGTAGAGCGAGCGCGCGCCGGCGAGCGGGAACTGCTCGCTCACGCCGCGCGCCGAGACCCCGGGCAGCGTTTGCGCGGCCGCGATCTCGAAGCGTGTCGCCGTCTCCTCGAGACGGATCGCGGCGAGCGCGCTCATCGGATAGACGCGGCTCGTCGAGAGAAAGACCATCGCGGCGCTGCGGCGGCGGCAGTGCTCGAGCAGGTTGAGCGTGCCGCCGAGGTTGGTGTTCAGGACGTACTCCGGCGACGAGTCGTAGCCGGCGAGGACCGACGGCTCTGCCGAGCACTCGAGGAGGAGGTCGGTCTCCCCGACGTCGAGGTCCTCGTGGCAGCGGATGTCGCCGTGCACGAACTCGACGCCGCCGGTACGCAGGCGCGGGACGTTCAGCTCCGAGCCGCGGCGCCGCAGGTTGTCGAGCGCGATCACCCGCCGCGCGACGTCGTGGCGCTTCAAGTGCAGCGCGAGCGTCGAGCCGACGAACCCGGCGCCGCCGGAGACGAGGACGGTCGTGGGGGTCATGAAGGGAGCACCCGCCGAGCGAAGCGCGCGCTCATGTCATCTCCTCGCAACGATCACGAATTGCTTGCCGACGAGGCGCCAGAGCGGCGGGCAACGGATGAAGAGACGCACCAGGAGCGGGTGCTGCGGCAGGCGGCTCTTCGTCGTGTACGGCACGAAGCGCGGGATCATCGTCTCGATCGTGTACCCGCAGTGCTCGAGCAGCTCGGCGCAGCTCACGTGGCTGAGCGGGATCATGTGATCGTAGAAGTCCCAGTAATCGTCGCCGACGTACTTGATGTTCGGCTGCATCATGACGAAGCGGCCGGCGGGACGGAGCACGCGCCGTACCTCGCGGACGACGCGCGTCAGCATTTCCTTGCTCGGCAGGTGCTCGAACATGTTCGACTCGAAGACGACGTCGAGCGAGCCGTCGGCGAGGAAGCTCAGGTCCTCGCACGACCGGTGAAAGAACTCGACCTCGGGGAGCAGATGCGCCTGCGCGTCGGCGTTGATGTCCATCGCGAGGCGCCGCCCGCACGGAATGAAATTGATGAACTCGCCGTAGCCACAGGCGAGATCGAGGACGGTGTCGTTCGGACGGACGAAGCGGCTGAAAAAATCCTCGCAGAGGACGCGCCAGACGCGCTCTTTCGACGCCTGCTCCGCCGGCGAGAAGCGCGTCCGGTAGAGCTGCTCGATGTCCGCGACCGCCGACTCAGTCACGCACGACCCTCGATTCAGCGGCGGGCTCGCTTTCCGGCGGCGCCGGAAGCGAGCGCGTGTGGCGCGTGCTCTCCACCATCACGTCGTCGGCGATCAGCAGGCGCTCGAACCAGATCTTGATGAGCGTCGCGAGATAGCGCCGTCCCATGGCGCTGAGCTTCAGGTTCGACACCCCCCACGTGCGGCCGTACCAGTTGATCGGGATCTCGGCGATGCGATAGCCGCGGATGACGCACGAGAGCGAGAGCTCGATCGTGATGTTGAAGTGCGACGCCTGCAGCGGCCCGAGCCCCTCGATCGCGGTGCGGCGATACACCTTGAACGCGTTCGTGAGGTCGTTGCACGACACCATGAACAGGAGGCGCAGCACCGTGTTGACGGCGCGGTTCACCGCGAGTTTCAGCGGCGGGTACGACGTCACTGTGCTGCCCTCGCGGAAGCGCGAGCCGAACACACAGTCGTACCCCTCGCCGAGCTTGCGAAAGCAGCGCACGAGGTCCTCGGGGTCGTCGGAGTGATCCGCCATCATGATGGCGACCGCGTCGCCGCGGAACGAGTGCAGACCGGTGCGAATCGCGCGGCCGAAGCCGCCCGGCGGCGGGTTGTCGACGACGACGAGCTCGGGATCCGTGCGTATGCGGTCGACGATCAGCTGGCGCGTCCGGTCCTGGCTGTTGTCGTTGACGATGACGATCTCGAAGGCGATGCGCTCGCGGCGGAGCGCGGCGAGGATGCCGTCGATCGTCTCGGGGAGATTCTGCTCCTCGTTGTAGGCGGGGATGATGACGGAGAGATCCATGACGGTCGAGATCGCCGTCGGCCGACGGATCAGCCGCGGACGAGCTCCTCGAGAATCTGCGGCAGGCTGCGGGTGAGGCGCCAACTCGGGTAGTGGCGCTGCAGCTTCGCGAGGTCGGAGATGTAGCAGATGTGATCGCCCTTGCGGGCGGTCTCGACGTACGTCGTCTCGAGCTTCTTGCCGACGAGCGCTTCCACGGCGGCGACGCACTCGAGGAGGCTGCCGCTGTTCGCGCGTCCGCCACCCAGATTGTAGACCTCGCCCGGACGCGGGTTCTGCGCGAACGCCCACAGCGCCTGGATGACGTCGTAGCTGTGGATCTGATCGCGCACCTGCTTCCCCTTGTAGCCGAAGATCGTGTACGGCTCGCCCGCCTTCGCGACCTTCACGAGGTAATTCAAGAACCCGTGCAGCTCGACGCCCGAGTGACTCGGCCCCGTCAGGCAGCCGCCGCGGAAGATCCCCGTCCGCAATCCGAAGTACCGCCCGTACTCTTGCGCCATCACGTCGGCGGCGACCTTGCTCGCACCGAAAACGCTGTGCAGGCACTGATCGATCGACAGCGTCTCCTTGATGCCGTCGTGATCGGTGGGGTCGGCGTAGTCCCAGCGCGTCTCCAGCTCGACGAGCGGCAGACGGTTGGGCGCGTCGCCGTAGACCTTGTTGGTGCTCATCAGACAAAAGGCGGCCTCGGGCGCGAACCGCCGCGTCGCCTCGAGGAGGTTCATCGTGCCGACGGCGTTGACGTCGAAATCGTCGAGCGGGCGTGCGGCGGCGAGATCGTGGCTGGGTTGCGCGGCGCAATGGATGATCAGCTCGGGGCGGTAATCCTCCCAGAGCTTGAACATCGTCGCGCGGTCGCGGATGTCGTCGGCAGCGTGCTGGAACCGCTGCGTGCGCTCGCGCAGGCGCTGCAACATCCAGCGTGTGTCGCCCCTCTCGCCGAAGAAGTCGCGCCGCATGTTGTTGTCGATGCCGAGGACCTCATGCCCCTGCCCGTCGAACCAGAGCACCGCCTCGGACCCGATGAGCCCGCTCGACCCGGTAACGACGACCTTCATTGAGCCCACACCGAGCGGGGCGCACACCCGCCGTTCGCGATGCCGAAAATACTCATTTCGATGCGTTTGGATGTATCAACCGCGTCCCAGAGTTGCCAAGCCACTATCGACGAGGCCGCCGAGCTATTGCGCGGGGCCGGACTGGGTCGAGTTGCGAGCCGTCTGCGGACGGACTGGGTCGAGTTGCGAGCCAGACGAGGCGCGAGAGAAGCGAGCAGCGCAGGCGTAACGGAGCTACGCCGAGCAGCGCAGCGACCGAGCAACGAAGTCTGGCGACGCAAATCGACCCAGTCAGCCGACCATCGTGAGGCCGCCGCTGACGCTGAGGACCTGGCCGGTGACGTAGCGCGCCTCCGCCGAGGCGAAAAATGCCACCGCCTCGGCGACGTCCTCGGGCGTCCCCAGACGGCGGAACGGAATGGCGCGCGACATCCCCGCGACGACCTTCGCCCCCGCCTCGGTCTCGGCCATCGACTTGAATAGTGTGGTGTCGACGGGACCGGGGCAGACGACGTTGACGGTCACATGGTCGCGCGCCAGCTCGCGCGCGAGCGCCTTCGAGAAGCCGATGATCGCCGCCTTGCACCCCGAGTAGACCGCCTCGCCGGAGCTGCCGACGCGGCCGGCGTCGGACGCGATGCTGATCACGCGTCCGCGGTCGCCCGCCGCAGCGACGTCGGCGAGCGCCGCGTGCGTGCAGCTGAGCATGCCGCGGAAGTTGATCGCGATGACGCGGTCCCAGAGGTCGGGCGTGCTCTCGCGGAAGGTGGCGAACGCGTCCCATCCGGCGTTGTTCACGAGCACCGCCGGCGGCCCGAGCCGCTCGCGTAGCTCGGCGAACGCGCGCCGCACCTGTGCATCGTCGGTGATGTCCGCCTCGGCCGCTGCGCTCTCCGCCCCGAGCGCCCGTACCGCGGCAGACGCTGTCTCGGCCCCGGCGCGATCACGGTCGACGATGCCGATCGCGAACCCGGCCCCCGCCAGCCGCCGCGTGATGCCGCCGCCGATCCCGCCGGCGCCGCCGGTCACGATCGCGACGGTCCGTCCGTTCGTCATGGACAAGCGTCTCGCTCTGCGGTGGCGGCGTTGTCAAGCGAGCGGGGCGCGTCGGAAACGCGACGGGTTCGGACCTACAGCTCGCGCCACCTCCGCCGCAGCTCGGCGCGAAAATCCGGATGCGCAATCGCGATGAGCGCGTCGGCGCGGGCACGATCGGAGCGGGCCTCGAGCTCGGCGACGCCCCATTCGGTGACGACGTAGTGCAGTTGATGGCGCGGCGTCGTCACGATGCTGCCCGCGGCAAGCTCGGCGACGATCGCCGAGTGGCGCTCGCCCGCGGTCGTGAACGTCGAGCGCAAGCAGATGATCGATTTGCCGCCCGGCGCCTGGCGGCCGCCCATGGTGAACGTCTCGTGGCCGCCGATACCGGAGTACTGCCGGCCGCCGACGGCGTCGGCGACGACCTGGCCGTGCAGATCGATGCCGAGCGCGGCGTTGATCGCGGTGAACTTTCGCGTGCGCGCGAGCAGCGGCGGATCGTTGACGGCGCCGACCGGCAACATGCGCACGATCGGGTTGCGATCGAGCCAGCGATAGAGGTCCTCGCTGCCGCCGGCGAACGTCGCGATCGAGTAGCCGTCGTGCAGCCCTTTGCGGTTGACGACCTTTCCCGCTTCGTGGAGGCGCATGATGCCGTCGACGAACATCTCCGTATGCACGCCGAAATCGCCTTTCGCCGCCGCGCAGAGCAGCTCGGCGACGGCGTTCGGAATCCCACCGATCCCGAACTGCAGCGTTGCGCCGTCCTCCACGAGCTCGCCGACGAAGCCAGCGATCGCCCGCTCCTCTGCGACCGGCTGCGCGTACGGGATCGTGACGACCGGCGTCTCGTCCTCGAGAATCACGTCGAGGTCGCGGACGTGGACGCGGTGACCGCCGAGCTCAGGCACCCCCAGCACGCGCGGCACGCTCGGGT
>WNFR01007934.1_pt1 | contig 20609 bp, 20 predicted proteins | sample 5400221 | NCBI WGS metagenome assembly WNFR01 (sample SAMN13153357, study PRJNA577476) | soil metagenome | isolation source: 40 cm soil under Madrone tree | place: USA:California | collected 2016-06-14 | reverse complement strand
TCCGGCTCGGGCAAGACCACGCTCGGCCGCGTCATCGTCCGGCTCCTTCAGGCCGATAGCGGCTCGATCGCCATCGACGGCACGGAGGTCAGCAAGCTTCCGGACCGGCAGTACCGCCCATATCGCAAGCGAGTGCAGATGATCTTCCAGGATCCCTTCTCCTCGCTCAATCCGCGGCGCACCGTCGGGCAGATCGTAGCGGAAGGCCTGATCGCGCACGGCATGCCGGGAGCGCAGGCTCATGCACGCGCGCGCGAACTCCTGCGCATCGTCAAGCTGAGCGAGCAGGCGGCCGAGCGCTATCCCCACGAATTCTCGGGCGGTCAGCGCCAGCGCATCGGAATTGCGCGGGCGTTGGCCCTCGAGCCCGACATACTGGTCGCCGACGAGCCGGTTTCCGCCCTCGACGTTTCGGTCCAGGCGGAAGTGCTCGAACTCTTCGAGGAGATCCGCGCGCGGCTGCGGCCGGCGATGCTCTTCATCACGCACGATCTACGGGTCGCCGCCCAGATCTGCGACCGTGTGGCCATCATGCGCCGCGGCGAGATCGTCGAGGAAGGGCCGACTTCTGCTGTCTTCGCCGTACCGCGGCACCCCTACACGCAAGAATTGCTCGCGGCCGTGCCTGGCGCCGCGCAGCTGGCCCGCGGCCATCTCACCGCGCAGCCCGTATCGCCACTCGTCCTGGAGCTTCAGCCGAAATGAAAGTATTGCTCGCCGGTCTCGCGCACGAAACCCACTGCTTCATCCCGGAGGTCACCGGCGCCGACCGCTTCCGGACCCTGCGCGGCGACGAGATCCTGCGTTGCGCCGGCGACGGATCGACCATCGATGGCTTCCTCGAGGTGGCGCAGCGTCAAGGCTGGACCGTCATTCCGACCGCCAGCACCTCGGCGATGTCCTCGGGCCGCGTCGCGGATGAGGTGTTCGAGGCATTCTGGCGCGAGGTCGAGGCGGCCGCGCGCCCGGCGCTCGCCGAAGGCATCGACGCGATCTATCTGGCACTGCATGGTGCCATGATCACCGAGACGATCGAGGATCCCGAAGGCGAGTTCCTGGCGCGGCTCCGGGCGCTTCCCGGTGCGTCGACGCTGCCGATCTTCGGCGTCTTCGACCTGCATGGCACTTTCACGGCCCGCATGGCTGAACTCGCCAATTGCCTCGTGGCCTATCGCGAGAATCCGCATACCGATGCACGCGATGCCGCCGTGCTCGCAGGCGACCTGCTGGCCCGCACGCTGGCGACCGGACAAGTGCCGCGCATGTACCGCGTGAAGCCACCGATCATCCTGCCGCCTTCCGGCACCGGCACGGCCGACAGCCCGATGGCCGATCTCGAAGCCGCCGCGCGCGAGATCGAGGCGGCCGCCCCCGACGTCTGGGTTGTCAACATCGCGGCCGGCTACGGCTTCGCCGATGTGCCCGAGGCCGGGCTCAGCCTGTCGCTCGTGACCGTGGGAGCCGAGGCGGAGGCGCGCTCGGCGCTCGACCGCCTGGCGGCCCTGGCGATGTCGCTGAAAGAGCGCGGCTTCGTCCTCCCTCCTCCGGTCGACGATATCTTGCGGCAGATCTGCCCGGTCAGCCAAGGGCCTGTCCTGCTCGTCGAGCCGTCCGACGATATCGGCGGCGGCGCGCCGGGCGATGGGACGGGCATTCTTCGCGCTCTCCTGCGCCACGAGGTCGGCAACGCGGCGGTCGTGATCAACGATCCGCAAGCGATTGCCGAGCTGAGCGACGTTCCCTTGGGCGGAGTCGCCACCGTGGCGATCGGAGGCAAGGGAAGTAAATTGGACGAAGGTCCGGTCACGCTTACAGTCACACTCGTGTCGCGCAGCGACGGACGCTTCACGCTCGAGGACCGCAACAGCCATCTTGCGGCGAGCCGCGGCATCCATATCGACATGGGACTCTGCGCCGTTGTCGAAGCAAAGGGCATCAGCATCCTGCTGACAACCAACAAGACTCCACCCTTCGACCTCGGCCAGCTGCGCAGTCAGGGCATCGAGCCCACGGCGCTTTCGATCATCGGTGTGAAGGCCGGGGTCGGACACCGGCGCGCCTATGATCCGATCGCGACGGGCAGCTACACCGTCCTCACGCCGGGGACCAATATCGCCGACCTGCGCACTTTGCCTTATCGCCGCATCAACCGACCGATATTCCCACTCGACGTGCTACCCGGGTAACGTCCGAGTTCTCGACCGGAGACATTTCGGCGGGATCGTCGAGGAAGTGGCGTGGCCACCTCCTCGACCCGTCGAGTCTTCATGTGTCCAGCGACTCAACCGTGATTGAAGCGGCGCTCGATACCTCGCGCCTTCAACCATTCGACAGCGCGCGGCATATGGGGATTGTGCACACGCTCGTTGTAATAGGGAATCAACGGCTCGTACCAGTCGACCAATCGGCGCAATTCCCCCACGGGCTCATCGTGCAGGTCGACGCGCAGATCGAGGTCAGCGAATTCCTCCTGGCCGTAGACCATGATCGCTGCTGAATTGTGGCCGACTTCCTGGCCACCGGCATCCCGGCCGCCCTCGATCGCGTGCATCAATGACTGCACGAACGAGGCGCCTTGCTTGCGCGCGATCTCGTAATTTTTCGCGATCCCCTCGTTAACCGCTTCCGAGACGATGTAATTGCCCATCGCGATATAGCTGTCGCCAACGATATGGCCGGCATAGGCATTGTTCTGGTCGCCAGTATGCGCGGCCATCGCGCCGTCTCGGTCGATAATCGCGATCTGCCGTTTCTCCGGAAACGGATCGGTGGCCAGCAAATCGGCCAACGTTTTGGGCGCGGAATAGCCGAACTTCAAAAGCTTCAGGCCGAGAGCTCCGAGCCGCTGCTCCGCTGTCGACTGGAATGCGACTGCGCCGACTCGGCTCTTGCCGAAGACGCAGCGGCTACCGACCGCCGGTGTGTTGGTGGCGATGCATATTCCATAGGAGCGAGTCTCGCGATCCCAGGCGGTGATGGTAAACGTCATAGACCGATCCTAGCTTATTGTGATGATGGTGGATGTCACGGAGCGATCCTAGAGTAATCAAGAAGTATGCCAGCTCTCGGTCCGCTGCGGCAAAATCGTCGAGGCCGTGCGCGACATGCAGCCATTCCTTCCGGCGCGTCGCGTTGCCCATTCCCCGCTCAAACTGCCCCATCAGTAAAGTCACGCGCGAAGCGTCATGTCCGGATCAGCTTTTCCAAATCACCGAATCGTTTTCCGATTCAAGAAAGATCGCGCTCCAGAGTTCGCGCCCATCCTTGTCATCTGTGAATCTTTGGAAGACCTGCGCACTACCTAACGTTTGGCATGCACATTGCCTTGGGGTGCGTACGGATAGCGACAGTCGGATCTCTCTGGCGATCCGACAAGAACGGGGACAGTCATGCGTCATAAGTATTCCGGCAGTACATCGTCGCCGCGCATTGCGCGCGCCGTTCTCGTCGCAGCGACACCCGGGATTTTTCTGCTGGGGATGTGTTTCCTGCCGGCGTCGCCAGCAACGGCCACCGATGGAAAATGCGAGCCGGCTGCGCTTGCCACGAAATATCCCGCGCTCGCGGGCAAGACGATTCGCATCGGCCAGTCGCCGACCAACCCGCCCTACGTCTTCATGGAATCCGAAACATCGGAGAAGCATATTGGCTTCGACGCCGATATGGCCCGTGCGACTTTCGCCTGTCTCGGCCTGCCGATCGAATTCAAGGCCGGGAAGATGGCTGGCTTGCTGCCGGCGCTCATCTCCGGTCAAGTCGACATCATGTGGACCAATTTTTACTACACACCGGCGCGTGCCGAGCAGGTCGACTTCGTTACCTATCGCATCAACTCGTCGAGCGGCGTGGTGCGGAAGGGAAATCCGAAGAAGGTTACGGGTTTGGATACGATCTGCGGGCTGCGCGCCGCGGCGAATCTCGGCTCGGTCGAGGAGGCCTCGTTCCGCAGGATCAGTGCTGACTGCGTCGCCGCCGGCAAGCCGGCGCTGGAGGTATTCACCACTCAAGAGGATACGGCCGGCCTGCGCCTGTTGGCGAACGACCGCGCCGATGTGTTGCTGCGGGACACGGGCGGCGCCACCTACATGGCGACCAAGATGCCGAACGATATCGAGATCGCCTTTAGCAACCCGACCCAGTCCAAGGTCGCCGTTGGTGTCAACAAGAGCCTGCCGGAGTTGCGGCAGGCGATCCTGGACGCACTGCGGATCATGCAAACGGACGGCACGCAGAAGGCCCTCATGACCAAGTATGGAATCGATCCTGCCCTGCAAGTCCCGAGCGAGGTGCTGACGAAGTAGAAGGCGAAGTGTAAGTCGTTCGCGGGCGCCCTGCGCCACCATGGTCGAGTTCCTTGGATACCTGGTCTCGCCGATTCTTTTGAACGGCGCCGTCTTGTCCTTGAAGATCGCCGCGCTTGCCCTTGTCGGCGGTTTGGCCCTCGGGCTGACGTTGGCCCTGATGCGGCTTTCCCGCTATGCCCCGCTACGCGGCATCTCATGGACGTACATCTGGTTCATGCGGGGCACACCGCTCTTGCTGCAGCTGGTGTTTCTCTACGATCTGCTTCCGGTCGTGGGCATCAAGATGGACTCCGTATCGACGGCGATCGTCGGCTTCGCGCTCAACGAGGCAGCGTTTGCCGCGGAGATCATCCGCGGAAGCATCCTGTCGGTGAACCGCAACCAGAGCGTTGCCGCGGCGGCGCTCGGATTGCCGCCGCTCCTGGCGATGCGCCGGATCATTCTGCCCCAGGCGATGCGTGGGCTGCTTCCAGGTATCGGCAATCAGACGATCAGCCTGATCAAGAGCACCTCGATCGCCTCGGTGATCTTCGTCAACGAGCTGACCTTCCGTGCCGAGGAGATCGTCGGCCAGAACTTCCAGTTCTTCCGGGTGTTCGCCGCGGCGGGGCTGATCTATCTGCTGATCACCAGCGCGGTCGCGATCGTCCAGGCGATCCTGGAGAAGCATTTTGACTATCTGCGCGAGCCCGCAGGCGGCAAGGCCTGGCCACCGGCCTTTCTCGGCATGCGCCGTCGCGAGCCCCCACCCCCGCCGCCGCGCGCCCCGCGCGAGAACCTGCCGGCGCTGATTCGCGATATCTGCGGCGACATGGCGGGCGCCGGCAGCGGCCCATTCGTCGTCTGCCGCAACGTGCAAAAGTCCTATGGCGAGCGCGAGATCTTGCAGGGCATCGATTTCACCGTAAACCGCGGCGAGGTGGTTGTGCTGATGGGGTCCAGCGGCTCCGGCAAGAGCACGCTGCTGCGGATGGTGAATCATCTGGAGCCGCTCGACTGGGGCGAGATCACCGTCGACGGCAAGCATGTCGGCTACGAGCCGATTCCGGGTGGCTTCAAGCCGGTGCGCCGGCTCGCCCAGGCCAGGGCAGAGGCCCGCATCGGCATGGTGTTCCAGCAATTCAACTTATTTGAGCACCTGACCGCGCTTGAGAACATCGTCGAGGCACCGATCCAGGTTTTCGGGCAGTCGCCGGAGCAGGCGCGCGCCATCGGCCGGCGCCTGCTCTCCAGCGTTGGTCTCGCCGAACATGCCGAACATCACCCGCACCGCATGTCCGGCGGCCAGCAGCAGCGCGTCGCCATCGCCCGCGCGCTCGCCCTGTCGCCTCGCTTGATGCTGTTCGACGAACCTACCTCCGCACTCGACCCGGAGTTGGTGGGCGAGGTGCTGAACGTGATCCGCGGCCTCGCCGAGGCGGGGATGACCATGATCATCGTCACCCACGAGGTTCGCTTCGCCCGCGACGTGGCCGACCGGATCGTCTTCATGGATGGCGGCGTCATCGTTGAGCAAGGCCCGCCGGCCGAGGTCCTGGACCGCCCTCAGCACGAACGCACACGCCGCTTCTTGCGTACCGTCGCCCAGACGGAACACGAGTGCGCCGGCTGAATTACCGTCGCTATTAATTTAAAGGAATAGAGAATGTTTCACATGGGCTGGTTTATCGGCCGTGGGTTTTCGGTTCAAGCCTGGAACCAACCGTGGTCCGGCACCATCGGCGTCGACTACATGCAGCCGGACATTTATATCGACCTTGTCCGGGCGATGGAGCGGGCGAGCTTCGACTATCTGATGATCGAGGACGGCTCGTTCATGCCGGACGCTTATCAGGGCACCCCGGACTGGTACATGCGCAACGCCTATGGGGTGCCGAAGCACGATCCGATGCCGCTGGTTCCACTGCTGGCCCAGGGATCGAGCCATCTCGGCATCATCGCCACCATGACCACGGGTTTCTATCCGCCCTATCTGGCGGCACGGCTCGGCGCGACCCTGGACCATCTCACCAAGGGCAGGATCGGCCTCAATCTCGTAACGGCCCACAACGACCGCACCGCCCAGAACTTCGGCCTGGAGCAGCATTACGAGCACGACCTACGCTACGAGATCGCCGACGAATGGGTCCAAGTCGTCGACCAGCTATGGCAATCGTGGCCGCCCGATGCCGTGGTGGCCGACCCGGAGACCGGCGTGTATGCCGACTACCGCAAGGTCCATCCCATCGACTTCAAGGGAAAGTACTTCAAGTCACGCGGGCCGCTGAACATGCCTCCCGGACCGCAGCGCCGGCCGGTGATCTGCCAGGCCGGCATCTCGCCAGCCGGACGGGAGTTCGCGTCCAAGCATGCCGATACCATCGTTGCCCGCGCCCGCGGCGTGGAATCATGCAAGCGATACCGCGACGACGTACGCGCACGCATGGTCAAGCACGGGCGCAACCCCGACGACTGCAAGCTGATGTTCACCATCACCGTCGTCCTCGGCGAGACCATGGAAGAGGCAAAGGCCAAGAAGGAACGGGCCAATGCCGCGCTGTTCACCGACCTGGACACGCGCCTCGCCCAGCTCTCCTTCCTGAGCGCCGTCGACTTCTCCAAGTTCCCCCTGGACGAGCCGCTGGCCGAAGTGAAGACCAACGCGTCCCGCGGCCTGACCCAGCTGATGACCAGCGGCACCGGCAAAAGCACCCTGCGCGAGATGATCACCGATCCGTCGAGTGGCGGCCTCGACTTTGTCGGCACGCCCGACAGCGTCGCCGCCGAGATGGGCGAGATCGCGCAGGAAATGGGCGGCGACGGCTTCATGATCACCGAGGGCGTGACAAGGCGGGCCATTGCCGAGATCACCGACGGACTCGCCCCCGCCCTCAAGCGCCGCGGCCTGATTCCGACCGGCTATCAACATAAGCTGTTCCGCGACAATCTGCTGGCGTTCTGAAGCGCAGATCACGGGCACTATCGACAAAGCAACGAGAGAGAAAAAGACATGAGCGTCGCAGACCCCAACCGCATGATCCTGACGGGCGAGAATCCGTTCATCCGCATCAGTTCCAAGGACGGCGATCCCCTTTCCACCGACGCGAGCTTCTGGCGCGTCGTGTTCAGCCCGGCCGGTCCCGGGCATGTGCTCTATCTCAGGAGCGAGCTGACCGAGGGGCGCTCGCGCATCTATTCGGACAACATCGCCATGACGCGCTGGCTGCAGCAGACGGTGCAAGGCATGCTCAATCCCGACCTCAAGGATCTCTCGATCCCGGTGATGGACGCCACTTTCGCCAAGTCGGGCGACCCGCGCTATTTCTGGACCGAGCATGTGTCGGCGACCGATGCCGAGATCGCGCTCACCTGGCACGATTTCCTCGAGCCGCTACTGATCCATACACACCCCAACAAGCCGCCGGAGCCCAGGCCCTACGGCGTCTGCACCGTGCTGGTCCCCGCGCTCTCCGCACGGCTGACCTTGAACGGCATTCAAGCCAAGGGCCAGCCGTGGAAGCGCGAACGCGAGGGCCTGCCGTTCAGCACCTGCTGCCTGGCATTCTCGGAAAGCTGGACGGAGCCGCGGTAGGTCCAAGGCGTCAGCTCGAAGGCGCGGGGCGCGCGGGTGGCGATCGTATCGGGTATGCTAACCGATGATGGCCTCCTGCGCGAAGGCCTCGACAAGACGGCGCACACGGTACTCATTTGTTAACTACGCTTTGAAGGCTGGCGCCGGCACTACTGTGACGATATCACACCAGACTAGTGGCTGTTCTGCTACGATCTGCCCCGAAGGAGGCAATTGCCGTGGCGTTGGACAGGGATCGGTTGATCAAGCTTTTGAACATGACGGCAAGCCAACATGACGCGGAAGTCCTGGTGGCGATCCGCAAGTCGAACGCGTTGCTTCGGCGGAATCAAACGACCTGGTCCGACCTTCTCGACGTGGCCGATCCTGGTTCATTTGAGAGCCCGGAGCGTGACTTTCAAACCCAGCCTGACGACGACGACTTCGGGGGGTTCGATTTTGCGCAGGCGTCGGAGGCCCGCGGCATATGGGAGTCCCGGGTCCGGGCGGAAGCTTTCCGGACGGAAGTCAGGGCCATTCCCTTTTGGCTACGGTTGCTGTTCTTTCCGCTATGGGCAGGGGCTGAAATCGTGGCGACCGCGGTGATCCCCGCACGCAACAACGTCATCCGTGGTGGCGGTGTTGTCGCTGCCCTGATGGTGTTCCTGCTGTGCAGCGGCATCTACCTGGCGGCGATCGTCCAGATTTTCATGTACTAATCCTTGCATTCCCGTAGCCCGGTCCGGCTTCACGCATCTCCCCGTCCTTCGAAACTTCGATCTCTCCGTCTATTGTGACGCGGAGCGACCTGTTTCCGCTGGCGCGGGGTAGGCACCGCTATAACCCAGCTTGCTCGACATATCGCGGCCTGCCGCCAAGGTCGCGTTCGCGACCTGCTTCAAGCGGGGTCGTATTCTGTCCAATGGCCCCGCCACGATCACGCAGTATTCGATGATCATGGCCTTGTCGTATATCGGGGCGGAAACCGCGCCCGTGGTTGTGTTTGTCTCTCCCATGTTGACTGCGTAGCCGGCTTTGCGGGCCGTTTTCGCGAGCGCACGCAGCTCGCTCTTCGAGGTGACGGTTTGCGGTGAATGCTTGGTAAGCGTGGCTGTCTCAAGGTAGTCCTCGAGAAACTGATCGCCCTGAAAGAACAAGAACGCCCTGCCCGCAGCGGTGCAGTAGAGCGGCCGCCGTGCTCCGATTGAAGGGACGTATCGCACGGGAACATCGGGCTGAACGATTTCCAGGTAGCTGCACATTTTGCTGTATCGGTCGAGGAAGCCGAGCATGACGGTCTCTTGCGTCTTGCTGCTGAGATCCCGCAACGCAGACTGGAAGACATTCACGGCCTCGAAGGTCGATGAAATGAGCGCGCCGAGTCGGTAGCCGAAAGGACCAAGATAGTATCTTAGGTCCTTGGCCACGACGTATCCCGAGGCCTCGAGTACACGGAGAAGGCTCAGCAGGCTGGTTTTGGGCATCCCCACGACCTGACTGAGAGTTGTAAGCGTAATCCCGGTTCGATGCTCTGCGAGCACCTCGAGAATCATCATGACTCTCAGGGGAGCCCGTGGGCCGTCATTCTTGCCTTCTATTGCCGGATCCAAATTACGTGCCCTTTTCCGTCGAGTGCGTGCCTCACAAATCGGAACGAGCAACTATCTTGACTCAAATAGTCGTTCTGCCGATAATTTCTAAATCAGAACATTATTCTGATATCGGAACAAGACTAATCAGGAGGATCGCGTGTCTGTTGCTCTGACAGCAAAGACTGTCGAAGTGGCTGATTTAGAGGCCGCCATAGAGCATTGCTACGAACGGGGATGGACCGATGGCTTGCCCGTCGTGCCCCCGACGGCGCCCGCCATTGAGCGAATTCTCCGTTATCTCCGCCTGGATCCTCAGAAGGTGGTCGGGTTGATCCCACCCAGAAACGGTATCGCGACGATCGAAAAGATCGCCATTAATTGCGTCATGGCCGGATGCAAACCGGAGCATGTGCCCATCGTGATTGCGGCGCTCGAAGCAATGCTGGAGCGCGAATTCAACCTTGTCGGCGTGCAGACGACAACGAATCCGTGCGCCCCCCTCGTAATGGTTAGCGGGCCCGTGGTGCGCGCACTCGGATTCAATACGAAAGATTGTGCCATTGGCCACGGCTCACGCAGCAACGGCGCTGTCGGCCGGGCGATCAGGCTAATCCTGTGGAACGTAGGCGGTGGCTTTCCGGGCGAACCGTGCCGCACGACGCATGGACATCCGGGCTATTGGAGCTACTGCGTTGCCGAAGACGACGAAACCTGCCCTTGGGATTCGCTCCACGTCTCGCAAGGCTTCTCGAAGGACGAGAGCGCGGTCACGGTTATTGCGGTCGATGGGCCGCACGCGACCAATACCGGCGCACTGCTCAATTCGGCGGACCAAGTGTTCAACGTCCTCGCCGACGGCGTCGCGCGACTCGGCAGCAATAACATGCTGGGCGGCTCGATGGCCCTGATCCTGAGCCCGATGTCCGCAAAGCGCTTGGCCGAGGCAGGTTTCACGAGGCGCACTATCGCCGAAGAGGTGGCGAAGCGATCGACCCGTCCCGCCGGAGAGATGCGCCAGCATCGTTTTGTCGATCACATGCTGCCAATACAGCGTGCGCGGCTGGACGCGCTCGGCGACGCCGAGCCGTTTGCATATTTTACGGATGCCGAGGGCATCGTGGTCCTTGTTACCGGCAGCTGGGGCGCCGTCGGCGGCTACGCCGCCATCTGCCCGGGTTGGGGCCATTTTGGCGGCCATCCGCAAAGCAGACGTATTCAGTTTCCTGACCGAGAGTGAGAAAAATGGCGATCAAATCGCATCGGCTACGTATTCAATCACCATCCCGCGGCTGAGGCGGTTTGGACCAGCCTCGAGGCCAATATCCAGAAGATCCTGCGGCCGGAATTGGTTGCCCGGATCGACAAGGCCAATGTCGCCATTTCCGTTCCGCGACCTCAGCTCGAACAGCTCGCGTCGCGCGTCGATTGCGTGCTGGTTGGCGTTGGTGCTTGAGGGTCTTGCACTGCCGCCGCCGTGAGCGATGGTTACTGGATTTCCAAACTGGGCAGACCGGTTGTCGTGGTCGTTCAGAAAGTATTCGAGGTCGCTGCGCGTACCCAGGCGAAGCTGCTCGGTGCCGCCGATCTTCCTATTTGTTCGTATCCTGCAACGCCCTTGGGTGACGATATCGAGCCGGTGGCAGCCCTGCTCGCCGGGAACGTCATCAGCATCCTTGGACGCCCGGCGGAGGCCTAGACAATGACCGACATCCAATTCGACGTGATTGTCGTCGGAGCCGGCATCGCAGGCCTCGCGGCTGCCGGGCATGCGGTGAAGCGCGGGCTCACGACGGCGTGCGTGGAAGAGCAGATGTTCGGAGGACTGGTGCTGAACATTGCTGAGCTTGATCCGGCACCGCCGGGGAAAGAAGGATCCGGCGCCGATCTTGCCGCTGCGCTCATGAACGAGGTTACAGAAGCTGGCGTAGTGAGCATCCCGGAAGCAGTTGTCGGCATTTACCCCCGCGACGCTCTCCTGTCCGTGGAGACGCCTACAGGAAGCCTGAGGACAAAGGCCGTAATCCTGGCCTCAGGCGCCCGCCTGGGGACTCTCGGCGTGCCAGGGGAGGAGCAGTTCGAGCACCGGGGTGTTGCACATTGCGCCGATTGCGACGCCGCATTCTACGCTGGGCAGGATGTCGTCGTCGTGGGAGGCGGAGACTCGGCGCTGCAGGGGGCGCTGGTCTTGTCCCGGCAATGCAGGAATGTCTTCATTGTGCACCGGCGCAATCAGTTCCGCGCGCGGTCGACTTTCGTGAAGGCGCTTGGACATCGGCCGAATATCCGTCCGCTGTTTGAAGTCACGGTGCGCGACATACGCGGAAACGCGCAAGTCGAATCGGTCGTAACGCAGAATGTCCGCACCGGCTCGATCGATGAAGTCCCCTGCTCCGGTGTTTTTCCCTACGTCGGACTGGAGGCCAATACTACCTGCGCTCCGCCGGGCGTAGACCGGGACGAGCGAGGATTCTTGCTGACCGATCGTCAGCTCAGCACACGGGTCAGACGAGTCTTCGCCATCGGCGCGGTCCGCTCGGGCTTCGGTGGGTCGCTTCAGGATGCTTTTGCCGATGCCGAGATCGCGGTCGCATCGCTCGTCGACTCGATCGCGTAATCGTCTGGAATGGAGCATTCTCGATGAAGATTTTGGCTTCGCTATTCGCGGCAGGGCTGATGCTCGCGGGCTCGGCGCTTGCCCAGACCTATCCCGACCATGTGATCGTTGTCGTCACGCCCTTTGCCGCCGGCAGCGGCACCGATGTCATAACCCGCATTATCGTCCGTCAATTGAGCGTAGCTCTCGGCCAGACGGTCATCGTAGACAATAAGCCAGGCGCCAACGGCTTGATTGCGGCTGGCCAAGTGACCCGTGCCGCTCCGGATGGTTACACTTTGTTCGCGACGGGCAACACCACCCATTCGGCTAATCCCAGCCTGCTGAAGGACCTGTCATACGACCCCATCAGGGACTTTACGCCGATCGCCCGAACCGGGAACTTCTCGTTTGCCCTGGTTGTCGCGCCGAGCATACCCGCGAGGACGGTTGGAGAGCTCGTCACCTACGCTCGACAAAATCCAGGGAAGGTGAGTTATGCGAGCGCTAACAGCCCCGGGATCGTGGCTGGCGCGATCTTCGCCAAGCGCGCGAACCTCGATCTCTTGCACGTGCCTTACAAGAGTTCGCCTCAAGCGTTGGGCGACGTCATGGCGGGTAGGGTGTCGATGAGCTTTATAGATTTCGCGACGGCAAGTCCGTACATCAAGTCAGGTGCATTGCGCGCACTTGCAGTAACGACAACGGAGCGTAGCGCTTTGCTTCCTGACTTGCCGACAATGCAAGAGGCCGGAATCTCCCCTTTCAACGTGACGTCATGGTCGGGGTATTTCGGCCCAGCGAACATGCCCCAGACTATTGTCCAACGTGTGAACAAAGAAATTCGCAAGATCGTCGCGATGCCGGATATCAAGGCCCAACTCGCTATCTTGGGCTTCGACGCATTCTCCGGTTCACCGGGCGACCTTGAGGATTTCGTGAAGGCCGAAATCCTCAACTGGCACGGCATGGTCCAAGACGCCGGCATCGAACCTCAATAGTGGATGGCATATTTCTTCGTACGCGCCGGAGATGGCGTCGACTAACGCCCTAAAAGGAGTGAAACATGCAAATTGCGATTCCCAACACCGTATTCCAAGACCCCGGCAACCGGCTCGCAACGCGGCCTGCGTCGCTGGTGGGCGCCACCGTCGGTTTTCTCGACGGGTGGGGCTTTCGTGAGGCCGACGGCACCATCAGCATGTACCCGCTGATGCGCGAACTGCGCCCGCTTCTCGCCGAGCGCGCCGGTATCGCCGGCATTGTGTGGCAAAAGAAAAAGAACGTCGCCCAGCGCGCGCCCAAGGCGCAGCTCCAGGAGCTGGCCGAACGCTGCGCAGTGGTGATCAACGGCGAAGCGGCTTGAGGCTCCTGCACTTACGCGTCCGTGCTTGACGCGCAGGAGCTGGAGAAGATGGGACTGCCAACCATCACGATCTGTCACGCGCCATTCGAAACCGCGGCGCGCCGTCACGCCACGACTCTCGGCCTGCCCAACCTGCCGTTGCTGATCGAGCCGGCGCCCAAGGGCAGCAACCTGACAGCGAACGCTACCGAGCTCGCCGTCCGCGCGTTCGACCGGGTGATCGCCTCACTGACCAGGCGCGGGGGCTGACAAGGCTATGGCTAAAACACCCTCCCCGCTGGTCGAGGTCGCGGATTTCTGGTCCTGGTACGAGCTCGCCCTCGAGCGCGGCTGGACCGATGGCATGGTGGTCGCCCCGCCGACCTGCGAGCGTGTCGACCAGGTGATCACCTACCTTGGCCGGCGCCCGGACGAGGTCGTCGGCATTCTGGGGCCCAAGGACGGCATCGCGACCATCGAGCAGATCGCCATCAACTGCGTCATGGCCGGTTGTGGGCCCGAGCATGCGCCGGTGGTCCTCGCGGCCGTCGAGGCGATGCTCGAGCCCGAGTTCAACCTGCATGGCGTACAGTCAACCACCAATCCCTGCGCGCCACTGGTGATCGTGAACGGTCCGATTGTCGGCAAGCTCGGCTTCCACGCCAAGGAGGGCGCCTTCGGCGGCGGCTCGCGTGCCAGTGCCTGCGTCGGCCGGGCGGTCCGCCTCATTCTCTGGAATATCGGCGGCGGCATTCCCGGCGAGACCGACATGGCCTCGCAGGGCCAGCCCGCCAAGTACCTCTTCTGCGCCGCCGAGAACAGCGAGCAAAGCCCGTGGCAACCGCTGCATGTCGAACGCGGCTTCGCCGAGGACGACAATACCGTGACGGTGTTCGCCTGCCAGTCCCCCCATCCGCTCCGGGTGCTCGGCAATGCCGAGCGCATCCTGCGCCTGATCGCGAGCTCCATTCCGATGCCGGCGGTCAACATGTTCCACGCCGCCGGCCAGTTCCTGCTGAGCTTCGGCGCGCGGCCGGCGCAGGAACTCGCGCGGGCCGGCTATTCCAAGGCCGACGTCAAGAAATGGGTGTGGGAGAATGCGCGCTTCCAGGTCGGTTGGCTGCGCCGCTCGGGCATCCTCGCCGAGGAGCAGCACAGGCGCTACTGGGGCCACGGCGAAGAAGGCGCGCCGGACCTCTCGACCTTGAGCGACGACACGTTGCTGCCGATGGTCCGCGACGTCGACATGATCCATGTCGCGGTGATCGGCGGTGATTCGCAATGGTGGATGGGCTTCTCACCGGGCTGGGGAAACTATGGCGGTTATGCAGTCACCAAGCCGATCAAGCAGCCTCGCTAGGCGCCACCTCCTCGGTGGAATGGCGGCGATGCTTGCGGCCGCGCCCGCGGCGCACGCACAGGCCTATCCCGGCAAGCCGATCCAGCTGGTCGTGCCGCTCGGGCCGGGAGGCATCAACGACATCATCTCGCGCGATGGCTACACGCTCCTGATGGTCTATTCGAGCCACATGGTGAATCCCAGCCTCTACGCCAAGCTGCCCTACGACACGATCCACGACTTCGCACCGATCACGCTCGTCAACACCGTGAACCTGGTGCTGACGGTAGGCGCCTCCGTGCCGGTGACCTCGGTGCGCGAGCTGATCGCCCTGGCCAAGGCACGACCGGGCCAACTCAATTACGGCACGATCGGCATCGGCAGCCTCGGGCATCTTGCGGGCATTCGCTTCGTCAAGGCGGCGGACATCGACGTCGTCCAGGTGCCATACAAGAGCGCGCCCGAGGTCACCACGGCCCTGCTGGGCGGCGACGCGACGTTCTATTTCGACAGCCCCATTACGGCGCTGCCTTTCATCAGGAGCGGCAAGGTGAAGGCGCTGGCCGTCACCTCGGCAACGCGCTCGTCGGTGCTGCCCGACGTGCCGACTGTGGCGGAGGCCAGCCTGCCGGGATTCGACGTCGTGGGCTGGAACGGGCTGGTCGCGCCCGCCGGAACGCCCCGGCCCATCATCGAGAAGCTGAACACGGAGATCGTGCGAATACTGCGTTCCCCTAAGATGGTCGCATCGCTCAAAGAGCAGGGCGTCGACGTGGTGGGTGATACGCCCGAGGATTTTGGAAACATCATCCAAGCAGACATCGCGACGTGGCGCGAGATCATTAAGGCAGCGGGAATAAAGATCGAATAAGCCGCAAGTTTACATCCAACTTGTTCTATCGGAGCAGGCTCCTGCTAGTCGGTATATGTCCTACTTCTCCGCCGGCGCCATCTCCGCAGGCTCCGCAAGCCGCCGGCGCGCCACCTCCTCGATCTGCTGGCGCAGCGCCGGCCGTGCCGCCAGCAATTTGCGGAAATCGCGCCGGCTGAGCACCATCAGGTGGCAATAGCCGTGCGAAACGACGGTGGCATTGCGCGGGCTGGAACTCAGCAGCCCCATCTCGCCGAAGAACTCGCCCTCGTGAAGCACCACCGGGCCGGTAGTGGCGAGCACGGTCACTTCACCGGCGGCGATGAAGTACATGGCGTCGGCCGGCTGCCCAGCCATGACGATCTTCTCGTCCGGCACCGCGATCAGCGCGCGCAGGAGCTTGCCGACTTCCATCACTTCCTCGCGGTCGAAGCCGGCGAACAGCGACACGCGGCCGATCATGTCGACCAGCTCGAGGCCAAGATCGAGCGGCGGGCGGCGATCGAGCGCGGCGCGGCGCACCGCCAGGCCATGACGCAGATCGGCGTAGACCTCGCGGCTGATGGTAAGATCGCGCAGCCGCCTGGTGTATTCCGCCAGCTCGAAGCGGATCGCGGCACGCTGAAGATGGCGATTGCGGATCGCCTCGGCGTAGCCCGAATATTGCAGCGACAGGGATTTCAGCGCGTCATCGACGGCGTCGCGGCGCTCGTTGAGCAGCGCGTCGAGCGTAGAGCCGGCAATCGGCCCCAGCAGGTCGACAAGTGCGCTGCGGTTGAAAGCGACCAGATCCGAGAGCACGCCGCGCGCGACCATCAGGCTTTCGAAGCGGTCGGCCAGTCTTTGGCTCAGCGGTCCCTCCCAGCCGAGGCGGCGATGCAGCCAGAGCGCCATTCGGAACGACAGATTTGTGCGGGCGAGTTCGCGCAGCGCGAATTCGTAGCCGGCCACACCGTGAGTCTTCACCCGATCGTTCAGGCGGTCTGAGCTGGCCGCGAGGATTGCCACCATGCGGCGCGACAGGGTCTGTTGCTCGAAATGCTCGAGATAAAGTTCCTTCTCCCGCGTCCCCAGAGTGAGCAGGCCGACGCGCAGCCGCTCATCCATGTCGAGCGCCACGTCTTCCTCGCGAGCCGGTCCGTGCGGCATGAGAACAGGCTGCAGCCCCTGCTCCGCCACCGCGCTCGAAATGCCATAGGAACGCGCGACCTCGCGGACCTGGCGGGCGACATTGGCCCGCGCCAACGCCAGCACGCGGTCGCGCACCGCCAGTTCGGTGGCGGTGAGCTTGTCGAGGCCGAAGAAGCCGATCAGCAGGCGCAGGCTTGGCGCATTGACCAGAAGCGTGAACATGACGAACAGCGTCGCCAGCACGGAAATGAATTGCCGCGTCTCCTCCGGCAGCCGCGTGTCGCCCGCCACGACCAGCGCCAGCACCACGGTGACAGCGCCGCGCAGGCCACCCCAAACCAGAATTGTCTTGTAGTGGATATCGATCGGCTGGACGAGCCGGGCCGAGATCAGGAGCGGCAACAGGCCGAACAGCACGACGGCGCGTGCAGCGAAGGCCCCCACCACCACCGAGGCCAGGCCCCATATATAGATACCGCTGAAACGCGACAGCACGTCGGCGGCCAGCATCGAGGCCAGCACGAAGATCAGCGAGTTGCTCCAGAATTCGAGCTGGATCCAGGTCTGGCGCAGAGCCGTCCAGGCGCGCGGGTGCAGATGGGTGGGACCCTGGGCCGCCATGGTCAGCGCCGCCACCACGACCGCCACGACACCGGAGACGTGCAAATAAATATCGCCGAGGATGTAAGTGAGATAGGCGAGACTGACCGTGACCGAGGCGATACCGGCGTCCCAGCCCGCGAGCCGCGGCAGCACCATGATCGTGACACGCGCCAGGGCGTAGCCGAGGACGATGCCGCCCAGGAACTCGCGCAGGAAATAGAGCCAGGGCGAGAAGGCGTCGGGCACGGTCTGGTTGATCAGGATATCGAGAAAGATCCCGAAGGCGGCGATGGCAGCGGCGTCGTTGAACAAGGCCTCGCCCTCGGCCAGGATCGACAGCCGTTTGGGTGCGCCGACATCGCGGAACACGCCGATGACGGCCGCCGGATCGGTGGTCGAGACAATGGCGCCCAGCAGCAGGCAGACGACGAGGTCGGCGCCGGTCACCAAGTGCAGAATGCCGCCGACGACGACGATGCAAACCAGCACCGCCACGATGGCAAGCAGCAGCACCGCCGAGAACTCGTCGAGCAGACGGCGCACGTCGATGGTGAGGCCGGCGGTGAAGAGCAGCGGCGGCAGGAACAGCGCCAGGAACACTTCTTCGCCGAGGCCCAGCCGGTGCAGGCCATCGAAGGTGTCGCGGACCACGCTGAACGCGGCGTGGCTGGAGATCCAGCTGCCCAGAAAGCCCAGGCACATGCCGCAGACCGCCACCAGAACCGTGTGAGGAACGCGCAGGCGCTCGGCGACCGGCAACAGCAGGCTGACCAGCGCCAGCACCAGGGCGATGGCGAGTAAGGGGAAGATGACTTCAGACATGCTGCTATGAAACCGATCTTCAGGCGCTTGTCGACCGTGATGCGCGCTCGGAATACCGGGCTCGAACTAGCGAGCCAGCCAGCTTAAGCTTGGCACCGGCGCACCAGCGCCGCGCAATGGATGGACAGGCAATGGCAATCGTCGACTTCCCAGGACTGAAGGCCCTGCTTTCGCGGGAGGCCCGGCTGATGGCGCTCGATGTCGGCACCAAAACCGTCGGCATCGCCACCAGTGACATGCTGCGCATGCTGGCTACGCCTCTCATGACGGTGAAGCGCTCCAGGCTGGCGTCCGATCTCACGGCTCTGGCCGAACTCGCGCGCAAGCACGAAGTGCGGGCGCTGGTCATCGGCCTGCCTCTCAATATGGACGGCAGCGAGGGCCCGCGCTGCCAGTCGATCCGCCAGTTCGCCGCCAATATCGAGCGCCACGGACCACCGGCCCTGGCGGCACTGCCGATCCTTCTGCAGGACGAGCGTTTGAGCACCGCCGCTGTCACCCGCGGCATGATCGACGATTACGACATGAGCCGCGCCAAGCGCGCCGAACGGGTCGATGCCGCGGCCGCCGCCTGGATCCTCGAAAGCGCGCTCGCGAGACTCAGCGCACAATGACGTCGTGGATCAGCCGCTCGACCTCCCCGCCCGAACGCACATCGAAGTCGATCTCCCACTGGCCCGCGACATCGAACAGCAGCCCTTCGACCCGGTGACGACCGTCTTCACCCACCACGATCCGTGGCTGGGCGCTCATGGCATGCCGTGGCTCGGCCGCCTCCGCGGTCACCGCCACCAACTCGCCCGCCGTGTCATTTCGCGTGCAGACATTCACCAGCAAGGCGAAGGCTTCGCCCACCTCGATGCGTCCCCGCTCGGCTTGGAAGGCGATCATATGGTCCCCGGAGAACACCACCCACCCCGCACCCCGCCCGAGATCGAGCGGACACGCCGCGAGCGCCGGATGCATCTCAAATACCAGTAAAAGCCCCACTACCATGCATTTCATCGCCGTTTCTTTTCCCAGCCATAGTTGAAGCTGATCGACACACGCTCGCCCTCGAAGCGCGCCGCCGGCACTTCGTGGCGCAGCCAGCTCTCGAACAGGATCATATCGCCCGCCGCCGCCTTGGCGCTGACGAAGGAGCGGAAACGTCGAGGGGCGTCGGCGCGGCGCGGCGGCGTCGCCATCTGGCGGGACAGGCGCGGATCCTCGAACTTCAGCGCCCCCGCCCCACGCGGCACTGCGACATAGTAGGTGCCGCTGATGAACGACGTGGGATGAAGATGGGCGGTGTGCACCGTGCCGGCCGGCATGACGTTGAGCCAGCAATCGGTCATGTCGAGGTTGAGGCCGCGCAGGTCGTAATGCAAGGTCCCGGCCAGCGCTTTGACGTGCGGGTCGATGCGACGGCGCAGCCGCGCGAAGACCGACGATACCAGATGCAGCCGGTCGAGCGAGCCATAGGAGGTGTAGCCGCCGAGATAGTGCCTGGCCGACCAGCGATGCCCGGCGGCGTCGGTCGCAGCCAGCGCCTGGCATTCGTCGGCCAGCGTCTGGTCCAAACCGAGTTGGACGCGCGAAATCAGGGTGGGAAAGAGCGTCTGGATGGCCATGGCGCGAGTATCCGCCAAGCGACGGTCCCGTGCTATGCTTTCGCATGCTCATCGCGCGCCGTCTTTTGCTGGTCGCCGGCGGGACGATTCTCGCCGGCGCAAAGGCGCTCGCCCAGGTCCGCGACGAATGGCTCGGCGTCTATGAGGGCACGGTAGTTTTCCGCCGCTCGCTGCCGCTCGAAGACATCCTGCCCTCCTCGGCCATCCCCAAGGCCGATCCAGATGATCGCAACCCAATCACCATCCGCCTGAAGCTGCGCCGAGAGGACGACGGCATCGCCATCAGCATGCGCATCGCCGACGGCCCGATGCAGACCGCCGACACGGGTGAAACCCTGCATTTCGGCGCACAATCGGCCGGCGCGGCCACTCTCTTGCGGTCCGAGGCCAGCACCGCGCTGCGCACCGCGACGCTCCTCGTGCGAACGGACTCGCTCGGTACCGAGGCGCTGTTCAGCCACGCCGATGGCAGCTTCTGGCGCCGCCATCTCAACCTCAAATTTACTGCCGCCGGCGCCGAAGTGATCCTGTGGGTGTTCGATGCCGAGGGCACGCGCGCGCGAACCTGGCGCGGCCAGGTCGTGCATCGCCCGTTTTAGCCGGGCCTTTCAGGCAGGCCGCGGCCCGACATAGTTGGATTGCGGGCGGATGATGCGGCCGCCCGTCTCCTGTTCGAAGACATGGGCACACCAGCCTGCAGCGCGGCCGACGGCAAACAAGGCCGTGAAGGCGTCGCGCGGCACCTCCAGCGCCTCGAGCAGCAGCGCGGTATAGAATTCGACATTGGTGTCGAGCCGCTGACCGGGCTTGTTGCGGCGTAGCGCGGCAATGGCGCGCGCCTCGACG
>WNFR01002906.1_pt1 | contig 20610 bp, 17 predicted proteins | sample 5400221 | NCBI WGS metagenome assembly WNFR01 (sample SAMN13153357, study PRJNA577476) | soil metagenome | isolation source: 40 cm soil under Madrone tree | place: USA:California | collected 2016-06-14 | reverse complement strand
TGCCCGCCTCCAGTAGTTTTCCGACCGCGGTCACCGGCAAGGTACAAAAGCACTTGATGCGTGAACAAAGGCGCCGCGAGTCGACGACCCACGTGGAGTTCCCTCGGTGAATCCCCTGACCTTTCAATATGAGGCGCTCCCCGCGCGCGTGGTCTTTGGTGCAGGTACCCTCTCTCGGCTGCCCGAGGAGGCCGCACGATTGCAACTGCGGCGCGTGTTGATACTGAGCACTGCGGGGCACCGGGCGAACGCCGACCGTGTTGGTGCCTTGCTCGGGCCGCTCGCTGCCGAGGTGTTCGCGGGCGCAGTCATGCACACGCCTGGCCAGGTCACCGAGGTTGCCCTTGCCCTCGCCTCCCGTCTGCAAATAGACGGATTGATCGCCATCGGCGGCGGGTCGGCAATCGGGTTGAGCAAGGCCCTGGCTCTCCGGACCGATCTGCCGCAGATCGTGATCCCGACGACCTATGCCGGATCGGAGGCGACCCCGGTGCTGGGGGAGACCGTGGAAGGCGTCAAACGCACCCAGCGCTCCCCGAGAATTTTGCCAGAGACGATTCTGTACGACGTCGAGCTCACAGTTGGATTGCCGGTGCACGTGTCCATGGCTTCCGGTCTGAACGCCATGGCTCATGCCGCAGAAGCCCTTTACGCGGCCGACTGCAATCCCCTCACGAGCCTCATGGCCGAGGCCGCCTTGGTTGCGCTCATCGATGCCTTACCTCGAATACAGTCCCGACCGAACGACCTCGACGCTCGCAAGACTGCTCTTTACGGGGCGTGGCTGTGTGGATGCTGTCTGGGCGCCGTGGGAATGGCCCTCCATCACAAGCTCTGTCACACGCTGGGCGGGACATTCGGTCTACCGCACGCCGAGACTCACGCGATCCTGCTGCCACACGCACTGGCCTACAACCTACCCTTCGCTCCCGAGGCGCACCGCATCCTCGCCCTCGCTTTCCATCACGCGGATCCTGCGGTTGCGCTCGAGCAATTCTCTCGTCGGCTGGGTTTGCCGCGGGCGTTGTCCGAGCTCGGTATGCCTGAAGCGGCGATCGATCATGCCGCAGACCTCGCCGTGCGCAATCCTTATCCCAATCCCCGGCCTCTCGAGCGTGAGGCGCTGCGCGGGCTGCTGGCACGGGCATGGGCCGGAGATCCTCCCCTGACAGAACCCCAGGAGTAAACGGATGCGAGAATTCGATGAGACAACGATCACTGAGGCCGTCCTGGCACGTGTGCGGGGCGCACCCGACGCCCGCGTGCGGCAAGTCAGCGAAGCACTCGTGCGTCACCTGCACGCATTCATCCGTGAAGTGGAACCCACCGAGGCAGAATGGGAGTGGGGTATTCGCTTTCTCACGGAGATCGGCCAGCGGTGCACCGGGACTCGCCAGGAGTTCATCCTGTGGTCCGACACCTTGGGTGTCTCGATGCTGGTCGATGCGATGACCCATCGGCTGCCGCAGGGTGCGACCCAGACGACGATCCTCGGTCCTTTCTATGTCCCCCCTCCGTCGTTCCCGTCCGGAGCCGACATCAAGGGCCATCTTGCCGGCTTCCCGCTGTACTTGAGCGGCACGGTGAGCGGCACCGACGGCCGGCCCCTGGCTGGCGCCACCGTGGACATATGGCATTCGGACAGCGAAGGCTTCTACGATCTGCAGAAATTCGATGAACACCCGGACTTCGCCGGCAGAGGCCGGTTTCACACGGACGCGCACGGACGATTTCACCTCTGGACGATTCTCCCGTCCGCGTACCCCATCCCGCATGATGGTCCCGTGGGCAGGATGCTGGAAGCCCAAGGACGACATCCGTACCGACCCGCTCACGTCCATTACCTCATTACGGCCGGCGGCCACCGCAAGCTCGTCACGCACTTGTTTGTAGCCGGCGGTGAGTATCTGGACTCCGATGTCGTCTTTGGCGTGAAGAAGTCTCTGGTGCGCGAGTATGTGCAGCACTCGAGCGGCACCGCGCCCGACGGGCAGGTGATGCAGGGACAGTGGTATAGTCTGCATCACGACTTCCGACTCGCCGCCGACCCATCGGCGAGCTCGACGTAAAATCCCCCGCGGAATCCGGTTGTCACCCCACCGTTTTTGACGGCTGCAATACGGAGCGTGCAGACCGTTGCCGGCGCGTGAGCCGCAGGTCTTCCGGGGACGACCGCTATGATTCGGAGGTTTTCATGTCCCGCGCACTGCGACTTTGGCCGCTGCTTACCGGTACGCATCGTTACGAGAAGATCGTCTCCACCCGAAACAGAGGCCGGGGCCAGTTCATCGACGCCCCGATCCTGGCGTACCTGATCGAGACGCCGAACGGAAGAATCCTCTATGACGTGGGGTGTGACTATCGAAAGATAGCCACGCCGGAACTGCGCTCGAGATACTTCGATCCGATGCGCCCGATGTTCGAGCCACCCACCATGGCGGAGGATATGCGAATACCGCATTATCTTGGGAGGCTGGGCCTCACCTCGAAGGACATAGACGTGGTCTTTCTCGGACATCTGCACTTCGATCACGCGGGTGGACTGTGCGATCTCCCGGATTGCGAAGTGCACGTGCATCGCGAGGAGATCGATGCGGCGATGACCGGGCTCGACGAAGGCGTATTCAACGATGAATGCGCGGATGCGGCGCGCTGGACACTGCAGAGCGGCGAATATGAGGTCGCGCCGGGCGTCCATGCCCTCGCCACTCCGGGCCACACCGCCGGCCACATGTCATTGCTCATCGAACTGCCGAAGGGACGCCCGGTCATCTTATGCGGTGACGCCGCGGACCTGCGCGAGAATCTCACCGACAAAACAACGAGGCCCTCGCCATCGACAGCATCCGCAGACTCAATGCCCTGTCTCGATCCGAGAATGCCGAACTCTGGCCGAATCACGATTTTGAGGCGTACCGGTCCTGGGCAACATTTCCCGCGTGGCACGACTAATTGCGCAGCGCAATGGCCCCGAAGGGGCGAGGCGCGCAGCGCCGAGTACTAGCTCGAGGCTGCGCCGCGATCGACGTGTCCGGTCAGCCGGTGCAGCACCGCAAGGTCGCTTTGCAGCCGTGAAGTCGCGCGTATCCTCGCCAATATCTGGCTCTCCAGCGCGAGGAATCCCGGCGAGCGCTTGAGCTCCTGGGTGCGCTCGAGCGCCGGCGCCAGGTCGATACGCCAAACGGAATCGATATGGCCGGGTCCGGGAGCCAGCACGATCACACGATCGGCGAGATAAACGGCCTCCTCCACGTCGTGGGTGACGAAGAGGATGGTACGCTTCTCCAACGCCAGCAGGTGCAAAATCAGGTCGTGCATCACCTCGCGCGTTTGCGCGTCGAGCGCGCCGAAGGGCTCATCCATCAGCAGGATATGCGGCTTGGCGAGCAGCGCCCGAGCAATGGCGACGCGCTGGCGCATGCCACCCGACAGCGTGTGCGGATAGGCGTCGCGCACTCGGGTCAAGCCCATCAGCTCCAGCAGCAACACCGACCTTTCGGCGGCGATGCGAGCGTCGGCCACATGCGTGTCTCGACGGTTCGCAGCCAGGCGCCGACTGAAGCGAATATTCTCGATCACCGTGAGCCAGGGATAGAGGCTGTAGTCCTGAAAAACCATGGCCCGATTGCGATCGGGTCCAAGTATGGGGCGATCGTCGACCACCACCTCGCCTCTGCTCAATGGCTCCAATCCGGCGATGATCCTCAGCAAGGTCGATTTGCCGCACCCTGAGGCACCCACGAAGGCCACGAATTCACCCGGCGCGACGCTGAAGGAGATGTCGCTCAGCGCGTCGAAGGGTCCCGCGGCGGTCGTGAATTGCTTGCCGAGCGCTCGCACCACGAGTCTATCGTTCATGTCGATCGCGCACCGGCCCACGGAAACAATCGGCGATGTGCCCAACGCAATAGCTGGTCGGTGCCAAGACCGATCAATCCGATGACGATGATGCCGACGAAGATGCGATCGGTCTGCAGGAAGCGCTGTGCCTTCAAAATGGCGTATCCGAGTCCGCTATTGGCGGCCACCAGTTCGGCGACGACGAGATAGGTCCACGCCCATCCAAAGGTGATTCGCAGCGTATCGAACATCGCCGGCATCGCCGAGCGCAACAGCACGAGGGTCATGACTTCTCTGTCCGTGGCGCCGAGCGTGCGCGCCCCTTCGACCTGTGGCATCGGCACACGCGCGACATCCTCGGACAGCATGATCACCAGCTGAAAGAATGTGCCGATCCAGATCACCGTGATCTTGGATGCCTCGCCGATGCCCGTCCACAGCAAGACGACCGGCACAAAGGCGACCGCCGGCAGGTAGCGCGCAAACTCCAGGAGCGGCTCGAAGAAGGCGCGCACCGGCCGATAGGCGCCGATGACCAGGCCGAGCGGCAGCGCCATCACCGCGGATGCGAGGAATCCGGCGGTCACGCGAAACGTGCTGATTCCCGCATCTTTCAGTAAATCGCCGTCGAGGAGCCATCCGACGAAACGTCGCAGCACCGCTCCCGGACCCGGCAGAAACAGCGGATCGACCAACCCCAGTGTGGTCACCGACCCCCACAACGCAAGCCACAGGCCGAAGCTCGCCGCGGCGATCGATACGTACAGCCGGCGATCGAGCGATCCGCGAATGGCCCACAACCGTGAATGCGCGCGCCGCGCCGCGGATGATTCGTCGTGCTGGCCGCGCAAAGCGCACTTCATGAAGACCACTCGGCCACCACGGCGTCGGTGTCCACGACCCGTCCGAGTATTCCGCCCTCGCCGGCGATGCAAGCCAGCATGGCGGCGTGAACGGCGGGATCACCGGCCGCACAGGCATCCGAGACTGTGGTGCAGTTGAATCCGCGATCGACCGCCTCGCGCAGCGTCGAGTGTACGCAAATGTCGGTGGTCACTCCGGCAATGGTCAGGGAGGATATTCCTGCCGCACGCAGTATCAGCTCCAGATCCGTGGCGTAAAATGCACCGAAACCCGGTTTGTCGATGACGGTTTCACCCGGCAGCGGCGCTACGTCGGCGATGATCGCGTGCCCCGGCTCGCCGCGCACCAATAAACGGCCGAGAGGCCCGACGCTGCCGATGGGCGCACCGGAGCCGCCGGCGCGGCGCTGCTTGAACGCCGTGAGGTCGGACAAGTCGGCCCGGTGCCCTTCGCGGGTGTGAATCACGGGAATCGCCGCCGAGCGCGCCGCCGCCAGGAGTCGCCGCACCGGCGCGATCGTCCGGCGCAGGATGCTTACATCCACCCCGGTCTGCGCCACGTAGCCCAAGGGATCGAGGAAATCGCGCTGCATATCGATGACCAACAGCGCACTTGCGTGTGGTGCGGCCATGCGGTTCAAACTGCGGTCAGGAATGACACGCCGACGGCCCCGAGGAAGTCGTCGGCACGATTGCCGCTGACCGACACCGTACCGTAATTTTCAGCCATCACGCGCGAAACACGATGTCGATGAAAGCTGCCGAGCAGATCGCGGCAGGCAATCACTTGCCGGTCCTTCTCCGCGTACAGGGAACGGTGCAATGCCGGCAACCGGTACCAAGGCACGCTCGGCCGTACGTGGTGAGCATTGTGATAGGGAAAATTGAGTACCAGGAGATTCAGCCACCGCCGGCGTTCGCCAAGCAGATTCGAATAGGTGTTTTCATACTCAAAACGCAGATCGCGCCGCGGATCGGGCACAGCCGCCTCCAGGGAGTGTGAGGCGAACACCTCATAGGTATGCTGGAACGCGTCCATGAAGCGCAATACCGTCATGAAAAGCACATAGGCTATGGCGTACAGCAGCACCGCCTTCACCGATATCAGCGCCAGCGCGCAGAAAAAGGCGACCCGCACCGCCAGTACCACCAGGACGCGGGTCCGCTCGGCGGCGCTACCCCCTGAAAATGGAGCTGCCAAGATCATGCCGCGCATCAACAATTCGACGGCCGGCACATACGCCCATTCCAATGCCAGCACGCAGCGTCGCATCCAGCCCGGACTGTCGCGCAGCGCGGCGCGGTAATCGAATGTAACGACATCGAGCCGATCCGAATGATGGCGCAGGTGCTTTTTCTTCAGCCGCTGATAGTTTGCGAGACATGCGCCGTTGATCCAGCTCATCAGCATGCCCAGCCGATCATTGGCGGCGGTGCCGGCAAAAATGGCGTGATGGACGCAGTCATGAATGAGGTAGGCCGAATAGATGAGTGCGTGCGCCGTCAGCAGCACGCCGACCGCATTCAGCCCAATTGCCGGCCGGGTCAGCATCCAGATGCCGAATGGCCATCCGAGCAACGTATAGGACATCACCAGTAGGTTGGGCCACGCACGCCCGGAACGCCGGAAAGTTGGCTTCATCTCATCCTCCGGGACTGGCTTGCAGAGCGTGGACGAAGCTTGCATCGAAGGTACCCTCGATGGGCGGAGGCACGTCGATCTGTCCCTCGCGCTTGAGAATATCGGCGATGATCTTGCCGCTGGCATAAAACGACGGCAGGACGGCGGCCTTTTTGAAGACATCCCCAAGGTCGGCCAACGCCGGATTCTCAACGTTGGCCAGCTGCTCTTGAACTTCCGCCGTGCTGATCTCCAAGGTCTTGGCGATGATGGCGGCGGCCTGGGCCGGATTGGCCTTCATGAACGCCAGACCGTCCATCGTGCCCCGAATCAACGCTGCGACCCACTGCGGATTCCTGGCAATCACGCTGTCCTTGAACACCAAGACGTCGGTGATCATGCCGCGCGCCTCGCGCGAGGACAACAAGACGTGGAAACGCTTGCCGCCGCTCGATTTGACGATCACCGAGACATTGGGTTCATAACTGACGCCGACATCGGCCGACCCCCCCGCCATGATGCCCACCACACCCTCCGGCGTCGTGTTGACCGGTTGAATGTCCCTTTCCGACAGGCCGCCTTTGGCGAGTGCATAACCCAGCAAGAAATCCGACGGAGATGCCGACATGAAGGCGACTTTTCGGCCCTTCAAATCCTTGATGCTCTGAATCGGAGCACGTGCGAGGATGGCATCGCCGCCCACCGAGTAATCCAAGGGCATGACCGCCTTGAGCTTCCAACCCCGGGCGTTGGCCGCAATCACCTGATCGTAGGTCAGAGTCGTCGCATCGATTTCGCCGCTCTGCACGGCACCCGGCATCAATGAATTGTCGCTGAAGTTGACGAGTCTCACGTCGATGCCGTACTTCTTGTAGTAGCCGTTGGCCGCCGCGCAATAGATGGGGCCGTAACCAATCCACGTCACGACTCCCAAGGTGACGGGAGTGCCGGCGCCGGCCGGCCGTGCAGTGGACAGCAGGCTCGCCAGTACGAGCACACCCAAGAGACGTTTCGCGACCTGCTTCATCCGATACTCCTCACCATTCTTTGAAGGAATAACCGACCGTAATCCCGATGGTGCGCGGCTGAGACACCACCGCTTGAAAGCGATTGCCGAAGATGGCCGGATCCTGGTAGGACGTGATGCCGAGGTTGTTGGTCAGATTGTTGACGTAGAGCGTCGTGTTCCAATGTGAACGCGCGAAACTCACGCGAGTGTCCGCCAAGGTGTAGCCGGCCACCGTGGGGACCGTGGCCGAAAGCGCCGGGATGATTGAACTTTGGTAATGAGCCCCGATGGCGTAGCGCAATTGACCCCCGGCGATCGGGACGTGCCCATACTCGAGGTTGATGGCGGCGCTCGACTTCGGGGTTCCGGGCAATGGGCTGCCGAGCGCAGGGGGCGGAGCGGACACATTGGGATACACGAACAAGGGGTTGATCGACGTCAGCTTGGTCTTATCGTAGGTATAGTCCAGACGCGCCTCGAAATGCTGCGTCAACAGGGCGTCGAACTCCAGCTCGACTCCGCGGCTGTATGCCTGACCTACATTGAGCGATGCGGGCAGCACGAGCGGCGTCAAATCCACGCCTTCCTGGATGTTGTGCCACTGAATGTCGTAGATAGCCGCCGAATAGCGATAGCGGTTCTGCAGGGTTCCCTTGGCGCCGATTTCATAGTTGTCGGCGGTGTCCGGCGCCAGCTTTGTCAGCGCCGAGGGAGTGACATAACTCACACCCGGTTCAATGGCCGGCAGGGCGTTCACCCCGCCCCGCCGGAATCCTTGCGACCACGTGGCGTAGACAAGATCGGTGCTGTCGATTTGATAGGCCGTATTGACCTTCCAAAGAGCCTTTCTCCATGAATCGCTCAACGAGATATTGGCGATGGGCACCACCGGTCCGAACAATGCGCCGCCATCGAACAAAAGCCCCGTCTGCTGGGCCTGCGAGACCGTCTGTTTGAAGACCCGCGTACCACCGGTCACGCTCCACGCCGACGTCAGGTGCGCGGTAAGCTCGCCGAATGCGGCCAGGTCCTTGAACTTGGTTTCGAAGTCGCCGATGTATGCCTGATCCTTGTTGATGGCGATGCCATCGATGGTGTTGGTTGCGCCGGGGGTGTACGCCGTCTGTCCGACCCCGCAGTACGAAGGCGTTACGCCGTTGCCGCTGCTTTGACCGTAAACCGGTTCGCAGGCATTGTAGAAGCCCAGATAGCCGGGATAGTAATCGTGCTCGCGGATGTTCGTCGTTTGATTTTTGTAGAAAAGACCGGCAACCCAGTCGAGCATCCCGCCGGACTTGGAAGCCAGGCGCAGCTCCTGCGACCACGGTTTATCATCGAGACCTTCAAGCCCCTGGATGAAAGTGCGCGGGTTCTGGCCGTATAAACTCTGATAGAAAGAGAAGTTGACGTACTCCCCGGTCTCGTCCGCGCTCGTCTCATTGACGTGGTGCGCCCAAGAACTGGCCGAGGTCAAGGTGGCGAAACCCATGTCGTATTCCAACGTCATTGCCACCAAGTCGACCTTGTCGTGGGTGCGATCCACGCTGTTTTGCGCGTTCGATAGCGCGCCGACGCCCGCCGGGACCGGCGCATTGAACAACTGCGTGGCGAGAGCGGGGTTGGTGAAATTGCCCGACGGCTGCAGCACCGGGCTGATGGGCTGATTGTAGGCCGTGGTGCTGGTTGCCGCGTACGGAAAGCCGTTGGCGGTCGACAGCTGGTAGTAATAGGACAATTGCGCGTGGAATTCCTCGCTCGGTTTCCACAGTGCGGCTATCCGGGCCGACCGATAATCATAGGAATTGGTAGCGTCCTTCCCGTAGATCTCCGGCGGGCTGAACAGATTGCCGGGCTGCGCTGCGATCGGCGCACCCGATGAGTCGAGCGCATAGAGATTGGGCTGGTTGACGAAACCGGCGTCATAGGTCCAACCGGCATTCATGCGCACCGCGAAGGTGTCGGTGACCGGCAAATTGAGCATGCCGCTGACATCTTCATTGGGCGCGTGGGTATGCTTGGTATCGCTCACCCCCGCTTCTACCTTGGCATCGAACGCGCTGGGATCGGGGGCATTTTGTACGAAGCGAATCGTACCGCCGAGCGAGCCTGAGCCGTACAGCGTGCCTTGCGGTCCACGCAGGATCTCGACGCGATCGAGATCCTGCAGCCGGAGATTGACGAACAAGGGCGTATCGTCGACGTAAGTGGCGACCGGAGGCACGACCGGCGAGGCTGCGGCCGGCAGCCCTGCGGTCGTTTCACTGTTCAAGCCGCGAATGATCAGGTTGGCCCCGTTGACGCCGCCGAACGGGCCCTTGTCGGTGTAATTGACGCCTGCCATGGCATGCGCCAGACCAGCCATGTCCCCGATTCCTGCCTGATCGAGGTCGGCACCGGTCACCGCGGTAATACTGATCGGTAGATCCTGCGCGGAGACCGCGCGACGTGTCGCTGTGACCACGACTTCCTGCAGCCCGAAATCCTCATTCGGTGCCGGGTCCGGCGCCGCTCCCGAGGGAGTACCGTAAAGTGCCGTGAGCACTGCGGCTGTGACGGAAGTCGCCGTGGTCAACCGGGCGGACCGGTACGAGGGACTTGCTACGTGTCGTCGAACTCTGAACAATGCCTTCAAGGGGAACACCTCGATTGACTGTGGTCCTGCCACCATCGAGAAGACCCGTTGCGTGTTTCGAGATTTCCCCACCACAGGAGCCAATCCCGAGGACGCACGAGCCTCCTCGACACTGTTCTCCCGGGCTTTTATCCCGCCGTGTATCCTTGAGATCAAGGACTGCCTCTCTCGGACCAGTCACCCACCGAAGCAGGCCGGAACCCTAGACGCACATTTCAATCATTGCCGTGCAAATGCCGTGCCTGGAGCGTCATGCCTTTCACGACTGCGCGGATTTCCCGGAAAACACAGCGTTTCCGCGTTTGCGCCGAGGCATGCCTTGCGATTCGTTTCGGCGGCAGGGCGGCCCTACCGCCCCACCGGCGCGCAATTATTTATTGCGGCGCCCTCATTTCGCGCATGGCCGCAACGACTGTTGTCGATGTCCTTTCAGAGGAATGTCGTAAGTGATCGTCGCACCGTATCGGTCCGGTGCTTGGGCGTCGTGGCGCACCTTGTCAAACACCAATAGACGGGTGCCGAGATTGAACCCTTCTTGCACGTCGTGGGTGACCATGACGATGGTCATTTTGTTGAGGTTCCAGAGTTTGAGAATGAGCTGGTGCATGTCGGCGGTCACACCGGGATCCAGTGCGCCGAAGGGCTCATCGAGCAATAGGATCTTGGGCTGGCAGATGACCGACTGTGCGATGGACAGGCGTTGCTGCATGCCGCCGGAGAGCTGCGCCGGATACTTGCCGCGCGATGCGCAAAGACCAACGGCCTCGAGAAGTTCGTCCGCGCGGGCCAGGGCGGCCCGCCGTCTGGCGCCGAACAGGCGCGCGAAGACAGGGGAGCCGTGCAGCTCGAGGCCGAACAGAAGATTCTGCACAACCGTGAGGTGCGGAAACAGCGAGTAGCGTTGAAAGACGATCCCTCGATCCGGCCCGGGTTCACGAGGCAGCGGCTCACCGTCGATCAGAAATTCGCCGCGGCTCGGCGCCTCGACTCCCAGCAGCATGCGCAGGAACGTCGTCTTGCCGCAGCCCGAGGCACCGATGACGGTGACGAACTCGTGATCGCCGAGGTGTAGGTTGACGTTTTCGAGCACGACTTGAGTGTCGTATTCCTTCCAGAGGCCCTTGACGGTGATCTGCGTCATCGTGGATGTCTGTTCACGCCCAGGGGAATGCCTTGGAGCGCAACAATCGAAGCCCTGCGTCCATGGTGAACGCGAGCACCGTGATCCAGACGACATAAGGCAGAATCACGTCCATGGCGAGATAGCGTCGCACCAGAAAGATGCGATACCCCAACCCGTCGGTGGAAGCGATGGCTTCCGAGGCGATCAAGAAGAGCCAGGCGGAGCCAAGCGAGAGACGCAGCGCATCGATGAGCCGTGGCCAGGTCTGAGGCAATACCACCCGTAGGATCAACTGCCAGGTGGAAGCACCCAACGTTTGCGCCTTGATCATTTGCTCCGGCGGTAATTCCTGCGTGCGCAAGGCGAGATCGCGCACGATCACGGGAGCGATGCCGATGATGATCAGCAATACTTTGGCGAGTTCACCGAGTCCCGCGACGATGAAGAGAATCGGCAGGATCGCGAGCGGGGGTATCAACGACACTGCCGCTACGAAAGGCGCCAGCGTCGCTCGAAGATACGGGATGACTCCGATGGCCACTCCGAGGGTTATCCCGAGAAGGGCGCTGATGCCGAGCGCGATGAGAAGCCGTTTGAGACTGGCGGAAGTGTCCGTCCACAATAGGATATCGCCGGTGCGCTCATCCTCCTCGAGGGCGTAGCTGTGAACCGTGCCGGCGAGCGTCGCGGGCGACGGTAGCAGCTTGTCGCCGGGGTTGGCCGCCAGGCGTGCGCTCGAGCCGGCGAGATAGGCGGCGATCAGCAGCACGAAGGGCAGCAAGCTCAGTACGAGCACGCCGCCTCGAGTGGGTCGCTGATTGACGAAACGCCGCACCCTGCCTCCCCGCTACAATTGACCGATCTCGGCCATTCGAGTGAATTTGGCGTCAAAGCGCATCTTCACGTTGCTCGGCTCGCCGAGCATCTTTCCGCCGGGAAATTGAATGCCCACCGCATCCGGAGTGCTTGCGCCCTGCCCCAGTAAGCCGTGGTCGAACGAGAACCGGCGGACCAGATCCATGGTTTTGATCAGGCCGTCCCCGGTCGCGAAGGCATACGCTTCGGCCGGCGTGCCGAACAGATGCGTCGTGGCGAGCTGCGAATCGAAGCCCGCGGGGTCGGTGCCGGAAGCTTTAGCCATCGCCGCTCGCGCGGCCTTCGAAGCGACATCTCCCCGAAGCATCAGCGCCAGGGTTTCGTACCAGGCTCCGATCAGCGCCTTACCCAGTTTGGGGTTGGCCGTGAGTGTGGCGGTGTTCACCGCCATCAGGTCCAGGATCTCCCCCGGGATCTTGCTGGAATCGAACACCAACTGAGCCTGCGGCGAGGCCAGAATCGCGCTGAGTTGTGGCTTCCAGGTGGCCACGGCGGTCGTCGGGGGCGCGCTGAAAGCGCCGACGATATCGGCGTCCGACGTATTGACCACCTTGACGTCGCGCTCCCGCAACCCCAAGGTGCCGAGCGCACGCGCCAGGAGATAATGCGACACCGAGAGCTCGACCAGATTGATCCTTTGGCCTTTGATATCCGAGAGCTGCTTGCCCCTGCCTTTCAGCACCACGCCATCGTTGCCGTTCGAGAAGTCGCCGACGATCAGCGCCGTGGTATCGACGCCGCCGGCCGCCGGTATCGTGAGCATGTCCATATTGGTCATCACGCAGGCGTCGAACTGTCCCGCGGTGTATTGGTTGATCGATTCGACGTAATCGTTGATCTGGGTGAGTTTGATCTTGATGCCGTACTTGTCGGCCCATTTCTTCAGGATTCCGCTGCGATCGGCGTAGTCCCAGGGCATCCATCCCACGTAGATGCTCCACGCCACATTGAACGAGGTGCGCTCGGCCGCCCGTGCACGCGGCGCGAAGCTGATCAGCGCGAGCGCACCCAGCATCAGGAATACAACCGGGAAATCACGACGTCGACGCATTGATCCGCCTCCTCGATCCATCCAATGACGCGACGGCTCGCTCATTATCCTGAGACAGAACCGCGAGCGTTTGACCGAACAACGCCGGACGCCCTTCCGTGACGCGTAATTCCGCGATGATGCCGTCCACGGGCGCGGGTACCGGAATCTCCATCTTCATGGACTCCACCAAGACCAGGATGTCGCCCGCCTTGACGCGTTGTCCCTCGGCGCCAAACACGCGCCAGACGCTTCCCGTCACCGGGCTGGTCACCGCCACACAGTCCGGCGGGAGTTCTTCGAATGCCGTCTCGGCCGGAGCTTCCGCCATCTCCGCCGCATGACCGATCTGACCGCCCGCCCGCCAGCGTTCGCGCTCGGCTTCGAAGGCACTCTGTTGCCGCGCCTTGTGCAGGGCGATGCTGTCCTGGTTCGCCGCCAGGAATCGGCGGTACTCGAGCATTCGAAAGGTGGTGTCCTCGACCTCCAGATGTGCGCGGCCGTGCAGAAAATCCTCGCGGAATTCGAGCAGCTCCCGAGCGCCGACCGGGTAGAAGCGGATTTGATCGAAGAATCGCAGCAGCCAGGGGCGGCCGCTCGGAAACTCGCTCGTGAGCTTGAACGTATTCCACATCTGGCAGGTGCGGCCGACGAATTGATACCCTCCGGGGCCTTCCATGCCGTAGACGCAGAGGTAGGCACCGCCGATCCCTACCGCGTTTTCCGGGGTCCAGGTGCGCGCCGGATTGTACTTGGTGGTGACGAGGCGATGACGCGGGTCGAGCGGCGTCGCGACCGGAGCGCCGAGATACACGTCACCCAGGCCGAGGACCAGATAGCTGGCCTCGAATACGATCCGCTTCACCTCGTCGATGCTGTCGAGTCCGTTGATCCGGCGGATGAACTCGATGTTGCTCGGGCACCAGGGCGCATCGGCGCGCACCGATTGCATGTACTTCTCGATGGCGAGCCGGGTGGCATCATCGTCCCAGGACAGCGGCAATTTGACGATGCGCGATGGGATATCGATGTCATCGAGCGGGGGCAGCGACGCCTGGCCGGCCGCCAGCAGTGCGACCAACCGACTCTCCGAGAGAACGCGGGGGTCGTAATGCACCTGCAGCGAGCGGATTCCCGGCGTCAAATCGATGATGCCGGCGAGATTCTGACCGCCGAGCCACGCCATCAGCGCGTGCGCCTGCAGGCGCAGCTCGAAGTCGAGAGCCATGGGTCCGAACTCGATGAGAAGATGGGAGTCGCCCGAGCGCCGGTAAATGATTTGAGGACGCCCCCCCTGATCGGGCCAATTCCTGAGGACCGGTGAGATCGCCTTCGATGCCGCCGGCAGCGCCGACGCGAAGGGAGAGCCACGCAAGGTATCAACGGCGAGGTCCTGAGCCGCCTGAAGTTCGGCCGCTGCCTCGGGCGTCAGCCGTTTGAACCGCACTCGATCATCCGGCCGAAGCTGTCCGAGCTTCCACAATTCGGCGTGGACCACGGTGACCGGGCACACGAAGCCGCCGAGCGAGGGGCCGTCGGGACCCAGAATCACCGGCATGTCTCCGGTAAAATCGACCGCGCCGACGGCATACGCCGTGTCATGAATATTCGAGGGGTGAAGCCCCGCCTCTCCTCCGTCGCTGCGAGCCCAGGTCGGCTTGGGTCCGATCAGTCGAACCCCGGTGCGATTGGAGTGGTAGTGCACCGTCCAGGTGCTCGCGTAGAAGGTCTCGATGTCCTCCAGGGTAAAGAAATCGGGCGCGCCATGCGGCCCATCGAGAACGCCGATCTCCCACTGCACCGCGATGGACGGTATCAAGGCCCGCGGAATGGATCGTGGCTCACTCGCGCCGGATACCATCGCCGGTGCAGCACCCACGTGCAGTACGTCCCCCGCCAGCAAGGCGCGTCCGCCATGGCCGCCGAACTTTCCCAAGGTAAACGTGGCGCGACTTCCCATGTACCGGGGTACATCGAATCCTCCATGAATGGCGAGATAAGACCGGCAGCCGCTGCCGCGCGGGGCACCAAGCCGCAAGGTCGCGCCGGGCAATATGGCGATAGGCGTCCAATAGGGCACCGGTCTCCCGTCCACATCGGCCGAGCTCTCGGCGCCGGTCAAACAGATGAGCGCGCCGGTATTGAATTTGAGCGTCGGACCCGCCAGGGTGATCTCGAGCGCCGCGGCGTCGGGCGGATTGCCTACCGCACGATTTGCCAGGCGGAACGACCAGTGATCCATCGGTCCCGAGGGCGGCACCCCGACGCCCCAGTAACCCAGCCGCCCCGGGTAATCCTGAATGGTTGTTTGAGTTCCGGCACTCAGCACCTCAACCGTCCGGGGCGCGTGGACGAAGCCTTCCAAGGCGCGAGTAGTCATGCCGCCGGCCGCGAAGGCATCGGTCGCGGCGAAAGCACGCAGATACTCCAGATTGCTCTCGAGCCCGTCGATGCGCGTCTCGCTGAGGGCTCGCCGCAGTGCCGCCACGGCGGCCGGTCTATCCGCGCCGGACACGATGATCTTGGCGAGCAGCGGATCATAGTGAGGCGTCACCACGGTTCCCGCCTCGACCCAGGTGTCGGTCCGGGCGCTCGCGGCGACGCGGACCTGCGTCAACAGACCCGTGGAGGGCCTGAAATGCCGCGCCGGGTCCTCGGCATAGACCCGTGCCTGGATCGAGGCACCGCGCCGAGCGGGGGTCCTCAGCCGGAATCCGTCGTTCGCCGCGAGGCGAATCATCCATTCGACCAGATCCTCACCGGTCACCTCTTCGGTAACGCAATGCTCGACCTGAAGCCGCGTGTTGACCTCCAGAAAATAGAACTCCAGGCGCTCCGCATCGTAGACAAACTCCACCGTCCCCGCCGACTTGTAGCGGACGGCGCGCCCCAGGCGCGCAGCGGTGGCGTGCAGACCCTCCCGCACGGCATCGGACAGCCCCGCGGCCGGAGTCTCCTCGATCACTTTCTGATGCCGGCGTTGAACGGAACAGTCGCGCTCGCCGAGCGTGACCACCTCACCCGATCCGTCGCCGAAGATCTGTACTTCGATGTGGCGCGCGTGCTCCACATAGCGCTCCAGGAACATGCCGCCGCCGCTGAAGTTCTTGCGCGACAGCCGCTCCACCGTATCGAGCGCGCCGGCGAGCTCAGACTCACGCCGGACGAGCTGCATGCCGATGCCCCCGCCGCCCGCCGAGCTCTTGAGCATCACGGGATAACCGATTCGCGCCGCTTCACGCCGGGCCGACTCGGCGTCTGCGAGCAGGTCGCTTCCGGGGAGCAGTGGCACGCCCGCGCGCGCGGCGATGGCGCGCGCGGTATGCTTCAGACCGAAGTCCCGTATCTGTGCAGGCGTTGGGCCGATGAACGCAATGCCGGAGGACTCGCAGAGTTCGGCGAAGGCCGCGTTCTCGCTCAGGAAGCCGTATCCGGGATGAATGGCTTGTGCGCCGGTCGCCCGTGCCGCCGCGATCAGTTTATCGCCTCGAAGATAGCTTTCCGCCGCCGCCGCCTCGCCCAGGGGCACCGATTCGTCCGCCTGCAGCACGTGCAGGGCATGGCGGTCGGCGTCGGAGTAGACGGCAACCGATCCCACCCTCAAGCGCCGCAGCGTGCGGATGACGCGACAGGCGATCTCTCCGCGGTTCGCGATGAGCACCTTATGAAACATCGGGATCCCAAATCAGGATCTCCAGAGGAGTCGGGTTGTAGGCATTGCAGGGATTGTTGAGCTGCGGGCAATTCGAGATGAGCAGGAGCAATTCCATCGCCGCCACCAGTTCGACGTATTTTCCGGGGCCGCTCAGCCCGTCGGCGAAGGTCAAGGAGCCATCCGCGGTCACGGGAACGTTCATGAAGAAATTGATGTTGTGAGTGAGGTCCCGCTTGGTGAGCCCGTACCGTTCGTGCTCGGCGACCGCGAGCAAGTAGCTGTCGCGGCAAGAGTGCATGGTTCGCTTCTCGAGCGCATAACGCACGGTATTCGACTCGGATGCGCAGGCGCCGCCCAAGGTGTCGTGCCGGCCCACGGTATCGGCGACGATCTCGGCCAAGGGCCGGGCGGCAGTGGACAGGAGTATCGAACCCACGCTCAAGTAGACGTTGCCCTGCGCCCGAACAGTGTCCACGAAGGAATATCGCTCGGCCGGATCGGCGGCGCAGAACAGCAGCGTGTCCGCGGCCTGGTTGCCTTCGAGGTCCACGATCCGGAATCGCTCGCCCTCCCTCACGGTGTCGAACCAATACTCGCCCGCAGGAATGACCTGCCGGTAACGAGCCCTGTCCTCGGACAATTGACTCTCTGTCAGCATGATCCCCCCTCCCCGGATGGGCGGCCGCATTGCCGATAGAGGCGGGTGTTCTCGAACCCGCGGCCGTTTTCCGCGCAGGCGGTCAAGCACAAGTCATCGGCCTGCACCGGGAAGGACTTGCGCAGTTCAAGGCCGATCGGAGCTCTGGGATAGTCGATTGCCGGATTGAGGGGATGCGGGCAGGTATGCAGCAGCACCAGCGTATCCATCTCGAAGCGCAAATCGACGAACGCACCCCTGCCGGAGCCTGCGGGATCGAAAGTCATGTCTCCGGCGTCGTTCGTGAAGACCTTGCTGAACCAGTTGACGTTCGCCGCCAGATCGCGGCGGCCGAGACCGTACTTGCCGCCCTCGACCAGGAAGGCGTCATGCCCGTTCTGATACCAATCGTTGCGATACTGCTGGTAGCTTTTGTGTCCCCAACGCGCACTCACCAGCGCCCTGTTGGTGTTGCCGCAGACGGTGTCGTGCCAGCCCGCCGTATCCTCGACGATGGAGCAGAAGATGCGCCCCATATCGGAGTACAGACAGTGTCCGCGGGTGAGCTTGAAGGTGTGCTGACATTTCAATGTATCCGGCGCGTTGTAGCGCTCCAAGGAGTTCGCGGGATTGTAGAACAGCATCCCCACATTGGCGCCGCCCTCGAGATCGATGAGACGCATCACCGTGCCGCCGCGCACGGTCATCGATCCGTGCTTTCCACCCTCGAACTGAGTAGCGTAGATCGGGGCACCGCCGGCACGTGCGCCCGTTTGTGAATGATCCATGTGCGAAGCCCTCCGCCGTCCAACTGTGCCATAGGCACTGTTCGAAGGCCTCGCTAATTCGGGTTCATCCCCTCGAGCGGAGACCATCCCGAGGTAGCGAAAGCCTCCTCGACATTGATCTCCCGGGCTTTTATCCCGCCGTGTATCCTTGCCGGTCGAGCTAGACCGCTCTTCCATCAAGGACTGCCTCTCTCGGACCAGACGCCTGCACACAGGCCGGAACCCTAGACGCACATTTACCCGAGGCAGCGGAGCAAGTGTTGTGCCAATTCCGCGGGCCGTGCGGTACTCGTGTGCATTCGCCGGGAAAGTCGCGAGTTGACGCTTCGAAGTCGCCGGCCTGACGTGCGTCCGGCATCCCTGCAGGTATCGCATCTGCACCGCAAGCGTGCGGCCCCGCGATGGCGCGCCCCACGATTGCGCGCGTGAAGAGCGGTGCGGGGAACGGCAGGCGTACGCCCGCCTATGGGACACGAATCGCTCACGGTATAGTCGGCCCATGCCCACTCTCCGCAGTTTTCTGATTTCCGATCTGCTGCGCGAATACCGCGGCGGAAACCTGACCCCCACCCACGTCATCGAAGAAGCGATGGCGCGCGCCGACGATGCGCCCGAACGCCATGTTTGGATCGGCCGACGAACTCGCGAAGATCTGCTGCAGCATGCACGCGCGATCGAGGAACGCTCGATCGACGAGCTCCCGCTGTACGGTATCCCGTTCGTCATCAAGGACAACATCGACTTGGCCGACGTGCCCACCACGGCCGGATGTCCGGCCTATTCGTACACACCCGCCCGCTCGGCCGGCGTCGTGCAACGACTGTTGGACGCGGGCGCCATTCCGCTCGGCAAAACCAATCTCGATCAATTCGCGACGGGTCTGGTCGGCACCCGTTCCCCATACGGAGCCTGCCGCAACAGCTTTCATCCGGATTTCATTTCGGGCGGATCGAGTTCTGGCTCGGCGGTGGCCGTGGCCACCGGGCTCTCGAGCTTCAGCCTTGGTACGGATACCGCGGGTTCCGGCCGCATCCCCGCGGCGTTCAACAACATCGTGGGATTGAAGCCGAGCCTCGGACGGGTAAGCACGCGTGGCGTGGTTCCGGCATGCCGATCGCTCGATTGCGTGTCGATCTTCGCCCTCACGGCGGAGGATGCGGCCGCGGTGCTGGCCGTGGGCCAGGGCTTCGATGACGAGGATCCCTTCTCTCGCCGCATCGGCGACCGTCCCTTGTCTGCCCAGCGATTCGGCGTACCGCAGGGCGGGCAGCTGCAATTCTTTGGAGACCGGGAATACGCCCGGCTGTTCGACCAGGCGATCGCACGGGTTGAATCGCTGGGCGGCACCATCGTGAGAATGGACTTCGCGCCGTTTCTCGAGGCGGCCCGACTGCTCTACGACGGACCCTGGGTGGCCGAGCGCTATGCGGCGATCGAGGAGTTCATCCACCGCCGCGCGGACGCCGTCCACCCTGTGACTCGCCAGGTCATCGAGAAGAGTACGGAGTTCTCCGCCGCCGATGCATTCAAAGGTATGTATAGGTTGGAGGCGTTGAAACGGGCCAGCGAGCATGCATGGGAATCCATCGACCTGCTGCTGACGCCGACCGCGGGAACGGTGTACGAGATCGGACGAGTCGAAGCGGACCCGATCCGCTTGAACACGAATCTGGGCTACTACACGAATTTCATGAACCTGTTGGACCTCGCCGGGGTAGCCGTACCGGCGGGGTTTCGCAGCGACGGGCTGCCGTTCGGGGTAACGCTGGTAGGTCGTGGCGGAACCGAAGCGGCGCTCCTCGAATGGGCCGGCCGGTTGCAGCGGGCCTCGGTACGGCAACTGGGTGCATTGGACTTAGGCATGCCGTCGCCGCCGATCACGGGTCCGGAATCGAACGCCGACGCTTCGTCCGGCAGCCTATCGACCCCCCGCGGTGGCTTCATGTCGATCGCGGTGTGCGGCGCGCATATGGCAGGCCTGCCGCTCAATCACCAGCTTCTCGAGCGCGGCGGCCGCATGGTCAAACGGGCGCGAACCGCCGCGCGCTATCGACTATTTGCGTTGCCCGGCGAGCCGGCGAGGCCGGGCTTGGTGCGAGACTCGAACGGCGGCGGTTCAATCGAACTCGAGATCTGGATCGTCAGATCCGCCGAGCTCGGGTCCCTTGTCGAGAGCATCCCTGCGCCGCTGGGACTGGGGAAAATAGAACTGCAAGACGGAGAGACGGTGACCGGGTTCGTGTGCGAATCCCACGGTACCCACTCCGCCGTGGAGATCACCGCCTTGGGGGGATGGCGAGCTTACCTGGCGTCGACGCCAGAACGTCGCACAGATTGAATTGACCAACGGCACCGCGTGGACGAGCTCTGGCTCGCCACGCGGCCCGTTGCCGGATCTTCCCTAGAAGTGGTACAGCACGTCCACGTCGTACTCCCTCGGCCTGAACGTCGTGCCGAACAGGACGGGGCTGGTGCGGGTGGTCGTCGAGCCACCGTACTCCAGCAGCGGCGTCTGCGTATTGGTCACATTCTTCAC
>WNFR01002810.1_pt1 | contig 20610 bp, 15 predicted proteins | sample 5400221 | NCBI WGS metagenome assembly WNFR01 (sample SAMN13153357, study PRJNA577476) | soil metagenome | isolation source: 40 cm soil under Madrone tree | place: USA:California | collected 2016-06-14 | reverse complement strand
TCGATGTTACGGCTTCGCCGCCTGATGTAAGGCGGTGGCTTTGCCCCGCCGGTTAGTTGGTAGAACTAGTTGGGCTGGGCCCATGGTTCGGGCTTAGCCTCAAGTTATGTTGTCAAATTCAATTGCGGAGATGCCTTCCAATTCCTACGGCACGATCTTTGACCAACTAAGGTCTTGTTGTTTGAAACCACATCATTGCGAGGGCAAAGCCCGAACCAGGGCACAGCCCAAGCACTCAAGGCTGCTACCCGGCGGGGCATCGCCACAGCCGCACATCGGGGCGGCAAAGCCGATTACCAAGTTGAGCGAGGCTCATAAGCGATTATAATCAAGGCGCCCATGATTACCAGAACAACACCCTCGAGAACAGACAACCCTTCCAGAATGTCGTGAATATCTAGAAATTAGTTTTCTTCTCCTCATGCCAAAGAACACACACAAATGAACGACTCGCTTGTCCTCTTGTTCGTAATTGGCGTCATGTTTTTTTTGCTCGCCTTGATGACGGTATTTGGGCATGGGCTTTGGCTAATAGTTGCTGCACTTCTACGTGCGCTGTTTGGTTCCCAAAAAAAATCAGGCGATCCAACACCGGTTAGCAGTTGGCGCTGCGTCAATTGCGATTTTGAAATGCTGTCAGCGAGCGCTGAGTTCTGTGGTGTTTGCGGATCCCCTAAGCCCTCAGCACTTGTGGTAGAGCTCTTTCAGGATCTTGCGGCCGCGGAACGTCAGGTAGAGAGGTTTCATCGCTCCGGCAAACTCGACGAAAAAACTTACACAGATCTGAAAACGAGTATCGAAGCCGAGCGCATGAGACTCGGGTCCAAGGCTGGGTTGTCGACTCCTAAAAAAGCGGAAGCGGCAGCAAGCAGCCGTCCGGATGACGCTCCAGTATCGGTTACTCAACAGGTTCCGCCAATCTCGTCGCACACCACACCACCTCCTTCCGTGGTAACCGCACTGGTTGCCACCGAAGATAAGATTGTGATCGAACCGGTTCCTTCGTTCTTGGCGACACAGCAAGAAGCGAGCTCATCATCAACTTTCCAAGCCGAACCCAAAAACACCGCCCCACCACGACCTCAACGAAAGTCTTTCACGGAAGTGCTCAATTCGTTTATGGAAGAGAGCAATATCCGCTGGGGAGAGATCATCGGCGGACTCCTTATCATCGGCTGCTCCACGGCCCTCGTGGTCAGCTTATGGGCCGAGATATCGCGCATCCCGGTGCTGAAGTTTTTAATATTTACGACGGTAACAGCTGTCTTGTTTGGCATCGGTCTCTACACCGAACATCGCTGGAAGTTACCGACCACGAGCCGCGGCATACTCACGATCGCCACGCTGCTGGTGCCCCTAAACTTCCTCGCCATCGCCGCAGTATCTTCGAGCACCATTCCTTCCGGCGCCCTCGTGATCGGAAGCGAGCTTATTGCCCCTGCTGTCTTCCTTTGCCTCGTCTATTTTGCTGGCCGAGTGATTACGCCCAGGTGCGCCCACCTCTTGTCGGCAGGGGTTCTTGGCTCTTCAGTGGGACAACTGCTTGTTAGGCACTTTGCAGCTCCAGACGTCGTTCCGTGGCTCCTGCTTCTCCTCGGTGCGTTTCCGGTGGCGTGCTACGTCCTGACAGTGGGTCTGGCCCTGCGCGTCGTATTGTCCGATCGCGAGATTGATGAGAGCGAAGTAACGACTGTTTTTACGATGCTCGGCGCCATGACTTTTGCGGCACTCCTCCCATTTGGCTTGCTGCTTTACAAGTCTGGACCGGTGGGCATGACGATGATGTATCTCGCGCCACTCGTAACGCTCGGCGGTTTGCCGCTGCTGGCAACCGGAACCCTGCTCTGGCGGCGAATAAGTAATAAGAAACTGGTTACATCACGAACGGCCGGTACAGCCATAGGAATTCTTGGTGCGGGAATTGTTATTACAGGAATGATACTGGCGTGGCCCAACCCCGCCAGTATTGTTCCGGCGGCACTGCTGAATTTCGCCGTTTTTACTCTTCTTGCCATTGCACTCGATGTTCCCATTGCTCATCTGCTTGCAGCGGGCTGCTTCGCTCTGGCCTACCTTATTCTGTTCCACGTTCTAGCGGGGCACGTATCGTGGCAAAACCTTCGTGTCATGTCCCTGCTTGACGTAACACTCTCACTAAACAGCGGACAGGCACTGGTAGGCACCTTCGTTGTCTTTCTGGCAGCTTCGGAACGGCTTGTGAAAATGAGGCGGCAGGTCGATGGCCACTACTATCTGCTGGCAGCCTGCTCGATAGGCATCCTCAGCTTGATTTTAGTCACCGGTTTTGGCGGATGGCCCTCAGGTGGTGTAAGCGGGCCGCATGAGATTTGGATTGTCTATGCACTTTATGCGCTGGGTGCGTTCAGGATTGCTTGGACTCGCAGGCTAACTCAATTCACTTGGATTGGATCAGTGCTGTTGCTTTGCGCCTTGGCTCAAGGGGTCACACAATCGCTCGCACTCTCGTTTCCCTGGCAGACCGCGGTTCTAGCCCACGCTACTGTTTGTGCGATTGCGGCAATCCTCAGCTCACGACATCGGCACGGAACTGTTATTTCAAAACCCCTCAACTACTCCGCACTCTTGTCATCCATAGTCGCTGTCGTATTCCTGCTCCAGTCGCATCGTTGGGAAGTCACCTCGATGCAGGCCGAACGCATGTTCTGGATTGCGGGACTCTGGCTTGTGCTGCTTTCGCTCAACAAGCAGAGGAGTCTCTTCATCGCGTTTCAGATCGCCTTGACCTGCGCAGCGGTGCTATCGGTCAAGGCCCTGCTGCAACAGTTTGAATGGTATGCATATCTCCCACACGCGTTCCTGCATCCCTGGGCTTTGCAGATCCAGGGCACTGTTTTGTTGTTGCTCAGCCTTGTCTGGATTGCGTTGAGATTTCTGGTCGGACGTATGGCCAGGTCTTCAGACCAAGAGATTGAGTGGGTAGCAGCAGCGCGAGATTTACTCGAAGCGCCAGGGTTGTCGGTTGACATATTTGTTTCGTGGGCTGTTCTTGGCGGATTCGTATTACTTGCTATCTATGGTGCGCTCTTTGGCGTGACTGAGGAACTTGCGGCGCGCGGAACTAGTTCTGGGGGATGGGACATCGCTGGATTTCCTCACCAGGCGGCACTAGGAATCGGCTCGTGGACTCTCCTTGGTCTGCTCGCAATTACGATGCTGGCAAATCTGTGGCAGCGTCGCAGTGGCCCATACGCATTGGGTGCGCTTGTCGCAATGCTCAGCGCCATGCCCTTAATCGCGGGCAGATTTGAAGACCAAGTCGCAACGGCCTCTGCCTGGCGCTGGCTGGCGGCGATACTCCTCGTGGTCACTTCACTGATGCTGTGGTATCGCCAAACGATTCTGCAGCAACTTAACAAAGCAGGTTGGCCTGAGCCGGAAACTGGCCGCGGGAAACTCTCAACCCAAATAAGAACGCTCCTTCTTGTTCTAACGGCGGTGCCACTGCTGCTGCTTACTATGTATCCGGCCTTACGCGCCATCTATTACCTCCCAGTTCAAGGTCCAGCCGTCGGTATTTTCTCGTTCCTTAGAGAGGACTTCTCCTATGGCGTGCCACTCGTTCTGGTAGCTCTGGTGCTGATTGGTTTCGCAATACGTGAGCGGGTTTTTGACTACGCATTTATCGCCGGGCTACTTCTTAACATCAGTATAACAATCGTCTATTTGCTTTCCGTCGTCGCAGTGGACGGCCCGATGAATCGAGTTGTGCTAGTCCGATCGCTGCAGCTAAACGCGATCACTTTCGGTTTGTATGCGTTGGCCTGGCTCAGCACGCGCTGGCGTTGGGAAACTGCGTTGGGTGAAGACGAGATAAAGGCCGTCGGAAGACTGCTCGAGGTTCAGGTGGGAATCGCCATCGGTATTAACGCACTGCTTATTGTGCCGGTAGCTATCAGATTGGTTCTATCACCCCAGCGTGCCGGCATTGCTACGTTTGCCTCTGGAAGTTATCTCGGCTGGCTCGCATTTATTGTCGCCGTAACGTCAGCGACATGGATCGTCAAAACTCGTCGCGGAAAAAGATTTTCCGCGGGCGCATTGGCGGGCGCCTTTCTGGCTGCGAGTTCCTTATTGGGCTTTAGCTTATCTCAGTTGGACGTAACAACGTTGACAGGTTTCCACGCACTCACCGTCGCTGTAACGTTAACAGCCTGGTTAATGCTACTTGCATCGCTGTTGCCGTCCGTGGACCTTGACCAGATCACCGAACCCAATTCTTTGCTCGAGTGGTGGCGCAGTACTTTCGATCTCAAAGGTCCATGGCAATTCAGTGCCAGGGGTTGGGCTGTAATTATCGGAGGATTCGCGGCGCTTCTTGCACTGCGGCCGGAACTTGGCGACCCATCTAGCGACTGGTGGGGAATTGCTCCGTTACTAGCGATCAGCGCTCTCGCCGCCGCCCTAAATTGGGAAACGCTCAAGCGAGGTTATCTGTATGCTGCCGGTGTTCTTTTCAACATCGCAGTCTCGGTCTGGTGGCTTAGTTATGTAGTCAAGCAGAGCCCATACTTCCTTGCCTTTATCGAGATCAACATCATTGCAATCTGTCTATCGAGCATCCCGTGGATCTGGTTGGAACTGCGCGCACGTCGCCTGAGCAGAATCAAAAAGAACACGAGTCTGTCGTTCCACAATCTAGCGGCACTTGGATCACTTTGTGTTCTCAGCATCATTGTGTTTGTGAGCTTTGAATATAACGTTTGGAGAGACATACCAGGGTTGACCTGGATGGCAGTCGCATCATTGGCCGCCTTACTGTTTGCATGTCTTTGGGACCGCTGCGCGAAGTACGCGGTTGCGGCGCTATATCTCCTAGGTTTGATTACCGGTGCGCTGGCTCTTCAGCAATTGGCGTTACCCCACAATAAGCTTTTGTGGACTGCCATGATGTTTCTTGCAATTTACTCGTTGGCAATGAGCTTGGTGTGGCACTGGAGGCGCAAACTCCTTGACTTCACCCGGGAGCTTGGAATTCCGCAACGCATGGAACCTGGTGTCGCGGAGCTAAAGTGGCTATCAACTTTTAATATTCTTACGGTGACGGCAGTTGCAGCCTTGGCGTATTGGATCGATATACGCTTTGTGACTTTCAGTTTGCGCTCAACTGCCGCTTTGGCTGTCGCTGCACAGTCTCTGACGCTAGGATTCTTTGCGGACGGGCGGCGGCGTGATAGATGGCAACGTGCCGCAATCGTCGTCTTCATTTTGGGGGCGATCTTTTTGGGTTGGGCATGGCTGTTACCCGGTTCAACTGGTACGTGGTTGAATCGGAGCGTGATACTGATGGCGGAAACGTTTGCCGTTATCGCTCTCTACGGACTCATGCTTAACAAGGCGCGCGCATCCTGGTCGGATTGGACGAACTCCGCCCGGCCCTGCGTCCACTGGATTCTGGGCGCAGGCGTTGTGGCTTTGTTCTTTTGCCTTGGAACGGAAGTCTTCTACCAAATAAATTTTGGCGCAGTGCGCGTCAACGTTCTATCGCTATTTGCGATTGGATTGACACTCGCCGCCGCGGTAGTTATCTGCGTGCTCTTTGCTTTATCACCGGCTCACGATCCACTGAACCTTTCGCAGCGCGGCCGGATGAGATACGTCTACGTGGCTGAGATAATGCTTGCGCTTCTTTTGCTCCATGCTCGATTAACAATGCCCTGGTTGTTCACAGGCTTCTTTGAACGTTACTGGCCAATTGTGATTATGGCGATAGCTTACGCAGGTGTGGTTGCGAGCGAAGCGCTGCGACGGCGAAAAGTGTTCGTGTTGGCCCAGCCCATACAACGAACAGGGGCGTTCTTACCACTATTGCCCGTATTCGGTTTCTGGTTAGCGCAATCAACAGTGGACTACTCGCTCTTGCTGTTTGTGGTCGGTGGACTTTACGGATTGCTCTCCATCTTGCGACGTTCATTCGCCTTTGGAGTTGTGGCGGCGATCGCGGGTAACGGGGGCTTGTGGTATTTGCTGCAGCGAAGTGCTGATTTTCAGTTCCTGCAACATCCGCAATTGTGGCTAATTCCTGTTTCTCTCTCAGTCTTGCTTGCGGCGTACCTAAACGAAGACGATTTCACCGAAGATCAGATGGCCGCTATTCGCTATCTTGCGTTGGTAACGATCTACGCATCGTCGACGGCCGACATTTTTATCAATGGTGTCGCCAATTCGCCCTGGCTGCCACTGGTACTAGGGGCCTTCTCCTTAGCAGGAGTGTTTTCGGGAATCATCTTTCGCATCCGCGGTCTGTTGTTCCTCGGCTCAGTATTTCTCTTGCTGGCGATCGTCACAATGATCTGGTACGCCTCGGCAAACCTGGGTTGGACCTGGCTATGGTATGTCGCCGGTATCGTCACAGGCGCAACGATCATTTTCATGTTTGCCATATTTGAGAAGAAACGTGGAGAGGTGCTGCGAGTGGTTGAAGGATTGAAAGATTGGGACCGTTAGGCGGGGTATCTATGCCGCCTCGTTAGCAAAACAGCTTGTTGCCATCTACCTGCCACCTCGAAACTTGTGTTCTGCCACATCGGGAAAGTATATTCGGGGTGGAGGCAGAGAACTATGGTGACAAGGGAAGAAGTTGTTGCTGAGATTCAGAGAGTGCCAGAAAAGCACCTGGAAAAGATTTATAGGATGATTAAGAACTACGAGGAGAATGGCGAGCAAGGAGATGCACCCGAAAGTGTGATGGCAAAGCTGCGACAGATCAGAATTTCAGCCACACCGGACCTCTCAACTAAAGCGAACCTCCATGACTTAGAAGGCCAAGATGCCGGATAAGGTCTTTGTCGACACCTCATTTGTTCTCGCCTTAATAAACGAGCACGACCAGTACCACGATCAAGCTGAGGTTCTTTCCTTCAAGTTCGAGCAGTCCTTTCTCATCACGACTGTCGCGGTCCTCTTGGAAATCGGTAATGCCCTGGCGAAGGATTTCAGGAAAGAGGCGAACGAGGTACTAAAGCTGCTCAGGCATTCAAACAGCGTAGAAGTAGTTGAAATCGATCAACGCCTATTTGAGAAAGCCTTGGATATTTACGAAAAGTACAATGAGAAGACGTGGGGCTTGGTGGATTGCATCTCGTTTGTCGTAATGGGAGAGCGCGGATCTACAAACGTACTAACGTTCGACAGAGACTTCACCGAAGCAGGATTCATGGTAGTCACAACCGAGCTGGACCGTTAACACCCGGTCGGGGTAATGTCAGATGCGGAGCGCGACGAGTCGGAAATCTTCAGTCATAAGTTAAGAACGCTCAGCCAGGCAAATTGACAGATCATCATAAGGTTATTGATTCTTGGTTTCCCTTACTTCGTGTCCAGTTTCCTTCCCGCGTTCAAGTTGTCAAAATTCAAGATCGCATTAAACAGAAGGAAGTAGCTGCCCTTCGTTTGACCACGCCAGAAGGGGTTTGTCGAAAAGAGAATCACGTGACCATTGCCGGAAGGGACGTCGATCACCGCGGCGTGTTGCGCTATCTCATCGCCACCATCCAATAGACCCGAGACAAACAGATCGCGGTTGTCTGCATAACGCACGACAACTCGCGGGCGCTGAGCTGGCGGAATAATGCCAAGCGCATTACGGCGTTGTTCTTCCGGTATGGGCGCGGCCTCCCAAACTTCCGTTTTTGGCGGAGGCTCGGGAATCTCTGCCGGTGGACGGCCCTGTGGCACATCAGGGTCGTCAGGCGTACCGCGACCGGTGCCGCGTCCCTCGCGTTGTCCGCGACCAACGCGGCCACCGACGATGTTACTGATATTGAAAATCGGTCCATTGGAGCAATACATCGCGAGCGAGTCGCCATAGCCATAAGCGATTGGGCTCGTCGAATCTACGGTCTTCATCCGCAGGATATCACCGACGGCCCGCAGACGTGTCGAGCGCGTTACTGACACGCCGGGGGTGAAGCCATAGGTCACAGCGAGATCAGTGGTATCGTCGACAGTGATAAAGACGCCGCCATCACGAACGAACTTCTGCAGGTTCTCCAGACCGCTCCACCCAAGACCTGGACGCATGTCGTCAGTAGCATCAATCTTGCCGATGTTGGGAGTCAGCGAAGTTGTCTTCCACGGAATCGGATTTCCGTACATCGGCTGGCCATTGATGATTGCGGCTGAGCCACGACCCACGGGAGCCAAAACAATAACATCGTACTTACTCCGCAGGTTGGCATCCTTCGCTGCATCCTGTGTGCTGATGTAAGAAAAAGGCACCTGCAATTGATCGAGACCAAGACGATACCAACCTTCATCCTGAGTGCTTAGCCACGTGTGCATGAGCGCCACGCGCGCGACCCTGACAGGATGAGTCTTAACCGAGGGTGCGTCGGCAACCCCATACACTTGAATGCCGAGTTCGTCACTAACACGTTTCAGGTCGCTCTCGGAAGCTTTGCGAATGATGAACGAGCCTCGATTAAACTTATGACCCGCCGCTTCAAACGGTTCCTCGGCCGCTTCCATCTCAACGTTTTTCAGACGATAGCGCAATGTAACAAGGGCGTTATCAGCGTTATGGTTGACGAGATAAACCGTGCCACTGCTGTTTATTCCGCTCGGCGATCTCACTTCGCTGGTGATGCGCTCCATCGCGGCCCCAAGCACTTTTGGATCTGTGATGCGTACGACTTCGACGTTCGCCAATTCACCCATGGTCCACGCCGTGTCGTCGTAGATATCCTGCTGCGGATCGTTTGGCGCCCAGTATTGATAATCGAGGAGCGCATCGGCGGTGCGACTGTACGGCTGGTCCATCCGTATTATGTAACTGCCGGCTGGGAATTGACGCGTAGCCGGCGTCGCGCTTGGCGTCGCGCTTGCCGAGGGCGAGGCTGTGGGAGTTGCTGTTGCTGCCGCGGAGGCGCGTGCGGACGATGGACCCCGGTCCGCTCCCGGTTCTGGCTTCTTCGCCTTGACTGTAACGGTGAACGGCGCAGTGGCTCGACTGATTTCCACACCCTGGCCTTGCAACGTCCGGAGGAGCTCGGCCTGATTACCGGCACGCACTTCATCTCCAGGCAAGACATAAGCGGCCGGACCCTCATTCTTCGGCTTTTCAATTGACCGTTTGCCCTTGAGGTAGAAATTTTTCAGGAACAGCTTGCTATTGTTGCCGAAGTAGGTGAGCGAAGTAAGCAGCGCAGTCTCTTCGTAGTTGTTATTGTTTCGTTGTGACCACTTGGCCTTCGGCAGCGGCGGATTCTGTCGATACCATGTCCGCTGATATTCACTCGGCGAAAGCGTGCGCTCGAGCGTGTCAGCCCCGCCGTTGCCGAACGTTTCATACAAGCGGCTGATGCCATTGTGTGTGGCGGCGATAAACATCAAATAGCCCGGCGACCAGGTGTCGAAGTTTCCATGTGCGAAGACGCCAGGCATGCCAAACTTCGTCATCTCGGAGACATTGTTCCAGCCAATCATCTGCCACTCGTCTGTGAGAATCGGATCGACCCAGGCGTTGTAAGGACCGTCGCCGATCGTATTGTCGTAGAGATAAGGCACTGACTCGTGCAGATCATGAAGCACTTGCGGCTTCCAGGTGAGATACGTATTCAGCACGTTGCGGGTGAGTTTCAAGGACAGCCCGATCGCATCACGATTGTTATCGTGGGCGACGTAATGCCCCCAGTAAATGAGAGACGGCCAGTTCTCATTAGGATGGGCCAGGTGCCAGTTGTAGATGTCGACCATGCGATTACGGCCATCCACTTCGACTACCGGCGTGATGAGCGTGACCACGTTGTCTCGAATGTTCTTAACGTAAGCACTATCGTCAACTGCGAGGCGATATGCGAGTTCCATCAAAGCAGTCGGCGCACCCGTCTCGACGGAGTGGATCGTTCCGGTGATGTAATAGATCGGGAAGGAGGCGGCCACGAGTTTGTCGGCCTCAGCGTCGTCCATATTGATGGTTCTCGGATCGGCGAGCTTTGCCAGTCGCGCGTGGTTCTCATCAAGTTTGGCCAGTAGCTTTTCCGAAGCGACCGCCACCGCGATCATCTCTCGCCCTTCTTCAGTAGTGCCGATGGAGTAGACCTTTACCCGCGGAGATGCACGCTCCAGCATGCGCATGTAACGGTAGACTTCTTCCGCGTAAGGCAACTTTCCCGGAGCGCCGGCTATGTCGCCCAGCACAGCCTTGGGTGTCGGCACGTTTGGAGACGCCGGCAGATAGTCGGTCAAGGGCGAGTTGAAATGCGGCGCCGTGGTGTACTCGCGAATCTTCTTCGTGTATTCCTCGTCAATCGGCTGGTTGGGATCGCGGCCGGGCTTCACCTGGGCGTTGCTGATCGCGCACGTTGTAATTACCAGAAGGATCAATGGCATGGGACGGAGGGACAGGATCATGTTTTTCCTCGGCTGTATGGAGAAGTACTGTTCAATGCTCGAGCTTACCGCCAGAACCTTACTTGGACACTTGAAAATACTTGTCAGAACTCGTCTAGAGGAGAAGAAGCTTTTAAGCTATAGGATAGTTGTAAGTCAAATAGTTATTTGCATTAAGCACAGAAGTTCGATAAGAGTGTTAGGTCATTGAGCACTCGAATATTCCAGATCAATACTTCTCCGGGCGGCGTACCTAAGTTGCCGATTAGGGAGGCGGTGGTAAGTGAATTAGGACCGGTTGGAAAGGTAAGGTAGTTTTTCCAGATGTCTGATCTCGAAAAGAATCATACGGAACCTTCAGCGCAACCTCCTGAAGAAAAATCGTCAGTCGAGATCGACTCGATCAGCAAAATTGCGGGAGGCATTCCGGCAATAATCTCAACGGCCAAGAGCAGTTGGTCCGAGATGGGGTTAATCCGTGGCACGCGCACGCTGCTGAAAATAAATCAGCCGGGCGGTATCGATTGTCCCGGTTGTGCCTGGCCCGAGCCCGATGGTAAGCGTTCCCATTTTGAGTTTTGTGAAAACGGCGCCAAGCATGTTGCCGACGAGGCGACAAAAAAGCGGGTCACGCCGGAGTTTTTCGAGGCATGGAGTGTTGCCGATCTCTCCGCACGATCAGATTACTGGCTCGGCGCCCAGGGACGTATAACCCATCCGATGTTCTTGCGTAACCGTGCCACTCACTACGAAACGGTCGCGTGGGACGACGCTTTCAATTTGCTTGCCGGGGAACTCAACTCACTAAACTATCCAGACCAGGCGATCTTTTATACGTCAGGACGGACGAGCAACGAAGCCGCTTTTCTGTACCAACTTTTCGTCCGTCAGTTCGGCACAAACAATCTTCCCGATTGCTCCAACATGTGCCACGAATCCAGCGGCTCGGCTTTGAGCGAAACAATCGGTGTCGGGAAGGGAACCGTGACCCTCGAAGACTTCGATCTTGCGCAGGCGATCTTTGTCATCGGTCAAAATCCCGGCACAAACCATCCCCGCATGCTAACAGCTCTGCAGCGAGCGAAGCAGAATGGCTGCAAGCTGGTTCACATAAACCCGCTCCCTGAAGTTGGCATGACGCGCTTTAAACATCCGCAGGACCTCGTGGGTTTACTCGGAGCTGGCACGCCGCTCGCCGATCTCTTTTTGCAGGTGCGTATCAATGGCGACGTAGCGTTGCTGAAAGGCATCATGAAAGATGTGCTGGCTCAGGAGGAGCATACGCCTGGGCAAGTACTCGATCATGAATTCATCAATCAATCCACTACTGGATTCGAGGAATTTGCCGCAGCCCTGCGAAAGGCACACTGGGGCGACATCATCGAGCAGAGCGGAGTGGCCAAGACCAGAATTGAAGAGGCTGCCCGCATTTTTGTTCAATCGGAGCGGACGATTTTCTGTTGGGCGATGGGTCTAACTCAGCACCGGAACGCGGTTGCGAACATTCAGGAGATCGTCAACCTGATGCTGCTGCGCGGGCAAATTGGAAAGCCGGGCGCTGGTTTGTGCCCGGTTCGCGGGCACAGTAATGTGCAAGGAGACCGCACCGTGGGTATTTGGGAACGCCCGCCGAGCACGTTTCTCGACAGGTTGGGCGCAGAGTTTGATTTCGAACCCTCCCGCAAACATGGCTACGACACTGTGAACGCGATCCAGGCCATGCATGCGGGCGAGGCTCAGATCTTTTTCGCGTTGGGTGGCAACTTCCTATCCGCAACTCCTGATACAGAATTTACTGCTCATGCCTTACGTCGTTGTCGCTTGACCGCACATGTGTCCACGAAGCTAAACCGATCCCATTTGATCACGGGGGAACAGGCGTTGATCCTACCCTGTTTGGGCCGCACGGAAATCGATGCTCAGGAGACTGGACTGCAGTTTGTTAGTACGGAAAACTCCATGGGCGTGGTGCAGATGTCATGCGGGTCGCTCGAGCCTGCGTCGCCACAGTTGCTGAGCGAGCCGCAGATTGTCGCGAGTGTGGCAACTGCGACGCTGGGTGATCGCACCACTGTGAATTGGGGAGAGTTGGTTAAAGACTACGATCAGATTCGAACACTCATCGAGCGCGTCGTACCCGGATTTGAAAATTACAACACCCGCGTCCGTGAGCCGGGAGGTTTCTATCTGCCCAACTCGGCCCGTGAGCGCGTTTTCAATACTGCGTCCGGGAAAGCGGTGTTCACGATTCACGAACTACCCGCACACGACCTAAGACCGGATCAGTTTTTGATGATGACTATTCGCAGCCATGATCAATTTAATACCTCGGTCTACAGTCTCAATGATCGATACCGTGGCATTCACAATGGACGTCGTGTGGTGTTTCTTAACAAAGACGACATGCGACTGGCTGAACTTCATCCGCGGCAAGTTGTGGATCTGGTGAGTCATTTCGAGGGTGAGCAGCGTATCGCACATCGCTTTGTCGTGGTGCCGTATGATATCCCGCGGCGTTGTGCCGCTACATACTTCCCCGAGGCAAACGTTCTGGTGCCGGTGCGCAGCGTTGCCGAGAAAAGCAATACGCCAACGTCGAAGTCCGTGGTCATTAGTATTAGGCCTGTGATGTCCGATATGCTTTAGCTTGTCGTTACTGGCGGTGGAATATTCATGGATAGTTAACGACAAGCTGAAGCATATCGGACACCAGAACTGAGACCATTAATGACCTTTCAACTTTCAGAACGGCCGGCAACATCGAAACCGGAGCTTTACGAGAATCTCGTTTTGCAGTTGCGTAGTCTGCTTGCAGGTGAACGCGATTTCATCGCCAACGCCGCCAACTTCGCCTCACTTCTTTATCATTCCTTGCCTGATCTCAACTGGGCCGGCTTCTACCTGTTAAAAGATGAAGAACTTGTGCTGGGTCCGTTTCAGGGCAAGCCCGCGTGTGTTCGTATCAAAGTTGGTAAAGGAGTTTGCGGTGTTGCCGCTGCCCAACGCGAGACAATCATTGTTGCGAACGTGCATGACTTTCCCGGACACATTGCCTGCGATAGTGCGTCTAATTCCGAGATCGTCGTGCCGCTCCAGAAGGGTGGTAGCTTGCTGGGCGTACTGGACATTGATAGTCCACAGTTCGGAAGATTCGATGAGGAAGACGCGCAAGGTTTGAACAGGCTGGTGGCTGAGTTCATTGAGGGGCAGGAAGGCCTTTGGTCTTAGGTCTTGGGTCTTAGGCCTTGGCTCGGCATGAGTTGTTCGACCCCGAAGAAGTCCAAAGACCAAAGACCTAAGGCTAAAAGCCAAAAGCCAAAGACCTAAGGACATGATTAATATCCACAGAGCAAATGAACGCGGCCACTTCAACCACGGTTGGTTGAATACCTATCACACCTTTTCATTCGACCAATACTACGATCCCCGCTTCATGGGTTTTCGTAGCTTGCGGGTCATCAACGAAGACTCTGTCAGCCCTGGCCATGGTTTCCCCACACATGGCCACCGCGACATGGAGATCATCACCTATATCCTGGAAGGCGCACTCAAACATGAGGACAGCATGGGCAATGGTTCAATCATTCGACCAGGAGATGTACAACGCATGACGGCCGGGACCGGAGTCAGGCACAGTGAGAAGAATGCATCGGAGAGCGAGCCCGTCCACCTCTTGCAAATCTGGATTCTTCCTCACACAACCGGGTTGCAACCCGGTTATGAGCAGAAAGCTTTTTCTGAGGATGAACGACGCGACATCCTTCGCTTGATCGCATCTGAGGACGGCAGAGATGGTTCAGTCACGGTGCATCAGGATGTGAGCGTGTTTGCTTCAATTCTTGCGCCGGGCGTGGAAGTGGTTCATACACTTGACTCCAAACGTTATGGTTGGATTCAAGTTGCCCGCGGCGTGATAACGATTAACGGAGAGGAGTTGCAGCAGGGAGATGGTGCCATGATTAATGGAGAATCAGCACTGAGACTGGTCGGGCGTGATCCTGCTGAAGTTTTGTTGTTTGACCTTGCCTAGGAATTGAAGTGACCGTTTTAAGGAAAGTCGAGTTAATTAGCGGAATAACAACGTTTTTTTTGGCGTTGTTCAGCCCGAGTAGTTTTAGTCTGGCGGTATTCATGTTCAGCGATTTTACCGTCAAAGAAAAGCTATCAGGGCTGCTGTCCCTCTTTGTGACCTACATAGGTCCTGCAGTATTCGTCGCCATCGGATCTTACATTCACGCCGTACGACAGGGAGCCAGTGGGTTTGTGATGGTCCTGGTTGGAACCTTGGTTCTTACGATCATCGAATTCGTCGTTTTTGTTGGAGGAAGTTTCTACGCATTAGGCCCCTGGTCGGCAGCAGTGACTCTTCTGCCTTGGGCGAGCGCGATTGTGACCATGATCGCCGCGTTACTGGCAAGAGCTGCCGACTCATGAGAGTCAGGACGTACTTGACTTTGTGTGGTGAGCGTCCGACCGAAGCTTGCAAAAGAAAACAAGTTTCGCTAGGCTCTCGATTAAGGTGATTAAGATGCGTTTCCTTCATTAAGTACTGAGTAGATGCTCGGCTCGCGCTCGATCGGCGATTTCTATTGCCCGGGCGGATTGTGCTGACTCTGTTGCTGCCGGCTCTCATGCGGACGCGTGGCGCTCTTCTCAGTACCTCCTCATTTCCCAACAAAAATCTGATCGGTATTCATTTGGATCGTTTCGCGATTCCAAATTCGAGGTAATTCATGCAACAAGCAGCTATCCACGTATTCAATCTCAAGAAAAGCTTTAGCAAACGAAGTGGTTTTCGAAAGGCGTCACGTCTGTGGGCGCTGGACGGAGTTTCGTTCAGCGTGGCACAAGGAGAGACCTACGGACTGCTGGGCCCAAATGGTTCGGGCAAGTCGAGTCTGATTCGGATTCTTTCTACTCTGCTTATTGCAGACGATGGAGAAGTGTCTCTGCTCGGCCATTCTTTGCCTGAGGAGCAGGACCAAGTCCGTCGAATCATCGGCAGGGTTAGTGTGGACGCAGCCTTTTACAAGAAGCTTTCAGCCCGCGAAAACCTCCTTTATACGGCGTTACTTTATGGTCAAAAGCCTCGTGACGCGGAACGGCGGTCCATGGACATTCTGAAGCAACTCGGACTGGAGAATACGAAGTTCTCGACCCCACTTGAAGAGATGAGCCGCGGCATGCAGCAAAAGATCAGCATCGCTCGGGCCCTGGTGATCAATCCGCCACTGCTGCTCCTGGATGAACCGACCACGGGTCTTGATCCGAAGAGCCGGCGTGATGTGCAGACGTTTCTCGAAGACCTGCGACGACGAGAAAACACGACGATTCTGCTGACCACGCACGACATGGCAGAGGCCGAGCGACTCTGTGCCCGGATCGGTTTTCTGGCTCGGGGCAAGCTCGTCGCCGAGGGAACCGCGCAAGAATTGATGAAAGAAGCGGGCACGAAAACGCTTGACGACGCATTCATTAAATTAACCGGCGAAGAACTTACGGATAAAGATGGCGACTTGGTGGAAACGATCGCAGCGGGGGGTTAACAATGGAAACTGTTATGCGCCAAACGTGGGCCTTCTTGTTTCGAGGCTACCACCTGACCCGCAGGTACATTTCGTGGGTAATCGTATTCAACTTCTATGCGCTGGTGACTTCCGCGACGGTAGCCTTGATTGGTGTTGCCGCCCATGACTTCCAACTGACTCTCACCCTGGTAGTGGGGGCCTTGCTGTGGAATTTTCTCTCGCTACTCTACAACGAGATTGCAATGTCAATCGCGTATGAACGTTGGGAGGGCACGCTGGAATACACCTTCATGGCGCCGGTTTCGCGATTGATCCATCTCTGTGGCGTGAGCTTGTTTTCACTGTTGAACAGTATCGTGACGAGTATCGTTGTGCTATTGGGACTGATGCTGTTTACGAATCTCGACTTGCACGGCGCGAATCTTCCGGGAGTGCTAATAGTCATGGCGGTCAGCACTGTCGCCTTCGTAGGTCTGGGATTAATGGCAGCGGTGTTGCCGGTAATGAGCGCCGAACGAGGCGCGGAAGCCACGCACATATTTCAGGGCTCGCTTCTACTGGTTTCCGGCGTTTATTATCCCATTGAGGTTCTTCCAAAATGGATGCAGCCGTTTTCGTTGATATCGCCAGCCACCTATACACTGTCCGCGTGCCGAAAACTGGTTGGTGTGGGAAACATCGCATCAACACCGGGCCACCTTGTAGGCGCATCTTTGTCGGCAGTTTCACGTGAGCTGTTGATTTTGACATTGATGGGAGCGGTCTTGATGCCGCTTGGTCTGTGGGTCTTTGGCCGTATCGAGGCCTGGGCCAAAAGAGCTGGGAAGCTGAAGAGAACAGGATAATCAATTGCATCATGGCTAAAAGCAAAGATCCCGAAGACTTAAGACAACTGGTTCGCGAGATCATTCGCAAACTGAAACGCGCTTATCCTGATGCCAAGTGCTCGCTGAATCATACCAACGCCTTTGAGTTGTTGGTCGCCACTATTCTTTCAGCGCAGTGCACGGACGAGCGCGTGAACATTGTCACGGCAGATCTCTTTAGAAAGTATCAAAAGCCTGAAGACTACTTAAAGGTTTCGCCGCGGGAACTGGAAAAGGATATTCGTACTACGGGTTTCTTCCGCAACAAGACTAAGTCAATTCAGGGCACGGCGAAGGTTTTGACGGAGCAGTACGGTGGCCGTGTGCCGCAAACGATGGATGAGTTGCTGGAGTTGCCGGGAGTTGCTCGCAAAACAGCAAATGTTGTTTTGGGAAATGCGTTTCAGATCAAGTCAGGGGTTGTGGTAGATACACACGTTACGAGGCTGTGTCACCGCCTGGGTCTAACTCAGCAGAAGACTGCGGAAAAGATCGAACTGGATCTGATTGAAATAGTCCCGAAGAAGGATTGGGTGATGTTTTCGCATCTTTTGATCGCGCATGGCCGCAAGATTTGTAAGGCCCGCAATCCGCTCTGCGCCGAATGTGTACTCGAGAAACTCTGTCCGTCGTCATATCTGAAGACTGGTGTAATGCCCGGGAGTTGATCGTGCGGTGCATGACGTCAGTACGACCGCGCGTTAGAGGCTGGGTGAAAACTCCGAAATCCCACCAACGGGAGAAGCTGTGAAAAATTGGATCGATCCCGGATATGACACAAGCTTAGAAGATTTGCAGGTTGGGAAGGACGTGCTAATCGCAGTGAGGCGTGATCATCAGCGATTAAGTATTTGAGGAAAATAAAAAGGAGGCCAGGAGGATATCAAGTGAGGAGATGGCCGTGGACTAACTCACTGCATTGCGAACGAGCCGCACGGGGGTTAATTGGGGAGCGAGTGGCCTTAATACAACCCGTTATGTTGCCGCCGCCCTACCATCTCGACGCCCGTGTCCTTCGGATTCGCCGTCTTGTACCACTCTTCTGCTACCGGGAACTGATAATGTCTCCGTGATTGCCCGAGGAGCAGGAGCCGAGGCTTGATGGATCTATAGGGTCGTCTAGCTGTGTCATACTAAGCGCCGTTGTGCTGTGATCGGTGACTTAGTAGGTGCGCGTCTGCCGCGCGTGACTTAGAAACCGGGGTCCCTCCCCAGCGAGTTAGTCGGACATGAAATACAAAGAGCACTTGCCGCACTTATCACTGCAAGACTATGTGAAGTGTTTCTGGATTCTTGAACGAGAATATACACCAGAGGATCCCAACGAAGACGTTACGCCTGATGCGTTCGTCGAGCTAATTCTCAATTTCGGTTCCCCTTACGTTCTGCAAGCAGAGGGCATGCCCGATCGTGAAATGCCGACTGCGTTTGTGGTTGGTCTTCAAAGGAAACCTTTGCTATTTCGGTCCAGTGGGATCGTGAAGCTCGTAGCCACCAGATTCTACGCCTGGGGAGCCTTACCGTTCCTCGCCACTCAGCCGCAAACACCCAACATCCTGGCGATCACGCTTGGCCGCGAATGGAATGATATGGCTAACAGGGTCGAACCCAGAGTTCGAGCGAATGACTATGATGGTGCCGTCGCTATGGTGGAGGACTTCCTAATCGGCAAACTGTTAACAGCGGCATTTGATCTCAAACACATTCAGGCAGCCGCGCAAATGCTCCACCACCAGAAGGGTCAATTTCGAGTCGCTGAACTGGCTGAACATTGCAACCTATCTAGCCGGCAATTACAGCGGCGCTTTCAGGATGTGGTCGGCGTCTCACCAAAGACGCTGGCCCGCGCGATTCGCTTTGAAGAGATTCGCAAGCGGCTGATGTTTGACCCGGATACAAGTCTGACCGACCTGGCTTATGAATTCGGGTACAGCGATCAGGCCCACTTCATCCATGACTTCAAAGAGATTGCCGATAGAACGCCCGGCGAATTTGCGAGTGAGATTCGCGCCTTACAGGAAGTTTTCCGTGACCACGACAATGTCGTATTTTTACAATCCCCTTCATCCGACCCTGATTAGAATGGCTGCGAATCCTGCAACACAAGAAGGAGAAGCACGACGATGAACAAAGTGAAGATTTTCAGCCTGCTGGTTAAAGACTATGACGCGGCCATTGAGTTCTACACCCAAAAAGTGGGTTTTGATCTAGTCGAAGATAAGGCATTCGGCGAGAGTCGCTGGGTCACTCTTTCGCTGCCCGCCAGCCCAGACGTCACGCTCGCCCTGGAACTGGCCAAGACCGCTGATGACCAAGCCCTGGTTGGCAAGCAAGGCGGGAGTTTTGCCCTCCTAGGGTTGGACACGAATGATTGCTTGGGCGATTACGAACGCATGAAGTCACTGGGCGTGAACTTTCATGGAGAACCGCAAGCCGGGCCCTGGGGCACAGGCGTCCTGTTCGAAGACCTCTATGGGAACAAGATCTTCATGAGCCAGGAACCGCAAGGCTGAGGAGAGGCGCGATGAACTTCTTGCGAGTTATGACCGGCATCGTATTCGTGTTTATTTCCACTTCGATCGCTTTGAACCTGATCAATTTGAGTTCTCACACAGTCTCTCCTGTTGGTGGGATTTCGGTATTTTCACAAAATCTCTAATGCGCGGTGGTACTGCCCTCATGGACGGCCGCATGTGTGACTCCAAGGAACCTCAAGCTCTTCTAGCGCATCCTCACGAAGGCCGCTACAATGGCACCGCTCCGCTGATTCTGAATCGAGTCAATATCTACCGCAAAGCATGACGGTGGCTAATTACGCTACGGTCTGGTCTCAGACCACATTCTCAATACCAGAAGATCGTCCGTATTCAATTATTTCCAGGAAGGGAGCCTGGATCGCGTGAGCTACCGATTCCCCTGGCACCGTCTCACTGACGAGCAGTTGCTTGATCTCCGTATCTGCGATCTGCCCATCAAGATCAAAGGCTCATTCCTCGAGCCTCACATCAAGAGACTCTACCAGGAGCTCAACACACGTGGCATTCGTTTCAAGCCGCACGTGTGGCTATCGGAAGAATGGTTCTCACCTGACGGTGTACCCGGGATTGCGATCCCTTTCTATCTCGCTCACCCACGACTGATGAAGCTCGAGCGCAAGCAGATGCTGGAAGTCGAAGGTGGTACCGACACGGAGTGTTTGCGAATTCTTCGCCATGAAGCCGGCCACGCCTTGGACACCGCTTTTCGACTTCACTTCAAACGGCGCTGGCGAGAATTGTTTGGTTCGTTTGCTCGCCCGTATCCCGATTTCTACAAACCGAAACCAAAGAGTCGTAACTACGTGCTGCATCTGCGCGCCTGGTATGCGCAGGCGCATCCGGCCGAAGACTTCGCAGAGACGTTTGCCGTCTGGCTCACACCCACTTCACGTTGGCGTCGTCGCTACAAAGGCTGGGCAGCCTTGCGCAAGCTCGAGTACATCGATGAGCGGATGGCGGAACTTGCCGGCACCAGACCGGCTAATCGAACGCGGACCAAGGTCGAGCCGCTCTCCGCACTGCGAATCACTTTGCGAGAGCATTACCGGCGAAAACGCGAAAAATACGACTTTAACTGGCCCGCAGTTTACGACCGCGATCTTCGTCGCATTTTTTCCGACGATCCCAAACACAAGTCTCGACCAAGCGCCGCGAGCTTTATTCGCAGTGTGCGACGTGAAGTGCGTCAGATCGTTGCCGAGGGCACCGGTGTGCACCAGTACACGATCGATCACGTGCTCGAGAACATGATAGATCGTTGCAAGGAACTGAAGTTAAGAGTGGCTACTCCGGCGCGAGAGGCGCGTC